>Ga0180429_10000446_pt1 | contig 37387 bp, 34 predicted proteins | sample SS_ome_FD_132428 | JGI IMG/M metagenome (GOLD analysis project Ga0180429, IMG submission 132428) | Hypersaline lake sediment archaeal communities from the Salton Sea, California, USA - SS_1_S_1 metaG | ecosystem: Environmental > Aquatic > Non-marine Saline and Alkaline > Hypersaline > Sediment ...
CGAAAGACTCCCCGAGGGAGTGGGCGTGAGGGTCCGACCTCGAGCAAGCGGCGTTGACGGCCGAGCCCTCTGCGGCGCACGCTGGTGAACCCCGTCAGGCCCGGAAGGGAGCAGCGGTAAGCTAGCCTCTGCGGGTGTTAGAGGATCCCTGGGCCCGAGCTGGCTACTCGTGAAGCGCCTCGTTCCCCCTTTCGACGGGATCACGCACAGGCGCTCTCTTCTTCAGTAGGCGAGCGTTTGCCGCACGAGCTTCCGCAGCGCGGCGACGACCCGGACGGACACCTCTCCGTCGAGTCCGTCGATTCCGAACGCGCCCCGACAACGGATTCCGTCACGGCAGCCGCGGACGGCGGCGACGTTCAGCATCCGGCGCTCTTCCTCAGGTTCCAGTGCGCAGGCGGAACGCCCGGTCAGCAGGGCGAGGGCGGCGGCGAGCGCGTAGGCGCCCCAGTTGGAGACGGCGGCCGGGATGAGGATGTCGGTCGCGGTCGCGGCGACGAGTCCACCGCCGCACCCACAGGCACAGACTCCGAGCGTCGGATCGAGGTCGATCAGGCGCTCGCGGATCCGTCCGAAGCCGACTTCGTTGCCGCGGTCGCCGATGCCGATCGTGAGGATCCCGGCGCGGTCGAACGCCGCGAACAACCGGTCGATCGGCTTCGATCCGCCGTCGATTCGCCTTCCATCCGCGGTGTGCATCACGCCGACCGGATTCGCCCCCGGCTTCTCGATGGCGATCGCCGCGTCGACGCCGGTGGACGGGATCTGGGGGTCGTCGGCGAGCGAAGCGACGGGGATGTCCTCTCCGAGCTCGGCGACGAGCCAGCGCGTCGTCTCGGCGACCTCGGGGTCGGTGTAGATCGTCGCGCCCACGCCGGCGCGGACGAGGGCGCGGGCAAGGGCGGCGGCTCCGAGGGGGCCGTCGTTCTCGCCGGCCGGGTACCTGTCGGGAGTGACGAATCCGGTGTAGAGGGCGACGCGGCCGCCGCGGCGTCGAACGAGGCGGGAGGCGGCGTCCGAGGCGAGCGGCTCGTGGGTGTCGAGCGCCGTCCGACAGACGAGTGCGCGTTGGGACGCAGCCGGGGGCACGATGTCGATCCCGCAGGCGAGCGCGTCGACCGCGTCGAAGATCTCGCCCGGGATCGCGCGCCCGTCTCCCGTCATTCCCCAGGCCCTGCGCCGTCGTCCCTCAGGTTCTCGCCCGCGGCAAGAAGGCCCGCCACCCACTCCCGGCGTTTCCAGAGGGCGCACCGGCCGTCGGTCTCGTCGAGGACGACGTCGCTGTCGAGGATTCGCCGGAACAACGGGGACGCCAACGCGCGCTCGAACGGAACGTCATTCAGGTTCGTGTCCGAGTAGGGCGAGAACGGACACGGCTCGACGTCTCCGTAGGCGTTGATGTGGACGAACCCGCGTCCGGCGGCGAGACAGCCGCCGAGGGCGACCTCGTCGTGGGGAAAGGCGATGAACAGGGCGGGGAGGGTCGTCCGGAAGCGTGTCAGCCGTGCCTCGAGTTCTTGGACTTGCTCGGGCTCGAGCTGGAGATGATCGGTTCCGGGCTGGACCGGGACGTAGTTGATGTAGTAGAAGAGCCGGCATCCGCGCTCGACAAGTTCGCGCACGTGGGCGTCTGACGTCGCGCGGTCGAAGTTCTCACTCGTTAACGTCGTCGACGTGCCGAAGAAGACCCGACGCTCGCGAAGCCGATCCATCACGGAAAGGACGTGAGCGTGCGTTCCCTCGCCGCGCCGCCGGTCGGTCTGCTCCGCGCTCCCCTCGATCGACAGCACAGTGATCACGTGACGCTGGCGACGCAGTGTCTCGATCGCGTCGGCGTCGAGCAGAGACCCGTTGGTGAAGACGAGGAACAGGATCCGCGGGTGGGCGGCCGTTCGCTCGAGGAGGCCCGGACGGAGGAACGGCTCCCCCCCGGCGATCAGCACGACGGACGACCCAAGTGTCTCGAACTCGCCGAACAGCCGCTCGACGCGCGCGTCGTCGAGTTCGGCGCGGTCGGAGGCGTGGAGGATGTTGGCGTAGCAGCCGATGCAGTCGAGATTGCATCGGCCGGTGATGCTGTAGATGAGAAACGGAGGAACGCTGATCCCGCGGGCGGTGTGCGCGCCGCGCCGCCGCGCGGCCTGCCGCTGACGACGGAGGAGGCGGACGGCGTGGAACGCGAACCTCGGATCCGCTCGGGTGATGCGTAGCGCCGTTCGCAGGACGTCGAAGATCGACGCTTCGAACGCGATCGCGGGCGGCTCGGGCACGGCGGCCTCCCCCTCTTCCGTTGGATGGTCGGGATTGTAGGCGAGGCCCGGGAGAGACCTCAATGCGACGCGCGTCCGGACAGAGGAAATGCGTTGGGCGAGGGCGTGGGTGCGGCGCAGCGGGGGGACGGGTGGCCGCCGGACGTCCGTCACTCGGTGCAAGAGGAAGGTCGGCGAACGTCGATCGAATGGGAGTTCCGGGCGAGAGCGTCTCTCGAGGGCAGTTTCGCGCCGCGGCGATCGGTCGCTATGATGAGGCGAACCGGGTGAGGGCTGGTTCCTGTGAGGGGGATCCACTCCGCACGCTCGAGTTCCGTGTGTTGTCTTCAGATGTGGGCCGTTATCGGGAAGCACGGGGACTCCGTCAAGGGGGAGAGTGTGAGGGAGAAGCGCACCATGATCCTATTCGAGGGGAACATCGCGGCGGGAAAGAGCACCGTGGGGCGGCGGCTCGGCGCGTCCGGTCTGTTCGCGTTCATCGAAGAGCCGGTCGGCGCGTGGCAGCAGGACTTCGAGGAGAACCTGCTCGATCTCTTCTACAAGGACGCAAACCGCTGGGCGTTCACGTTCCAGCTCGCCGCGTTCACGACGCGGGCGAAGACGTGGAGCGAGGTCCTCGCGATGACCGACCACTCGACCGTCGTCCTCGAGCGCTCGATCTACTGCGATCGATACGTGTTCGCCAAGAACTGCTACCAATCGGGATTGATGTCGAAGACGGAGTGGCAGCTGTACAGCAAGCTGTGGGACTGGCTGCAGCGCAACTGGTGCGCGGAGCCGGACCGGATCGTCTACCTGCGCACGCCGGCCGAGGTCTGCAGCGAGCGGATCGGCCAACGCGGGCGGGCCGAGGAGACGACGATTCCGCTCGAGTACTTACGCGATCTCGAGACGCTCCACGACGAGTGGCTGATGGAGAACCCGAACGCGATCATCATCGACGGCTGTCGGCAGTGGGAGGCTCGGGAGGTCTACGACCTCCTCGTTGACGCGGGCGTCGAGATGGCGAAGCCGGACGCGGTTCCGGAGGGGGCGGGCGTCGTTGCGGAGGCCGAGGCGACGTAGCCTCCAAGAGGGGCAGCTGGACGAGCCGGGTGCACGATCGATCGTGCGCCCGGCTCCTCGTCTCGGCTCACGCGAAACGGTAGACCTGTTCGCACTCGAACGACGTTCGGCTATACTCGACGGGCCATGGCCGTCGTCAACAAGATCGTCAAGATCCGCAAGCGGAATCACGCGTTGGTCGCGTTCGACCAGGAACGGATCGTGCGCGCCATCCGGCGAGCGGCGGACGGGGTCGGCGGGTTCGGTCAGGACTACCTTCCCGGAATCAACGATCGTGTCTTCGCCGCCGGCGGAACCGACGACGGCGTCGCCGAGTTCCTGTCCGACCTGGTCGTCGTCTGCCTGAACGCCGATCCTCGTCATCACGTCTCGAACTTCCCGCCGACGGTTGAGGAGATCCAGAACGTCGTCCTTCACGTCCTTCAGAGCAACGGATTCACCACCGTCGCCGACGCCTACACGTGTTTTCGCTGGGGTCACCACTGGGAGCGTCTCGGTGCGATTCGGGCAGACCAGTTCGTTGCGGGCGGGTATCCGGAGAGCCACATGGTGCCACTGGCAGCCTGGAACCACGAGCGCGACTGCGACACGGTCGAGGGGTTGAACGAGATTGTTCGCCGTGGACAGCTGGGGGACTTGATCGAGGCGTCGCTCGATCGGTACGAGCGGACGCTCGACGACGCGGCCGCTTCCGTCCTCGCCCGGGCCGAAGCAAGCGGCGAGTTGCGGATGATCTGGATCAGCGGCCCGTCCTCGTCGGGGAAGACGACGACGACGGTCAAGCTGACGCAGCGACTCGAAGCGGCCGGCCTTCGCTTTCTGATGCTCAACCTCGACGACTACTTCTGGTCGGTGATCGAGCATCCGACCGACTGGATCGACGACCGGAACTACGAGACGCCGGAGGCGCTCGACATCCAGCTGTTGAACGAGCATCTGCGCGCGCTCCTCGCCGGCGAGGCGATCGACAAGCCGATCTACAGCTTCAAGGAGGGGCACCGCGCGGGAACGAAACGCGTTCGCTGCGAGGCGGATCAGATCCTGCTCCTCGACTGTCTGCACGGCTTCTACCCGCCGATCACCGCCGGGATCGAGGAGGCGGCAAGCTTCCGCGTCTACATCGAGGCGATGAACCCGCTCTACGAGCCGCATCCGATGCTCCCCCTCGACGCCGCCGACCGGTCCGACCGGCGGCTGACGCGATTCGAGGACGTTCGCCTCCTTCGGCGGACGCTGCGCGACGCGGTGCACCGGAACCACGCTCCGCTGGCGACCCTCCTCCACTGGCACTACGTTCGCGCCGGCGAGCTGTACTCGATCATCCCGCTCAAGGGGCTGGCCGACGTCCGGATCAACGGCGGGATGCCGTTCGACCTGCCGATCATGAAGGGGTTCTTCGTCGGCGACGCCGGCCTCTGGCCGTCGGCAGAGGATCTCGCCAACTACCCGTCGTTCCTCGACGCGCACATCCGACACCGACGGGTGTCGAGCCTGCTCGAGTCGATCGAGGGGCTGAGCGTCGACGAGGTGAGCGACACGCGACTCATCCCGGGCGACGCGGTCGTCCGCGAGTTCATCGGCGGGAGCACGATCAAGATTCCGCACAACGAGTAGCGGGCCGTTGAACGAGGTCCGCTGCGTCCCTATCCTTCCCGGCGAAGGAGCGAGATGCCGGCCAATCTGACCCCCGAGTTCAAGAAGGCGCGCGCGCGCTTCCAGGCGGCGAAATCGCCCGAGGAGAAGCTCGCCGCGCTCGAAGAGATGCTTGCGACGATCCCCAAGCACAAGGGGACCGACAAGATGCAGGCGGACATCAAGCGTCGGATCGCTAGGCTCCGGGAATCCTCGGGCGGGAAGAAGGGACATCGATCCGGCTACGACCACATCCCGAAGGAGGGGGCGGGGCAGGTGGTCCTCGTCGGGGCACCGAACGGCGGGAAGTCGTCGCTTCTCGCGGCGTTGACGAACGCCAAGCCCGAGGTCGCCGACTATCCGTTCTCGACGCAGGCTCCGGTCCCGGGAATGATGGCGTTCGAGGACGTCTCGATTCAGTTGATCGACCTCCCGCCGCTGACGCGCGAGTACACCGAAGGGTGGGTCTACGGCCTGATCCGTGGGGCGGATCTGGTGCTCCTCGTGCTCGACGCCGGCGAACTCGCGCTCGCCCCGGATCGGATCGACGAACTCCTCGGGCTCCTCGAGGAGCGCCACGTCGTCCCGATCGCCGACGGCGAGCCGACGGGCGAAGACGAGCGAACACGCCGGATCCCGTGTCGCGTCGTTCTCAGCAAGGCCGAACTCGCCGGCGACGAGGCCGCGTCCGGCGTGGACGGTTGCCCGTATCGCTGCGTCGCAGTGTCGGCGACGACGGGCGACGGCCTCGACACCCTCCGGCGCGAACTGTTCGACGCCCTTCGGATCGTTCGTGTCTACACGAAGCTTCCGGGGCGGAAGCCGGACATGGAGGAGCCGTACACGCTCCCCGTCGACAGCACGATCCTCGACGCGGTTCGGACGGTCCATCGCGACTTCGTCGACCAGCTGAAGTACGTGCGCATCTGGGGATCGGGGCGGTTCGACGGCCAACAGGTTCCGTCCGATCACCGCCTCGAGGACGGCGACATCATCGAGATTCACGTCGGCTAGCTCGGCACGCGTTCCGTCGAGCGGCTAGGAGGCAGCGTCGTTCTCGAGCGTGAGGAGCGCGCCGCGCACGCACATCTCGATCGAGGATCGATCGGACGGCGCGAGTCGCTCGTACGCCGGATCGGCGAGGATGGCGCGAACGACCTCGTCGGCGTCTCGTGCGCGCCGCAGCTGTTCAATCCGGGCGAACCAGTCGACGAGCTTCCGTTCGTAGTCGGCGAGGCGAGTCTCCGGGTCGTCGTCGGCGCACCCGAAGTGGGTATACGCCAACGACGTGGGTCGGAGGGCGCGCAGGCGGCGAAGCGTTGCGACGGCGGCGTCGCGATCGAATTCGGGGGGCACGGTGAGCGGGACGTCGACGGGGATGCCGTGGTTCCCGGCAGCGTCGCCCGTGAACAGAGTCGCGCTCGATCGCTCGAAGAAGCAGACGTGGTGCGGGGCGTGGCCGGGGGCGTGGATCGCTTCGATCACCGCGTCGCCTTCGAGCGTGAACCGCTCCCCGTCGCCGGTGGGGTAGAGGCGACGCTCGGGGATTGGGGTCGGCTCGCCGTAGAGCGGGAACAGGTCGGGGCTCGCGGCGCGGACGCCGGCGACCAGGCGTTGCGGGTCGGCGAGGTGGCGGATCGCCCGCGGGTGAGCGACGACGGTCGCTTCCGGGTGACGAGCGGCGATCGCGCCGGCGCCGCCCGAGTGGTCGAGATGAACGTGGGTGACGAAGACGAAGGCGACGTCGAGGCCGTCGAGCGTGTCGAGGAGGCGCGGGACCGCGCGCGGGGTCCCCGTCTCGACCAGGGCGACCGATCCGGTTCCGATGAGGTACGCTGCCCCACGTTCGGGGACCTCGAATTGGTGCGTGTCGAACGTCTGGATTGGCGGGAGGGCGCGCGGCGTCATCGAATCGCGTTCTACCAGAACCCGAGTCGGATCGCGGCGAGGACGGCGATCGTCGCTACGCAACAGCCGGCGAGCGCGATCCAGGTCCCCGAGTGGAGCCAGCGGCGGAACGTGAGTCGTTCGCCGATCGAGTCGGACAGGGAGAGAACGACGACGTTCGCCGCCGACCCGAGGGGCGTCAGGTTGGCGCCGAAGCCGACGCCGAGGGCGAGTGCCCACCAGAGGGGTTCGACGGAGACGCCCGACGCGGCGAGTCCTTTGAGGATCGGCAGAAACGCGATCGTGAACGGCACGTTGCTCACGACGCCGGACGCGAGAGCGCCGACCCAGAGGACGACGACGGCGGCGACGTAGATTCCCTGATCGGCGAGGAACGCGACGCCCTTTCCGATCGTGCCGATGACGCCGCTCGCCTCGAGTCCGCCGACGATGACGAACAGCGAAATGAAGAACAGGAGGACGTCCCAGTGGACCTCTTTCAGCACCCGATCGAAGTCCGGGCGGACCCAGAGGAGGGCGATCGACGCGCCGATCAGCGCGACCAGGCCCGGTTCGAGGCCGATCGCGTCGTGGACGAAGAACAGGACGATCGTCACCCCGAGCGCGACGAGCATCCGCCGCATCGTCGTCCGATCGACGATCGCCCGCTTCGCATCCATCGTCAGCAAGCGATCGACGTTCGTCGGATGGCGTCGAAGCGTACGCCGGAAGCCGAACAGGAGAAGGCCCTGAGACAGGATCCAGACGACGAACACGATCGGGGCAAGATGGGTGAGGAAGTCGAGGAAGCTGAACCCGGCCGCCGAGCCGATCAGGATGTTCGGCGGATCGCCGATCAGCGTGGCCACGCCGCCGATGTTCGATAGGAGCACCTCCGCCATCACGAACGGGAGGGGCGAGATGCCGAGGACGTCGGCGAGGGAGATCGTCACCGGCACGACGATGATGATCGTGGTGACGTTGTCGAGAACCATCGAGACGACCGACGTGACCAGGCCGAGGGTGACGAGCAACAGCCACGGTCGTCCCCGGGTGAGCTTCGCCGCGCCGATCGCCAAGTACTGGAAGAAGCCGGTCGCCTTGAACAGTCCGACGACGAGCATCATCCCGAGAAGGAGCGTGATCGTGTCGAAGTCGACGGCACGGACCGCGGCGTGCGCGTCGAAAAACGAGAGCCAGGAACCGATCGCGATCATCGCCGCGCCCCCCGCGAGGGCGATGATCGCACGGTGCACCCGCTCCGCGAAGATGCCGAGATAGGTGAGCACGAAGATCAACAGCGAAGCGACTGACGGCCAGACAGAGGCGTCGTTCATGCGGTGATCATCTCGCCGTTTCCGGATCAACGATCCTACCGTGACGTGGGGATGTCCGCAACGCGCTATCCAGGTCGTCGTTTCGAACCGTCGCGTCGCGGAGACGTCGCGCCGATTGCACCTCCCGGCTGACGTCTCGGCGCGACGGCCCCGTTCCGAAGGATCGGGTCGTGCGATCGGAACGACGACGGGAGAAGCGGTTGAACCGGATGACGCCATCCGGAGAATGGACGCATGGCGCACGACGTTCTCGATCTGTTCCACCCTGCGGTCGCGGCCTGGTTCCGTGAGAGCTTCGCCGAGCCGACGCCGGCCCAGGCGCGCGGGTGGCCCCAAATCGCCGCCGGGAAGAACACGCTCATCCTCGCGCCGACGGGATCCGGCAAGACGCTCGCCGCATTCCTCCACGCGATCGACGAGCTCGTGTCGAGGGCGCCCGATGCGGTTGAGCAACGCGGGGTGCACGCGCTCTACGTCTCCCCGGCGAAGGCGCTGGCGAACGACATCGAGCGGAACCTGGATCCGCTGCTCGCCGGGGTGCGGGCGTGTGCCGCCCGGATGAACGTCGAGGCGGCCGACGTGACCGTCGGGATCCGGACCGGAGACACGACGTCGTCGGAGCGGCAGAAGATGGCCCGTCGTCCTCCGAACCTCTTGATCACGACGCCGGAGTCGCTCCATCTTCTCCTCAGCTCGCCGCGCGCGCGCGACATGCTGCGGACCGTCCGCGAGGTCATCGTCGACGAGATCCACGCCGTGGCGGCGACGAAACGAGGGACGTTCTTGGCACTCCTTCTCGAGCGTCTCGACGCGCTCGCGACGCCGCCGCCGGTACGGATCGGGCTGTCGGCGACCCAGCGGCCGCTCGAGCGGATCGGACGCTTCCTCGGCGGATACGGTGCGGACGGGGCGCCGCGGCGGGTGGACGTGGTCGATGCCGGATTGCGTCGGGATCTCGATCTGCGAGTCGAGTCGCCGGTCGACGACATGACGGTCCTCCCCAGCCCCGACGGGATCGGCCCGACGATCTGGCCGGCGATTCACGAGCGCCTCCTCGAAGCCGTCGAGGAGCACGCGTCGACGCTGATCTTCGCCAACAACCGTCGTCTGGTGGAACGGATCGCCGCGGAGATGAACCGGCTCGCCGGGCACTCGCTCGTCCGCGCGCACCACGGGAGCCTCTCCAAGGCGCATCGGCACGAGATCGAGCGCGAGCTCAAGGCGGGCCGACTCCCCGCCCTCGTCGCGACCAGTTCGCTCGAGCTCGGGATCGACGTCGGGGCGATCGACCTCGTCTGCCAGGTGGAAGCGCCGACGTCGGTCGCGAGCGCGCTGCAGCGGGTCGGCCGTGCGGGCCACGTTTACCGGGAGACGAGCAAGGGCAGGATGATCCCGAAGACGCGCGACGACCTGGTCCGCATGGCCGGAGTCGCGCGGGCGATGCGGGCGGGCGAGATCTCGGCCGTCCGCCCGCCCGAAAACGCGCTCGACGTGCTCGCCCAGCAGATCGTGGCGATGGTCGCCCTCGACGACTGGCCGGTCGACGCGCTGTACGCGCGGGTGAGACAGGCGTATCCGTACCACGCCCTCCCGCGGGCGGCGTTCGACGGGGTGCTCGACCTCGTTTCCGGCCGCTTCCGCTCGCCGACCGTTTACGCCCTCCGGCCGCGGGTGGCGTGGGATCGGGCGCGGGGCTTGCTGCAGGCCCTCCCCGGCAGTCGCCAGGCGGTCGTCCTCAACGGGGGCACGATCCCCGATTCGGGGCAGTATCCGATGGTCCTCGGGGACGGGAAGACGAAGCTCGGAGAGCTCGACGAGGAGTTCGTCTTCGAGCGCCGGCTCGGGCAGACGATCCTCCTCGGGACGAGCCGGTGGAGGCTCCTCGAGATCGGCACCGACCGGGTCATCGTCGAGCCGTCCGAGGACCTGGCGGCGGTGATGCCGTTCTGGAAGGGGGACGGCCTCGGTCACGACGCCGAGTTCGGGCGACGGCTCGGAGAACTCCTCCGACTCTGCCGCGAGCGGATCGACGATCCGGGCTTCGAACCGTGGCTCGAAGGCGAGTGCGCGCTCGACCCGGCGGCGGCGCGGAACCTGGCCGCGTACCTGCGCGATCAGTGCGGCCGCGGTGGGGGGCTCCCCGACGATCGGACGATCCTCGTCGACGCGTTCCGCGACGAGCGAGGCGATGAACGCGTGGCGATCCTGTCGCCGTACGGACGCGCGTTTCACCGAGCGCTTCTCCTCGCGGTTCAGGGGACCCTCCGGTCGGAGGGCGCCGAGATGCGGCAGGCGATCTTCTCCAACGCCGGGATCCTCTGCCGGCCGGGATCCCTCGGAGCGAATGGTCTCGTCCGCGCGCTGTGGTCGCTTGCCGCCGAGGACGTCGAGGAGCGCGTCACGGCCGAGCTGGAGCACACGCCGTTCTTCGCCCTTCGCTTCCGGCAGAACGCGGCGCGGGCCCTTCTCCTTCCCCGCGCCCGACCGGGGCGGCGGACGCCGCTCTGGCTCCAGCGGCTCCGCGCGCACGATCTCCTCGGGTACGCGAGCGATCACCCCGATCTTCCGATCGTCGCCGAGACGTACCGCGAGATTCTCGAGGACCTCCTTCCGATCGACGCGTTGCGCGATCTCCTCGAACGAATGGCAACGGGGGACGCGCGCTTCGTCGTCCGGCGCGACCCTCGCCCGTCGCCGTTTGCGGCGTCGCTCCTGTTCGACTTCACCGCCGCGTTCTTCTACGACGAGGATCAGCCCGCCCCGTCAGGCGACGGGCGCCTCGGACGGGACGAGATGGTCGCGCTTCTGCGGGGAAAGGGCGATCGCCTGTCGTTCGACGCCGAGGCCGCGGCGATCCTCGACGATCGGATGCAGGGGGTCGCGGAGTTCAACCGGGCCCGCGACGGGGTCGAACTCGTCGACCTCCTGCGCCGTGTCGGCGATCTCAGCGAGGACGAGCTCCGCGAGCGCTGTGCGCCGGCGGCACTGGACGCGCTCCCCGATCTCACCGCCGACGGGCGCGTCGTCGTGGCGGAGGTTCGCGGGGCGAGGCCGAGGCGACGGTTCGTCGGCGCCGAGGACGCGGAGCGCTACGCGCGCTGGGGCGACGACGACGTACGGGACGTCGTGCGACGGTACCTCGCCGAGCGCGCCGGTTCGACGCGCGAAGCGGTGTCGGAACGCTACGCCGGAGGAGAACGGGCGATCGACGATCTTGTCCGGATGGGCGCAATCGTCGAAGTGAGTCTGTCGAACGGAGAGCGGCGTCTGATCGATCCCGAGGTCCTCGTCGGGCTCCGCCGGCTGTCGCTCGCACGTCGTCGTCGCCGGGTCTGTCCCGCGTCCCCGGCGGCGTTCTCCGCATCGGTTGTCCGGCGACTGGGCGTCGGAGTGGGGCAGGTCGGGGAGGACGCCGCGGGGGACGCGCTCCTTCAGCTCGCCGGGGTCGCGCTGCCGCCGGAGGCGTGGGAGGATGTCCTCGCGGCGCGGCTCGAGAGATTCGGGGTCGAGCGACTCGATCATCTGGTGCGCGACGGTTCGGCGATCTGGCGCGGGCGATCGGGGGGCGGGGTGGGCTCGATCGCGTTCGCGGCGCCGGACGTGGCGTGGATCCTCGGCGCGCCGGAGACGACCCGCCCGTCGGTGGGGAGTGCCGCGCGGATCGTCGATCACCTCGACGAGGCGGGCGCGTCGTACCTGCACCAGATCGCAGCGGCGCTCGACGTTCCGCCGTCCGAAGTGGCGGCGGCGTTGTGGACCCTCATCTGGGATGGGTGGGTGACGAACGACTCGGTCGCGCCCGCCTGGGCCGGCCGACCCGATCTGCGCCTGTGGCGCGGACGGAAGCGCCCGTCCTGGGGCGGAGGACGCTGGTCGGTGCGAAGCGGGATCGATCGCGGCGAATCGGACGACGACGTCCGGACACGCCTTCGGATCCTCCTCGACCGCTATGGCGTTCTCTCCCGGGAGCTCTGCGAGCGCGAGCCGATTGGGCCCCGCTGGCGAACGGCCTACCCGATCCTGTCGCGGATGGAGTGGCGCGGAGACGTCGATCGGGGCTTGTTCGTCACCGGTCTGTCCGGGCCTCAGTTCGCGGCCCCTGGCGTCGCGGACGAGCTCGCGGCCGCGGGGGGCGTCGCGGATGAGCGGTTCGTCCTCGTCAACGTCCTCGATCCGGCCAACGTCTGGGGCGACGTCCTGCCGGTCCGCGCGCCGGATGGGGTGCGGTACGCGGTTCGACACCACCCGGGGAATCATCTCGTCCTGCGGGATGGACGACCGGTGCTCGCGGTCGAGAATCGTGGGGAGCGACTGATCCCCCTCGTCGACCTCGGCGACGACGAGCGGCGAGGGGCGATCGGCATTCTCGCGAAGCTCGTTGGCGGCCGTCACCGGGCGGCGATCCGCGTTCGAACGTGGGCCGGAAGGCCGGTCACGGAGACGCCGGCGGCGGCCGACCTCGAACGGCTCGGATTCATGCGCGAAGATCGTGCGATGATCCTCTATCGCAGCTTCGGAGGTGAGGGATGAGCGATCGGGAGCGTCCGGACGTGCTGGGCGCTGCAGCCGGGATCCTGCGCGCGGGGCCGATCTGCGACGAGTGCTTCGGCCGCGCCTTCGGGCGGAGCGGGCGGGGCCTGTCGAACGCCGAGCGCGGGGCAGCGCTTCGGCTGGCGCTGTCGGTGCTGGGGGAGGCGGGGAAGACCGGGCGTTGCTGGGTCTGCGACGAGTTGTTCGTTGAGCTCGACGTCTGGGTCGACCGCGCCGTCGAGATCGTTCGCGGGGTCGAGTTCGCGACGTACCTGTTCGGGTCTCGTCCCTCTGCTCGCCTCGAAGAGACGGACGCGCTTCTCGCCGAGCGGTTCCCGACCGGGCAACACGAGCCGCTCAAGCGGGCGCTGAATCGCGAGTTAGGAAAGGCGTTCGAGCGTCGAAGCGCGGGAACGACGGCCGACCTCGACGACCCGCATCTGGCGTTTCTCGTCGATCTGGCGAAGGAGCGCGTCTCGGTCCGGGTTGCCTCCGTCTTCGTCTACGGGCGCTACCGGAAGCTCGTTCGGGGCATCCCGCAGACGCGATGGCCGTGTCGACGTTGTCGCGGACGCGGATGCGATGCCTGCGGTGGGACCGGGAAGCAGTACCCGGAGTCGGTCGAGGAGTGGATTGCGGCTCCGTTCCTCCGGGCGACGGGAGCCGAGGAGGCGAGCTTCCACGGCGCGGGGCGCGAGGATATCGACGCGCGGATGCTCGGCGCCGGGCGACCGTTCGTCCTCGAGCTGCAAGCGCCGAGACGGCGGACGATCGATCTCGACGCGCTCCGCGACGAGGTCAACCGATCGGCCGCCGGGCGCGTCGAGACCTCTCGCCTCCGGCGCGTTCGTCGCGACGCAGTGGAGCTCGTCAAGGAGACCGATGCGCGGAAGCGCTACGTGGCGAAGATCGAATTCGTGGACGCAGTCGAGCCGCATGCGTTCGCTGACGCGATCGCCTTCCTCGTCGGGCGGATCGCGCAGCGCACCCCGCAGCGCGTCGCGCATCGCCGGGCGGATCGGGTGCGGATTCGAGAGCTGTTCGAGGCGACGGGAAACCTCGCCGACCCGCGGCACGCCGAGATCGAGCTCTCGACCGAAGGGGGCCTGTACGTGAAGGAACTCGTCTCCGGGGACGACGGTCGGACCGAGCCGAGCTTGGCGGGGCGCCTCGGTGTCGCGGCGGCGGTCACCGCGCTCGACGTCGTCGACGTGGCTTCGTCGGACTTCCCGGACGACGCCGTGGACATCGCCGAGCGGTTCCCGTAGAGTAGCGCCGAGGGGACGATGACACCGACACGGCGTACTACACCGAAGGCGGAGACGACGGCGCTTCCGTCAATTCTCGACATCTACTTCCGCGAGATCTCGCGGTTCCCGCTCCTGTCGCCCGACGAGGAGCGAAGCCTCGCCCGCGAGGTGGCTGACGGCGCCGACGGGGCACGCGAGCGACTGATCGTCTCCAACCTGCGGTTGGTGGTGAAGATTGCCCAGGAGTACGCCGACGTCGGGCTTCCGCTCGTCGACCTGATCCAGGAGGGGAACCTCGGCCTGATTGAGGCGATCGATCGATTCGATCCCGAGCGCGGCTACCGGCTCAGCACCTACGCTGTCTGGTGGATCCGACGGGCGATTCTGGCCGCGATCAACAGCTATGCCCGGATGATCCGAATTCCCGATTACCTGTTCCGTGCCGTGCGCCGGATGGCGCAGATGCGCGCCCTCGCCGAGGAGGGGCTCGTCGACGAGGCGGAGATTACCGGTGCCGTCGGCGTGTCGGTCGATCGTCTCCGTCAGATCGAGATGCAGGTGAACGAGATCCTCTCCCTCGATCAGACCGTCGGCGAGAGCGGGGAGGAGACGCTCGAGGATCGAATCGTCGACGAGAGCGGCCTCTCCCCGGAGCACGAGGCGCTCCGCCTCCTCTTCCGCGACGAGCTCGACACGATGCTGAAGAGCCTCCCCGCGCGGCAGGCGTTCGCGCTGAGGCTCCACTACGGCATCGAGGACGGATGCCCGTACAGCCTCGCCGAGGTTGGCCGTGCCATGAAGGTTTCGCGCGAACGGGCGCGCCAACTCGTTCGCGACGGGATGGAGAAGGTCACCGGCCGTTGGGGTGAGCGGGCGCTCGCCTTCTACCGCGGTCTGTTGAACGAGTAGCCGGCGTCGATTCGTCCGTCCTCTTCTCGCCCTCCGCCTCGCTGCGCAGCTGCCCGCACCCCGCTCGGATGTCCGATCCCATGCTGTGCCGGATCGTCACCGGGATGCGCGCGTGCGACAGGATCTCGGCAAACGTCCGGATCCGCTCAGCGGAACTCGCGACGAAGGCCCCGTCCGGCGTCTCGTTGTACGGGATCAGGTTGACGTGACAGAGGAGAGCGGAGAGGCGCTCGGCGACGGCGCGGGCGTGGAGCTCGGTGTCGTTGATTCCGTCGAACAGCGTGATCTCGAACGTGACGCGTCGGTGTGTCCGGTCGGCGTACCGACGACAGGCGGCGAATAGCTCGGCCGTCGGGTAACGACGGTTGACGGGAACAAGCCGATCGCGGGTGGCGTCGTCGGCCGCGTGGAGGGAGACGGCAAGGTTCGCTTGGATCCCTTCCTCGGCGAAGCGATCGATCCCGGGGACGATCCCGGCGGTCGACACGGTGAACGATCGGGCCCCGAGGCGGAACCCGCGCGGGTCGTTCAGGATCCGAATCGACGCGAGGGTGGCGTCGTAGTTGAGGAACGGCTCGCCCATGCCCATGTAGACGACGTGGGTCAGCGTCTCAGCGGCGGCGCGCAGGCGTTGCGCCGAGTGGAGAACTTGGGCGACGATCTCGCCCGTCGTCAGATTGCGGACGAATCCCGACTGGCCCGTGGAACAGAACGAGCAGCCGACCGGACAACCGACTTGGCTCGACACGCACGCCGTTCGACGGTCGCGGAATCGCATCGTGACCGACTCGATCGTCTCGCCGTCGGCAAGCTGGAACAGGGTCTTCTCCGTTCGTCCGTCCTCGCTTTCGTTCTCCCGGATCGGTTCGACGATCGGAAACGGGATCGTCTCCGACAGACGGGCGCGAAGCGCCTGCGGGAGCGTCGTGATCGCGTCGTACGAGGAGCCAAGGTCGCGGAAGATCCCCCGCCAGATCTGGTCGACACGGTAGCGGGGGAGGTCGGCGAGTCGATCGTGGAGTCCGTCGAACGACAGGTCGAGGAGCGATCGATCAGGCATGCCGCTCGAGAAGGGCGAGGAAGTCCCCCTCGCTCAGAACCTCAACGTCGAAGGCTCGCGCGTCGTCCGCCTTCGATCCGGGGCTCTCGCCCGCGACGACGAAGTCGGTCTTCCGGCTGACCGAGCCGCTGACGCTGCCCCCGAGCCGGCGGACGCGGTCGGTCGCTTCGCTGCGGCTCATCGTCTCGAGTCTCCCAGTGAACGCGAACCGCGTTCCGAAAAGAGGCTGCGGCTCCGTGGTTGTCCGAACCGGACTCCGAATGGAGATGCCGGCGTCGAGCAGATCGGCGACGGTCGCTGCGTTCTCTTCGTTGGCGAAGAACTCGGTGACTGCGGCCGCCGTTTGCGGGCCGATGTCGGCGAGGGCCGTCAGCGTGTCCGTGTCGGCGGCAGCGATCGCGTCTAGCGATCCGAGGTCCTCGGCGAGGGTCTCGGCGGTGCGCGCACCGACCTCAGGGATCCCGAGGGCGAAGATAAATCGCCCGAGCGACGGCGTCCTCGCCGCATCGAGCGCGGCGAGGAGATTGTCGGCCGACTTCGCTCCCATTCGGTCGAGTTCGATCAGCGTTCCGCGGTCGAGGCGGAACAGGTCCCCGAGACGCTGAACGATCCCGTCGTCGACGAGCTGGTCGATCCGCCTCGGGCCGAGTCCTTCGACGTCGAGCGCTCCCCGGGAGACGAAGTGAAGGATCGATTGCTTGATCCGCGCGGGGCAGGCGGTGTTCAGACATCGACGGGCGACCTCGCCGTCGAGGCGCACGACGGGTGAGGCGCAGGTCGGACACGTCGCAGGCATCGAGAACGTGCGCTCTTCGCCGGTCCGCCGTTCGGGGAGCGGGGCGACCACTTGCGGGATCACGTCCCCCGCTCGCTGAACGAGGACGATGTCGCCGATCCGCAGATCCTTCTCGCGGACTTCGTCCTCGTTGTGTAGGGTCGCGCTCGAGATCTCGACGCCGCGGACGCGGACCGGCTCGAGGACGGCAACCGGCGTGAGAACCCCGGTTCGCCCGACGCTGACGACGATGTCGAGGAGGCGCGTCGCCTCCCGCTCCGCCGGGAACTTGCGCGCGATCGCCCACCGCGGGCTTCGGCTGATTGCGCCGATCGATCGGCGTGCGTCGAAGGCGTCCAGCTTGACGACAACGCCATCGGCCTCGTAGGGGAGCGCATCTCGATCGTCTCGGACGTGCTCGTAGAACGCGATTGCCTCTTCGATTCCATCACAGACGGCGTAGAGGGGATTGACGCGGAGACCGAGGCGTGGGAGAAGTGTCAGCAGATCGCGCTGCGAGCGGATCCGGGTCGGCTCGCTCCGTCCGACATCGTAGGCGTACATCTTGAGCGGACGCTCGGCGGTGACGTGGGGATCGAGCTGGCGAAGGGAGCCGGCGGCGAGGTTGCGGGGGTTGGCGAACGGCGCCAGACCGTGCGCATCGCGCTCGCGATTGAGGGTGACCAGATCCGCCTTGTCGACGTAGACCTCGCCGCGAACCTCGAGGAGCGACGGGAGAGGGAGATCGTCCGTTCGCAACCGCAGAGGGATGCTCCGAATCGTTCGCAGGTTCGCCGTCACGTCCTCGCCGACTCGGCCGTCCCCGCGTGTCGACCCCTGGACAAGTTGGCCTCGGCGGTAGACGAGCTCGACAGAGAGGCCGTCCAGCTTCGGTTCGGCGACGTAGCGGATGGAATCGGTCTCGAGGAGCGCTCGGACCCGGCGATCGAAGTCGAGGAGATCCTGTTCCGAGAAGGCGTTCGCGAGGCTGAGCATGGCCACCCCGTGTCGAACCGAGGGGAAGCCGTCCGACGGTGCGGCGCCGATGCGCTGGGTCGGCGACTCCGACGTGACGAACTCGGGGTGCTTAGACTCCAGCTCGACGAGGCGCCGCATGAGCGCGTCGAACTCGGCATCCTCGATCTCGGGCGAGTCGAGGACGAAGTAGAGGTGATTGTGGCGATCGATCGCCTCGCGTAGCCGGCGAATCTCGTCGCGTGGCTCCTGTGTCATCTTCGCTAGGTTCGGATCATACGAACGGCGGCATCGGCCGACAAGGCGTCCGCGATCCGTGCGCGTGCCAACGAGGGGATCGACCACCGTTCCTATTGATCGCACTTATGTTCACTGCTATACTACGATGGTTCCGCGAGGAATCATCTGTTTGCGGTGGAAGGGCTCGGAGGCGACGGCGACACCGATGAAGAGGAAGCGTGGGGACCGAAGAGCGAATCGAGGACCTTTGCCGGTCTCCGGTCTCCGGTCGGTCCGCGCCACCGCGCGGAAACAAGGGGAGGTCGAGCCGCTCTCGGTCTGGATGTCGTGTACGGACCTCCTGGAGGCGTTCGCGGACACCGTCGGGGAGCGAGTGTGCGGCTCGACGTGCGACGAAGGCCTCGCATCGATGGTCTCTGGTCTTCTCGAGGGGACCGGGTGTGCTGTGCTCCGTGGGAGCCTCTCGGACGAACCTCTGACGATCGTCGCGGTTACCGGGACGTGGGAGGGGGCGGATCTTCGTGATGTGCTCGCCGAAGCGGGCCCATCCTGGTCGGCGGCGCTGGCCGAAGATCCGATGGTCGTCTTCCGTCGGCGGGGAGGGTTGCGGCTTCGTCCGTTGCGACGGATTGGGCGTCCTTCGGGGTCGGCAGTCGCGTTTCCGCTCCTCTGTGACGGGGAGCGCTTGGGCGGGGTTCTCGTCACGCACGAACTTCGCCGAGCGTACGGACCGTCGTTCCTCGCGGCGGGGAAACTCCTCGCCGGCGTGCTGTCGATCCGGTTGGCGAGCGAGCGGTTCGTCGAGCGCGCGCGGAGCCAGGGAGAACGGATCAGCCGCCTGACATGCGACGTCGAGAGGATGGGGGTGCTTCTTCGACGAACGCCGGCGCAGAACTCCGAAGAGGGCGCCTAGTCGGCCTCTTCGGGCCCGTCGTTGGAGGACACGAGCGCGGACGCGAGCGTGACGAGTTCCTCTCGCTCGACGCCGTCTCCGAGAAGGAAGGCGTAGATCCCGTCGTCGTTCCAGAAGGCTTCCACCAGCGCTCTCGGAGTCTCCTCGCCCGTCTGCTCGGTCCACTCCCTCCCTCGATCGAGGAGCTTGCCGTCGATCGTGCCGAGGCGGACAGGTTCTCCGCGTTCGGCGAGCGCGACTCGACGGCGGCTCATGTTTCGCGAGAGGTAGTTCCCTACGCGGAGGGTGACCGCGCGCTGCGTCGCACCATCGTCCTCGACTCCGAGAGAGACCGTGCAGTACCCGCGATCGTGCTCCTCATCGACGGTGACCGTTCCGCCTCCGGCGAGCGGACGGTAGCCGCGCTGCGTGAGAGGGGTGAAGGAGAAGGGGAACGGGAGGGACTCCTCGATCTTGTCGACCGAGGCAAACGCTTCCCGGAAGACGTGGGCACCCTCCGGCGGCGAGGGCGAGAACAGGGCTTGGTCGGGGGGGTCCCGGCGAACATTCTCGTATCGGATGACAACAGGATCGCGTCCGAGAAGCGATGCCAGCAGGGTCGCCGGCGATGGATGGGACTCGATCCGCCTCGGGAAGCCGGCGTCGTCGATTGCAATCGTCGCACGGCGGATCGGGAAGCTGACGACCTTGAGGAGATGGGATCGATGGGGCTCCTTCGGTCTGAGGCCGAGGAGGCGGACTCGTTCTCCGTCGATCGTCTCCTCGCCCGCGTCGCGGACGAGGAAGTCTCGCGTTAGCGTCTCGAGGAACCCGATCTCAGCGAGCGCGCGGAGGCCGGGAAGGGGCTCGGGGAGGGATCGCTCCGGCTTCCGAACGGCACTCTTCCCCTTCGGGTCGAACGCCCAGGATGTGTGGCCGTCGTAGCAGAACGTCATGCCGGTCAGTTCGTCTCCCGTGAACTCCGCGCCGTTCGCCAGCCTTTCCTCCAGCTCCGCGAGCGGGCTGTGGTATGACTGCACCTCGACCGCGCACTGGCTGGGCTTCCGGAAGCGAACCCTGGCTTCGACATCGATCGCCCCGGCTCGGATCCTCTCGGTCGCCTCGAATCCCTCGAGCGTTCTGTAGGCTGCGGAGACCGACCGGGCAAACTCAGCAATCGATGAAGGCATCCGTCTCACCTCGGCGAGTCGTTCGGTGCCGAGAGTATACCGATCGTCGAGCCGGATCAGGTCGCGCAGGGCGGGACGCGTGGGGGATGTCAGCAGTGCCCGCTTGACGCCTGCTTCGTTCGCGCGTTCGTCGAGGTGACGAACGTCCGTTGGTTCGCGAGAACGCCCTTCGGTTGGGCGTTGTGACGGACGTTACATGCGTATCGTCTGCCGCGCAAAGCCTCTTCCGAACGGGGCTTCGGCGGGGGATGACGTTGCTCGGGCGAGAGACAGCGGGCACTTGACTCGCGGGGAGGGATTCCGCTATTCCTGGGAGTTGTGTCGAGGGAGGCGGGAGGATCGGGATGAATGGATGTAGTGACAACGTTCTCGACACCGTCATGTTGGAGAGCCTTGCAGTCATTGCGGCCGCCAACGATCGTTCGCTGGTCGAGGAGCTGAATCGCGCTGTTGAAACGTACGTTCTGAAGGAGATCGCTGCGCAGGGTGAGGGCGGAATCCTAAGGCGCGTCCTCGCGCGGAGCGATGTAGAGGGGCCGTAGGCCCTGCCGGGAGGCCGCGAGCGCTCCCACTCTGTCCGAGTTCCCCTTCCGAGGTCGCAGTCATCCGTTGTGTCGGGAATCCGCCCCGAGTACACTCGGCGACCACTCGCGTCGCGCGGAGGGGGTCGTGTGAAGGATACCGGGATCCTTGTCCTCGTCGGGGCAGTCGTCGTCGCTGCCGTCATCATCGGACTGCTTCCGAAGGGAGAGGAGCCGCCTCGGCTGGCTCCCGACTTCTCCCTGGTGAGCCTCGATGGCGAGACGGTGCACTTGTCCGACTACCGAGGACGAATCGTCCTGCTCGACTTCTGGGCGAGCTGGTGCAAGCCGTGCACGAGAACGTTCCCGGCACTCCACGAGGTCTACGAGGATTTCTCCGACCGTGGAGTTGATCTCCTCGTTGTCAGTCTCGATCGAAGCGAAGAGGCGTCGCGCGAGTACCTCGAGGAGAACGGGTTCCCGACGGAGAACGTCCTCTGGGGCTCGCTCGCCGAGGCGCGTGCGATCAAGGAGCTCTACGGTGTGCGCGGGATTCCGAAGACGTTCCTGATCGATCGAGACGGCTTCATCCGGTTCTCCGGGTATCCGCTCCATCTCGACGCGGAGGCGCTCGAGCCCTGGCTCTGACGCGCGGCGAGCGGCGAATCCGAGCCGCGCTCTGCCTCTGACCCGGGTCGCATCCTGCGCTCTTCGCTGGGGACATCGATCGTTCAGCGCCAGAGGGCGTTCCCGACACCAACGATCCCTCGGCCGGATGTCCCGGCCGTGCTCCGAGGATTGAACCGACTTCCGCTTCGGGCGGACTCACTGTCGAACGAGGCGCCCGGAAGGAGTCGCTACGATTGGAGCCACGGACGGATGTGAGAGACGCGCGCGAGACCGGGTCGCTCGAACGCGGATGCGAATCGGCACTCTCGCGACGAGGACCGGAATGGAGACCGTTCCCAAGGAGGTCGGGTGCTCTCCGATCAGCAGCTCGTTCGGCGTGTGGCGGCTGAGGATGAAGACGCGTTCCGCGACCTCTACGATCGCTACGCCGACCGTGTCTTCCGCTACGGGCTCACGCTGCTGCGAAACCGTCATTTGGCGGAGGAAGCAGCGCAGGAGGCGATGATCGCGGTGTGGAAGAGCGCACGACGATTCGAAGGACGGTCGAAGGTGTCGACGTGGGTGTTTGGCATCGCCCGGAACAAGGCCCTCGATCTGATCCGCCGGGAAAAGCGGGGAGATCGCGTGCCCGATGTCTCCCTTGTCACGCCCGATCCTGCCCCGACGTTGCGCAAGCAGGAACTGGTACAGCACGCGTTGGGCGAGCTGCCCGAATCGCAGCGCGAGGTTGTCTTCCTCACGTTTTACGAGGGGCTGTCGTACGGCGAGATCTCCGGGATCCTCGGGATTCCCGAGGGGACGGTCAAGTCGCGAATGTTCCACGCCAAGAGGCGTCTCGCGGAGGTGCTGTCGTGAGCGACTGCGTCCGGATCCGAGAACTCATCGCTTGGTACGCGACCGGCTCGCTCAGCCGGGCTGAGTCGACGGAGGTCACCGCCCACCTCGCGTCCTGTGAGGGGTGCCGTGAGGAGCTGGCGGCGACGCTTCAGTTGAAGGTTGGAGTCGAGTCGGAAGTACGACGGATGCCGCGGCTCCCGGAGAGCGCGTGGAAGCGGGTCGTCGCGTCGGTGCGGGGTAGACCGATCGCGCAGATCGACGTCGGCTCGTTCCTGCTCGGGTTCACGCTCGGCGCTCGTGTGCGTCGAGGTGGCGTTCCCGTCTACGGAGACATGAGACTACTGGGACGGAAGATTCGTCTGTTCAACGTCGAGAAGGAGGAAGGGGAATGAGTCACGACTGGTCCGACCGAGGCGAAGGAAAGGCCGACGAGCTGCGCGAGATCCTGAGCATCGTCGCCGACAAGGTCCCCGGTCTGCTCCGCGGGCTTCGGGACATCGTCTACTCGCCCGAAGCGGCGGAAAACATGGCGGGGGCCGTGGCCACGTTCTACAAGAAGCTGGTCGACGCCGGGATCCCCAAAGAGGAAGCGATGGACATGGCCAAGGGCTACATGATCAATCTGCGTGACCTGTTGGGGAGCAAGGGGATCAACATCGGAAGCTTCATGGATCGGGAAGACGACTGAGCCCGATGGCCTCGATTCTCTGCGTCCCGTTCCTGATCCTTCGTCTGGTGACGTCGATCCTCGCCGCGCTGCTCGGGAGCCCACTCCGTGGGCGGCGCGCCCGCTGGACGTTCCGGCGGACGCTCCGCCGCGCCGGCCTGACGGCGGCTGAGGCTGGCGAGTTGTTGGACGCGTACCGACCTGGCCTCGGGTGGCGCGATCTCGCTCGAGTGGCGCGCCTTCGCGTCGGATAGCCGAATCCTCTGAGCCTCTAGGCATCGGCATTGTCGGGCGGGTTTGTCGGCCGATGCCCGCATGGATACACTGAGCGGACGTTCGGGACGTGGCGCAGCCTGGTAGCGTGCTTGCATGGGGCGCAAGAGGTCCCCGGTTCAAATCCGGGCGTCCCGACCAGACGCCTCCCGCACCGTGGGAGGCGCGTTTCGTTGAAGGCAACCTCCTGCCTGGCGGTTCCTGTCGGGCGAGAGATTGGCGTCGAGCGGCAAGATGCCGACAACGCACTGACCGAGAACTCCAGCGGCGGTGGAGTTCAGTCCCCGACTGCGCGAACGACGAACGAGTCGATCGGCCGAGCGGACGGCGGGAGGTAGATTTCGTCCTCGATGACCGATGCGATCGGAACGGCTTCGGCGCGCAGCGCGTCGTCGGCCACGGTGATGCGAACGTAGTGCAGAATCCCGTATCGGCTGAAGACGAGGTTCGCGGGGGCGGTCTGCGGGCGTTCCGCGAGCGGTCCGCCGCCGCCACCCGTCGTCACATGGTGGATCCCGTTCACGTAGATGTGCTCGTAGGCGCCGCTTGACGCACCGAAGACGACGGACACACCGTGCTCGCGGAAGACGGGTTCCCAGAGGGTGATGAGGGCTTCGTTTCGTCCGGTCGGGTACGCTCCTCCGTAGAGCCCGTCGGAGATGAGGACCACGGTCAGTTCCCCCTCGGCAGTCCCGAGGTCTTGGCGGAGCCAGGCCAGCTGCTCCTGCGCAGCGGCCTCGGCGGGGTTGGCCAGCGCTGAGTCGAGACCGACGACGTGGACGGGCCCGTAGTCGAAGCTCCACCACTGCTCATCGGCGATACCGCCGCCCCGGGGGAGGGCGAACGTGTCGTAGTACGCGGCGTCGTTCTCCGCCTCGCTTCCGACGACGGTTACGTACGGCGTCGTTCGACCGAGGTCGGCGATCGCCCAGAAGAAGTTCGCCATCCGGTCCGGGGCGAGAGACTCGACGAGCCCGCCGACGTGGGCGACGAAGCTGGCATCCGCTTCGTTGTCACGAATGGTGTCGACGACGAGCTTGTGGCGATCCGGGAACGATCGCGTATGTCCGTAGACGGCGAACGACAGTGCACGGACGCTCTCGGCGGGCGCTCGGAAGTCTTCGAGAGGCGTCGGATAGACCGCGTCTCCTTCGTAGGCGATCAGTTGGTATCGGTAGGACTCGCTCGGGACGAGGTTCCGCAGCCAGATTTCGGCGCGCCCTTCCTGACGATCGAACGTCAGCGTCTCGTCCCAACCTCCGCTGCCTCGGTGGACCTGCGCGAGCCCGTAGTGAAGGTCGATGCTGACCGGGCGCATCGTCTCCCACGAGAGGACGACGAGACCGTCTCCGGCGAGGCCGAGCACGGGTCCCCACGCCCACGGGGTCGAGGTCTGCGCTTGGAGCGCGGACGCGGGCAGAAGCGTCAGGCCGAGCAGTGCAAGTGCGAGCAGGCGCGTTCCGATCTTCAACACCCTCACCTCCCTCCCACCGGCGCATCGAACGCTCGACGGGAGCGAACGATTCTGACACGGATGTGGCACGCTCGTCAATCGACCGCGAGAAGCGCCGGCCTCCGGTTCGCCCGCCCCACCGTGCGCGCTCGTCTCGGAGCTCGCAGTCGATGTGGCCCTACGGGGCGACGGGCTCGTACGGCGCACGCACGAGGTCGACGACGCCCGATGAGGCGAGCGGGATGAGCTCGTCGATCGGGAGGTGGAATCGTGCAAGCGACTCCGATTCGCTCGTTACGTAGGGGATGAATCGCTCCGGAACGGCCCGTCCTGGGAGGAGTTCGGCGATTACCTCGACGCGGAGTCCGACGAGCGTGAGTTCCCGAGCGGCGGCGAACGCTTGCCAGTCCTCGGCAACGGTCAGCCAATACAGGTCGGACTCGATCCGCGCTCCCACCGGGGGCTCGGGCCCCTTGAGCGCGTCGCGTGCGTAGGCGCGGTAGGCGAAGTCGATCTCGCCGCCGATCGCGCCGAGGCTCTGCAGCTCCAGCAGGATGGAGATGACCGACTCCGTCGCCTGCGCGGTTGTGGGCGAGAAGACGAGCTCGATTCCCGAAGTCGCCGATCGGACGGCGTAGGTGAACGACTCGCCGACGACGCGGAGGAGGAACCTCCCCGAGTCGATCGCGAGCAGGCGATCCGTAGCGACGAGCGCATCCGTGGCCGTCGATCCGCCGGACGGGGCGATCGAGCCATCCTCGTTGTAACGGACGACCGTGTAGCCCTCCGCTTCGGCGGTCTGAGCGAGCGCCGGGAGGTCGGCGACAGCGGGTCCGAGTGAGAAGACGTAGTAGTCCGACGGTGCAAACGGCAGGTCCTCGCCGCTTCCGAGCCACGCGCCGGCCACGACGAGGGTCGACACAGCGATGAGCGCGAGCTTCAGGGTCCTCATCCTCATGGGGGCCTCCTTGTTCTACTCGTTGGTACCGGACTTACACCCGCCGGTGGGACAGGTTCCGAGCCGCTAGCGCGACTCGACGCCGAACTCAGCGAACAGAGCATCCAGGCTCACCCCAGACGCGTCGCGAAACGCGGCGAGAAGGTCGTTCCCGGAGGCGACTTTGAATGTGTGCGTCGCAAAAAAGGCGGACAGCGCGGCGAAGTACGCCTCGTCTCCGATCGCAGCTCGCACCGAGTAGTGGAACCAGGCCGCGGCGTCGTAGACAAACGTTGTGTAGGCGGACGCCGTGGGGAAGCGGCAGGCGGAGTCACTCATCCGGGAATCCGGGTACGATGCGCGGGTCGATGCGTAGGAGCTTTGCCAGCGGCGCGTCTCGGCATGCGCGGCCTCGTCCTGTCCGGTCGACTCGAGGTAGACGTTCGAAAGGTACGTGGCGAGTCCTTCGTCGAGCCACGGACTCGAAACGGGATCGTTCCCGACCACTCCGTAGAACCACTGATGGGCCATCTCGTGGGCGACGATGATGTCGTAGAAGATGTCGGACGGATGAGTGACGAAGGAGGAGGCGATGAGGATCAACCCCGAGAGCTCCACGCCCGCTGCGCGGTGCAGCGGAACCTCGACGAGATCGATCTCGGCAACAGGAAGGGAACCGATCCGTGCTTCGAATAGGTCGAGAGTCTGCACGGCCGTGGCGCGTGCGCGTTCGGCGGCAGCGCGGTTCGACGGGGAGAACCACGATCGAACGATCTTGCCGTGCGTCTCGGTGCTGCGTTCCTCGTAGCCGAGGGTTAGCACGAGCGAGAAGTCTCGCGCGGAAGTCGCCTCGAATCGATGGATCGTGCGCCCGCCGTCGATCCGCGTGGAGACGAGGCGGCCGGTTGCGGCGGGGATGATCCCGTTGGGCACGGACACGGTGACGTCGTAGTCCGCCGACTCGCTCCAGAGGACATCACCGACCGAGCAGGCCGCGTCGTCCGCCGGGTCACCCTCGTTGAGCACGGCGAGGATCGGGTAGAACGCAGTCAGCACGAGCGATTGCGGGTTCTTCGTTAGGATTCCGTAGCCGGTCACGGTCTGCCCCGCGTACTGCGGCGACGCGCCGGCGCGTCCTGCGAACGCGAGCGTCAGACTCACCGTCTGGGCGGGGCCGAGCGGCGACGGAAGGAGGATCGGAAGGACCGTCGGATCCTCGCTCGGGGCGATCGTGATCGGGCCTCCGGCGATCCTCGCCTCGCGGACCCGGAGCGATGCGTTCCCGTAGATGATGGCGTCATTGGGGAACAGGCGGAAGACGATCTCATCGATCGGTGCGGGCGTGCGATTCTCGACCGTGACGCGGGTTGTCCCCGCGAATGTGCCCGTGTCCCAGTCGACGATGAGGTCGATCTCGTAGCGAGGAGCGGCGGCCGTCGGCCCGACCGCAAGCAGGACGAGCGCGAACGCGGCGACGCCCGCGGCGATCCAGCGGCCGCTCACCCACCATGTGTCTCGATCTTCCATCCGACCTCCTGTCGCCCGCGTTCGACCTAAGCCGCGTCGATCATTCGTGCGTAGAGAGCCTCGTACTGAGGAACGATGTCGCGGTAGTTGAACGAGGTGCGCGCTCGCTGTCGCCCGGCCGCGCCGAACCGGTGGCGGGTTTCGTCGTCGCGGAGGAGCTCGATCGCGCGCGCGGCCATCCGGTCGACGTCGCCGACCGGCTCGAGATACCCGGTCTCCCCGTCGACGACGACCTCCGGGATTCCCCCGACATCGCTGGCGATCACGGGAACGCCGCTCGCCATCGCCTCGAGGCCGACGAGACCGAAGCTCTCCGTCGAGCTGGGCAACAGAAACAAGTCGGCGGCGTTCAACAGCGGCGCGACACGATCGACGATGCCGACGAACTTCATCCGGTCGAGCACGCCGAGATCCTCGCCGACTTCGCGAGCGACCGGAGCGTCCGGTCCGTCGCCGACCAGGATCAGGCGACTGTCGATCGATGCGTTGACCTTGGCGAAGACGGAGACCACGTCGCGGATGCGCTTCACCGGCCGGAAGTTGGAGATGTGCACCAGCGTCTTCTCGCTCTTCCGGGCGCAGCTCGGGATGCACGGGCACGGCTCGCCCTCGTGGCGTTCGGGATCGATGAAGTTGTGGATCACGTGGAGGTCGCGGTCGATGTCGAACTGGCGGTAGGTCTCGTCTCTCAGCCAATCCGACACGACGGTGACGGCGTCGGCGTGTTGGATGGTCATCGTCGTGACCGGCTTGAACGACGCGTTGTTCCCAACCAGAGTGATATCCGTTCCGTGAAGGGTCATCGCGACCTTGAGCGGCCGCTCGGAGACCACCTGCTTGGCGAGCAGGGCGGCGGCTCCGAACGGGATGGCGTAGTGTGCGTGCAGGACGTCGAGATCCTTCAGACGGACGACCTCGGCCATCTTTGAGGCGAGGGCGAGCGTGTACGGGAAGTGCTTCAGCAGCGGGTACTGCTCGATCTCGACTTCGTGGTAGCTCACGCCCTCCGGGAGCTGTCCGAGCCGGAGGGGCGTCTCGTAGCTGACGAACGCGACCTCGTGACCCCGTGCTGCCAGGTGTTTCCCGAGCTCGGTGGCGACGACGCCGCTACCCCCGTGGGTTGGATAGCAGCAGATGCCGATCCGCATCGAATCCTCCTAGAACGTCTCGAAGTCGAGGCTGAGCAGATCCTCGACGCGAAGCCTGCCTCGGACGATGAAGCCCTCTCCGTAGCGGCGCTTGATCAGCGAGCCGAAGTAGGCACAGCGACTTCGGATCCGCCACTCCGTGCTAGGAGACGTCAGATCCGTCTCCGGATCGTCTGACGCCTCCGGTACGAACTGCGTCTCGAATGCGAAGATCGAGTCCATCTTCCGTTGGAACTGCTCGGTGATGTCGACGATGAACGTGGGCTCGAAATCGGACCGGCCGAGGTAGTAGAAGAGCCTTCGAGGGCGGACGCTCTCCCCTTCCGCCTCGAAGCGGTTGAGGCCGGCGAGGAAGGTTGCTTCGTACACTAGCTCTGATGCGCGCATGTGATCTGGGTGCCGATCGTGTACGTGCGGCGCGAGGACAGCGCCCGGCCGCCAGCGGCGAATCGCTTCGACCACCCGCCGCTTGGCCGATGGCTCGGAACAGATGTGGCCATCCGGGAGGGCGAGGTTCTCTCGGTCGGCAATGCCGAGGATCTCCGAAGCTTGTTCGGCCTCCTTGGCCCGCGTTTCGGCGTTGCCGCGCGTGCCCAACTCGCCCTGCGTGAGATCGATGATGACGACCCGCTTGCCGGCGTCGGCGAGTTTGGCGACCGTCCCGCCACATCCGATCTCGACGTCGTCGGGATGGGCGCCGAACGCCAGGACGTCGACTGAGTTCATGTCCCTCCTTGGATGGTCACGACGTGGTGTGCGAATCGATCCGGGCTTTCCGAACCGGGGAGTGCTCGGATCCATTCTACTCCGAACTGTCCGACGAAGTGGACGAGCGAGAGGCCGCGCTCCTGCGGAACGTCGGACGGTCGCAGTGATGCCCGAAGGGCATGGAGGCGTTTCGCCGAGGCGCCGGTGCGGCGAGCGAGGTCGGCACGAATCGCGTGATCCTCGAGGCGGTTGATCGCTTGGTCTGCACGCTGCGACGTCTGCCGCCAGCGGGCTTCGAGTCCGGGGTCGATCTCGCGGAGGAGAGAAGGGAGCGCCGCGAGGGCCGACGCCACGTCTCGGCGGGCCGCGGTGAACGCTTCGCGGAGCGGCGGCGACGCGGCCCCCGCGAGCGCGGCCCGAGGATCGAAGTCGTCGGCGTAGACCTGCTCGACGGAAAGGTCGAGCCGGTTCAGAAGCTGCGCTTCGTCCGCGGAGAGGAGCGTGTAGCCGTGGCGGGGCACGGCGACCGGCTGGGACACCTCGAACATCTCGTACAACGGTCGGAGGAGGGCGTGGTAGGCGATCTCGCTCGGTCCGAGGATGTTGGCGACGGTCGGGAGGAGGGCGTCGGTGAGGACGGGGCGGAGGGCGACGTCGGCCGAATATCGCTCGGGCTCGATGAGGGCGTCGGCGGCGCGATCTGCAGGCGCTTCGACGCGGATCCGCCGTCCGGACGCGTCGAAGTGAAACGGGGTCCCGACGTGGCCGGACTCGAGCTGCGGCGCGTAGCCGGCGGCCCGGACGGCGTCGGAGCCCGCTTCGAGCGCGTTCGTCACTTCGTCGGCGCGGGCGAGGGCGTCGCGGAAGAAGCCACCGGCGAGCGAACGGAGCGTACGCGGTTCGACCAGGACGAGCCCGTCGTCGGCGAACAGTCGGGACCAGATCCGCCCGTGCCAACGCGAGTAGTCATCCCCCTTCTGCGGGGCGAACAGCTCGCGCGTGGCGACGCCGGCCGGGAGCCGGGCCAGCGCCTCGTCCGCTGCGCGAACGATGTCCGGCGAGATGGGGAGGGACTCGACCGCGCGCCCGCGCGCGGGCGTCTCGAAGCGGATCGTCCGGATGCTTCCGTCGGCGTCAAGAAGGCGAATCCGGTTGATCTCGGTGACGTCGTGATCCTCGCTGGCGAGCCAGAAGACCGGGATCACACGCGCGTCCAGATCGCGTGAGAGCTTCGTGGCGAGACGAACGATCGACAGGATCTTGTAGGCCGTGTATGCGGGGCCGCCGAGGAAACCGGCCTGCTGCCCGCCGACGACGCACAGCGTTGCCGGATCGGCGAGCGCGCGGGCGTTATCGAGCGCTGCCGGCGAGGCGCCGAGACGTTCGTTGTACGTGCGTACGGCATCGGCGACCTCGATCCGTGGTCGAGCGCTGCCGGCGATCGCGTCGGCAGCGGCGGCAAAGCCGGTCGGCTGACGGGCGAACAGGCGGACCGCTCGGTCTACCCCCGCAACGTAGTCGAGGAAGAGCAGGCTGTCGGGATGGAGCGTTCGCGGATCGAGTCGCCCGGTCACGGTGTGCCCTTGCGACCGACGACGATGAGGCGCCTCGAGTCCGGACCGAGCGGCTCCCCGCGGAGTGAGCCGTACGCTTGGACGTCGGTGAACCCGGCGTCGCGGAACATCGCGCGGAGCTCCTCGGCAGCGTACATCCGAACGGACTCGCGGCGGACGACCTCGGCCGGCGGGTTCCCGGCAGCCGTGCGGACGGTCTTCTCGACGCGAGCACCGTCCGTGGAGAGCGCCCGGCGAACGTCCCCTCGCCCCTCCGGGAGGTCGATCTCCTCGTGCGGGACGAGGTGAGCGATCGTCCACTCGCGGTTCAGCGTGTCGACGAGGAAACGACCCCCCGGACGAAGGGCTCTCCAGACGGAGCGAAGAACGTCCGCGTTCTCGCCGTCGGTCTCGAAGTATCCGAACGAGGTGAACAGCGAGACGGCCACATCGAAGTGGTTCTCGTACGGGATCTGGCGCATGTCGAGGCAGCGAAGCTCGACGTTCGCGCCCCCGGCTTCGGCGATGCGCCGACGGGCGACGTCGAGGAGCTCGGACGAGAGGTCGAGACCGACCAGGCTGCGGAATCCCGCCTCCCAGAACGCGACGAGATGCCGCCCCGCTCCGCAGCCGAGATCGAGGAGCGGGCGTGCCGGAGCAGACTCGAGCAACCGGACGATCGCCGCCACGTCGCGTCGCGCCTCTGCGTCATCGCGATGGGGATAGCGGTCGAGGTAGTCGGCTTCGAACGCGGTCTCGTACCACGGTCTCACGCGATGCCGTGCTCCTTCTTGTACGCGGCCCAGTTGCGCTTCAGGTCGACGAACGCCTCCAGGCTCTCGCGGAGGAGGAACGGGTTCTCCGCGCGCTCGCGCCCGATCGTCGATTCGGGCGTCACCCCGACGTCGTGCCCGGGGAAGACGCGGGTCTCGCCGGGAAGCATCATCAACACGTCGTGGAGCGAGGCGTACTCAGCCCGGGCGCCCTCGCCGAGGTCGGTTCCGCCGACCTTTCCGACGAACAGGGTGTCACCGGTGAACGCGGCATCGCCGACGACGAGGCAGATCGAGTCGGCCGTGTGCCCCGGCGTGTGCAGGATGCGCACCGAGAGCTCTCCGAGGGGGAACGTCGCATCGGCCGCGACGACGACGTTCGTCCTCGGATCGCGATCTCCGAACAGGAGCGGGCGGATCCCCGTCGCCTGTTCGATCTCCGCGTTTCCGTTCGTGTGATCGTGATGATCGTGGGTGCAGAAAACGTAGACGATCTCGTAGTCCTCGTTGCGGGCGAACGCCACGATCGACGCCGGGTCGTAGGACGGGTCGATCACCGCGGCCAGCCTCGCCGCTTCGTCGGCCACGAGGTAGGCGAGGTTTCGGTCTCCGCCGGTTCGGAATCGTTGGATGAGCAAGAGGCTCCTTTCGAATGCCCGAGGGAGGAAACGTCCCTCCGATTCTACGTTCGGCCTTCCGGTGGAGCAACCGGGTTGCGCGACGGCGGCGCGATCATGATCCTGTCATATCTGATAAGGAAAGTGCGGTCAAGAGAAGACGCAGGAGGTGTAGGATGAAGATGCGAAGGATCGGCTGTGCAGCGATGGGCGTGCTCCTCGCGTTGGGGATCGCGTCGTGGGTCGCCTCGTCCCAGGTGGTGATCCACGAGATCGCTTGGGCGGGAACCGGCGCGGCGGCGAGCGACGAGTGGATCGAGCTCCACAACCCGTCGGAGATCGATGTCGACCTTGCGGGATGGGCACTCGTCATCGGAGACGTGACGATTCCCCTCGGTTCGGTCGAGGGGGCGACGATTGAGGTTCGACGGACGATCATCGAGGCGGGCGGATACTTCCTCCTCGAGCGAACGGACGACGCGACCGTCTCCGACGTCGAGGCGGACATCCTCTACAAGGGCGGGCTCTCCAACGACGGGGAAGACGTCGTCCTCCTCGACGCCGACGGTGAGACGGTCGACGCGGCTCGGTTCGCAGAGGTGGGCTGGCCGGCGGGGACGGCGTCCGACGGAGAGCCGCGCTACGCCTCGATGGAGCGCGTGCGGAGCGACTCGGCGGAGTGGCGGACGAACGACGGCTCGACCCGAAACGGACTCGACGCCGCCGGCGAGCCGATCCACGGAACGCCCGGGCGGGAGAACGCGGCGACGATCTGGGCGGCATCGGCGCCGAGGGTCGCGTTCGTTGCGCCGTCGGATGAGACGGCATCAATCGGCGAGCTGTACGAGATCGAGTGGGCAGCGACCGATCCGGACGACGTGCCCGACGCGCTCGCGGTGAACCTCTTCTACTCGATCGACGGAGGAGAGACGTGGGTCGAGTTGGCGACGAATCTGGCCAACACCGGCGGCTTCCTCTGGGACACGGCGACCCTCCTCGACGGCGCGGACGTCGTCCTGCGAATCGTCATCGAGGATCCCGACGGACATGCGAGCGAGGCGGTGAGCGGGGTTCTGCGGGTCGAACGGGAGAGCGACTAGTCGAGAAGCGCGCGGACCTCGTCGAGGCGTGTGCGCGCCTCCTCGAATCCCGCCTCGATTGCCGCCTCCGCGTGCTCGAATCCGAACATCCGGATCCAGCCGACGTCCGGCCGGAGGACGACGAGGCGTCCGTCGAGGTGGGCGTTCGCCCGTTCGATCTGTGCTCGGGTCAGGTGATGCGACGAGACGCGCTGGGTCTGCAGGAGCGCGTCGAGACAGGTGGCGATCTCGCGGGAGAGCGGGGCGCCCGTGTCGACGGCGAGGACGGCGTCTGCGCCCATCTCGATGACGACGTCGATCGGGAGCTTCTCGACCACGCCGCCGTCGATCAGGAGACGTCCGCCGTGGGCGACCGGCGAGAAGATGCCCGGAACGGCCGTGCTCGCGGTCACCGCCTGGTAGAGCGTTCCCTCCCGGAGAACGACGCGCTCGCCCGTCTCCAGGTCGGCGGCGACGACGGCGAACGGGATCGACACGTCGGCGAACGACTTCCGCGCGGTGAGGAGCGAGAACAGCTCGCAGAGGCGAGCCAGGTCGTGCGGTCTCGCCTCCTCCTCCCGCCACGCCGAGCCGCGGACGTACTCTACGACGCTCTTCCCGATGATCTTCTGTAGCTCGCGCAGTGTGCTGTCGGTGACCTGAAGGATCTCGTTGAGGTCGAGGCAGCCGAGAACGGCGCGAAGCTTCTTCAGGTCGGCGCCGATCGCCTTCGCGGCACCCATCACGGCGCCCATGCTTGTCCCCGCGATCGCAGCGACGGGGACGTCCGCCTCCTCCAGCGCGATCAGCGCGCCGAGGTGCGCGAGGCCGCGCGCTCCACCGCCGCCGAGTGCGAGTCCCAGTCTCCGAGTCATCAAAGAAACGCCCCTTCCGCTCGATCCTAGTCGGCGGAAGGGGCGATGACAACCGATTCGTGTTCGTGCTGCGACGTGCCTAGTACATGCCTCCCATGCCACCGCCTGGCGGCATCGCCGGCATCGGCGGCTCGTCTTCCTTGATCTCGGCGACGAGCGCGTCGGTCGTCAGGAGCATCCCGGCGATCGAGACGGCGTTCTGCAGCGCGGACCGCGTGACCTTGGTCGGGTCGATGATCCCGGCGTCGAACATGTCGATGTACGCTTCGGTCAGGACGTCGAAGCCGATCCCCGGCTTCTCCTCCTTGACCTTCTCGACGACGATCGCGCCTTCGAAGCCGGCGTTCAGCGCCAGCTGGCGCAGCGGCGCCTCGAGCGCACGCTGGAGGATCTTCACGCCGACGGCCTCGTCGCCCTTGACCTTCAGGCTGTCGAGACCCTTCGACGCGTTGACGATCGCGACCCCGCCACCGGGGAGGATTCCCTCGTCCACGGCGGCCTTCGTCGCCTCGAGCGCGTCCTCCATGCGGTGCTTCTTTTCGGAGAGCTCGGTCTCGGTCGGGGCGCCGACCTTGATCACGGCGACACCGCCGGCGAGCTTCGCCTTGCGCTCCTCGAGCTTCTCGCGGTCGTAGTCGGAGTCGGTCGTCTCGATCTGGGCCTCGATCTGCTCGACGCGCCCCTGGATCGCCTCGGCCTTCCCCTTCCCGCCGATGATCGTCGTGTTGTTGTTGTCGATCTTGACGTTCTCGGCCGTACCGAGCATGTCGAGGGTCGTGTCCTTGATCTGCATCCCGGCGTCCTCAGCGACGACGGTTCCGCCGGTCAGGACGGCGATGTCCTCGAGCATGGCCTTGCGGCGGTCGCCGAACCCGGGCGCCTTGACGGCGCAGCTGGTCAGCGTCCCCTTCAGCTTGTTCAACACGAGCGTCGTCAGCGCCTCGCCGGTGACGTCCTTGGCGATCACGAGGATCGGCCGGCCCGCCTGGGCGACCTTCTCGAGCATCGGGACCAGATCCTGCGCGGCCTTCAGCTCTTGGTCGGTGACGAGGATGAGCGGCTTCTCGAGGACGACTTCCATCTTCTTCGGATCGGTGACGAAGTACGGCGAGATGTACTCGCGATCGAACTGCATCCCCTCGACGACCTCGTAGTAGGTCTCGATCGTGTCCGAATCCTCGACGGTGATGACGCCGTCGTCGCCGACCTCTTCCATCGCATCGGCGATGATCTGGCCGATCGACTCATCGTTGGCGGAGATCGCCCCGACCTGGGCCGTCTCCTCCTTCGTCTTCAGCTCGCGACTCAGCTTCTTGAGCTCGGCGACGACCGCAGCCGAACCCTTCTCGAGACCGCGCTTGAGCTCCATCGGGTTGGCGCCGGCGGCGAGGTTCTTGAACCCCTCCTCGATCATCGAGTGCGCGAGGATCGTTGCCGTCGTCGTGCCGTCGCCCGCGATGTCGTTGGTCTTCGAGGCGACTTCCTTGACGAGCTGCGCGCCCATGTTCTCGAATTCGTCCTTGTACTCCTGCTCCTGGGCGATCGTCACCCCGTCGTTGGTGATGTCCGGGCTGCCGAACTTCTTGTCCAGGATGACGTTGCGGCCGCGGGGCCCGAGTGTGATCCGGACCGCGTCGGCCAGCTTGTCGATCCCGGCCTTCATCTTGCGGCGGGCTTCCTCGCCGAAAATGACTTCCTTCGCCATGTTCTGTCTCCCCCTTCCCTACTCCTCGACGATCGCGAGGACGTCCGTCTCCTTGACGAGAATCAGCTTCTCATCGCCCCGCTCGATCTCCGTTCCGGAGTAGCTGCCGACGATGATCTCGTCTCCCACGCTGACCTCGAACTTCTCATCGGTTCCTACGGCGAGAACCTTCGCACGGACGACCTTCTCGCTCTTGACGTTGTCGGGGAGAACGATCCCGCCCGCCGACTTGCGCTCCTCCGGCTCGACCTTCTGCGCCAGGATTCGCTTTCCCAACGGCTTGATCGTCATGTCAATCTCCTCCTCCTTGAGGGTGTTTGGCAATGAGCCTACGAGCCTGCTAACGGATTGTATCCCTGGTTCGCGAGTGCGTCAACCCACTGCAAACCTTGTACTGATGACCCGTTCCGCGGATAGTCGCCCCATGCCGTCGGGACGCGTGCATCTCAAGATCGAAGCCGGACTCCTGTTCGGGTGGACGGCGCTCGCCGGATTCCTCCTCGCGTCGCGCGTGATCTCCGTCGAGGGGGTGATCGCGTTCGTCCTCGCCTACGCGTTCTCGGCGCTCTTCCTCAGTCCCGACCTCGATCTGGCGCGGAGCCGCGCGTTCCGACGGTGGGGGCTCGCTCGGTGGTTGTGGATCCCTTACGCGCTGCTGTTCCGCCATCGGCGCCTCTCGCACCATCCGATCCTGGGCTTCGTCACCCGTCTTGCCTACCTCGGCGCGATGATCGTCGTCGTCGGAGCGGTCGCCGTGGTGGTAATCGGGCGGCCGGTGCGTGTGGGGGTGCCGTCGGCCGAGGCTCTCCTCGCGACTGCCGTCGGCGCGTACTTGCCGAACCTCACCCACGTCCTCGTCGATCGTGTCGTCTCGGGGTGGCGGAGGCGTTTCGCCAAGCGGCGGTTGTGAGGGCTCGAACAGACCATCTATACTCGACTCCATGCGAGAGTGGACGCTCTACCTCCTGTCGTCGGCCGCGTTGGTCGCCGCTGCGGTTCTGCTGGCGCTGTTTGGCCCCTACTACGAGACGGGAATCGCCTCGTGGTACGGGCCTGGCTTCGACGGCAACTACACGGCCAACGGCGAGATCTACGACATGAACGAAGTCAGCGCTGCGCACAAGACCCTCCCGTTCGACACGGTCGTGCGCGTGGTCGAACTCGAGACCGGGCGGAGCGTGGTCGTGCGGATCAATGACCGGGGGCCGTTCGTCGAGGGGCGGATCATCGACCTGTCGAAGGGGGCGGCGCGGGAGCTCGGGATCGTCGACAAGGGGATCACGAGGGTCGGACTGAGGATTCTCCGGTGGCCGGAGGGCGAACGACCCTGACGAGCGAGCGCGCGCGCGGCCGCGCGGCGACGACCGCCATCGACGTGGCGACACAGAGGAAAGGAAGCATTCAGGATGGGACTTGCAGTCAGTGAAATGCGCAAGGGGATGACGATCCTCTACGATGGGGAGCTGTACGAGATCGTCGAGTACGAACACTCGAAGCGCGGGCGCGCGGGCGCGGTCGCCAAGACGAAGCTTCGACATCTGAAGAGCGGTCGGGTCACCTCCGCGACCTTCAAGGGGCCGGAGAACACCGAGTCGGCGTTCCTCGAGTCTCGACACCTTCAGTACGTCTACCACGACGGAACGGACTTCGTCTTCATGGACAACGAGAGCTTCGACCAGTTCCCGATCGGCGACGATGTCCTCGGCGACCAATCTCAGTTCTTGCTCGAGGGGAACACGGTCATCGGCTACTACCACGACGACATCCTGGTGAGGGTGTCCCTTCCGAACTTCGTCGAACTCAAGGTGGCGCAAACCGAACCGGGCGTGAAGGGAGACACGGTCTCCAACGTCGAGAAGCCGGCGACCCTCGAGACAGGCGTCGTTGTGTCGGTGCCGCTCTTCGTCAAGGAAGGTGATACACTGAAGATCGATACCCGATCGGGAACCTACGTGGAGCGACTATAAGGAGGAGTCATGGCCGAGCGAAGGGTCGAGATCGTCGACGAGGACGGTCGCATCACGATCACGGAAGACGTCATTGCCTCGATCGCCCGGATCGCAGCGGAGAAG
>Ga0180429_10000447_pt1 | contig 37341 bp, 27 predicted proteins | sample SS_ome_FD_132428 | JGI IMG/M metagenome (GOLD analysis project Ga0180429, IMG submission 132428) | Hypersaline lake sediment archaeal communities from the Salton Sea, California, USA - SS_1_S_1 metaG | ecosystem: Environmental > Aquatic > Non-marine Saline and Alkaline > Hypersaline > Sediment ...
CTGGCTCGACACGCTGGCGCTCGAGCCGGGCGCCACCGTCGTCGACGCGGGGTGCGGTCCGGGCGCGGCGATCGCGGACCTCGTGGCGCGCGTCGGTCCGTCCGGCACCGTCGTCGGCGTCGATCGTTCCGACGAAGCGATCGCAGCCCTGCGCGCGCGCGTCGCGACGCACGGCTGGACGAACGTGCGCACGATCGTCGGCGACCTCGAGCGCGCGAGCCTCGTCGGGGCGGGCGTCGAGGACGGAGCGGCCGACGCCGTGGTCCTGCGCTGGGTGCTGAGCTTCCCGCGCCGACCCGAGCGCCTGCTCGAGGCCTGCGCGCGCTGGCTGGCGCCGGGCGGACGGATCCTGGTCGTCGACTACGACCACGACGGCGTCGCGGTGTTCCCGCGCAGCGCGGGCTTCGAAGCGGTCGTGCGCGCGGTGCGTGCGCTGTACCGCTCCCAGGGTGGCGATCCGTGGATCGCCGGGCGCCTGCCCGCGCTGTTCGACGCGACGGGTTTCGAGCTCGACGCCTTCGACCCGCGCGTGCTCGCGGGCGCGCCGGGCGACGCGGTGTGGAGCTGGGTCGGCGACTTCCTCGCGTTGCACGCGGAGGAGCTCGTCGCCGGTGGCTTCCTCGCGCGGGACGAGCACGCCGCCTTCACGCGCGAGTGGGCCGAGCGCAGCGCCGATCCCTTCGCGCGCCTCGTCTCGCCGATCGTGGTCGGCGCGACGGCGACGCGGCGGGAGTGACGGCCCGGGCGTGTCGATCAGGGCGTGTCGACCGACTCGAGGTCGGCGGTCGGGTCCCAGGCGAGCGCTCCGTGCGCGACGCCGGTCACCTCGAAGGCGAAGCGCGGCGGGCCGACCGGCGGGCGCGTGGTGCGGACGAAGGTCGCCACACCGTTCGCGTCGGTGACCGCGCGCGCGGCGCCGGCGAGGTCGCCGAAGAAGCGCCCGGCGACCGTGGCGCCCACGACGGGTTCACCGGCTTCGTTCACGACGCGCACCGTCGCGATGCCGGTGAGCTTGCCGCGGCCCGCGCCTCCGCCGAGCGCGAGCACGTCGATCGCCTCGACGAACATCGTCGTCGGCGGGTCGACCTCGAAGCGTCCCTGGAGGTCGAAGACGCCCGCCACCTGCGAGCCGTCGATCTGTTCGATGCCGTTCGTCGCGTCGAGCGCGACGGCCGCGACGGTCAGGCGGTAGTCGCCGGCCGCGAGCGGGACGACGGTACCGTCGAGCAGCGCGCCCGGCGCGCCGAACACGGTGGAGGCCGCGAAGTGCACCACGCCGGTGTCGGCGTCCTCGAGTCGCACCTCGACCGTCGCGATGCCGGGTCGGTCCTGGGGGAAGAACCCGCCGAACACCTCCGTGGTGGAGAGGTCGCCGCCGAGCACGAAGCGACCGTCGTAGGCGAGCGCGACCTCGAGCTCGAAGCGGCTCGTCGCCGCGCTGTCGCCCGCGCCCTGCACGTAGAGCCCGGCCGTGGCCGCGCCGTAGGCGTCGAACGCGCCGAAGGCCGTGTCCATGTCGCTCACCTGTTCCGCCGTCGAGTAGCTCGACGAACCGAAGCTGCTCGCGTCCGCGTCGACGAAGGCGTCGAACGCGCCGTCGAGCAGGCTGCCGAACGACTCGAAGTCGTGCACCGGGTCGAAGAACACCGCGTCGACGAAGGTCGCGTCGGCCTCGACGAGGCGCGAGGTCGCCGTGATCGTCGCGGGCGCCTGGGCGCTGGCGAACGGCGCGAGCGCCGTGGCGGCGGCGAGGAGGGCGACGGCGAGCGGAAGAGCGGGGCGCATGGTGCGGGTCGGGTGCGGCCGGGCCCCGGAGCGCGAGGCTCGCTCCGGGGCGAAGGACAGGAACGAAGCCGCAAAGGCTACGCCCGCGGGCGCCGGTGCGGCGTCAAGCGTCCGTCAGGATCGCGCGGGTCCGTCGAACTCGCTCGGGTTCTCTGAGTCGCTCGGGTTCGCTGGGTCGAACGGCCTTCCGAATCGAACGGGCCTTTCGAATCGAACGGGCCTTTCGAGTGGCGCGGGCCGCACGGTCGAACCGCGAGAGGCCGTCGGCGCGAACGGACGCGAAACCGTCGCACCGAATGCGAAACGGCCGCCGCGATCGAGGATCGCGGCGGCCGTTCGCACGGACCGCGGACGGTTCGTTCGGATCGGGGCGTGTCGGTCAGGCCTGCGCCTTGACCTCCTTCACGGCTGCGGTCAGCGCGGGCACGATCTCGAAGGCGTCGCCGACGATGCCGTAGTCGGCGACCTTGAAGATCGGCGCCTCGGGATCCTTGTTGATCGCGACGATGACCTTCGCGGTCTTCATGCCGGCCAGGTGTTGGATCGCGCCCGAGATGCCGACGGCGATGTAGAGCTGCGGCGACACGGTCTTGCCGGTCTGTCCGACCTGCTCGGCGTGCGGGCGCCAACCCATGTCGACGACCGCGCGGCTCGCACCGACGGCGGCGTCGCCGAACGCGGCGGCCAGGTCCTCGAGGATGTTGAAGTTCTCGGCCTCGCCGAGGCCGCGACCGCCGGAGACGACGACGGGGGCTTCGCTCACGTCGAGCTTGTCGCCGGCCTTCGCGGCGACGTCCTTGAGGATCGCCTTGAAGTCGGTGTTCGCGTCGGCCTGCACGATCTCCGCGTCGCCGCCGCCCGAGCCGGCCTGGAAGGTGTTGCGGCGCAGCGTGGCGCACAGCACCGGTCCGCCGCTCTTCATGTCGGCGAGGACCTTGCCCGCGAGCCAGGGGCGGCGCACGACCAGGTCGTCGCCGTCCTTGTCGAGCGCGATGCAGTCGCTGAACAGCGTGCTGTCCAGGTGCGCGGCGACGCGCGGCGCGATGTCGCGACCGCCCGAGGTCGCGCCGACGACGAAGGCCGTCGCGCCGTGGTCGGTGCAGGCCTTGGCGACGTCGGCCGCCAGGGCGTCGGGGCTCGTGCCGGCGCCCGCGAGGACGACGACCTTGTTCGCGCCGGCCGCGCCGAGGGCGGCGGCAGCGGCGTCGGCGCCGTCACCGGTGATGGTGGCGACGACCGTGTCGCAGACGGCGCTCGCGGCGCCCAGGGCTTCGAGCGAGGCGCGGCGCGGGGCGCCGCCGACCTGCTCGACGTGGACGAGGATGGTGCTCATGACGATGGGGGTGTGCTCGTGTTCGTGGTCGTGTTCGAGAGCCGTGCGGTCACAGCACCTTGGCTTCGTTGCGCAGCGCTTCCATCAGCGGGCCGACGGCGTCGGCGCCCTCACCGATGATGCGGCCCTCGGGGCGCGCGGGCGGCGGCGACAGCTTCACGACCTGGGCCTGGTTGTCCTCGACCGCGGCGTCGACCTCGTCGAGCGGCTTCTTCTTGGCCGCCATGATTCCCTTGAGCCCGGCGTAGCGCGGCTCGGCGAGTCCCTTCTGGCAGGTGACGACCGCGGGCAGCGCGAACTCGTAGGTCTCGATGCCCGCTTCGCTCTCGCGCTTGGCGACGCCCTTGCCGTCCGCGACCTCGAGCTCGACCACGTCGGTGACGCAGGCCCAGCCCAGCATGGTCGCGACCATCGGACCGACGGCGGCGTTGTCGCGGTCGGTGGCGACGCGACCGAAGAACGCCATGTCGGCGCCCTGCTCGGTGATCTGCGCGGCGAGCGCCTTCGCGGTCGCGCGCGCGTCGCGCGTGTGCCACGCGTCGTCCTTCGCCAGCACGACGCGGTCGGCGCCCTTGGCGAGGCACTCGCGCATCTCCTTGCTGCCGTCGGTCGGGCCGAGGCTCACGACGACGACCTCGCCGCCCGAGGCCTCCTTGATCTGGACGGCCTTCTCGAGCGCGATCTCGTCGTAGAACGAGAGCATGTACTGCATCGCGCTCTGGTCGAGGGTGGTGCCGTCACCGGACACGACGGGTTCGGCTTCCGTCGTCGGGACGCGCTTCACGCAGGCGACGATCTTCATGGGAGGTTGGGGCGTGGGAAGGAGGGCGTGGGGTCCGACGGGGCGCGCGAGCGCCCGAATCGGCGATTGGGGCGGAGCAGGATAGGTTTCGCGCCCCCCGAGCCTCAAGCCGCGCGGCGCGGAAGGCGCCCGGCCGCCGCCCCGGGTGCCAGGGTCGCCGCGTCGCAGTGTCGCCGCGTCGCAGGGTCCCCGCCTCACGGGGTCGCGGCGACGCAGCGTCTCAGGGAGCGGGTCGCGGCCTGTCCCGCGCCGGCCTCAGACCTCGAAGGCCTGGCCCAGGTAGACCTCGCGCACCTTCGGGTCGCTCACCAGCTCCTCCGCGGTGCCCTCGCGCAGGATGTGCCCCTGGTGGATGATGTAGGCGCGGTCGGTGGAGTGCAGCGTCTCGCGCACGTTGTGGTCGGTGATGAGCACGCCGATGCCGCGCTCGCGCAGGCCCTCGACGAGGCGCTGGATCTCCTCGACGGCGATCGGGTCGACGCCGGCGAAGGGCTCGTCGAGCAGCAGGATCGCCGGATCGAGCGCCAGCGCGCGGCTGATCTCGAGGCGCCGCCGCTCGCCGCCCGACAGGGTGTCCGCGGTGCTCTTCGAGAGGCGCAACAGGTCCATCTCGGTCAGGATCTCGTCCGCCCGCGCGTTCCGCTCCTGGCGCGACAACGGCAGGCTCTCGAGCACCGCGAGGATGTTGTCGCGCACGCCGAGGCGCCGGAAGATGCTCGACTCCTGGGGCAGGTAGCCCATGCCGAGCCGCGCGCGCTTGAACATCGGCATCCGCGCGCAGTCGGTGCCGCGCAGGAAGACCTGACCGCCGTCGGGGCGCACGAGGCCGACGACCATGCGGAAGCTGGTGGTCTTGCCGGCGCCGTTGGGGCCCAGGAGGCCGACGATCTCGCCCGGGCGCACGCCGAACGAGACGCCGTCGACGACCCGGCGGCCGCGGTAGCTCTTCACCAGGCCGCGCGCCTCCAGGAGCAGCTCGCCGTCGGCGCCCGGCGCGCCCGGGGTCGCCGCCGCGGACGGTTCGGCGCCGGCGGGGTGGGAGGCGGGGCCGGGGGCGGGGTCGGAGCCGGTCGTCGGGCTGGGCATCGCGGCGAGGATAGCGGCGCCCGGACCGGGCTCCCGCGGTGCAGGGTCGCCGGTCCCGCGCCGGACCCGTCGAGAGGAGGGGCGGCGGCGGACGGGTGCGACCGTGGGGAGCGTTGTGGAGAACTCGTGGGGAAGTCGCGCGGATGTGGAGACTTCATCCGGCCTTGACAGCGGCCTCGCGCCGGACCTGCGGAAACGGGACGCGGGGCCACTGGGCGTCGTTCGACGGTGTGCGCCGTAAGTGCTTGCCTCTATTTCGTTTGCGGCCTCGTGGGTGGCGCCGGTCGCGCGCGGGGCCGCGCGACGGGGCCCAGGAGGGGAACGGGAGGGGCCGGCCGCCCCGCTCTCCACGCCTCCTGTGGAAAAGTGGAGAGCGAGCGCCCCTGGACGGCGTGGATCTCCTCGCGTCTAGGCACTTGGATCCCGCTTGGGAGTCGGCTGACCGGCGTTTGCACGAAGAACGGCGATCGGCCCGGTCATCGGCCCGAGTGATCGGCTCGCTGATCGGCAGTGCGTGCGCCTCGGCGGGCGCCCAGGAGCCACTCGCGCGCGGCGTAGGAGCGGGTTCCACTGGGAGGGCCCGGCCACGGGCGGCGACCCGCTCGACCCGCCGGCGCCGTTCCTCCAGGACCCCGACCGCGCGCCATGCCCTCCCGACCCCGGACCCTCCGACCTGGCCGTCCCCGCCGCGCCGCCGCGATCGCGCTCGGCGTGCTCTCGAGCCTCGCCGTCCTCGCGCCGACCGCGCGCACCCAGGACGCGGGCTGGACCTGGATCCGCGGCGTGCTCGAGGACGCCGACGACGAGGCGCGCTACGCGCAGCTCGCGCGCGACATGCACGCCTTCTACACGGAGCGCGGGATGCTCACCGGGCCGCTCGTGCTCGAGGCCGAGCTGGACGCCAGGCCGGCGGGCGGCGTGGTGCACATCGGTCCGCTCGCCGCCTTCGAGCGCACCGCGTGGCTCGTGCCGCCGTTCGAGCAGGTCGAGGACGACGCGTTCACGATCGGCGGTCGTCGTTTCGAAGCGCCGCGCACCGGCGCGTTCGTGCAGTCGGAGGACGGGACGCACGTGGTGTTCACGGGCCTGTCGCTCGACGGGTTCGCCGACGTGTTCACGATCCCGACCGGACGCGAAGCGTTCACCGCGACGATCGACGGCGCGCGCCGGTTCGGCGGGCGGTACACGGAGGCGGGCCTCGAGCTCGAGGTGGTGCCGTTCCTCCCGGTGCTGCCGACGGCGGACGAGTTGGCGTCGTACGCACCCCACGACGGCGCGCTCGACGCGCGCGTGTGCACCGACGCGCTGTTGGTCGAGCGCGTGCGTGCGCTGACCGCCGAAGCGCGCGTTCTGTTCGTCGGCGAGACGCACTGGAACGTGGGGGTGGAGGCGGCGTTCGCGACCGCGTTCGAAGCGTTGCTCGCCGACGGGCGCGTCGACGCGCTGTTCCTCGAGCTTCCCTTCGCGTGCTCGGCGGCGTTCGACCACTACGTGCGGATCGCGGACGACGACGCAGCAGCGCTGTTCTTCGCCTTCGAAGTCGATCCGTTCGTGAAGCATCCCAGTCTCGAGCGGTTGCTCGCGGCTGTGAGGCGGCACAACGTGGCGCACGAGGACGCGCGCGTCCGCGTTCACTGTTACGACCTCGAGTGGTTCGGCCATGCGCCGTTGAACTCGCTGTGGCGGCGCATGGAGGTGACCCACGGGAGCGTGACCGAGGCACTCGCCGGCGGGGAAGCGCGCGAGCGGTTCATCGATCGCGTTCGCGAGGTCCTGTCCGCGAGTCCGGAGGCGAGCGCCGAGCTGTCCCACCTGACGCCGCAGTTCGTCGATCGGGTTCTCACGAGTTGCGCGACGACCTTCGGGCTCCCCGACGATCCGACTGCGCGTACCGCGCGACGGCAGGAGGCCATCGTGCGCGCGATCACCGAATTCGGCGCCGAGCACTTCGATGGCGACGGCTTGGCCGTGTTCAAGGGCGGGAGCTACCACGCGCACACGACGCCTCCCGCGGACGGCCAGCCGTGGCGCGACGCGGCCCATCTGCAGCACGTGTTCGAACCGACGCGCGGCCGCGTGCGGACGCTGCTCGTGCGCGGTCTCGGCGTGCGTTTCGATGCCATCAGCGCCATCGACGATCGCGTAGGCGACCTTCCGCGGATGACTTCGGCGGATACCTACAACGACCTCGTCGCGCGCTTCCGGCGTGGGCGGGCCGGAGGTTACGCGCGGGCCAGAGTCGCGTACCTGCTCGAGGGGAGGCCGCCGACCGCCATCGAGTCGCTCCTCGTTCGCGCGTCCGCGCGGGCGGAGAGCGATCGGCTGTGGATCGACGGCGTCGACGCCGAAGGACTCCGGCGGGCCGGGGGCGACGTGGGCGAGGACCCGCTCCAAGCGTTCGATGCGGCCGTCTTCGTGCTCCGATCGGAGCTCGAGTTCACGCGGTACTGGCCGATGGGGGCGCGCCGCTCGCGCTGAGCGCCCCGGCGAACGGGGCGCGCGCGCGTCAGTGCACCCACTTGAGCCGCACCGGCTCGGGGATCTTGATCGGCCAGAAGACCGCGATCGCGCGGCCGGTGATCAGGTCGCGCTGCACGAACGACGCGGGCTCGGGCGGCAGCTTGGTCGCGGCGACGAAGCCGTCGGCCGGCTCGCCGCCCGAGGTGTCGAGCCAGTGGCGCTGGCCGTACTCGTCGACGAAGTAGAGCTGGTCCCGCCCGCCGACCTGGATCGGGTTCTCGTCCTTGCGGCGGTTGCCGCGCACGACCGCGACCTCGCCGCCTTCCTCGACCTCGAAGCGGTCGAACTCCCACTCGCGGCTGTCGCTCGAGTCCTGGGTGTTATCGCCCAGCATCACGTAGCAGTCGTCGGGGATCGTCCACTCCGAGCGCCCGCGCGCCGTGTAGTACACGTCGCGCCAGACGCGCGGTTCCTCGAGGCGACCCGGTCCGGTGAAGGCGACGCGGATGCGCGCGTCCTGGCTGGTGACCGGCGGTACGTCGAGCTCGAGCGTCGGCCCGCCCTCGATCTCGAGGCGCAAGCGGTCGTCGAGGTTCTGCGCGGTCACGCGAACGGGGCGACCGGCCGGGAGCGTCCACGCCGCGTCGGCTCGGCGGTTCGGCGTCGCCACGACCTGCGCATCGCCCGGGATGCCGCGCGCGCTGTCGGTCTCGACCTCGATCACGGGGCGGTCGAGCGTCTTCGACGCTGGGCCGGGCAGGCGGAAGCGGTAGGTGCGCGGCCCTTCCGTCAGGACCAGGTCGAGCGCGATCGTCTCCGCGCTCGCGACGGCGTCGCCGGACACGCGCAGGTCGCCGACCTTGAAGCGGTCGCGGATCTGCGCCGGCTGCACCGGGTCGTCGGGTCCGCCGGGCAGCTTCTTGCGCACGGCGCTCGGGTAGCCGTCGAAGAAGCGATCCATGATCGGCTCGTCGCGGCGCCCGAAGCGGAAGATGCCCGAGCCCTTGGCGACGAGCGCCGTCCCGTCGTTGACCAGGTCACCGGCTTCGACGACCCACGGGTCGGCGAGGTCCTTCCAGTGCTCTTCCTGTACCGCGTCAGGCCGGCGCACGATGCTCCACGGCTCGCTCGCGTCGGCGCGCCGCCACACGTCGCCGTTGGCGATGCGCAGGTCCTCGTTCGGCATCCCGACGATGCGCTTGACGAAGTTCTTCGCGCGGTCGAGCGGGTAGCGGAACACCGCGACCTCGAAGCGCTCGGGGTCGCGCACCGTGTAGGTGTACTTGTCCACGACGATGCGGTCCGACACGCTGAAGGTCGGCGTGCTCATCCCCATCAGCGTCGGCTGCATCGACCCCGTCGGGATCTTGTAGGCCTCGAGCGCGAAGGCCTTGAGCAGGAGCGCCAGCACGATCGCGGCGCCGACCGCCTCGACGTTGTCGCGCCAGTGGGTCTTGCGGGCGGCGAGGTCGTTCGTCATGGAGCGTCGTCGTCGGCGCGCCGTGGGCGCGTCATCGAGGGGGAGGGGCTGGGGCGCGGACGCGCGGTGACTCTACTCGTCGCCGCCCAGCACCGCGAGGAAGGCCTTCTGCGGGATGTCGACGTTGCCGACCGCGCGCATGCGGCGCTTGCCCTTCTTCTGCTTCTCGAGCAGCTTGCGCTTGCGCGTGATGTCGCCGCCGTAGCACTTGGCGGTGACGTCCTTGCGCATGGCGCGGATGGTCTCGCGCGCGATGATCTTGCCCCCGACCGCGGCCTGGATCGGGATCTCGAACATGTGGCGCGGGATCTCCTTGCGCAGACGCTTGATCGCCGAGCGGCCGCGCGTGTCGGCCTGGGTCGAGTGGACGATCGAGCTGAGGGCGTCCACGTCCGTGCCGTTCACCAGCACGCGCAGCTTCACCAGGTCGTCCGCGCGGAACTCGCGCAGCTCGTAGTTCATCGTCCCGAACCCGCGCGTGCCCGACTTCAGCTTGTCGTAGAAGTCGTAGATCAGCTCGGCCATCGGGATGTCGTACTCGAGCTGGACGCGCGTCGTCGACAGGTGCTCCTGGCGGATGTACAGCGCGCGGTGGTCGGCGCTGATCTGCATCACCGCGCCGATGAACTCGGTCGGGACCATGATCGTGACGCGCGCGATCGGCTCGAGGATCTTCTCGAACTTGTCCGGCGCCGGGAGCTGGCCGGGCGAGTGGATCTCGCGCTCCTCGCCGTCGGCCATGACGATCTTGTAGGTGACCGTCGGCGCCGTCTGGATCAGGTCGAGGTCGTGCTCGCGCTCGAGGCGCTGCTGCACGATCTCCATGTGCAACAGGCCGAGGAAGCCGCAGCGGAAGCCGAAGCCGAGCGCGTCCGAGGTCACCGGCTGGAAGTCGAGCGAACTGTCGGACAGCACGAGCGTCTCGAGCGCCTCGCGCAGGTTCTCGAAGTCGCCGTTGTTGGTCGGGTAGAAGTCGGCGTAGACCATGTGCTGCGCCGGGCGGTAGCCGGGCAGCATCGGCGGCTTCTCGCGCGACGCGTGGGACATCGTGTCGCCCACGCGCACGTCGCCGAGCAGCTTGATGTTCGAGATGAAGTAGCCGACCTCGCCCGCCGACAGCTTCTTCGTGCGCGTCATCTTCGGGCTGAAGCGGCCGATCTCGACGGCGTCGTACTTCTTGCCCGTGCCGAGCATCTCGATCGTCTGCCCTTCCTCGATCGTCCCGTCGACCACGCGCATGTAGACGATGATCCCGCGGTACTCGTCGTACACCGCGTCGAAGATCAGCGCGCGCAACGGCGCGCTCGGATCGCCGGAGGGCGGCGGGATGCGCTCGACGATGCGATCGAGGACCGCCGGCACGCCGACGCCCGTCTTGGCCGAGATGGCCAGCGCGTCCGACGCGTCGATGCCGAGGCTGTTCTCGATCTCCTCGGAGATCTCGTCCGGCCGCGCGTGCGGCAGGTCGATCTTGTTGAGGACCGTGACGATCTCGAGGTTGGCCTCGATCGCCAGGTAGGAGTTCGCGACGGTCTGCGCCTCGACGCCCTGGGACGCGTCGACGAGCAGGATCGCGCCCTCGCACGCCTGCAGGCTCTTCTCGACCTCGTAGTTGAAGTCGACGTGCCCGGGCGTGTCGATCAGGTTGATCTGGTAGCGCTCGCCACCGGTCTCGTAGAAGACCGTCACGGCGCGCGCCTTGATCGTGATGCCGCGCTCGCGCTCCAGGTCCATGTCGTCCAGGAGCTGCTGCTTCATCTCGCGCTTCTGGACCGCGCCGGTGACCTCGAGGATGCGATCCGCGAGCGTCGACTTGCCGTGGTCGATGTGCGCGATGATCGAGAAGTTGCGGATGAAGCGGGGTTCCACGTTCGAGTGCTCCGGGCGGTTCACCGAGGCCCGTGCGGGCTCGGATCGAGGGCGAAGAGTCTACCGGCGACCGAGGGCCGACGCCCCCCCGAGCGCGGGGTCATCAGCTCGTCTCGGGCGCCCGGCGAACCGTTTCCAGCGCGGCGGGCAGCGCTTCGACCAGCGCGCGCAGGGCCCGCCCGCGGTGGCTGACCGCGCCCTTCGCCTCGGCGCCGATCTCGGCGAACGTGCGGCCCGTGCCCGGGTGGTCCGGTGCGCGCGGGTCGTCGAGTTCGAACACAGGGTCGTAGCCGAAGCCCCCGTCGCCGCGCGGGGCCGTGGCGATGCGTCCCTCGACCCGCCCGCTCGCCGTCGCGATCAGGCGGCCGTCGGGCGCGGCGACCGCGAGGGAGCAGACGAACGCCGCGCGGCGGTCGAGGGCGCCGTCGAGTCGTTCGAGCAACAGGGCGTTGTTCGCCGCGTCGTCGCCGTGGCGCCCGGCGAAGCGCGCGGAGTGCACCCCCGGCGCGCCGTCGAGGGCGACGACGGTGAGGCCGGAGTCGTCGGCGAGGCACAGGTGGCCGCAGTGGGCCGCGCCGCTCGTCGCCTTCTTCGCCGCGTTGCCGGCGAAGTCGGGCGCGTCCTCGTCCACCCCGGGAAGGCCGCCAACCTCGGCCGGGGCAAGGGTGCGGATGCCGAGCGGTTCGAGCAGCGCGCGGATCTCCGCGAGCTTCTTCGGGTTGCCGGAGGCGACGACGAGGGAGATGGGGGTGGGCATGGGGCGAGGGTAGCGTTGGGGCGATGGAGGCGAGGGTCTCGTTGGGGGAGCACAGGGGGCGCCCTTCGGGCGCCTGCACAGAGGCGGCCGCTTCGCGGCCTTCAGCACAGAGGACACCGAGGTGGAGCGCTTCGCGCTCCACGAAGAGCGGAGCCCTTCGGGCTCCGCGGAGAGGAGGCGACGCGAATCGCAGCGTCGCCACGGGTCGCAACGCCCCAGCGATCGCCGGCGCGCGCGCAGCGCGCGCCTTCCCGGCGGCCGAAGGCCGCCCTCTGTGCCCTCTGTGCGAAGGCCGCGAAGCGGCCGCCTCTGTGTAGGCGCCCGTAGGGCGCCGCTCTGTGATCCTTCTTCCCTTGGACCCTCGCGGTACGATTCGACCGTGACGGCCCCCGACGCCACCCCCAACGGCCCCGACGACGCCCACCGCGCCCGCCGACGACGCCGACGCCGCCAGCGTCTCGTCGCGCTCCTCGTCGGCTTCGGCCTGCCGCTCCTCGCGATCGAGATCGGCGTCCGCGTCCGCCACGGCAACCCGGTCGCGCAGAGGCTTCCGCTCCAGCTCGTCGAGGCCAACCGCTTCCGCGGCTGGCAGCTCGTGCCCGACCGCGACTTCTACACCTACTCGGAGCTGGCGACGATCAACTCGCTCGGCTTCCGCGGCCCCGAGGTCGCGCCACGCCAGCCCGACGAACTGCGCGTCGTCGCGCTCGGCGACTCGATGACCTTCGGCATCGGCGTCGACGACGAGCACACGCTGCCGGCCTTCCTCGAACGCGAGCTCGAAGCGCGCCTCGATCGGCCGGTCACGGTGATCAACACCGGGCACGCGGCCTACTCGACGAACCAGGAGATCGGCGTCCTGCTCGAGCACGGCGCGACGCTCGACCCGGACCTGGTCGTGCTCTTCTGGTTCTTCAACGACATCGACCAGCCGCCGGTCGAGGAGCTGAACCGACGGCTGACCGAGGGCGGACCGGAGACCTTCGAGACGCGCAACGCGTTCACGGGCTGGCCGGCGTGGAAGTGGCGCATCAAGAACTTCACGCGGCACAGCGCGATCTGCGCCTGGTGGCTGTGGCGCAACGAGCACCACACGCTCGGCAAGGACGGGCTCGGCCGCTGGAGCCGCGAGACGGTCGACGACGCCTTCGTCTCGCTCGACGCGTGGATGTATCAGTTCGGGCTGCTCGAGCAGCAGCTGGGTGCGAAGCCGGCCGCGGTCGTGATCCCGTTCGCGCCCGCGGTCGGTGACGACGACGCCGCGCGCCGCCACGTCAGCCGGACCTACGACCAGCGCGCGCTCGAGACGATCGCCGATCGCGGCATCCCCGTGATGTCCGTGCGCCCCGCGCTCGAAGCCGCGGCCGAGGAGTTGGGTCGGGTGCCGTACCTGCCCTACGACTACCACTGGGACGCGGACGGCAACGAGGCCGAGGCGCAGGCCGTGGCCGCGTGGCTGATCGAGACCTACGACCTGGACGCGCTGGGCCGGGAATAGCGGTCAGTACGGTGCCGCGCACGATGTTGTTCCTCGGGGAGCAACATCGTGCGCGGCACCGTACTGACGGCACCGAACTGACGGCACCGTACTGACCGCTCAGATCGCCAGCGCCGCCTTCTGCGCCTCGAAGATCTGCGCCAGGCCCTCGTCGCCCACCGCGAGCAGTTCCTCGAGCACGTCGCGCGAAAAGGTCATGCCTTCGCCGCCGCCGCCGACCTCGACGTACTCGCCGTCGCTGTTCTTGATCAGGTTCATGTCGACGCCGGCCGCGCTGTCCTCGTCGTAGTCGAGGTCGCACAGCACCTTGCCGTCCACATAGCCGACCGAGACGGCGGCGAGCTGGCTCGTGAGCGGCCACTCGCGCAGTTGGCGCTTGTCGTCCATCTGACGGAACAGGTCGTTGAGCGCGACCCACGCGCCGCTGATCGACGCCGTGCGCGTTCCGCCGTCGGCCTGGATCACGTCGCAGTCGACCCACACGGTGCGTTCGCCGATCACCGACAGGTCGACGACGCTGCGCAGCGCGCGACCGATCAGGCGCTGGATCTCGACCGAACGCCCGTCGACCTTGCCGGCGCGATCGCGCGGCTTGCGGCCGCGGCTCACCGAGCTCGGCAGCATCGAGTACTCCGCCGTCATCCAGCCCTGGCGCTTGCCCTGCAGGAACGAGGGCACGCCGTCGATCGCGGTCGCCGTGCACAGGACGCGCGTGTCGCCGAACGAGGCGAGCACGGATCCGGGCGTGTTGGTGAAGCCGCGCGCGAAGGTGAGCGGGCGGCACTGGTGCGGGGCGCGGTCGAAAGAGCGGGTCATGGCGGAGTCTCGTGCGAGGAAGCGGAGGCGGACCAACCTACGCGCGCGGGAGCGCCTTGACCACCGGCCGTCGACGGCGATCCGACGCGGCGCGCGAGCGGCGGACTCACGCGGGGTCGAGCGCGCGCACGTGCTCGAGCGCGAACCGTCGCCTATGCCCGTCCGCGAGCGCCAGCTCGACGCCGCCGTCGAGGTCCAGCCCCACGAGCGCGCCGCGGTGCTCGTGCTCGCCGTCGCGCTCGGCCACGCGCGCGCGCACGGCGGCGCCGACGAGGCCCGTCGCGGCGGCGAAGTCGCGGGCGAGGCGTTCGTGGAGTCGCGGGTCGACCGCCTGGGTGAGCCGGCGTTCGAGGCGCGGCAGGAGCGCGTCGAGCAGGTCGTCGGGCGTCGCGTCCACGCCCTCGAGCGCGAGGCTCGTCACGGCGCGCTCGGTCGCGAGCTCGGGCGCAAAGGCGCGCTGCGCCGCGTTGACGCCGACGCCGACGACCAGCGCGGTCCGACCGTCCGGCGCGCGCAACGCTTCGACGAGGATCCCCGCGAGCTTGGCGTCGCGCACCACCAGGTCGTTGGGCCAGTCGAGGCGCGCGCCGTCGAGGCCGAGGTCGCGGCAGCCCTCCAGGACGGCGAGGCCGGCCGCCATCGTCACGGCCGCGCCGCCGGGCGCCGCGTCGCACAGCCACACGACCGACGCCATCAGACCTTCGCCCGGCGCGCCGTGCCACGCCCGCCCTTGGCGTCCGCGCCCCGCGGTCTGTTCGCGCGCGGCGTGGACCTCGCCGTGCACCGCCTCGCCCGAACGCACGCGGCGCGCGGCCTCGCTCGAGGTCGAGTCGATCGTGTCGTGACGGTGGATCGTGAACGGCATCGCGGCGCGCGCAGCGTACTCTCCTCGAGCGATGGCCCCCGCGACGCAGTCCGACACGCGCACGGCGACCGGCGGGGCCGCGGCGCTCGGGGCGGCGGCGCTGCTCTTCTCGTGGGGCTTCGTGCTCGTGAAGTCGGTCGGGCTGCCGTCCGCGACGCTCGGCTTCTGGCGCCTCGTGATCGGCGGTGCGGTGCTCGTGACCTGGGCGCTCGTCGCGCGTGCCCCCAGGCCGGCCGCGTGGGGCGCGGTGCTCGGCGCCGGACTCTTCTTCGGCGCGCACCAGTGGCTCTACATGGAAGCGGCCACGCACACGGCGATCGCCCACGTGACGCTGATCGGCGCGCTGCAGGCCCTGATCGTGGCGCTCGTCGCCGGACGCGTCGTGGGGGAGCGCGGCTCCGGTGCGTTCGTCGGTTGGGCGCTGCTCGCGGTCCTCGGCGTGGGGTTGGTCGTGGGCGCGAACCTCGGCGACGCGACGCGCTCGCTCTATGGCGACCTGTTGAGCGTGGTCAACCTCTTCGCGTTCGTCGGCTACTTCCTCTGCGCCAAGCGCGCACGCCAGGCCGGCGTCCACCCGGTCACGCTCACGGCCGTATCCGTCCTCGTGGCGGCGGTCGCGGTGGCGCCCGCCCTCGCCGCGGCGCCGGTGGTGGCGCCGGCCGAGCCCTGGCAGTGGCTCTTCATCGCGCTGCTCGCGTTGGGGCCGGGCAACGGTCACGTCCTCGTGAACTGGGCCCACGCGCGCGTCACCGCCGCCTTCGCGTCCCTCGTGCTGACGGCGGTGCCGCTGCTCGCGAGCCTGTGGGCCCACCTCGTGCTCGGCGAGCCGTTCGGCGTCTGGCACGTGGTCGGCGCCGTGGTCGTGTCGGTCGCGCTCGAGGGCGCGCGGCGCGCGGAGGGGCGGGCCGTTCGGGCGGCGGTTGTCAGTAGGTGAGCGTCAGCGTGCTGCCGGGTTCGCCCGTCGTGAACGTGGTGCCGTCGGCGAGGTTGTCGTACTCGGTGTCGGGGAGGAGGCCGTCGAAGCTGAGGAACGCGGCGTCGTCGTCGACGAACTCGCCGCCCACGCAGAGCTCGTTCGATTCCCAGCCCGAAGGGCGGAACCATGCGCCGCGAACCTTGCGTGTACCGAGCCAGAAGGCGTGCTCGGGATCCTCTTGGACCAGGCTGATCCTCGTGCTCGCGTGCAGATGGAGGTCGACCACCAGCGGCTCGAGGCCGACGAGGACCTCGGCCGAGCCGACGAAGTCGGTGAAGTCCGAGTAGAAGGAGCCTCGGGAGTCGTTCCCCTTCCCCGCCACGACGAATCGGCACGCGCCCCGCGGGCAGGCGAGCAAGAACTCCTGCACGGTCCACGGCTCGTTCGGCGGGGCCGGATCGCCGAAGCGCACGGTCAGGTCGAGTGCGTCGAAGTCGGTGACCTCGTCCGGCGTGGTGTCCGGGACCTCGTCGACCTCCGCCCACCTCGAGTAGTCGTTCGCGCGCAGGCCGTCGGTGAGCCGCGAACCGTGGAGTCGGACGTTCGTGCACGAGCCGTCGCTCGGCTTGTGCACGCGAACGCGGACCTGCGTCAACGGCTCGACGACGATCGCGACCTCGGTGCTCGTGTCGCTCGCTCCGAACGCTCGCACCTCGCCCGGCCGAACGTTGGTCAGCCGATCCACGCCCAAGGCACCGTCGATCGAGCCGTCCGCGCGTCGCCGAAGCTCGAGCGGCGTCGTCTCTTCGAGCCACCCTCGCTAGAGAGCGACCGTTCCAGCCTCCTGCGGGAGGCCCTCGATCGTGACCGGTGCGTCGCCCTGCGACGCGGCTCGCAGCCACGGTCCCGAGATCAGGTCCTCGTACTCGCCGCAGCGCGCGTCGATCCTCCAGTGGAGGCGGTCGGCGAATCGGGGAGGGAGGCCGTCGATGCTCGCGTCCTCGATGACCAGCCGCGGCCACACCGCGAGCGTCCTGCCAGTGTCCAGTGACTCGAGGTCGAACTTGGCGTGCTCGTCGGGAGCGAGGTCGAACAGGAGGTCGACGGCGCGTGCGCGTTCGCCGACCTCGGTGGACGTGACGAGTCGGTACGAACCGGGAACGAGCTTGCGGTAGGTGCATCGCCGATCCCCGAACGACGACCCCTCGCGGTCGACCTGCTGCCACGCACCACGGTCGTCGCGATAGAGAGTGGTGAAGACCTGCGTGGCTCCTTCACCAGCATCGACGATCACGCGTGCCTCACCGCGATTCGTGACGGTCCAGACGTTCGACCCGTCGTCGTCGAGGACGAGCGGTGGAAGCCGGCGGTCCGGAACCAGGTCCCCGTTCGTGTCCCGAGCGGCCATGAAGACCGCTCCCCTGGGCCGCCAGGTCCGGCCGATCGTGCCGACGAGCGTCGCTCCGCTCGGGAGCTTGTGGATCTCGAAGAGCCTGCGATTCGCGTCGCTCGCGCCGAACGTGTGGCTCCAGGTCGCCGCTGCTCCCGGGTCGAACGGTTCCTCGGGATCGACGAGTGCGCGGTGATCGATGGCGATCTCGTCGGCGCGGAACCAGTCGATCCGGCGCTGGACGGCCTCGGGATCGCTGGGAGCCTCGGCGTCGCTCGCAGCTTCGGCGCCGTTCGCTCCCGCGTGGAACATGCCGCGCATGCGCCCGACGGGACCGCGCCACTCGGGTTCCTCGATGCCTTCGAGCCACACGCGCGGAGAGAACGCGGGAACGAAGTCCTCGTCGATCGGATCGACCTCGATGCGTGCCGTCGTCGCGCGACCGACCTCGACCGCGATCGGTCGCGCCGGCGTCGGCGAGAGGTGCGCCTCGAGGTCCACGAAGCGCAAGCAGTGGGTCGGAGCGGTGAGCGCGGCGATGCGGAGATAGCGCTCGTCGTCGTGCCCGACCTCCGAGCCCAAGGCGCGGACTTCGACGCGACCGGTTCCGCGGTCGATCAACCAGACCTCACCATGGGCGATCGGTTCGCCGCTGTCCGCGTCGACGAGCACGAAGTGGTCGGACCAGCGGGATCCGTGCGGCGAGAGATCGGCGCGGGTCGACCGTTCGTCCGCCGGTGCGCTCGCCAGGAGGCTCGGGCGAGCGATGCTCTCGCCCTGCACACTTCCAGTCGACGCGCCGTCTGCCGGGCGGGCTGGCGCTTCGCTCGGAACCGCGCGCGGCCCACGGTCCGCTTTCGCGAACACGAGGGCGGCGACGACACCGGCCGCGGCGAGAACGCCGCACAGGGCGACGGCGAGGACGGAAGGGCGCGACGCGAGCATGGTCGGGGCGGGGCCGAGGGCGGAAAGCTTCATCGACACCGCACGACGGCGTCGGCTCGAACCCTAGTCCGGTCGCTGCTCGAGTTACGGGCGGCGCTCGCTCACGCCCCCTCGTAGGCCCGCTCCAACCAGCGCTTCACCTCGGCGTCCACCTCCTTCTTCGACTCGAGGCGGATGCGGTGCGTGCACATCGAGTTCCACGAGCCGGCGGCTTCGAGGCGGCCGTCGGGCTCGACGCCCTTCAGGTTGAGGCCGAGGTCGACGCGCGTCCTGGTGGACGGCTGCACGATCGCGAACTGCTTGCTGCGGCGCAGGCTGACGTAGGTCTTCTTGGGCGCGACCTCGACGTCGGCGCCGAGCTTCTGCGCGGCGGCCATCAGCGCGTCGTGGATCGGGCGCAGGGCCTCCTTGGCGCCGGCGTACTGCGCGGTGACGAGGTCGTCGGCGGGCTGGGAGCCGGACGCACTGCCCAGGAACTCGTGCGCGACCAGCGACGCGTAGCCGTGCGTCAGGCCGTGCTCGGTCTTGAGGTGCTTCACGATCTGACCGTGCTTGTCGAGCTTCGCCTTCTTCGCGAGCGCGACCCACTGCGCGAGGCTCTTGCCGGTCTTCTCCTTCAGGTTGGCCTTCATCGAGGCCGCCATCTCTTCGGGGCTCTTGGGCATCGTTCTTCTCGCTGGGTCCTGCGCGTGTGGGCCGTGGGGTGGGCGTCGGTCGGTCAGTTCTTCGGCGCCGCCGGCCACTCGCCGTCGAGCGGCCAGTTCTCGCTGCGGCAGCGCTTGGGCGACAGCGGCGCGAGGACCTTGAACAGGCCGTACAGCACGCGGATGCCGAAGCTCGGCCGACCCGTCTCAACCGTGCTCTTCAGCGTGTTCACGATCATGGTGCCGCCCTGCGTCATCTGCTTGGCGGTCTTCGTGCCGGCGGGCAGGTCCTCGATCGTCAGCGTGAACTCGGTGCCGCCGTCCTTCTCGACGAGGTCGTAGACGACCGTGCACTCGGGGTCGTCCATGTTCGTGAACCGGAAGGTGTGCGCGAAGCGCCGCGGCGGGTCGTACTCGGTGATCTCGCCGACGACGCCGGTCCACTTGCCGTCGGGCGAGCGCATCGCGATGCGCGACCCGGCCGCGAGCTCGCGACAGTCCATGCGGTTGTTGAAGAAGGCCGCGATCGGCGCGTCGGTGCGCGTGATCTCGGACCACACCGCGTCGATCGTGCCGGCGATCCACACGCGGAAGGTGGTGGGGGAGGTGCTGGGGGAGGGTTCAGGCACGGTTCTCGTCCCGGGCTGCGGCGGCGCTCTCTTCGACGCGCGCCTTGATGTTGGCGAGGTGCCCGCTCCAGAACGCGCTGTACCGATCGCTGAAGCGGTCGAGCAGGAGCTGGAGCGGGGTCGGGTCCGCGGTGAGTCGGCGCGTGCGCCCCGCGCGGTGGGAGTGGACCAGGCCGGCGGCCTCGAGCACGTCCACGTGCTTGAGCACGCCGATCCGGCTCATGTCGAAGTGCGTCGCGAGCGCCGACAGGGTCTGGCCCGGCCCCGCCATGAGCAGGTCGAGCATGCGCCGCCGCGTGCGGTTGGACAGGGCGGCGAGGAGGGCGTCGAGGTCGTCGTCCGACATGTGTAACCAGATGGTTACTCGATGCGGGTGGACCCGTCAAGTGGCGGTGTGGGCCCCGCGATCCGCCGGGAGCGCTCAAGACGGGCCTCGCGGGGCCCCGAAGGGGCTCCGAGCGCCGCCGCGCCCCGTCGGGCCGGGCGGCCGGAACTCCTGGAGCGAGGAAGGTCGTTGAGCGAGGCGGATCGAGGGCGCCCGCGCCGAGGGCGCGGGTGGAGAACGGGAACGGCCCTCGCGGGTCTGGCGCTGGTCGCGTCCCTGAGCAGCTGCTCGCGCGGCGCGGGCCCGCGGACCGTGGAGGCGCCGGACGCGCGACCCTTCGTGGGCGACGGGTTCACGGCCGGGGCCTCGACGGCCGAGCGCTTCGGTCTGCGCGCCGTACCGCCGGCGAGCGGAGGTGCTGCGGCGAACGGGTCGGGCGCGCTGCCGAACGACGCGACCCACGCCGGGCTCGGCGACGCGTCGGGTGGCGCTCCGAACGGCGCTTCGAACACGACTTCGACGGGTGCGGCGACCGCCGCGTCGAACGGCTCGCAGCACCTGCGGTGGACCGCGCCCGCCGAGTGGACGCGCGGCCCCGAGCGGATGATGCGCGAGGTCACCTTCGCGGTCGGCACGAGCGGTGAAGCGGAGTGCTACGTCTCGGTGCTCGGCGGCGACGGCGGCGGCATCGCCGCGAATCTCGATCGCTGGCGCGGGCAGTTCGATCGCGCGCCGTTCACCGAGGCCGAACTCGCGTCGTTGCCGCGCATCGACTGCCTCGACACGGTCGCGCTCGTGGTCGAGATCGACGGCGAGCGCTTCGAAGGGATGGGCGGCCAAGCGCTCGAGGACGCGGCGATGCTCGGCGCGGTCGCCTCGATCGACACGCACACCGTGTTCGTCAAGCTGACCGGACCGCGCGACGAGGTCGCGGCGGAGCGCGAGCGCTTCCACGCCTTCCTCGCGAGCCTGGAGCGCGTGCGATGAGCGCCGTCGCGCGCATCGGCGGCGGCCTCGTCGCCGTCCTGTCGTCCATGACGCTCGCGGGCGTGCTGCTCGTGCTGCTCGGCGTGTTGACCTTCCTCGGGACGCTCGAACAGGCGGAGTTCGGGCTGTACGAGGTGCAGCGACGCTACTTCGAGTCGCTCTACCTGGTGCACGACGCGGGCCCGATCGGGATCCCGCTGCCCGGAGGCGGCCTCGTCATGGGCCTGTTGTTCGTCAACCTGCTCGTCGGCGGTGTCGTGCGCCTGCGCAAGGGACGGCGCACCGCGGGCATCCTCGTGGCGCACCTGGGCATGCTGATCATGCTCGCGTCGGGCTTCGTCGAGTACGCCAAGAGCGTCGACGGGCACGTGACGCTGTACGAGGGCGACGAGCGCGCGTGGTTCCAGAGCTACACGGAGACCGAGCTCGCCGTCGTCGAGCTCGACGCGCTCGGCCGCCCGCAGCGCGAGTGGGTCTTCACCGACGACGCGCTCGCCGGCGCCGCGCCGTCGGCGCCCGCCATCGTCACGGGGCTGCCGTTCGAGCTGACCGTCACGCACTGGTTCGCGAACGCGGACGTGCTGCCCAAGGGGCCGATGTTCGAGGTCGCCGTGCCGGTGGTCGACGGCGTCTTCGCGCGCGCGTCGGAGCGCGATCCCCAGGCCGAGCGCAACGCGCCCGCGGCCTACCTCGAGGTGCCGGACGCCGACGGTGGCCACGCGACCGGGCTCGTGTGGGCCTTCGACGCGGCGCCGTGGACGATCAGCGCCGGCGGTGTGCGCTACGCGCTCGACCTGCGCAAGGAGCGCTACCCGATGCCGTTCGCGGTGCGCCTCGACACCTTCACGAAGGAGGACCACCCCGGCACGAACATGCCCGCGTGGTTCTCGAGCGACGTGACGGTCACCGAACACGCGAGCGGCGCCGACGTGGCGCGCCCGGTCACGATCTCGATGAACCAACCCCTGCGCGAGGAGGGCCTCGTGCTCTACCAGGCGTCGTGGGGTCCGCAGGGGGCGCGCCCCGGACAGCGGCTGTTCTCGACGCTCGCGGTCGTGAACAACCCCGCCGACCAGTGGCCGCTCGTGTCGTGCCTCGTCATCGCGGCCGGACTGCTCGTGCACTTCGGCCGCACGCTCGTGCGCTACGTGCGCCGCGAGGCGAACCGGGAGGGACGCGCATGAAGGTCAGGACCCTCGTCGTCGCCGCTCTCGTCGCGTTCGGGCTCGCGCCCGTCGACGGCCGCGCGGTCGCGCAGGAGCCGGCGTCCGACGCTGCACCGTCTCAGGCGCCGCAGCACGAAGCAGCGCAGCAGCCACTGTTCACGCCGCTGCCCGACGCGTCGCCGTTCGGCGCCGAGCAGCTCGAAGCGCTCGGCGCGCTGCCGATCCAGGAGGGCGGACGCGTCAAGCCGCTGTCCACCTACGCGGGCTTCGCGCTGCTGCGGCTGTCCGGCCGCCGCTCGGTCGAGCTCGAGGACGGCACGCGCCTCGACCCCGACGCCTTCCTCGCGGAGGTGCTGGTGCGGCCCGAGGTCGCCGCCACCTGGCCGCTGTTCCTCGTCGCCGAGGGCGCGGCGATCGACGCGATCGGACTCGACGCGTCGGACAAGGACCGCCGCGCGCGCTGGAGCTTCGACGAGCTGCGGCCGGGCGTGCCGAGCCTGTTCGAGCTCGCGCGCGAGTGGAGCCGCATCGAACCGTCGCGCCGTTCGGCCACGCAGGAACAGACCGTGCAGCTGGCCGAGTCCGTGCACCTGTTCCTCGACCTCGGCGGCTTCCTCGACTTCGCGCGCATCGACCTGCCCGTGCGGCGGGGCGGCGAGGCGGCGCGCCTGCTGGGCGTCGACCACGGGCGCGTGGGTTACGCGCAGCTCGTGGAGCACGGGCGGGCGATCGGCGAGCGCTACCGCGAGCTCGCGCGGAGCGAGGACCCGCTCGATCGCGAGGCGCTGCGCGAACTCGACGGCCTGCTCTCGCTGTCCGCCGAGCTGGGTCGCGCCGCGCGCGGGCTCGCGCTCGTGCCGCCGTCCGGCGACGCCGCGGACGCGCCGGTGTGGCGCACGCCCGACGAGCTGTTGACCGCGGCGCTGGACGGGCGCGCGCCCGCCGGGCACGAGCTCGCGGCCCTCGTCGGCTTCGAGCGACTCGCCCGCGCGTCGGATTCCGGCTCGGTCGACGCGGCCCTGGCCGCGCTCGCGAGCGCGACCCGCGCCGTCGCCACCGCGCGCGGCGAGGGGACGACGAACGACCTCGAGCGCCGCTACTACGCGCTCGCGCCGCTGCGTTGGGCGACGGTCCTCTTCGTGCTCGCGTTCGTCGCGACCACGGTCTGCTGGCTGCGACCGAAGGCGCGCTGGCCGTACCGCGCGGCCTGCACCCTGGCGTGGGCCGCGACGGCGCTCGTCGTGGTCGCGATCGCGATGCGCTGCGTCATCCGCGGGCGCCCGCCGGTCAGCACGCTCTACGAGACGGTGCTGTTCGTCACGGCGACCGGGACCCTGCTCGCGCTCGTCATCGAGCTCGTCGACCGGCGCCGCATCGCGGTGTCCGCCGCGGCGCTGCTCGGCTTCGTCGGCCTGTTCCTGGCCGGCGGCTACGAGCGGCTCGACGCGCAGGACACGATGCCCGAGCTGGTCGCCGTGCTCGACACGAACTTCTGGCTCGCGACGCACGTGACGACGATCACGGTCGGCTACGCGGCCGGGATGCTCGCGGCGCTGCTCGGCTCCGCGTACGTGTTCCTGCGGCTCGTGCGCCGTCGCGAACGCTGCGCCGACACCTGCCGCACGCTCGCGCGCATGGTCTACGGCACGATCTGCTTCGGCCTCTTCTTCAGCCTGATCGGGACCATCCTCGGCGGCCTGTGGGCCAACGAGTCGTGGGGCCGCTTCTGGGGCTGGGACCCGAAGGAGAACGGCGCGCTGCTCATCTGTCTGACGATGACGGCGATCCTGCACGGGCGCATGTCCGGTCACCTGAAGGAGCTCGGCGTGTGCGTCGCGGCCGCGTTCGGCGGCACGGTCGTCGCGTTCAGCTGGTGGGGCGTGAACCTGCTCGGCGTCGGCCTGCACAGCTACGGCTTCACGAGCGGCGTCGCGCGCGCGCTGTGGATCTACTACCTGGCGCAGTGGGCCGTGTGCGCGCTCGGCGGCGTCGTCCACCTGCGCGCGCGGCTCGAAGCACGCGCGCGTCGCGAGGACGCGCGCGCCTCCGCGGCCCCCGCCGAGGTCGAGGCCGCCGAGGCGGCTTGAGCGTCAGGCCGCGCGCCGTTCGCCGAGGCCCATCAGCCGCGGCGAGAGGTGCTGTGCGAGACGGTGGGCGTAGGGCTTCCAGCGCGCGACGGACTTGCTGTAGAGCCCGTTGCGGACCTGGTTGGCGCTCGCGGTCAGGACGGCGCCCTCGCGCCGGGTGAAGTCGAGGACCTTCGGGTCCCACGGGAGGCCGACGGCGTCGACGAGGCGGCGCACGGTGGCCTCCTGGTCGTTCACCACGTCCTCGTAGTGCACTTCGTGGATCGGCGCGGTACCGGCGCGCTTCCAGTGCGCCATCGTCTCGGCGTACTCCCAATAGAGCGTCTCGAGGTGCGCGAGGTCGTAGCTCGGGGCGCAGGACGAGCGGTGCAGCGGAATGAAGAACTGCGACAGGATCGTGTCGCGCGGATCGCGCGCGGTGTGCACGAAGCGCGCGTTCGGGAACATCGCGCGGATCCAGTCGAGCGAGAGGTAGTTGCCCAGCGCCTTGTCGACCACGGCGATCTCGCCGGTGTTCACGCGCGCCCGCGTCGCCGCGTCGAGCGGCAGGCGGTCGATGTAGGACTGCGCCATCTCGCGCGGGCTGACGGTGACGGGATCGTCCTGGAGCTGCGTCAGGTACTGGAGCTCGACCATGAGCTCCGCCATGCCGTAGTGCTCGCCGACGCTGCACACGCCGTCCGCGCGCATCAAGGTGCTCTCGACGAGCGTGCTGCCCGAGCGCGGAAGGCCGATCACGAAGATCGGGCGCGCCGGGTGCGTGTCGGACGCGCGATGCTGCTTCGAGAACCAGCCGTCGATCGACCGGCGGCGGGCCGAGCGGTGCTGCTCGACCACGTCGTCGATCGCGCAGTGGACGTCCGCGAGCTCGTTCGCCGCGAGCGCGTGGTCGAAGGCGCGGTCGGCCTCGCCGGAGCGGTTGTAGAGGTGCGCGAGCGCGAAGTGGATCTGGCTCGCGCTCTCGCGGTGGCTCGTGCCGATCCGCGCGAGGAGCGCTTCCAGCTCCTCGGGCGGGCCGGCGCACTTGATCTGCGCGAGGCGGTACCACACGTGCCCGTACTCGGGGCGCCGCGCCGCGAGGTCGCGGTAGATCGCCTCGGCGCGGGCGCCGTCGCCGGCCGCCTCGTACGACCAGCCGAGCCCGACCACGGCCGCCTCGTCGTTCGGGGCTTCGCGCACGGCGTGCTCGAGGTGGCGTCGTCCCTCCTCGACGTGACCCACGCGCACGAGCACGTTACCGAGGTCGCGGTGGACGACGACCGCGTTCGGGAGTTCGTGCGCGACCGCGCGCAGCCCTTCGATCCCGCGGTGGACCGCGCCGCAGCGCAGTTGGACGTGCGCGAGCCGCGCCCGCAGCGCGATGTCGCCGGGCGCGAACTGGAGTGCGCGCTCGAGGAGCCGCCAGGCCTTGACCGTCTCGCCCGTGCCGCACAGCGCGCGCGCGAAGCCCTCGAGGATCTTCGAGTCGGTCGGCCGCAGCTTGCACGCGGTGTGCATCGCCAGGCGCGCTTCCTCCCAACGCTCCTCCGCGACGAGCAGGCCGCCCCAGTGGAGCCAGGCGTCCGGGTCGGAGGGCGCGGCGGCGACGCGCTCCTCGGCGCGGGCGATCTCGATCGAGGCGGTACTCATGGGCCTTCGATCGACATCTCGCGCGGACCGCCACAGTCGGCGCCCGGCCGGGCTCCCACCGGTCGGACGGCGGTCGGGCGCGGAAGCGGCCGGGAGGCCTCAAGAGCGGCTCCGCGCGGGGTCGAGGAGGTGCGGGGCGCCGGTCCTCGAACAGAGGCGACGCACACACGGACGAGAGCGGGGCCGGACGGGCTCCAGGGGGAAGGAAATGGTCCGTATCGGAGCCATCGCCGTCGGCGCGGCAGCACTGCTCGCGCTCACCAGTTGCATGCAGACGAAGCACGCGGTCGGCGTCCAGCAGGTGGACAGCCTGGTCGGTCGCGTCGAGCGCGTCCACCTCGACGCGGAGCTCGGTCGCGAGCGCATCCAGGACGCGGTCGCCGAAGTGCGCGCGATCGTGCGCCACGAGTTCACCGGCGACGCGATGGAAGCCTACGAGTACTTCGTCGATGCCATCGAACGGAGCGAGGCCCAGGTGCGCGCGCTGCGCAAGCACCTCGTGCCGATGCAGGAGACGGCGGCCGAGGTCTACGAGGCGTGGACCGCCGACCTCGAGTCGTTCACGAGCCCGACGCTGCGCGCGCGCAGCGAGGAGCGTCGCAATCTCGCGGGCGAGCGTTACGCGGCGGTGCTGCTCGCGCTGCAGCCGGCGCTCGAAGGACTCGACGCGTACAACCGGATCCTGCGCGACCACGCCCTGTTCCTGTCGTACGACCTGAACGCGTCGGCGGTCGGCGAGTTGGAGCCCGAACTCGAGCTGCTTCGCGAGAACGCGGAGGTGCTCGATCAACGGATCGACACGCTCCTGCGCGCGGCGAGCGAGTTCGTGCGCGCCACGGCGCCGCTCGGACAGGTCCACCTCACGGGCGAGTCCGTCGACCGGCGCTGACGCGCCGCGAGCGGAGCAGGGGTCGAAGGGAGTGCTGCGCGCGGGAGGCACCGGCTAGGGCCGGTGCGCCACCTTGGGCTGGATCGTCCTCGTCGGCCTGGTCGCCGTGCTCGGCGTCGCGTTCAGCGGCGTCGTTCTCGCGCGTCGGCAGCAGCGCGCGCACCACGCGACGCTGAACGAACGCCGTCGCGCCGAAAGCACCGGCGCGGCGAAGGCGGAGCTCCAGCACCCCGTCGTCGACCTCTCGAACTGCCTCGGGTGCGGGAGCTGCGTGCGCGCCTGTCCCGAGGAAGGCGTGCTCGAGCTGCTGCACGGTCAGGCCGTGGTCGTGCGCGGTTCCGGCTGCGTCGGCACGGCGTCGTGCGAACGCGAGTGCCCGACGGGCGCGATCACGGTCCAGCTCGCGGACCTGGCCACGCGTCGCGACGTGCCGGTCGTCGACGAGGGGCTCGAGGCCGTCGGTCGGCCGGGGCTCTTCCTGGCCGGTGAGGTCACGGCGCACGCGCTCGTGAAGACCGCCGTCGACCACGGCGTACTCGTCGCGCGGCGCGCGGCCGAGCGGGCCGCGGAACGGACGGCCGGAGCCGCGCCGTTCGCCGACGACGCCGCGGAGCAGGACGCCGCGGACGACGACGCCGCGGACGGGGGCCTGCTCGACCTGGTCGTCGTCGGCGCCGGCCCGGGCGGCTTGGCCTGTGCGCTCGAGGCGCGGCGGCTCGGCCTGCGCTTCCGCGTGCTCGAGCGCGAGCGCGACCTCGGCGGCACCGTCGCGCGCTACCCGCGGCGCAAGCTCGTCGCGACGCAGCCGATCGACCTGCCGCTCTTCGGCCGCCTGAGCGCGCGCAGCTACGCGAAGGAGGAGCTCATTGCGCTGTGGAAGCAGCTCGCGAGCGAACACGAGCTGCCGATCGCCTGCGGCGAGACCTTCGAGGGCGTCGACGCGGACGGGAGCGGCGCCTTCACCGTGCGCCGCGCCGGCGGAGGTGCGGTGCGCGCGACGAGCGTGTGCCTCGCGATCGGCCGGCGCGGTCTCCCGCGACAGCTCGGCGTGCCGGGCGAGGAGCTGGGCAAGGTCGCCTACAGCCTGCTCGACGCGGACGGCTACACCGGTCGCCGCATCCTGGTGGTGGGCGGCGGCGACAGCGCGGTCGAGGCGGCGCTCGGCCTGGCGGCGCGCGGCGTCAACGAGGTCACGCTGTCGTACCGGCGCTCGGCGTTCTTCCGGCTGAAGCCGTCGAACGAGCGCCGCATCGCGGCCGCCGCCGAAGAGGGGCGCGTGCGCGTGCTCTTCGACAGCCGCGTCACGGCGATCGAGGCGGATCGCGTGCACCTCGAGGTCGCGGCGCCGCCGCTCGAGAGCGCGCCGAGCCTGGCGCGCGACGCGCGCGGGACCGCCCAGCACGGCGGTGACGCGACGGTGACGGTCGCCGCGAGCGCCGCGTCGGTCGAGACGCTCGCGCTGCGCAACGACGACGTCTTCGTGATGGTCGGTGGCACGCCACCGGTCGCGCAGCTCGAGGCCGCCGGCGTCTCGTTCGACCCCGGTCTGCGCGCGACGCCGCCCGTGCTCGGCGAGCAGGGCACGGGGCTCGTGCGCGCGCTGGGCGCCGGCTTCGCCATCGCGCTGTTCGGCGCCGCGTTCGCGCTCTGGCACGCGGACTACTACTTCCTGCCGGCGTGGGAGCGCGCGGCGCATCCCAAGCACGACCTGTTGCGGCCGGGACTCGGCCTGGGCCTGTGGCTCGGCGTCGCGTCGATCGCGCTCGTCCTGGCGAACCTGCTCTACGTGGTGCGGCGCAGCCCGAACTTCCGCCTGAGCGTGGGGTCGCTCGCGAGTTGGATGACCGTCCACGTGGCGACCGGCGTGCTCGCGCTGCTGACCGCGCTCGTGCACGCCGGACTGCACACCCGCGACACGGTCGGTGGCGCTGCGCTCTGGGCGCTCGTCGCGCTGTTCGCGACGGGCGCGATCGGACGCTACCTCTACGCGTGGGTGCCGCGCGCGGCGAACGGGCGCGAGCTCGAGCTCGCCGAGCTGAAGGGGCGACTCGCGCGCATCGCGGAGGGCTTCGACCGCGTCGACCCGCGCCTCGCGACGCTGGTGCGCGACGAGCTGGGCGAGCTCGTCGAGCGGCGTCAGTGGCGCGCGACGCTGCCGGCGCGACTCCTCGCGCTCGCGGGCGCGGAGACCGGGCTGCGGCGCCTGGTGCGGCGCGTGCGCGACGAGGGTCGCGCGAGCGGACTCTCCGTGGACCAGGTCGAGGAGGTCGTCGCGCTCGCGCGGCGCTCGCACCGCTCCGCACTCATGACCGCGCACCTCGACGACCTGCGCGCGATCATGTCGGGCTGGCGCTGGCTGCACCGCTGGGGCGCGCTCGCGATGATCGCGCTCGTCGTCCTCCACGTGGTCTACGCGCTGGCCTACGGCGCGCACCTGTTCGGAGGTGCCAGTTGAGCAGGGAGCAGCTGAGCGGGGAGCAGCTGAGCGGGGACGCGCCGAAGGGGGACCCGGCGAACGGGCCGCAGCGCGACGGCGAGCGCCCGCACTGGACGGCTCAGCTCGGCCGGCCGCACCTGTGGGCGGCGCTGTGCAGCATGACGCTCGTGCTGTTGCTCGGCGTCGTGAACTTCGGCCGCAGCTCGCCCGGTCCGCTGGCCACACCGCACGCGCGCATCGGCGACCTCGTCGGCCCGGGGAGCTGCGCCCAGTGCCACGGCGGCCTGTTCCAGGACATGTCCGGCGCGTGCCTCGAGTGCCACACGACGATCGAGGAGCACTTCGACAGCGGGCGCGGGCTGCACGGGCGCTTGCCGAAGGGCCAGCGCACCTGCGCGAGCTGCCACTCCGACCACCACGGCGAGACCTTCGCGATGGTGAACGCCGTGTCGTTCGCCAAGGCCGGCGTGCCGGACCTCGAGGCGTTCGATCACGGACTCGTCGGGTTCGACATGCGCTGCGCGCACCTCGAGCTCGACTGCACCGAGTGCCACGCGCACGCGTTCGACGAAGTGATCGAGGAAGGGCTGACGCGCTTCATCGGACTGTCGCAGCGCTGTGCGAGCTGTCACGAGGACCCGCACGAGGGCGCGCTCGGGACGAGCTGCTCCGACTGTCACGTCCAGGAGTCGTTCGACACGCACCGCGCGGTGGGTCACGACGAACACCTGCCGCTCGTCGGCGGCCACGCGGCCCTCTCCTGTCGCGCGTGCCACGACGAGGCGGGCGACCACGCGCTCGAGGCCGTCGCCGGCGGCGGAGCACACGCGCCCCCCTCGCGCGCGTGCCTCGACTGCCACGACTCGCCGCACGGCGCGCGGTTCGCGACGAAGAACGCGCGCGCCGCGGGGCTGTCGCTCGAGGCGTCGTGCGTCGCGTGCCACGCGCACGAGCACACCTCGTTCCAGGACGAGCGCCTCGAGCTCGACGCGCAGCAGCACGCCGCGAGCGGCTTCCCGCTCACCGCGCCGCACGACGCGACCGACTGCGCGAGCTGCCACGACCCACAGCTCGGCTCGTTCGCCGAGCGCCATCCGGGCCGCGAACGCGACGACTGCGCGGCGTGCCACGAGGATCCGCACGGCGGCCAGTTCGACACGGGGCCGTTCGCCGCGCAGGGCTGCGTGGCCTGCCACGGACGGCGCGAGTTCGAGCCGCACCACTTCGACGCCGAGCTGCACGCGCGCACCGCACTGCCGCTCGAGGGCAGCCACCTCGAGGCCGACTGCGAGGCCTGCCACCGCGTGGAGTCGAAGGGCGCGCCGCGCACCTTCCGCGGCACCGCGACCGACTGCGAGGCGTGCCACGGCGACGCGCACGCGGGCTTCTTCGACGAGCGCACGGCGCACATGGAGAGCGTCGAGCACGGCGACTGCGCGCGCTGCCACCACTCGACGAGCTTCGACGACGTGCCCGCGGGGCGCTTCGACCACGGGCACTGGACCGGCTTCCCGCTCGGCGGCGCCCACGAGGTGGAGGGCTGCGAGAGCTGTCACGCGCCGAACGAGGTCGCCGACGAGTTCGGGCGCCGCTTCGGGCGCGTCGCGCCGCTGCACGGCGAGCTCCACGCGCTGCACGGCGGTCCCGAGGTCGGCCTCGCCTGCGCGGCGTGTCACGCGGATCCGCACGAGGGGGCGTTCGACGGGGACGGGATGCCCGCCGAACTCGACGGCCGCCAGGGCTGCGCGCGCTGCCACACCGACGCGTCGTTCCGCGACCTCGCGCACGGGTTCGACCACGGGCTGTGGACGGGATTCGTGCTCGACGGCGCGCACGCGGCGGCCGCCTGCTCCGACTGCCACGCGCCCGTGCGGCCCGCGCTCGCGAACGGACGCACCTGGTCGCACGCCGCCGGGCGCGACTGCTCGGCGTGCCACGACGACCCGCACGCGGGGCAGTTCGACGAGCCCCTGCCGGGCGGCGGCGCGGCCACGAGCTGTGCGCGGTGCCACACGAACACGGACTCCTTCGCGGTGCTGCGCTTCGAGCACAACTGGGACTCGGGCTTCAAGCTCGACGAGACGCACGCGGCGCTCGACTGCGCCCAGTGCCACGGCGTCGAGACGATCCGCGGCGTCGAGACGACGCGCTACACGCCTCTGGGCACGGAGTGCACGGACTGCCACGGAGTTCGCGCGAGTTCACTGCGGAAACGGCTCGAGGGCGATCGATAGACGGTGCGACACGGGCGTTCGGGAAGGCGCGCGGGTCGAGGCATGCGGGGAAGGAAGGGGAACGACGGGCGCGCCCGCGCGGTCGCCTGCGTGGGCGGAGCCACGATCGTCTGGCTCGCGCTGGGATCGACGGGGCACGCCCTGGTCGACGGCGTCGAGTCGGGCGAAGCGCGTGCGTCGCAGGACGCGTCCGACGAGGCGACCACCGTCGCGGTCGGGTTCCGCGTCACGACGGTGCTCGACGAGCGCCGTGCGCGGATCGATCGCGGCAGCACCGACGGGCTCGAGGTCGGTGACGCGGCCCTCGTCTTCCGGCCGGACGGCGGGCGCGAGCGCGGACGCCTCGAGTCGCTCGACGAGCGCTCGGCGGTGGTGCTGCTCGAGCGTCGCGTCGGCGACCTGCGCGCGGGTCTGCGCGGCGAGGTGAGCGTTCCGGCGGAGCGCTTCGCGTCCGCGGACGACGGCACGCAGCCGGAGGGCACTCCGACCGACGGGGCCGATGTGGACGGGGCCAGTGCGGACGGGGCCGACGGTGCGGACGGGGCCGATGATGCGGGCGGGCGCGACGAGGCGGCGGAGCGCGGCCCGTCGATCTGGGAGTACGAGGACGACGACGGGTTCACCGAGGACATGCCGTTGCTCGCGGGGATGCGGCCGGTGCGTCCGGACGAGCGCGCGCCGTTCGTCGTCGGGCGCGTGTTCGTGGCGGCGGACGGTCGGTTCACGAGCGACGACGGACGCGGCGACCACTTCGTACGCATGGGCACGGACCTGGCGTTCGAGAACCCGTTCGGCAACGGAGGGCTGATCGACACGCGGGTGGAGTGGGACTTCCGTCGCTTCGAACGCCCCGAGCTCGACGACCTCGAGGACACCGAGTTCCGCGTGGAGCGGCTGTCGTACGCGATCGGCGGCACGCGCTTCGACCGCGACCGCTTCGCCGGCGGACGCTTCCTGCAGCAGGGCGCGCCCGAGTTCGGGGTGCTCGACGGCTTCGAATGGAGCCGTTCGGCGAGCGAGTTCCACGCGTTCGGCGCGAGCGTCGGCTTCATGCCGGAGCCGGACGCGGAGTACGAGAGCGGCGAGGACTTCCAGCTCGCGGGCTGGTACCGCTGGACCTCGGACGCGAGCGAGCAGGCGGCCGTGCGCGTTGGCTTCCAGAAGTCGTGGCACGACGGCGCGGCCGATCGCGACCTCATCGTCGCCACCGGCCACTGGCTGCCGCGACGCGGTTGGAGCGGCCACGCCACGCTGTGGATCGACCTGTACTCGTCGGGCGACGAGCTGAAGGGCGCCGGCCCCGAGATCACGCGCGCGTACCTGACGGCCACGCCGGACACCGCGCGCAGCTACGGCTTCGACCTCACCTACGCCTTCCAGCGCTACCCGTTCACGGAGCGCGACGACGTGCTGCAGGCCGGCGTCGAGCCCGAGCGGATCGCGGGCGAACGCATCCACCGCTTCTCCGTCGACGGTTGGGTGCCGTGGCGCGAGGACCTGCGCGCCGTGGGACGCGCGGGCCTGTGGAACGACTCCGACGCCGACGGGGGCGACGTGGAACTCGGCGTCGAGGCGTACGACCCGTGGTGGCGCATCGACGACGCGCGCGCGGTGCTCTTCCTCGCCGAGGGCGAGTTCACGAACGTGTGGGGCGCGCGCGTCGACCTGGCGAGCGGCGGCAACGAGGTCGGGTACGACCTGTTCTACGAGTTCGCGAACTACGACCAGCGCGGCTTCGACGACGACAACGACGACTTCGTGCAGCAGCGTCTGCGCGCGACGGTGACCTGGCGACCGCGGCGCGACCTCTCGATCGAGGCCTACCTCGACGGGACGATCTTCAACGCCGAGAACGGAGTGACCGCGGGGGTCTTCACGCAATGGACGTTCTGATCGAGGCCCTGCGACGCGTCGTGCGCGAGAACCGAGCGGCCGTGGCGGTCATGGCGCTCTCGGCGTTCCTGTGCGCGTGCGCGCTGCAGCGCACCGGCGGGCTCGAGGTGCATCGCTGGCGCGCCGGGCTCGGGCCCGTCGTACCGCACGACACCTTCCCGGCCGACTGCTCCCTGTGCCACCAGGGCGGCGACTGGAACACGCTGCGGCCCGACTTCGCGTTCGATCACGCGGCCGAGACGGGCGTTCCGCTCGAGGGCGCGCACGACGCGGCGCAGTGCTTGCGCTGCCACAACGATCGCGGCGCCGTCCAGGTCTTCGCCGAGCGCGGCTGCGCAGGGTGCCACGAGGACGTGCACCAGGGCCAGCTCGGCTCGCGGTGCGACGACTGCCACGACCAACTGACCTGGCGCGCCGGCGGGATGGTCGAGTGGCACTCGCGGACGCGCTTCCCGCTCAACGGTGTGCACGCGATCACCTCGTGTGCGCGCTGCCACGAAGGCGCCGACGTGGGTCGCTTCGCGCCGCTGGACGTGGAGTGCGCCTCGTGCCACTACGACAACCTGTTGACCGCGCAGAACCCGGACCACTTCGCGTTCGGCTGGACGAACAACTGCGACGACTGCCACGTCCCGACGACCTGGCAGCAGGCGCAGGGCTTCTGACGGCGCGGTAACGAGCGCGACCGACGCGCCTTGCGAGCGGGCGCCGACGGCGCTTCAAGCGTGGGCCGCGCGCCGGTCGATGGACGAACAGGACGATTCGCGGGGGACGCGCCGGGCAGCGCGGAGGATCGGGCGGGAAGGAGAATCGAGGTACGCATGGACCGAACTGCAGATGCAGTCGGATCCGGGCCGCGAACGGACGCGTCGGGAAGCGCGTCCGATCCGCGGAACGGCGAAGAAGGACTGGGAACGGGGCGGTGGACGCGGGTCGCGGGGGCGACGGCGGCCATCGCGCTCGTCGTGTCGATGGCGACGACGAGCTGCACGGGGGGCGGCGGTGACACGGCTCAGCTGAGCCAGACGGTCGCCAGCTCCTGCATGCTGTGCCACAACGGGTCGCAGGCGCACGACTACGCGGGACCGGGCATCGAGAACCCGCACCCGTTCGGCGACGCGGCGAACCTGGACTGCGTGGTCTGCCACGGCGGCAACGGGCAGCTCAACACGAAGGAGCTCGCGCACGTCCCGCCGCCGCCGCAGATCGGCGATCGCGACTTCATGGACCACAACGCGCTCGCCTACTTCAACCGCCTCACGCTGACGGGGATCGACAAGTTCCCCGACTACACCGTGAACGGCGTGACTTACACGGCGCTCGACTACCTGCAGTGGATCAACCCCGGTGACCTGCGGGTGACGCAGTCCGAACGCGGCTGCGGCGAGTGCCACGCACCGCACAGCGAGTCCGTCGCGCACTCGATGCTCGCCACTTCGGCGGGCATCTTCTCGGGCGCGACCTACGCGATCGGCGCCGAGAACGAGGTCCCCGAGAGCGTCGGCCTGTGGGAGGACACGGCCGCGGACCTCGGCTGGCGCGCGGCGGTCGACGAGGCCTTCTCGGTCGGCACGGCCGAGATCGGCGAGGTGGGGGAGCTGCTCGAGTACCCCGTCTTCAGCGTGCGCAACGACGACGCGCCCGACGCGATCGACGACAACTCGGCCTACTCGGCGGCGAACCTCGCGGACGACCAGCTCGGCGACGGTCGCGTCGTCCAGCACAGCGAGCTGCACAAGCTGTTCATGGAGCAAGTGGCCTTCACCTGCGGCGACTGCCACCTGGGCAGTGCCGGCGCGAACAACCGGACGGGCGACTACCGCTCGTCGGGCTGCACCGCGTGCCACATGCCGTACAGCCTCGGCGGGCGCAGCGGCAGCCAGGACCCGCACGTGAACAAGCTCGAGCCGCTCGACCCGGACGACATCGACGATCCCGAATTGCCGCACGTGCGCGCGCACCGGATCGTCAGCGTTCACAAGGACCTGCCGAACGGGCACACGGTCGAGGGCATGGACGACCTGACCTGCGCGGGGTGCCACCAGGGCTCGAACCGCACCGTCATGCAGTACTGGGGCATCCGCCTCGACCAGAACCAGGACGTGCGGCGCAACCGTCAGTACCCGGCCAACCCGGCGGACTACGAGACGACGAAGGACGACACGCGCCTGTTCGATCCCGAGCTGGGTAACAAGGAGTTCAACGGTCGCAACCACTTCCAGTACCTCGCCATGGAGGACTACGACGGCGACGGTCGCGACGACACGCCGGCCGACGTGCACCACGAGGCGGGGATGGGCTGCATCGACTGCCACGGCAGCTGGGACCTGCACGGCGGCGACGTCGAGCCGGGCGGACGCGACGAGATCCGCTCGCGCATGGAGCAGGGCGTGGCGATCTCGTGCGAGAGCTGTCACGGCTCGGCGGACGCCTACGCTCCGACCGTCGCCGGGACGAACTACCAGGGCTCGGCGGGTCAGCACGCGACCGACACGCGCGGCAACGCGCTGAAGCACGTGCGGCGCGAGGCCGACGGGCACATGTACCTCTACAGCCGCCTCACCGGCGCGAAGCACTTCGTGCCGCAGACCCTCGACACGATCGTCGACAACGGGATCGTCGATCCCATCGACGGCGACACGGTCTACACGGACGCCGCGTCGTACGCGATGGGGCGGGTCGACGGCACGCTGGCGAACGGCATCGGTCCGATCCAGACCGGCCACGATGCCACCGGCTTCAGCCACACGGACCGCATGGACTGTGCGACCTGCCACGCGTCGTGGACGAACACCTGCATGGGGTGCCACCTCGAGGGCGAGTACAACGAGGGCAACAACTTCTCGAACATCACCGGCGAGCGGATCGTCTTCCGCGAGAAGTTCGCGGACTTCGTCTACCAGTCGCCGATCATGTTCCAGCTCGGCGTAGACCACAACGGCGAGATCGCGCAGTTCAGCGCGAACACGAAGACCTTCTTCCGCTACGAGGACCTGAACGGAACGCGCAGCGACGTCTTCGCGTTCAGCGACCGCAACGTGAAGGGCAACGCGCCGCTGGCCGACTTCCCGGCCCTGTCGCACAACGCGATGATGGCGCACTCGATCCGCGGCCGCGTCTCGGCCGAGAACGAGGGGCCGCGCTACTGCGTGTCGTGTCACCTCACGGACAACGCGTTGGCGAACTGGGGCGACGAGTACGACGCCTTCCGGACCGCGATCCAGACCGGCGACTACGGCAGCCTCGACTGGGACCTGCTCCAGGCGCACATCGGACAGAACACGGGCAACCAGCTCGACTCGCCGATGTTCGTGCACATGGTCGCGGGGCTCGGTTCGGGTCTGTTCCTCTTCGACGAGGACGGACACCCGGTCAACGACATCGACACGAACCCGAACCGCAAGCCCGACGAGGTCGCGCCGAAGTCGGTCTACGACCCGGCGAAAGTCGTCTACGACCTGGACCGGATCGTGCGCGAGGACGGCTTCTCGTTCGCGTCGAACAACCACCCGCTGCTGCAGCCGGGCGGAGCCGACCTCACGCGGGACGGCGCCGTGCAGACGAACCTGGCGGGTCCGCTGGGCTCCACGCTGCTGCGGTTGCTGGCCGATCCGGGCACCGGCCTCGTGCTCGACTCGTGGTACGACGCCGACGGTCAGGCGCGCGGCGACGCACCGGCGCACACGGGGAACTGAACGCGCTCGCGGCGGGGAGCGCTAGTCGCGCTCCTCGTCGCGGAACCACGCCGGCACCTCGCCCGGTCGCGAGCCGCCGCGTTCGCGCCACTCCTCGCGGGCGCGCCGCAGGAAGCGCTCGTCCCCGTCGTGGACGCGCGGGATCCACGCCGTGTACGCGGACGAGCCGGTGAGGACCTCGACGGGCGAGCTATCGAACAGCGACCCGCGCTCCTCGAGGCGGAAGCCCTCGATCGCGGCGTAGGGGATGCGGTCGAAGGTGACCGACGACGGCTCGTCCGCCTCCCCGTCCCAGATCGCGATCCCGCGATCCGTGACCGCGCTGCCGCCGAACGCGGCGTCCTCGGGGTCCCACTGGAAATGGAGCAGGACGCGCTCGTCCTCATCGAGCACGCCGATCGAGACGAGCAGCTCGCGTTGGCGCGGTTCGTCCTCGAGCACGGGCGCGAAGTACTCGTCGAGCTCGGACGCGTACGAGTCGGGGACCTGGTACGGCCGGTGCCCGCCGCGTTCCTCCCACTCGGCGAGCAGGCGCTCGAGGAACAGCTCGTCGCCGCCGCCCTCGACCGAGACGAACGCGTAGAAGTACTGGAGCGGCGTCTCGATCTCGATGACCGAGTCGTCGATGAGCGAGCCCTTCTCGTCGAGCACCGCGGCCTGGATCGCTGCGTAGGGGATGCGATCGATCTCGTAGCCCGACTCCGCGCTCTCCAGTTCGACCCAG
>Ga0180429_10000449_pt1 | contig 37287 bp, 24 predicted proteins | sample SS_ome_FD_132428 | JGI IMG/M metagenome (GOLD analysis project Ga0180429, IMG submission 132428) | Hypersaline lake sediment archaeal communities from the Salton Sea, California, USA - SS_1_S_1 metaG | ecosystem: Environmental > Aquatic > Non-marine Saline and Alkaline > Hypersaline > Sediment ...
GAAGAGAAGGCCAAAGCGGAATCAACCGTGGTGAGCCTCCTCCAGTGAGACAAATGCAGTAGCCCAAGGCGATATCGAGCACCGCCTGCTCGAGGTCCCCTTCCGGTCGAGCCCGGCGGCACGACCGGGAGGGGCATTTTTTTGTCCGGATCAGGCCTGGAATGTACTAAATCAAAACACCCGACCATGCACTATCTGGTGCTATAATTTTTTTTAGAAAAAATGTGATTTCTTTCTCAAGTGGGTCGACCCATTGTCCGATACTAAACTTGAATATGGGTGCTGCATCAAGTCAGACACCGCTCCTTATCACTGTTCTCCGATATTCGGGCAAGATACCCCCTATCTTGCCCACTTTTTTGTACCGCACAGATTCACCGGACACACAGGAAAACAATATGCCTCATGATGAAATCCCGGGTATGATCCAAAAGTGCGTCAGGAGTGTTCGGATTTCGGCATGCTGTAGCGGCAGCCACAGTAGTTCTGACGATAGAGATCCAGTTCCCTGCTCACCTGCACCGATTCATGGAACCCCTCGTTCTTTTTCAGGTCACAACGAAGAAAGCGCACACCAAACGCCTCCCCGGCGGCTGTCCCGGCACGGTTGACCAGTTCGGGGATCTTGCGCGGGCTGATGGTGAGCGTGCTGGCGAAGAGCCCAAAATCATGTTCCGCGGCGTGGGCCGCGGTCTCGCGCAAGCGATAGTCTATGCAGGCCGAACATCGATCACCGCCTTCGGGCGCATCCTCGAGACCGCGGACCGCCTCTTCCCAGGCACACGGCTCATAGGGCGCCTCCACCAGCGGCACACCCAGGGCCGCGGCGAGCGCACGAGCAGCGTCCAGCCGCCGGTGATATTCATCAGACGGATGGATATTGGCGTTGGTGAAGAACATGGTTACGCTGAACAGTTCGCCAAGGCGGCGCAGCGACCCCGCAGAGCATGGCGCACAGCAGACGTGGAGCAGCAGGCGCTCGCCGAGGGGCAGGGTGCTCTTCTCTTCGAGCAGCCAGCGCATCGATCTGTCAGCGTTCCTTGCCATGGCCTCCCTCACGCCGCTTCACCCTGAATTGTAAACCGGCCGCATGCGCCCGGCCACCCCGAATGTGACCTGGTCAGTGCCAAAACGGCACCTCCCTTGGCAGCCGTGCCAAAAGGTCATGCAGAACGGCCCTTCAACGACCCGGGGGCCGCACACCCCACAACAAACTCATACCGTTGATATCATACAACTTAAAACCACAATGGCCGCAAAATCCACCCCTGATCAAAAGCTGGCACGATACATGCTATTGATAGAGAGCGTGCATCGGGCTGCAAGAGGAATCATCTCACCAACCTCCCTTGCAACATGCCACTGACCCACCCGGCCGTCACTGACGGCCGGCTTTTTTTTGTACGGTCTCGGTCAGGCAGGGCAGGAGAATCCTGGCCGCTGCGCCATATTCGGGAAGCGCGTCGAAGGCACGCCCGATATGTCGGGCCGTGAGGGGCAGGGCGGCGAGATAGCGCCGGTTGCCCCGCGCCGACGCCTGGAAGGAAAAAGTGCCGGCAGCCTTGATCCCCCGCTGGAGGGCGGTGAGCTCGTACCCGACGCGGAACGCGGCCTCTCCCCCGGCGGCGCCCCGGCGGTGGAGGTAGCGCCGGAGCAGGCGCGCCTCCAGACCCGGCTCCAGTTCGACATAGCAGTCCCTGAGCAGCGAGACAAGATCGTAGGCTTCCGGCCCCAGGCGGGCATCCTGAAAGTCCACCATCACCAGCCCGCCGTCACGGACCATCAGGTTGCGGCTGTGGAAATCCCGGTGGCAGAAAACCCGTGGCCTGAGGTCGGCGACCTGGCCGCAGAGGCTGACGTAAAACCCCTGAAGCCGTTTTTCCTCCGCCGACGGCAGGGTCCGACCGAGGAGGCCGCTGAAAAAATGGCGGTGGAAGAAGTGCATTTCCCAGAGCAGTTTCTCCCGGTCGAAGAAGAGGTGCTTCGCCGGAAGCTCCTGCGGCAGCCGTTCAGGATCCAGCGCCTGGAGCTCGGCGACCAGGTCCACACCCGCTTCGTAGAGCGGCTCGTCGGCCCCCCGGTCCTCCAGCATGGTCCCGCCAAGGTCCTCGAGCAATACCAGGCCGGACCGGGCATCCACACCGAGAATTTCCGGAACCGGCAGTCCCATCTCCCGCAGGAAGCGGGCGGTGAGGCAGAAGGGATCGCCGGCCTCCTCGAACCGCGTGCCGGTGTCCATGAGGATTTCCGTCGGGCCATCGGCGAGAAAGAGCCGGCAGAACCGTCTCACCGAGGCGTCCCCGGCAAGGGGCCTGCAGCCGGCCCCGTCTCGGCCCAGTCGCTGCAGTCCCCCGGCCACACGCGGTCCCAGGTCTCCACCGGCAGCGCTCATCCGACCACTCCCCCCAGCGCCCGGCGCGCCGGCCGGCCATCCTCGCCCCGGCTCAACAGTTCGCCGGCAGCGCTGAATCCATCGGGTAATTCGGTCCCCGGGCCCACCAGGCAACCATCCAGACGCACACCGCGCCCCAGGCGGCAGTGCTCCATGAGCAGGCTGCGCCGCAGGTGCGCGCCTTCGGCCACGAAACCGCCCTCTCCCACGATCGATTCGTCGATTTCCGCACCTGGGGCCAATTCCGCGGAGGGGCCGACGTACGCCGGACGGTCTCCGGCGATGAACTGCCCGGGCGGATCCAGGGGCAGGTCGAGAGTCGGCGTCCCTGAGACGCGGTGGGCAAGAATGGCCAGCGCGCTGGCCAGGAAGGCCCGCGGCGTACCGAAATCGAGCCAGCGCCCGCGCACCGGAAGTCCCTGCACCGGCACGCCCCTGCGGATCAAACCGCGGTAGATCCCGGCATTGATGTCAGAGGGGCGCCCCGCGGGAATGTGCTGCAGCAGGTCGGGCTCCAGGAGATGGACACCGATGAACATCCATCGGGCCGCCGGGGGGGATGCCGGTTCCGGAGCGCCGGCGATGGAAACCACGCATCCGCCGGCATCGGTCTCCACGGCCCCGTAGCCGCTGCCGGGCGGCGGCGGCTGGAGCAGCATCGAGGCGATGCCCCCTCCGGCCCGGTGCCGACGGCCGGCCTCGGCCAGGTCGCCGAACCAGAGCGAGTCGCCATTGAGCAGCGCCATCGTCCCGGCCCCGCCCTCCAGCAGCAGGGGGGCTGCCGCCCCCAGCCCGCCCCCGGTGCCGAGAATGGCTCCCGTTTCCCGGGAGAGGGCGAGGCTCAAACCGAGACGGCGCGCATAACGCTCGAGATCCGGCTCCAGGGATTCCGGCAGGTGGTGCAGGTTGACCACCAGGCGTTTCACCGAGGCGTCGGCCAGTCCGGCCATGGCCCAGGCGATGAGCGGATGGTCCAGCAGGCGCAACGCCGGTTTGGCCCGCTCCCGGGTCAGCGGCTCCATCCGCGTGCCGAATCCCGCGGCGAGGATCATCGCCGTTCCTGTCGGGGCCGTCACCTTCACCGGCGCTCCTTCTCCAGCCGGTCCGGGGGAAAGACCACCGCCGTCTCACCCTTCCGTCCCAGGCGCTCCAGTTCCATGACGAAGTAGCCGGCATAGCTCGCCCGAACGTGGTTCGCCGGTTCAAGGCCCAATTCGGCGCAGACCTTATCGATCCGTTCCGGGGGGCCTTCGAGCTCAGTAAACCAGCCCATCGGCGTTTCGTCGATCACCGCCTCGAGTCCCCCCGCCAGGTCAAAGGACTGGCGGAATTTCTGGTAACGGAATATCGTGCGCAATCCAATCCGCTCGAGGATGACCAGCAGTTGGCGACCCTCGTCCACGCTGACTTCGATCTCTTCGCGAATCTTCAGTCGCGGGTCGGGCTTCACCGCGCCTTTCCAGGTCAGCGTATCGGCGAGCGGCGTGAGCCGCAGCCGCAGGCCGCAGCCCTGGCGACGGATCGGCGTACCAGGATAGTCGAGCAGGTAGTTGTCCTCGAAATGCCGCGCCGTGTGGTGCGGCCGCCGCCCCCCGGGCCCCTCCATGGAGGCCAGCCTCCGGGCCAGCTGCTCCGCCTCCCCGGCGCCTCCGGGAAGGGCGTATTTCACTTCGATCTCCAGTTCACTGCCCATCGGGCTGCTCCTCTCTTGGCCGGTCCGGCAGATCGGTGGCCAGCAGGTCCCAGTCGACGAAGGAACCGACAAGTTCCGCGGTGTGCCCCACCAGCTTGCTGTCCAGATCGCGGTAGGCCCGGTAACTGGAGAGAACCTTCACCACGTAGTGCCGGGACTCGCGGAAGGTCACTTCGCGGATATAGTCGAACGGATCGTCCGGGTCGGAGCACCCGGCGATCCAGCGCTCGGCGTTGGCCTCTCCCCCATTGTATGCCGAAAGGGCGGCGGGAACGTTGCCTTTGAACCGCTGCAGCAGTTCGGCGAGATACGCGGCCCCGAGGGCAATGGAGATCTCGGGCCGGTAAAGGTCATCGGCGCCGCCGTACCCCGTGATGCCCTGACGGTCTGCCACCGCCCTGGCCGTTTCGGGCAGGATCTGCATCAGGCCCCGGGCCGCGGCGGTGGAGCGGACCCCGCTGCCGAACCGGCTCTCCTCGCGCAGCAGGGCCAGCACGAGCAGCGGGTCCAGGCCATGGCGCTCCGCCTCCCGCTCCACGAGTGGCCAGAAGTGACCGGGGTATTGCATCAGCCTGATATTCAGCGGCAGCGCCTCCTGCGCCGCCGAAGGCGGGATGGCCCCGGTAAGTCGCTCGGCCGACCGCACCGACAGCGCATTGTTGGCCCCGAGCAGCGACCAGACGGCCACCGAATAGTGACGGTCATAGCGGTCAAGGTCGGACCGGCTGCCGGCCGCCTCCAGCTCGTCGGCGGCATCGCCGAACTGACCGATGCGCAGCAGGGCAGCGGCACGCCGCAGGCCGTTCCCCTCGGCGCCGGGACGCGCCGCATCCTCCAGGCCGGAAGGCAGGAGCGGTCGCACCCAGTAGGGGATGCTGTAGGGCACTTCCCGGCGGTAGAGCTCCTGGAGCAGGTTGAGCACCACCCGCCGCCGGTCGCTCCAGCCGCAGGTAAGCAGGAATTTCTCCAGTTCCTCGCGGGCCGCGGCATGATCATCGGAATCGATCAGGTTGCGGGCGCCCTGGATGATGATCCGATCCTGGCCATCTCCAGCTTCGCTGGCCAGCGAGGAGGCGAGGTCCCGGGCCTCGCGGCGAAAAAGGTAGGGTACGTCGAGCCGTGAGAGATAAAGACACTGCTGCAGGGCCTCGGGGCGACGTCCCGCGGACGCCAGCTGACGGGCCCCCCAGAGGGCGGCCTCGGCATGAACCGTCTCGTCGCTGCCGGCCAGACCCATCACCTGTTTCAGGGTGGCCATCGAACCGCGCGTATCACCGCTTCGCCGCTGCACGTCGGCCTTGTGCATCAGCAGGCCGGCCCTGGTGGTGCGCCCGGCCCCCAGGTCGGCAGCTCGGGCGGCAAGACGGTCCAGGCCGAGCGCGTCACCCTTTTGCTTCAGCGGCCAGGCCGCGGTGGTCAGCGCCTTGAGGGCCACCGCCTGCCTGGTGCGCCCCGTGAACAGGGCTTCCAGTTCGGTGTAGGCGTCATCGTGATCACCCGTCCGCAGGCGGCAGATGGCGGCAAAATACCTGCCGTCCTGACCGGAAAGGGTGCGCGGGAACTGTTCCCCGGCGAGCAGGAACCACTGGCGGGCCGCGGCGAAATCCCCCTGCCACAGGAGGCAGCGTCCGATGAGAAACATGGCCTTGTCCTGGTAAGGATCGTCGCCGGGCGTATCGAGCAGTCTCTCGAACCAGTCCACCGCCTCGGGGAACAGCCGATTGCGGTAAGCGGCATTGCCCATGTACCAGGCCTCCTCCCGGGGAGAGGCAAACATGGATCGGGAACCGGAAGCAGCTTCACCTCCCGGACCCGCTGCCGGGCCCCCGAGCAGCCGGTATGCTTCCAGGGCCGGATCGTCCCCCTGCTCTTCGCTGAGCAGCAGCTGCAGCCGGGCGCGGGCCTCATCCACCTCGCCCGCTTCCAGCTGGCAGCGGGCCAGCCGCACACCGGCATCGCGCGCCAGGCCCCGCTGCCCACGCCCCTGGAACTGCCGCAGCAGCGCGCCGGCCGCGGCGCAATCGCCGGATGCGGCGGTGCAGCGCACGGCCCCGGAAAGAGCCTCGCCGTGCCGCGGCCATCCGCGGCCCCCGGCGCGCACCGCCCGGCGGTAGGACGTGGCGGCAGCGGCGTGATCCCCGGCCCGTTCCAGCAGCCCGGCCAGGGCCAGGTTGGCATGGGGGGCAAGCAGCGCCTGGTCGCCGTGGTGCTCGAGGTACGCCCGGTAGGCTCCTGCCGCGGCCTCCGTATCGCCATTCTCCTCGAGCAGCACGCCTTCGAGGTAGGTGTAGTGCAGCGACCTGGCCAGCGCCGGTGATGCGGCCTCGACACGGGGGAGCAGAACGGCGGCCCGTAACCCGTCCCCGGCCACCAGGGCACGACAGACGTCGCCGTGCAGCAGGCGGGCCGCGTCGGGGACCGACGTCGCCGCCAGGCTGGCCGCCACGGTGATCCGGAGGCCCGCCATCACCACGCACGGCCACCACCATTTCAGGCCATTCAACCCCATTGGTTTCCACTCCTTCCGGACACGAGATTCGGCCCTCCGCGAGCGGGCCCGGAGAACGAGTATATATCGGAAGCAAACCAAGCCCCAAAAATCCGAAATTTCACTTTACCGCCGGGGCTGAAAGTGCTATCGTTCCGGCCTTCCGGGGTGGGCGTTCCGGCCCGGAAGCGTTGTTTCGAGGGAATCATCTGCTGTTCGATCCTGAAGGGTGAATCGAGGCGAACCATGTCCAAGAACCTGTATATCACCACCACCGGCCCGGCCGCGGGGAAAAGCGCCATCGTCCTGGGCCTGATGTCCTTTCTCGAGCGGGAAATCCGCAAAGTGGGCTACTTCCGGCCCATCGGCCGCCCCGGCAACAGCAATCCGGACGGGACCGACCGCAGCGTGAAGCTGATCTGCGACGTTTACGGGCTGGACTGCGATCCGCAGATGATGATCGGGGTCACCGAGCGCCAGGCGATGGAGATGATCACCGCCGGCCGCCACGACGAGATGCTCGACGAGATCCTGAGCAAGTACAAGCACTATGAGAGCCAGCGGGATTTCGTGCTCATCGAGGGCACCAACTACCAGGGCGCCACCACCGCCTTCGAGTTCGACGTCAACGCCGACATCGCCCGCAACCTCGGCGCCCCGGTGCTGCTGGTGGTCAGCGGCCGCGAACGGACCGCCGAGGACATCTTCGACAACACGGTGATCAGCAAAGAGCAGTTCGATGAGCACGACTGCGACCTGATGGGCGTCATCGCCAACCGCGTGGACCCGGAACAGCTGGACGCGGTGCGGGGCACGCTCATCGAGCGCTTCGAGGCCGCGGGAATCCCCTTCATGGGCGCCATTCCCGAAGAGGAGATCCTGGCCAAGCCGCGGATGGACGAGGTGGCCGAGGCGCTGGGGGCCGAAGTGGTCTACGGCGAGCGCTACCTGGACAACCTGGTCTACAGCTTCCAGATCGCCTCGATGCAGCTGGACACCCTGCTGGAACGGGTGAACACCGGCTCACTGGTGATCAGCGCCGGCGACCGGGCCGACATTCTGCTCGGTCTGATGTCCTCCCAGCTCTCCAGCCGCATGCCCAAGATCGCCGGCATCCTGCTCACCAGCGGCTTCAAGCCCACCGAGACGGTGGACCAACTGGTCAAGGGGCTCCGCGGCATTCACATTCCGGTGCTCGCCGTGGAGACCGGCACCTACCAGACGTCGATCAACGTCAACCGGGTGGTCTCGGAGATTACGCCGCACAGTTTCCGCAAGATCGAGACCTCCCAGGTGATCTTCGATGAGCACGTCGACCACCAGCTGATCCGCGCCGGAGTCACCACCCTGCGCGAGGACAAGATCACGCCCAAGCTGTTCCTGCATAAAATGATGGAGAAGGCCGGCGCCGACCCGAGGCACATCGTGCTGCCCGAAGGCAACGAGGAGCGGATCCTGCGCGCCGCCAGCTCGCTGCTGCGCCGCGGCGTGGTCAAGCTGACCCTGCTCGGCGATCGGGACGAGATCCTGCACCACGCCGAGAAAATCCACGTGGACCTGGACGGGGTCAACCTGATCAACCCCACCGAGTCGGAATGGCTCGATGATTTCGCCGCGACCTATGCCGAGCTGCGCAAGCACAAGGGCGTGACCGGACAGCAGGCCCGTGACACGATGATCGACCCCACCTATTTCGGCACGATGATGGTGCACAAGGGCCACGCCGACGGCATGGTCTCGGGCTCGATCAACACCACCGCACACACGGTGCGGCCGGCTTTCGAGTTCATCAAGACCAAGCCCGGCATCTCGCTGGTCTCCTCTGTCTTCTTCATGTGCCTCGCCGACCGGGTGCTGGTTTACGGCGACTGCGCGGTGAACCCCAACCCCACCGCCGAACAGCTGGCCCAGATCGCGATTTCCAGCGCCGAGACCGCCGCGGCCTTCGGCGTCAACCCGCGGGTGGCCATGCTCTCCTATGCCACCGGCAAATCGGGCACCGGTGAGGACGTGGAGATGGTCACCGAGGCCACCCGGCTGGCCAAGGAACTGCGCCCCGACCTGGCCCTGGAAGGCCCGATCCAGTACGACGCTGCCGTGGACGCGGGCGTGGCCAGGACGAAGATGCCGGAAAGCAGCGTGGCCGGCCGGGCCACGGTCTTCATCTTCCCCGACTTGAACACGGGGAACAACACTTACAAGGCGGTGCAGCGGTCGGCCAACGCCGTGGCCGTGGGCCCGGTGCTCCAGGGGCTGAACAAGCCGGTGAACGACCTGAGCCGCGGCTGCACGGTACCGGACATCGTCAACACCGTGGTCATCACCGCGATCCAGGCGCAGGCTGAGTGACCGATCTCCGGCCGGGCACGTTTTGCATCTAGCCGTGCCCGGCCGAATGCTGTACGGATCGATCATCACTTCAAATCCCAATCCATTTCACATCAACATCTTACACCGGAAAATCAACAGATAGTGTATTTCCGGCTTGGCAATCAGCAGCGCACCTGATACCCTATCGAACTTGTAAAGACCGACCGATAAGAAGAGGGGGGTACCCGCCAGCGACCGTCCCGGCCCCGCAGGAGGCCGCGATCCGGGCCGCAAGATTGGAGGAAACCTGCTTCGAAAACCACGCCGTGACCAGCGACACGATTACAACAACATGATCTGCCGACAGACCTTTAACCTCGAGAGAGAACGCAGCCGATGAAGACACACAAGAGCGCCATCACTCTTCTGTTCCTCCTCGCCTTCTCCACCCTGGCCGTGCAGGCCGCCGACCCGGTGTCGGTGACGGTGCTGGAGAACGGCCCCACCCGAATCGTGGTCCAGTACCAGTTCGATGACTACAGCGAACAGACCGTGGACATCGACGGAGAACCATGGTCGCTGTTCAGTCTGGGCGACGAGAGCCGGAAGAAGATTGCCGGCGCCCCGGCACTGCCCGATGTCTCGCGCAGCCTGATCATCCCCGACGACCGCGCGATGACCGTGCGCGTCATCGGCAGCGAGTGGCACGAGGTACACGGGGTGAAGGTCGCCCCGTCCCGCGGCTTCATTCTCCGCACGGTGGACCCGGCAACAGTGCCCTACACCTTCGGCAAGATCTACGAAAGCAGCGCGTACTTCCCGGCGGACGTGGCCACCCTCGGTGAGCCCTACATTCTGCGCGACCACCGCGGCGTGGTGCTCACCATAAATCCCCTGCGCTACAGCCCGGCCCTGGAGACGCTGAGCGTCTGCCGCACGATGACCGTCGAGCTCAGCGCCGCCGGACCGGCCCGGGTGAACCCGCTGGCCAACAGCTTCCAGCGCGAGCGGTGCGCCTCCTTCGAGGACATCTACCGCACCCACTTCATCAACCACCGGCAGACCGACTACACGCCGCTGAGCGAGGACGGGGACCTGCTCATCATCTGCCACGATGCCTGGATCCCGAATATCCAGCCGCTGGTGACACACAAGAACGGCATCGGCATCGACACCACCGTGGTGGGCATCGCCAGCATCGGCAACAACGACACCGAGATCAAGAACTACATCCAGTCGGTCTACGACTCCAGCGACCTGGCCTTCGTCCTGCTGGTGGGCGACTCGGCCCAGGTCGACACACCACGGGCCTCCGGCGGCGCCTCGGACCCCTCGTACTCGAAGGTTGCCGGCAGCGACAACTACCCCGACATCCTCGTTGGCCGCTTCTCCGCCGCATCGGCCACCGACGTGGACACCCAGGTTGAGCGGACCATCGACTACGAAACCGGCGACGCCACCGCGGCCGACTGGTACTGGAAGGGCATGGGAGTGGCCTCGAACCAGGGCCCGGGCGACGACAACGAGTACGACGACGACCACATGGACAACATCCGTGACGACCTGATGGGCGTCGGCTACACCGCCGTGGACCGCATCTACGACCCCTCGGCATCGGCTTCCCAGGTCAGTTCGGGCCTCAACGACGGCCGCGGGATCATCAACTACTGCGGCCACGGCTCCACGACCTCCTGGGGCTCCTCAGGCTTCTCCAACTCACACATCAATGCGCTGAACAACCAGGGCATGCTGCCCTTCATCTTCAGCGTGGCCTGTGTCAACGGGTACTTCGACGGCCCTACCTGCTTCGGCGAGGCCTGGCTGCGGGCCACCGGCGGCGGCGAGCCCACCGGTGCGGTGGGGGCCTACATGAGCTCGATCAACCAATCCTGGGATCCGCCGATGGAGGCCCAGGACGAGATCAACATCCTGATCACCGAAGAGGCCTACCACAGCTACGGCGGGCTCTGCTTCGCCGGGTCATGCTCGATGATGGACGAGTACGGCAGCGGCGGCGTGGAGATGTTCAACACCTGGATCATCTTCGGCGATCCGTCCCTGCGGGTCATCGGCAGCCCCGAGCCGCCTGTGCCGGCACACATCGTCACCGGTCCGGGACCGGGGCCGGACAACGCCCCGCTGGTGCGCACCTTCTCCACCGAGACCAACGGCACCCTGGCCAGCGAGTTCATGGCCTACGGTGTCGAGGAATTCGGCGTCAACGTGGCCTGCGGCGACATCGACGGTAACGGCTCCTGCGAAATCCTCACCGGCCCGGGACCGGGAGAAGTCTTCGGCCCCCACGTGCGGGTCTTCGACTTCGACGGAACGCCACTGGGCGGCGGCACCAGTTTCATGGCCTACGGCACCCCGCGCTTCGGGGTCAACGTGGCCTGTGCCGACCTCGACGGCAACGGCAGTGACGAAATCATCACCGGCGCCGGACCGGGCGCCGTCTTCGGGCCCCACGTGCGGGCCTTCGCCGCGGACGGCCTCTCCACTTCGCCGGTGAACGGCGTCAGCTTCTTCGCCTACGGCACGCTCAAATGGGGCGTCAACGTCTGCGGCGGGGATATCGACGGCGACGGCATGGACGAGATCGTCACCGGCGCCGGACCGGGCGCCGTCTTCGGCCCCCACGTGCGGGCCTTCAACGTCGACGGCGGCAACGCCACCCCGATCCCCGGGGTCAGTTTCATGGCCTACGCCACGAACCAGTACGGGGTGCGGGTGGCCTGCGGCGACATCGACGGTGACGGCATCGACGAGATCATCACCGCGCCGGGGCCGGGCACCGTGTTCGGGCCCCATGTCCGGGCCTGGAACTACGACGGCGGCACGTTGACCCCGATCAGCCAGGTGAGCTTCGTGGCGTACGCCGGCCTGAGCACATTCGGCGCCACGGTGGCCGCGGCCGACGTGGACGCCGACGGTGTGGACGAGCTGATCACCGGCCCGGGGCCGGGTACGACCCACCCCGCTTCGGTGAAGGTCTGGAACTGGGACGGTTCCGGCCAGGTCAGCGAGGTCCCCGATCTCGCCATCGACGCCTACGAAACGGGCTACGGCGTAAACGTGGCCGGTGGGCGGCGTTAGGCACTGCCACAATCACCTGCACCACCAGGGCCCGCCGGCAGCGGCGGGCCTTTTTCGTACCACACGAAGGTCCCCGGCGGCGGGAGGCCCCGGACGTTCACTCCTCGAACATCGGGTTTCCGCTGAGCAGCACGGTCTCCCGCGTCGTCTCCTCACGGAGGTCAATCTCCTCGACCAGGATCGAGGGCGTGACGATGGACCCGGGGATAGCCACCAAAGGGGACCCGAAGCCGAGCCGCCGGTTGTAGAGCACCGTGTCGTCCCCCAGCATCCCCACGTCGCGCAGGGCGCGCACGGTGATCTCGTCAAAGACCAGGCCGCGCACCGGTTCCATCCGTCCGTCGTCCACGTAGACCTTGTAGATCCCCACCGGGGCGCTGAGCAACTGGTCGGAGGTGTCCCCCACGTTGAAGCTGCGGCGGTAGGTCATGGCGTAACGCTGCTCGTCGAGCCGGGTGACCAGCAGACCGTAGTCCAGGCCGAATTCGCCGGCCAGTCGGCGCAACTCGCCGGTGAGGTCGCACACCGGATTCGAGGTTTCGACAAAGAGGCTGGTCACCCGGGGCATGGGCCAGAATGCCGGCGAGGCCCAGACGTGGCCGTTGGATTCGCTGAATTCCTTTGTCGGCCGACGCCCCAGGGGCAGGCCCGCCAGCCGGCCGTTCTCCACCAGGACCACCGGCCGCCCGGCAACACCCTCATCATCCACCGGCAGGTGCCCGGCCAGGGAATGCCCCTCCCAGGTGCGGGCCGCCGGATCGTCGGTCACGGTGACGAATTCGGGGAAGACTCGCCGCTTGAGCTTGCCGGCCAGCTTCGCCCTGGGCAGCGACCGGCTCATCCACTCGTTGGCCAGCAGCGGCGGTCGCGGAGGCGAGAGCTGGGAGGCGAAGAGCTGGTCGATGAACTGCGCCGACGCCTCACCGCTGAAGAGCACCGGCCCGGAGTAGCCGTCGAGGATCTCCGCCCCGGCCATGGCCTCCAGCTCGCGGGCCATGGCCCGTACGTCCTCGGCCAGGGCCCGCCCCTCGGGCAGGGCCTCGCCTCCGGCCGTCATATAGTGCTCAAAGCCGGTCAGCCGCTGACCGTCCTCAGCCTGCGCGGTGGCGCTGATCGACAGTTCGTGGATCACGCTCCCCTTGAGATGCCGGCTGCCCTCGCTGTTCAGGTAGCGCTTGTTCAGGGCCAGGGCATGGAGCCGCACCGTCCAGTCCTGGAGCCCGCTGAACTCGCCCAGCGTCTCCGCGGCCAGCCGCACCCGGGCTTCCCAGCCGGTGAGGTCACGCTCCAGCGCCACCGGCTCAGCCACGGCCACCAGCGGTTCGGCCTCGCTGAAATCGGCCAGCGGCGTGCGCGGCGGGTGGGCCTGCAGGTGGGCCTGCTTGCCGGCAAGGTTTTCCAGCGCAAGCTTGTATTCGCGATCGGTGACCAGCCAGAGCTGGCGCCTCAGGGCATGGTAGTCGTCATCGGCGGTGATCTTCATCCGGGCCCGGCCCAGGCTGCGCCAGCCTCCGACAAAGCCGGTATTGTCCAGCTCCGGGGTTCCCACGCGAACCTGGGTGTAGAGGTATCGCTCGAGGTTTTCGCTACGGTTGACCAGGGCGCCATAGCGTGCTTCCAGGACAACGGTCTCGTTGTCCTGCACGAGGTAGCTGACGAACCAGGGCGGCTCCATCCCCTCGATCACCAGTTGCCCCATGGAGCGCTCCAGCTCGTCCTGCATCGCACGGAACACCGGGTCATCCGGGGTCTCTCCGGCGGCCGCCGGGGCGAGAACGAGGAGCAAGGCCAGGCATGTCGTCCAGATGCTGTTCATCTCAGGGCCTCCTCCCGGCCGGTTGCGGCAGGCGGCGGCAGGATCGGCGGCTTGTTCTGGCCCTTGCTCCGCTTCTCCACTTCGATCTCGCCCACCAGGATGGAGGGGGAGATGGCGGCGACAGGCACCGAACCCGACTCGGCGCCGCAGGTTCCATTAAACACCGCATCGTCATCGGCGGTCATGAGGATCTTGCTGAAGCTGGTCAGCGGTGTGCCGACGATGTCCACCCCGCGCACCACCTCGTCGGGCCGGCCGTCGGCGTAAACCCGGTAGACGAGCAGCGGCAATACCTTGAACGACTGGGCGCCACGGCGCCTCGTGGTGGTAAACCCTCCTGAGATATCCTCGAAAACGAGTCCGTAAGGTTTGTCCCGGCGCCGGCACTCCTCGATGAGCATTTCACGCAGTTCATCGTAGGGCACGGACTTTTCCGAACTGATGATCAGGTTGCCCTGGCGGGCCACCACGCCGCTGCCGAAATGGCGGCGGGCATGGCCATTGCTCCTGGGGAAGTTGGCGATGGGCGAGCGGGTGGTGAGAAAGTTGCGCAGCACGCCATTCTCCACGATGGTAACCCGTTCCGCCGGCGTGCCTTCATCGTCGAAGCGGTAGAAGCCGCGAAGGTCGGTTCCCCGAAACGAGGTCAGGGTGGGGTCGTCGTGGATACTGATGAAGTCGGGCAGGATCGGCAGCCCCACCTTCTTGGTGAAGGTCTGCCCTTCCTTCTCGCTCTTCTGCCGGTGCCCCTCGATGCGGTGGCCGAAGATCTCGTGAAAAAAAACACCGCTGGCCCGGTTTTTCAGGATCGCCGGGCCGATATAGGGCTCCACCACCGGGGCCTCGAGCAGCGCCTTCAGCTCGCCCACCAGCCGCCCGGCCTCGGCCATGATGTGCGCTTCGTCCGGCAGGTTGTCCAGGCTTCGCGCCGAATAGTATTCGCTGCGCTCCAAGTCCATGCCGTCGTCAGCCATCCCCCGCGCCCGCAGCCAGAAACGGTGGTAGTGGTTGCCGTGCTCCAACCGGCTGCCCTCGCTGTTGACCATGGTGGTGGAGACACTCTCCACGGTGAGCCCGGCGCCGGACGTGAGCACGAAGGGATGGGCGGCCAGCTCGTCCCCCACTTTCTTCAGCAGGGCCTGCCAGTGCTCGACATCGACCTCCGCTGCGGTGTGCACCTCGCTGTAGACCTGGGCCTCGGCCGACGTGAAATCGGCCGAACGGTCCTCCTCCTCCACCATCACCTGGCGGTCGGCGAGCACCTTGGTGTAGCGCTCCTGGGCCTGGTGATACTTCAGTTCGGTCTCGTTCCAGAGCACCGCACGCACGGCCGCCGGGTCATCGTCCAGCGGGAATGACGCCCGGCGCCAGCTGCCGGCAAAACTGCTGCCCGCTCCCGAGCCGCGGATCTCGTGCGTGTTGTCCAGTTCCATGCTGCCCACCCGCAGGTCCACATCGAGCCACCGCCGCTGCTCCCGTTCCGGGGCGAAGAGGCCGCCGTCACGAACCTCCAGTTCCACCCGGTGCAGACCGGTCACGGCGTACTGCAGGTAGTAGAGGGGCACATCCGACGCCTGACCGAGGTTCTCCATCGAGCGTTGCAGCTCGGCGGCCATCAGGTCGACCAGGGCCGGGGCCTCCTTCCCGTCCGCCGCCGCGGCGGGCAGTGTGAAAAACAGCGCGAGCAGGATCACCGGCAATCGTATCGTCATTGTTGTCCTCTCTTCCCGGGGCGGCAGGCCCCGAGCGTTTACAGCGGCTCAATGACCACTGCCGTGCCGTAACAGAGCACTTCCGAGACGCCGCTCATCAGTTCCGTGGCATCGTAGCGCACGCCGATCACGCCGTTGCCCCCGGCCTGCTCGGCGTGGCTGACCATCATGTTGAACGCGTCGGCCCGGGTCTTTTCACACAGCTCGGTAAAGAGGGTGATGTTGCCGCCGACGATGGTCTGCAGCGACGCCCCCAGGGTGCCGAAAACCGATCTCGACCGCACGACGATGCCCCGCACCACCCCCAGGGAACGGACGATGCGGTAGCCGTCGATTTCGAACCCGGTGGTGGTCAGGGCGTGCACCCTGGCGTCGGCGCGGAGCGCCTCCTTCCGCTCATCGGGCCTCAGCTGTTCGAAACAGCCGTGGCACACATCGTCGGCCCGGAAATAGAACCGGGACGGGAACGTCTCACCACATTTCCGGCACTTCATGGTCCGCCTCCAGGAATCGGGGTGGATAGGGACGCTTCTTCTTCAATTCTACGCTGATCGGGCGCTTCGTGTTTTCTGTTTTCGCCGGCAGGGGCCGGCCACACCCCTGGCGATGTGGATCGCATGACTGTTGCGGGACACGGCGTCGTTCAGCACTGGGGGTGAATCACCACCTTGAGGCAGTCGGTGGCTTCCGCGGCCAGCCTGAACCCCTCGGCGGTTTCGTCCATGGGCAGCCGGTGGGTGATCATCCCCTCGAGATCGAGCTTCTTCGCGCCGATCAGGGCCAGTGCCTCTTCGGTGTCGATGGGCGGGCCGGCGTAGGTGGGGACGAGACTGACGTTGTTCTTCCACAGGTCCCACATGGGGAAGGGCACCTCTGCCTCGGGGTGCGGCGGGGCGAAGATGAGTACCGTACCGCCGGGCTCGACACACTGCCAGGCCTGGGCGTAGGCCGAAGGAACACCGGCACAGACCGTCACCCGGTCGGCCAGGTGCCCGCCGAAAAGGTCGCGCAGCTTCCCCGGCAGGTCGTCATCCGAGGCCTCGAACACCGCGTCGGCGCCGAAGCGGGCAGCGGCCTCCAGCCGGGCCGGGGCCACGTCCACCGCGGCCACCCGGGCCGCGCCCCGGACACGGGCCAGCTGGATGTGCAGCAGGCCGGAGAGCCCGGCGCCGATGACCAGCACGTCGAGGCCGGAACGGATGTCGGCCAATCGCTGGCCCCGCACCACGCAGGCCAGCGGTTCGACAAAGGAGCCCTCGTCGAAGGAGACGTGGTCGGGCAGCAGGGCCATGCCCCGGTCGACATTGATCGCCGGCACCCGGGCGTACTGGGCGAAGCCTCCGGGGTCGAGATTGGTGCTGCGCAGGGTGGTGCAGACCGAATGCTGGCCCATGAGGCATGAGCGGCAAGTGTTGCAGGGCACGTGGTGGGTGACGTAGACCCGGTCGCCGGCCTCGTATTTCGTCACCGCCTCGCCGACGCTCTCCACCACGCCGGTCAGCTCGTGGCCCAACACCAGCGGCGCCTTGGCCGCGCGATACCACTCCATCACATCGCTGCCGCAGAGTCCGCTCGATTCCACGCGCAGCAGCAGCTCACCGGCGCCGATGGCCGGAACCTCGCGCTCCTCGATGCGTACGTCGTGGTTGTTGTAGTAAACGGCGACCTTCATCTTCATCGGCGGAACCTACCCCTCGTTCTTGATCATCTCGTAGAGCTTGTACGCCTGGTCCACCGAGTTGTTGTCGTGGACGATGGACCGCACGGCCTTGATCATGCCCACCGGGCAGTCGGACTGGAAGATATTGCGGCCCATGTCCACACCCCGGGCGCCGTCGTTGATCGCCCTGTAGGCCATGCTCAACGCTTCCCGCTCGGGGATCTTCTTGCCGCCGGCGATGACGATGGGCACCGGGCAGCCGTTGACCACCTTCTCGAAGCCCTCGCAGTAGTACGTCTTGACGATGTGGGCGCCCAGCTCGGCGGCGATGCGCGAGGCGAGGCCGAGATAACGGGCGTCGCGAACCATGTCGCGGCCCACCGCGGTGACGGCGAGGATCGGGATGCCGTAGCGCTCGCCCTCGTCGCAGAGCTGCGAAAAATCGAGCAGGGTCTGCCGCTCGCCTTCCGCGCCGACGAAGATGGAGAGGGCCAGGCCGGAGACGTTCATGCGGATGGCGTCGTCGATGGCCACGCAGCGGCCCTCGTTGGAGAGCTCGGTGAGCACGCTGGTGCCGCCCGAGGCCCGCATGACCACCGGCAGGTTAAGCTCGGGGGAGATGCAGTTGCGCAGGGCGCCGCGGGCGATCATCAGGCAGTCGGCGTGGGGCAGCAGGTCCTCCACCGTCTCCCCGGGCCGCTCGAGGCCGCTGGTGGGCCCCTGGAAGTAGCCGTGGTCGATGGCCAGCATCACGGTGCGGCCCGAATCGGGCCGGAGGATACGGTTCAGGCGGTTCTTCATTCCCCACTGCATGGTCTTGCCCTCACTCTCTAGCGGTTTATGGTCAAGGTGATTGTCGGTCGAACGTGAAAATGGAAGAGAAAGTGTAAACGATCAGCACGAAGAGTGTCAAAACAGTATACTTCAATAAGGAAACTGCTTTTATCGGTTCGCAGTCACAGGGGAACGCCATGCATAACGTCATGAAAACCTTCGGGATGGCCCTGCTGCTGATCGCTCTTCTTTCGGCCGCGGGTTGCAACAATGATGACGACGACTGGGGTCAGGTGGGGGTGGTCACCCTCCTGGATCTGGGAGACGGCTGCTGGGTGATCTGGGTGGAAGACAGCAGCGTAGACCATGGCTACAGATATTTCGAACCAGACAACCTCCCCGACGCGTTCCGGGTGAACGGACTGTGGGTCAGATTCGACTACGTCCTCCCGGAAGAGTGGGCCTCACTCTGTATGGTGGGCGAAGGGATCATCCTCACCCGGATCGAAGAGCTCTGAGACCTCCCCCGTCCCTTCCCAAATCCCTGAATTTCGTAAACAATGGGCGCCATGAGAAAGGCGCCCGCATCCATACCGGCCCGCAAGGTCTGCTACACCTGCTTCAAGGCGGCCCAGCTCTGCATCTGCGACGACATCGTGCCGGTGCGCAATCGGACGCGCATCGTCATCGTCCAGCACAAGTGCGAGCGGAACCACCCTATCGGCACCGCCCGTATCGCCCGCCTGGCCCTGAAAAACATGGAACTGAAAGTGGTCTGGCCGGACCGGGAGGGGAGGTTCACCTGCGAACCCGGGGCGTGGGACAAGCCGGCACTGCTCTACCCCGGCCCCGGTTCGATGGACCTGGCCTCGGTACCCGCCGGCGAGCGGCCGTCGGAACTGGTGCTGCTGGACGGGACCTGGCGTGACGTGAGCAAGCTCTACCGCCACAATCCGTGGCTCGAGAAACTCCCCCGCTACCGCCTCGACCCGCCGGAGCCGAGCCGCTACCGGCTGCGCCGGGAGCCCAGCGACAAGGCCATCTCCACCGTCGAGGCCATCGTCCAGTCCCTGGCCATCCTCGAACCGGACACGCCTGGCCTCGATACGCTGATCAGTGTCTTCGAAGCGATGATCGACCGCCAGATCGCACAGATCCGCGCCCGCCCCGCGGGCACGCGGATACGCTGCCCGAGAAGGGTGCGCCAACGGGCACCGCGCCCCATGCCCGAGGCACTCAAGGGGACCCTGGGGAACCTGGTGCTGGCCTACGGCGAGTCGGTTCCCGGACGGGAGACGAAACGGACCCTGGTCCGCTGGTCGGCCCTGCGCCTGGACGACGGGGCGCTGTTCGACTGCCTGATCTCGCCGCGGGACGGCACGGAGGCCAGCGACGACCACCTGCATTTCATGGGCCTCCAGCGCCGGGACATGGTACGGGCAGAGCCGGTGGAGGCGTTCCGCCGCTCCTGGGAGGCGTTTCTCCGGCCTGACGACACCCTGCTCTGCTGGAACCGGGCCCTGCTGCTCTGGCTGGAAGACCTGGCGGACATTCGTCACCCGAGCTTCCACCTCAAGGAGGCCTGGAGCAACACCCGGGGCGGCAAGTGCGGCCACCTGGAGGACGTGGTCCGGGACAACGGCCTTGAGCTGCCGGCCATCGAAATTGAAGGGCGGGCCGCCAGGCGGCTGGCCCAGCTCGCCGCGGTGACCCGGGAGCTCAACCGCCTCGCGGCGGCGCTCCCCTGCCCCGCGAATGGCGGGGGGCCGGCCTAGCCATGGAAAAACTGACCCAGAAACGGATCCTGGTCTTCTGGGCACCCCTGGCCCTGACCTGGTTGATGATCGGCGTGGAGAATCCCTTTCTCGCCGCAGTGGTGGCCCGTCTCGCCGACCCGGAACCCAACCTGGCGGCCCACGGGATCGCCTTTGCCATCGCCATACTCGTCGAGGCGCCAATCATCATGATCATGAGCGCGTCGACGGCCCTGGCCACCGACCGGGTGGCGATGGTCCGTCTGCGCCGGTTCACCTATGCCATGAACACCGCCCTCACCCTGTTCATGGTGGCCCTGCTCGCCACCCCGGCGATGGATTTCATCGTACGCCGGGCAATGACCGTGCCCGACCGGGTGGCCGACCTCACCGTACAGGCCCTGGTCATCCTGCTGCCCTGGCCCGGGGCCATCGGCTACCGCCGCTTCTACCAGGGGCTGCTCATCCGCGACGGCCAGACCCGCAAGGTGGCCCTGGGCACGGTGATCCGCCTGACCTCCATGGGCGCCACCGCACTGGTGCTCTATTTCGCCTTCGACGTGCCGGGCGCCTGGGTGGGCGCGTCGGCGCTCACCGCCGGTGTGGTGATGGAGGCCCTGGCCAGCCGGGTGATGGCCCGCAACGTCGTGCGACAGCTATCCACGGTGGAGCCGCAGGGGGAGCCGATCAGCTACCGGCGGATCTGGTCCTTCTACTACCCGCTGGCCCTCACCTCCACGATCTACCTCACCGTGCATCCGATGACCAGTTTCTTCCTCGGTCGAAGCCGTATGCCCCTGGAGTCGCTGGCGGTGATGCCGGTGATCGGCGCGCTGGTCTTCCTCTTCCGCGCCGTCGGCATCTCCTTCATGGAGGCGGCCATCACCCTCGTCGGCGAACGATTCGAACACTACCGGGAGGTGCGCCGTTTTGCCCTTTCCCTGGCCACGGCGGCAGCCGGCGCCCTGGGCCTGGTGGCCTTCACCCCGCTCTCCGGGGTCTGGTTCCAGCGGATCTCTGGACTGAGCCCGGAGCTCACCGAATTCGCCGCGCTGCCGACGATGATCCTTGTGCTCATCCCTGCCGCCTCGGTCTACTTCTCCTACCAGCGGGCCATGCTGGTCAAGGCGCAGCGCACCCCGCCGATCACCTGGTCCACCACCCTCCAGGTGGTGATCACCGTTGCGGCCCTTTTCATTGCCGTGGAGTTGTTCGACGCCGTGGGCGCGGTGGCCGCCGCCGGAGCGATGGTGCTCGGCTCGGTGGTGGGAAATGCGCTGCTGTTCGGACCAGTGAAACGGACGGTCAGAAATGGGAACTAGGGATTTGATCCGGTGAATTGCGGATCGGGGGCGGGCGCTCCACGCAGGAGGCCCTCGGTGCTGAGGTCCTCGTCCAGGTCGGGCCAGTGGATACCGTAGCCGCCACCTGAGACGACCCAGTTGTCTCTCTGCTCTTGTGTGGCGTTTAAAAGTCTTGGAAACCAGGCCAGGGGTACGGATATCGTACGACCATCCATCAGGTCGACACAGAGCTTCTGTTTATCGGTCCTGACGCATTGAACACGCTGATCAGCTGCCTTCGCCATGGAAACGCTCCCAGGCCTCGAACAGTTCATCCCGAGCGGCATGAACCAGTCTCTCGATCTTCCGCCGCTCGTGAGCCGCAAAACCAATATTTCGTACCGGGTGAACGGGCCGCAACCAGATTTTCGCCGAAAGGTTCTCCCGGTCGACATGGACGTGGGCCGATTCCGTCGGTTCGTGGCTGAAGAAATCGAACCGCTACGGCCCGACCCGCATCACCGTCGGCATTCGACTCCCCTCTTCACATCAGCCCCTGTTCCTTGAGCGAGGTGAACCGCCCGCGGCCGATGACCAGGTGGTCGAGCACTTCCACGCCCACCAGGGTGCCGGCGCTGATCAGCCGGCCGGTGATGGCCACGTCCTCGCGGCTCGGCGTGGGATCGCCCGAGGGGTGATTGTGGAAAAGGATCAGCGAGGCGGCGGCGTGGAGCAGCGCCTCGCGGAAGACCTCCCGGGGGTGGACCAGCGAGCCGTTGAGGCTGCCCACGGAAATGATCGCCTGGCGCTCGATGCGGTTGCGGCTGTCCAGCAGCAGCACGCCGAAATGCTCGCGCCGGCGGTGGGCCAATCGGGGCAGCAGCAGGGCCGCGGCAACGGCGGGATCGGTGATCGGCTCGCGGATCCGGTCGTCGCCGGCCAGGACATGAAACCGTCGGGAAAGTTCCAGGGCGGCGCAGAGACGGACACCGGATCGGCGGTCCAGTCGTTTCATGCCGAGAACACTCGCCGGCGCCATGCGGGCCAGGCCCTCCAGGCCGCAGCTTTCACCGAGCAGCCAGCCCGCCGTCTTCGGCGCCACCGAGCGGGGTGACCCGCCGCCCAGCAGCAGGGCCAGCAGTTCGTGCTCGTCGAGGTATTCGGGCCCCAGGCGGAGCACTCGCTCCCGCGGTGATTCGGCTTCCGGGCCGGGTTGGCCCACTTCATTCAACAGCATCATGCCCTCCCCTGACTGTTCCGTACCGGCCCCATCCCTCTCGAACCGTTTCAAGATATGTGCCATGCGGAATGGTGGCGGGGGCCGGGCTTCTGCCGTTCCCGGGGGCAACCGTGGTTGGCGGGGCGGGACAGCCGGTTACCGGTAATGCGGCGTGATCTCGGTGAAGGAGAGACGGACGCGGGCACCGTCTTCAGCGGGGAGGAAACGCACGTCACCATTGCCGAGGCGGGCATAGCCGCGGGCAATGGTCAGTCCCAGGCCGGCGCCCTGCTGCTCCTGCCGCTCCCGGTCGTATTGGTACATCTCGTCGAAGACCTTCTCTCGCTGGTCGGCGGGGATACCGCACCCGTTATCGGATACTTCCAGCACCAGGCGACCCTTCTCCCGGCGCAGCCCCACCTCGACCCGCGGCTCCGTGACCGGGCGGAACTTCAGCGCATTGTCCAGCAGTTCCCCCACCGCCCGCAGCATCATCTCCTGGTGGGTCAGGGCCCACATGGCGCCGGGCTCGATATTCAGCGCCACCTCCACCCCGTCGGATTCCGGCTGCTGCTTCATCTGCTTGACGGCCAGCCGCACCAGCGAACTGACCTCCACTTCGCATCGACCGGCGCGGAACTCCTCGGCGGACTGGCCGCTGTTCAGCATGACCAGGGAGAGGAAGTTCTCCACCAGACGGGCCAGACGGTCGCCGCTGACCCGGATTACGCCGAGAAACTCGTGCAGGTCGGCCTCGTTGCCGGCGTAGCCGTCGAGAATGAGGCTGGTGAAGGACTGCATCACCGTGATCGGCGTACGGAACTCGTGGGTCAAGTTGCTGAGGATCGTATCGCGAAAGGTGTCCAGCTGGTTCACCGAAGCCCGTCGCAGGTCGGCGACCCGCTTCAGCCTCGCCCGCACCGCCGAAACGAGGTCGGCCGAATCGAAGGGCTTGGTCAGGTAATCGTCGGCGCCCAGCGACTTGCCGCGGCGGATATCCTCCGGGGCATCGAGACCCGAGAGAAAGATGAAGGGCAGGAGACGGTGCCGATCGTCCCGCTGAACCTCGCGGTGCAGGGCGAACCCGTCCATCACCGGCATGTTGATGTCGGAGAGGATCAGCTGGGGCCGCTCACCGGAGAGGCATTCAAGGGCCTCACGCCCGTTCCCCGCGGTGAGTACTCGGAATCCGGCGTCGACGAGAACATCCTGCACGTTCTCCAGCATCCGTGCGTCGTCGTCAACGGCAAGAATCGTCTGGGTTCCGTTCGCGTCCACTGCTGCACCGTACGTTCGTCGACCACTCTTGCTTCCGGTCAAGCCCCTCACCGCGACACCACCGTCTCCCCTACCCTATCGGCCGATGCCGCCCGGATATGGAGTACCGCCGGGATTGCCGAAAGCGGAAGATCTTGTCTCGCTCGCCGGGGAGGGCTATCATCCACACCAACAGCCCGGTCGCTGCGGCGGCCCGCCGTCGACGATGCTCATTCAACCTGGGGAGGATACCGGGAATGCGATTACAGCCTGCCGCCCTCGCGTCGGCCCTGTTCACGATCCAGCTGCTGATCGCCGCCGTTCCCGCAGCGTATGCCGCCGAGGGACGGCTGCTGCGGGATCCGCACATCAGCGAACGGCAGGTGGTTTTCACCTGCGAGGACGATCTCTGGACCGTGGATCGCCGGGGGGGGCTTGCGGCGCGGATCACCTCGCACCCCGGTGACGAGCGCCACGCCCGATTCTCTCCCGACGGCGCCCGTATCGCCTTCACCGCCTCGTATGACGGGGGCCGCGACGTCTACGTCATGCCCGCCGCAGGCGGCGAGCCGCGGCGCCTCACCTGGCACCCGGCGGAGGACGTGGTGCTGGGCTGGACCCCGGACGGCACCTCGGTGGTCTTCCGCTCACACCGCACACGGCAGAGCGAGCTTTACCGCGTTGCGGCCGATGGCGGCGTACCACTGAACATGGGCCTGGACAGGGTCCGCTACGCCTCCTTCGCCCCCGACGGTTCAAGCGTGGCCTTGAACCGCAACGCCTCAGACCGCATGAACTGGAAAGGCTACCGTGGCGGGGCCCAGCAGGAGATCTGGACCGCCGGCCTGGAGTCGAAGCGTTTTGAGCGGATCACCGACTGGCCGGGCTACGATGTGTACCCCATGTGGCACGACAGCGGCATCTGCTTTGCCTCGGACCGCGAGGGGGGGCGGATGAACCTCTACCGCTGCGCCCCGGACGGCAGCGCCATCACCCGGCTCACCGACCACGGCGAGTGGGACGTGGAGTTCCCGGCCCTGGGCGGCGACACCATCGTCTACGGCTGCTCGGGCTGGCTCTGGGTCTATGACTTCGCGGCCGGGGAATCGACGAGGCTGGAGATCGACGTGCCCAGCGACCGCTGGCAGGTGCGCGACTCGTGGTTCGAGCCCGAGGAGTTCCTCGAGCAGTTCACCCTCGACGGCTCGGGCCAGCGGGCGGCGGCCGAAGCCCGGGGCGACATCTACCTGCTGGACACCGAACGGGAGCGGGCGGTGAACATCACGCGTACCCCCGGCTCGCGGGAGATCTACCCCGCCGTTTCGCCGGACGGCAAGCTGTTGGCCTTCTACTCCGACCGCTCCGGCGAGTACGAGCTCTACGTCACCGAACCCAAACCCGGGGCTGACTGGACCCAGATCACCTCGAACTCGCAGACCTACTACTACCACGCGGTCTGGTCGCCGGACAGCAACCGGCTGCTCTTCCAGGACAAGGACTTCACCCTCCACTGGGCCCAGATCGGCCAGCCGGGGGTCAATCGAATCGACCGCGGGGAAACCCTCAAAGACAACGAGATCTTCTGGGAGGTCAGCGACTACTGCTGGTCTCCGGACAGCCTGCTGGCGGCCTATGTCCGCGTAGAGCGCAACCTCAACGGTGCGGTCTTCATCCACGACACCAGGACCGGAACATCGACCCGGGTCACCGATGACCGCTTCGACGACTTCAGCCCGGCCTTCGGCGCCGAAGGCGAGCGGCTCTACTTCCTTTCCCAGCGCAACTTCGAGCCGGCCCTCGACTCGTTCATGGACAACAACCTCAACGTCAACCAGACGCTGGTCATGGCGGCCACCCTCCACGACAAACGGCCGCCCCCTTTCTCCGCGGCAGAGCGAAGGCTGAAGCAGGACGACAGCGATGACGGGGAGGGGGACAACGGCAGCGCCGAGATGGAGTTTGCCGGCATCGGTGAGCGGGTCTTCCCCGTTCCGGTGGAGCCGGGCACGTACAAGGCCCTGCGGGCCACCCACACCCATCTCCACTTCCTGGCCAAGGAGACGTTCGGCTTCCCCGGCATCGAGGAATTTTTCACACCGCGACGGGTGACCCATTGGGACCTGATGCGCTTCGGTTTCGACGACGAGGAGGTGGCGTTGACCATTCCCGGCATCGGCCACTACGCGCTGTCTGGCGACGGCAAGATGGCGGGCTACATGAGCGGTGGCACGGCCGGCGTGATCAGTGCGTCAAAGGCCGCCAGGGTGGGTGACGGCGCCCTGCCCTGGGACGGGCTGCGCCAGCGCACCGAGGTTTTTGCCGAGTATCCCCAGATCTACAACGAGGTCTGGCGGCAGGTCCGCGACTTTTTCTACGACCCGGCGATCCACGGCAAAGACTGGGCGGCGCTGCGTGAAAAATACGCCCCGCTGATCCCCCACGTGGCCACCCGGGCGGACATGAACTACATCATCGGCCATCTGCTGGGCGAACTGACCGCCTCCCACGAGTACATCATCGGCGGTGGCGACGGGGGCCTGGAAGTGGACGAGGTGGCGGTGGGCCTGCTCGGCGCCGACCTGGAGCCCGACCCGGCGGCCGGGCGCTGGCGCATCGCAAGGGTGCTGCGCGGCCTGAACTGGATGGAGGGCATGGGCGGCCCGCTGGCCGCGCCCCACGTGGCGGTGGCCGACGGCTCGTGGCTGCTGGCCATCGACGGCACCGAGCTCAGTGCCGGCGACAACCCCTGGGCCCTGCTGGAAGACAAGGCCGGCCGTGAAGTGACCCTCGCCGTGGCCGACGGCCCGGACGGCGCCGGGCGGCGCGAGGTGACGATCACCGCGATCTACTACGAGGACTACCTGCGCTACTTCGACTGGGTCGAAGAGAACTACGAAAAAGTGAAATCGATGACCGATGGCCGGGTGGGCTACATCCATCTCGCCGACATGGACGAAGAGGGAATCCAGCAGTTCGAGCAGGGCTTCCGCGCGGAACGCTACCGCGACGGCCTGATCATCGACGTGCGGGAGAATGGCGGCGGGTTCGTCTCCTGGTTCATCATTGACAAGCTGGAGCGTCACCTGACTTACCTCAGCCAGACCCGGGAGTTTGAGCCGATGCACTATCCCCACGGGGTGCATCCGGGGCCCATCGTCGTGCTCTGTGACGCGGGCACCGGTTCGGACGGCGAGGTCTTCACCGACCACTTCCGTGAAATGGGCCTGGGCACGGTGGTGGGCGTGCCCACCTGGGGCGGGTTGATCGGCATCATCAACATGATCCCGCTCACCGACGGCGGCCTGGTGACCCAGGCCAACGTCGGCTTCGCCAACCTGCGCGGCGAGTGGGTGGTGGAAAACCGCGGGGCGCAGCCCGACATCTTTGTCGAGAACCGTCCCGAAGACTTGCTGTCCGGCCGCGATCCACAGTTGGAGAAGGCCGTGGAGGTGATCCTGGAGCAGTTGGAAAACGAACCGCCGCCGGAGCTGGTACCGCCTGAATTCCCGGTGAGGTGAGTACGATCGAAAACGACACGATGACAGGGGTAGACAACGATGAATGACGCTGCAGCAGTGGATGAACCAGGGGGACAGAACCGCGACTTCGTCAAAGACCTTTTGGGCCTCTGGCGCATGGTACGCTATTTCATCATCATCGCCGCCTGTGTCCTCGCCGTACTCTTTCTCGGCCAGCTCTACGCCGTGTACGACATGCTCGCCGCGGTGCCGCCGCAGCCCTGGCTCGGCGTGGGCATGGTGGTGCTGGTCGTCGTGCTGCTCGGCCTGCTGGTGGGCATACCCCTGCTCCGCTTCCTGCGCCTCTCCGTGGTGGCCCGCCCCCCGGCAATGCCGGAGCGCCGTGAAGATCTTCGACCGGCTCACCTGGTTCAGCGGCTGAAGTACCTCGATCGTTACCTGGCCCGGATGAAGCACAACCCGTTGCTCGAAGAACGGGCCGCCGAGTTCGACGAGGCACGGGAATTGATCGGCGATTTCCGCGGCCGGGCCGGGTCGACGAACAGCGCCGGCCTGCCCGGGCTGATCGACGAGATCTGCGCCTTCGAGAAACAGACGGTGGACCGGCTCCTCGAGCCGCTGGATGACCGGGTGGGCCAGGTGATCCGCACCGAAGCGCTCGGCGTGGGCGTGGGCACCGCCCTTTCGCTCAATGGCACCCTCGACGCCTTCATCGTGCTCTGGCGCAACACGAACATGGTCAGCCGCATCGCCCGGGCCTATTACGGCCGGCCCGGTCCCCTGGGCAGCCTGAAGATCGTCGGCGAGGTGATGGGCGCCACCGTGGCCAGCGCCTACCTCGACGACCTCACCGACGCCGCCGGCGGCGTGTTGAGCAACCTCGTCGGCGGTGTGGCCGGCGTGGTGGCCGGCCCGGTGGTCAATGGCACGGCCAACGCCCTGGTCACCGTGCGCGTGGGCTACCTGGCCAAGGCCCGCTGCCGCAGCTTCGAAGCCTGGACCGCTACGGAACGGACCAGGGTCATGAAGCGGGCCATCGCGTTCACCCGTGACCAGTCCAAGGAGATCGCCACGGCCCTGGTCTCCCTTGTGGGCGACAGCATCGGCTGCGGCGTGGCCCGGGCCGCCGGCTCGGTGAAGGACAAGCTGAAGAACGCCTGGAAGTCGCTGAGCGAATAACCAGCAGCCATGCCGTGAGGGTCACCCCAGGATCGGCGTCCCTCCGGCCACCGTTTCCCCGCAGACCACTCCCCGCTCGGCCAGGCAGCGGACGATGAAGTCGGTGGGTTCGCGGAAGCGCCCGATCAGCTCGGGGGGCGAGACCCCCGGTTCGGTGTAGTGGCCCTCGGCAAGCATGCGCACTGCCGCGGTGGCGGTGTACCCGGTGGTGCGGGCCATGGAATGGATGCCGCTTCCAGGGTCGTAGCGATCGAGCAGGTCGAAGGTGTGGCTCACCTCGCGGCCTTCCTTGCGGCCCCGCACCGCCACCCTCATCACGGTGATGTCCACCTCGCCCTCCTCCAGCTTCCACTTGGGGAAGAGCAGTGCGGCGGTGAGGTCGATGGGCCGGATGGCCGCACCCCGCACCATGATCTCATCCTCGGAGAAAAACCCCGTTTCGCGCAGCAGGGCCATCTTCTCGATGTGCCCGGGGTAGCGCAGGGTCTTCTCCTTCATCTCGGGACACTCGATGGTCACCGCCAGGCTGCGCAGCCCGTCGGTGTTAAAGGCCTCGAGGGTTCCGATGCCGGGGAAATCGACCAGCTCGGGGTCGGAGAGGGCGGGCCGGGTGACCATCTGGCCGTTCTCCACGTAGCGGGCGGGCCGGGTGTATTCGGCGATGACGTCGATGGGCGAGAAGCCGGCCTTGTACTCGTAGGGCCACTGACGCACTTCGGGCAGCCCGCCGACGTAGATCAGCGCGTTCTCCAGGCTGTCCAGCTCCTCGGCCACCCGGCCGATGAGCAGGTTGCTCAGCCCCGGGGCCACGCCGCAGTCGACGACGGCCGTCACCCCGGCCTGCTTCGCCTTGTCGTTCAGCGCAAAAGGGTCCTCGGCGAAAAAGGCGATGTCCACCACGTTACGGCCCGCCTCGATGACCGCCTCCAGGGTGGCGTAGCCCATGAACCCGGGCACCGCGCTGAGCACCAGGTCGAACCCGGACACCAGCTCGGTCACCCGGGCGGTGTCGGCCAGGTCGGCCACCACCGTCTCGATCCGCTGGTCCCGGCTCCGCAACTGCTCCAGCGCCTCTTTATTGATGTCGGCCACGGTGACGGCGAACCGTGCCTCGGCGGCGAGGTCCAGGGCCATGGGCCCACCCACCAGGCCGCTGCCGAGTACGACAATGCTTTTTTTCTCCATCGGTCATCCCTCCGTATCCGGCCGTGTGGACGCCACGCCGGAGCACCTCGTGTCTGTTCTTGAATTGCGGTTTTCGGGTGAGGGCAGACAAGGGAAATCAGAACCCGCTGAAGCGGTTCATGTGCGAGATGAGGCTGGTGAGCATCGTGTTCATGACAGGGACATGGTAGCACCGTCCGGGCAGGCCCTGTCAATGGAAAGAAATGAGGGAAGGGGACCGGGCCCCACGCCCTGGTCCCCTTCCCGGACTTCGCATCATTACGGCGCTATGGCCACGATGACGCAGGCGTCATTGGCCGTATCGCCGGACGCCGGGTACGGTGGCTGGTTGAACGGCGCCGGTGTAACGTCCTCGGCCAGCAACGTGAAGGTGTTGGAGCCGATCACCGAACCCAGTGCCGGGATCGGCTGGGACCAGCTGCTGACGAAGCTGCTCCCGGCTCCCACGTTGGTGAATCCGGCACGCCAGTTGGCGAAGGCGCTGCCACTGGCCAGGGTGAGGTTGATCCGACCGGCGATGCGCCGGACCTGGCCGGCGTAGAGGTTGTTCAGCGTGGCGGTCATCTGCGTGCTGAACGGCACGGTGCCGATGGAAGGCGTGCAGGTAAACGAGGCGGCGATGGTCCCTGCCGGTGCCCGGATGCCGGAAACCTGCAGGTCGTCCAGGCCGATTCGCCCGCGTGTCGATCCGTGTGATGAACCGAAATCGAAGACCAGGGCCTCCACCCGGGAAAGATCGAGACCGCTGCCGTTGGCCAGAAAGTCGGTAAGGCGGATACGGATGGTTTCGAACTCGGTCTGCCACCCGGCGCCCGTACCCGAGCCGGTGCGCTGGTAAGGCTCTTCCACGCCCCCGCCATAGGCACCGATGCCGATGGAACTCGTGGTGCCGTCGGCGTCGCGGAGGGTCACGGTGAAGGTGAGATCACCCAGTTCGTCAACCGTGTCCGGATGGCGGGTCCCCTGGCAGGCGCGAAAGGAGAGCCAGGTGCGGGACAGCAGATTCCGGGCTGCGGGCACCAGCTCGAATTCCAGCGCCCTGTCCCCCCCGAAGCCCCAATTGAAGACGAGGCACGCGGCCAGGTCGTCGGTCCGCCCCCGGGCCATGCCGTTCATCGGATCGCTCGCGTCCCAGGTGAAGGTGCCATCGGTGTCGTCCTGCTGACCTTCCCAGGCATTGAGCACTGTCATGGACACCGATCCGCCGGAGCTGCTGGTGTTCAGCGATGGCTCGCTCTGGAAATCGTCGATGACGAACACCCCTTCCCCGGGCCCCTCCCGGTACTCGTGCTCCACCACCGTGGCCCCATCGACGCCGATCGGCTTCAGCGCCTCGTATTGCCGCCAGAGGTAGTCGAGGGCCGGAAGGTTCCCCTCGATGTAGTGCTTGAGCAACACCAGGTAGGCCGCCTTGGCCACCCGCTGGGCTTCCGGCCGGCCGATTTCCGTGCCCGGCGGCCCGGTGAAATCGTTCCAGCCGCAGCAGTTGAAATCATTATGGTCCGCGCCGTGCACATGGGTCATCTGCCGCGTTCCGCCGGCCCGCTCGAAGACGTGGAACGGGGCATCGCTCTCCCGGTCGGGCCATCCGGCGTTGTCACCGTCCGCGGCGCCCTGCAGCAGATGAAAGATCACCTGGTGAGGATCGGACAGATCGCGGCCCAGGTAGTCGTTGGGGGAAATGCTGCTCACCAGCATGATGTCGTCGAGGTCGAAATGGTCGGGCAGATAGTCATTGTCATAGAGGCGATCGTAGGCCCGGCAGACGCCCTCCCCCCCCCGGCTGTGGCCGATCCAGGTGATCCTGCGGCCATCGATGTGGCCATCGAAAATCCCGCCCCCGATGGTGCCGAGATGGCCGAGGAAGTAGTCGGTGTTGGTCAGCGTGGTGGTGGAAGCCGTCTCGATACCGGGCTGGGTGTTGTTTTCGTGGCTCATCACCACGAACCCGTACGAGGCCAGGTGCTCCTGCAGGTAATCGTACCAGGTGTAATTGTGCCCGTTGCCGTGGCTGATCACCACCAGGGGCAGCTGCCCCATGGCGGCGATGCCGGAGGGGTACCACGTTTTCTGTCCCAGCCATGCCCCCCCGGAATAGGTGATCGAGACGGCGGGCAGCGGGCCGGCCTGGGTCAGGTCGTGCACCATGTAGAAGCCGGCCTCGTCACCGCGGCCGTCGATCAGGTCAGTGGCATCGAGGAGCCCGTTGCGGTCCAGGTCGAGAACCACGTCGTAGCCGACGCCGAGGCCCGTGCCGGCATCGGCATCGAGCTCGCCGCCCGATGCCAGCAGGAACGTGTTCTCCTGGACAGTACCGCCGCCGAGAATCACGGTGCCCGGGCCGCCGGGTCTTATATCCGACAACAACGGGTCACTGTCCCACTCGGCCTCTGACTTCGCGCTCACCACGTAGAGATGGGCGGTAATCCCGACCACTTCAGGGTGCCTGGCGGGATCGACGGCCGCATGGACGGCGGCATCGGCATTGATCGCCCGGACGAACTCGAAATAGGGATAAGCACCAAGGGGATTGCCTGCGAGCTCGGTTCCCGCCACCGCAACCGGGCCTCCGAGCAGACCGGTGATGATCAGTACGATGAAATATTTCATGACGTTACCTCAGTGGTGCCGCCCGTGATCAGGGTCATTCCGGCGGTGAAGAATGCGGGCACTGCGTGGCGGATAGCCCGCTGATCCGACTGGACAATCCAAAGTCCCTGTATGCCTCAAGATAGGGCTTCGAGGAGCAAAGATCAATATCGAGGTGGAAATAACGCCGGTGCAGGAATAGGTTTGCCGCTCCCCTTCTCTCCTGATAGAATTGCTGGGCTTTTTTCGTGGATTACGTAGACACACCCTGTACAGGGTTCCGAACGCGCTCCGGGCCGCGGCCCGGAGCCGATTTCACCACCAGTGGGAGGCTCGAAACACGTGAGCGATGCAATCAAGGGGCTGGCGCCCGAACCGGTCTGGAGATACCTCTACGAACTGAACCAGATCCCCCGGGGATCGAAGAACGAGGCCGCGGCCCAGCAGTGGCTGCTCAGCGTGGCAGAGAAATTCGGCGCCGAGGCCGAGCAGGATGCGGCGGGCAACGTGCTCATCCGCAAGCCGGCCACTCCGGGCCGCGAGAACGCCCCCACGGTGGTGCTCCAGGGCCACACCGACATGGTCTGCGAGAAAAACGCCGACACCGAACACGATTTCACCAAAGACCCGATCACCATGGTCCGTGACGGCGAGTGGATCACCGCCGACGGCACCACCCTCGGTGCGGACAACGGCATCGGCGTGGCCGCGGCCCTGGCCGTGCTGGAATCGAACGACCTGGCCCACGGCCCGCTGGAGATGCTCTTCACCGTGGACGAGGAGACCGGGCTCACCGGCGCCAACGAGCTGCAGCCGGGCTGGCTCAAGGGCCGGATCATGCTCAACATGGACTCGGAAGAGGACGGCACGCTGTACGTGGGCTGCGCCGGCGGCGTGGACACCATCGTCACCTTCAAGGGCGAGCGCGCCGCCGCCCCCGAGGGCATGAACGCCGTCGGACTGAAGGTCAGCGGCCTCAAGGGCGGGCACTCGGGTCTCGACATCCACGAGGGCCGGGGCAACGCGCTGAAGATGATGGTCCGCTTCCTCCGCTCCCCGGCGGCGGCCCAGCTGGGCCTGAAGCTGGTCTCCTTCAACGGCGGCAACCTGCGCAACGCCATCCCCCGCGAGGCGATGACCACGGTGCTCGTGCCCACGGGTAAAGAGGAGGCGCTGGCCAAGGCGGTGGCCGAGCAGGAAGCGGTGCTCAAGGATGAGATCGGCGACCTGGAGGACAAGCTCAGCTTCGCCGTGACCGCGGATGCGGCGGCGGACACTTCCCCGCTCACCGACGACGCGGCCGACCGGCTCACCGGCATGATCCAGGTGCTGCCCCACGGCGTGATCAGCATGAGCCGGGCCATCCCCGGCCTGGTGGAAACATCGACCAACGTGGCTTCGATCAAGGAGGACGGCGACACCTATACCATCAGCACGAGCCAGCGCAGCTCGTCGGCGAGCCAGAAAATGTATGTCTCCGACCGCGTGCTGGCCGGCGCCAAACTCAGTGGGGCCGACGCCGCCCAGGGCGACGGCTACCCCGGCTGGAATCCGGACATGAGTTCCACCGTGCTGGCCAGGCTGAGTGAGACTCACGAAGAGCTCTTCGGCGCCAAGCCCGAGATCAAGGCGATCCACGCCGGCCTGGAGTGCGGCATCATCGGCGAGCGCTACCCGGGGATGGACATGATCTCGTTCGGCCCGACGATCACCGGGGCCCACTCCCCCGACGAGCGGATCAAGATCGACACGGTGGAAAAGTTCTGGAAGCTGGCCTGCGGCGTCCTGGACAAGCTCTCCGCGTAACCGTATTTCCTGCCCCGGCGCCGCGAGCTGACGTGGCGCCGGGGTTTGTTCGTTTGAGGCGTTGAGCCGCCCACCCCACCAGATGGAGGAGAGACCGGTGAAGAAACTTGCCCTCCTGGCATTGATACTGGCCCTGATCGTAACCGTCCCCCTGGAGGCGAAAAGGAAAGACCCGGAAGCGGAACCCGTTGAGGAAGAAAGCCTGCTTTCCGCCGGTACCTTCGCCGGCCTCGCCCTCCGCGGCATCGGCCCGGCCCTGACCTCGGGCCGCATCTCCGATATCGCCATCCACCCTGAGGACAAGGCCACCTGGTTCGTGGCCACGGCCTCGGGCGGCGTCTGGAAAACCACCAACGCCGGCACCACCTGGACGCCGCTCTTCGACGGCGAGGGGTCGTATTCCATCGGCGTTGTGACCATCGATCCCAACTATCCCTGCACGATCTGGGTCGGTACCGGCGAGAACAACAGCCAGCGCAGCGTCTCCTATGGCGACGGGGTCTACAAATCGATCGACTGCGGGGCCAGCTGGACGAAAGTGGGGCTGGAGCACTCGGAGCACATCGGCAAAATCATTGTCGACCCCCGCGACTCGGACACGGTATTCGTGGCGGCCCAGGGCCCGCTCTGGGCGCCGGGCGGCGACCGCGGGCTGTACAAGACCGTGGACGGCGGCGAGACCTGGGAACTGAAGCTGGAGATCAGCGAGAACACCGGGGTCAATGACGTGGTCTACGACCCACGGGACCCCGACGTGATGTACGCCTCCTCATACCAGCGGCGTCGCCACACCTGGGCGCTGGTCAACGGCGGCCCGGAGGGGGCGATCTACAAGAGTGTCGACGGCGGAGAGACCTGGAACAAGCTCGAGTCGGGCCTGCCCACGGTGGACATGGGCCGCATCGGCCTCGCCGTCTCTCCCGCCGACCCCGACACGGTCTACGCCATCATCGAGGCCGCTGACGACGAGGGCGGCTTCTACCGCAGCACCAATGCCGGCGCCTCCTGGGAGAAACGCTCCGACTACGTCTCGGGCAGCGCCCAGTATTACAACGAGATCATCCCCGACCCGAAGAACGTGGACCGGGTCTACGCGGTGGACACCTGGATGCAGGTGACCAATGACGGCGGCGCCAGCTTCAACGGCATGGGCGGGTACCGCAAGCATGTGGATGACCACGCGCTCTGGATCGACCCGGAGAACACCGACCACCTGATCAACGGCAACGACGGCGGTGTGTACGAGAGCTGGGACCGAGGCGGCAACTGGCGTTTCATGGCCAACCTGCCGGTGACCCAGTTCTACAAGGCCACACCGGACAACGACTTCCCCTTCTACAACGTGTACGGCGGCACCCAGGACAACGCGACACTCGGCCTGCCGGCGCGCAACACGAGTTCAAACGGCATCACCAACGCCGACTGCTACGTCACCGTGTTCGGCGACGGGTTCAAGACCCAGGTGGATCCCACCAACGCCGACATCGTTTACTCCCAGTGGCAATACGGCGGCCTGGTGCGCTACGACCGCAAGAGCGGCCAGTTGATCGACATCCAGCCCCAGCCGGCCGTTGACGACGACCCGCTGCGCTGGAACTGGAGCTCACCGCTGATCATCAGCCCCCACGACCACCAGCGGCTCTATTACGCCGCCCAGCGGGTCTTCCGCAGCGACGACATGGGAGACAACTGGACGCCGGTGAGTCCGGACCTCAGCCGCCAGATCGACCGCAACACGCTGAAGATCATGGGCAAGGTCTGGAGCATCGACGCGGTGGCCAAGAACGACTCCACCTCGAACTATGGCAACATCGTCAGCCTGGCCGAGTCCCCGCTGACCGAGGATCTGCTCTACGCCGGCACCGATGAGGGGCGGATCCAGATCAGCGAGAATGGCGGAGAGAACTGGCGCGCTGTGGATACCTTCCCCGGCGTGCCGGCCATGGCCTACGTCACCGGCATCACCCCCTCGCGGCACGAGGCGGACACGGTCTACGCCACCCTGGACAACCACAAGCAGGGCGACTTCAACCCCTACGTGATCAAGAGCGTCGACCGGGGCGTCACCTGGACCTCGGTGGCCGGCGACCTGCCCGAACGGGGCCAGGCGCACATGCTGGTGGAGGACCACGTCCGTCCCGAGCTGCTCTTCGTGGGCACCGAGTTCGGTCTCTGGTTCACCATCGACGGCGGCACGAAATGGATAGAGTTGTCCGGCGGCATGCCCACCATCGCCGTGCGGGACGTGGAAATCCAGCGACGGGAAAATGACCTGGTGCTCGGCACCTTCGGACGCGGATTCTACATCCTCGACGACTACTCACCCCTGCGCGAAGTGACCGAGGAACTGCTGGAGACCGACAGTCACCTCTTCCCCGTGAAGAAGGCCTGGCTCTTCATCGAGGAGGCCCGCCTCGGCCTCCGCGGCAAGGCTTTTCTCGGCGACGACTACTTCACCGCCCCCAACCCGCCCTTCGGCGCCACCTTCACCTTCTACATCAAGGAAGCGCCCAAGACCCTGAAGGCCCAGCGGCAAGAGGCGGAGAAAAAGGTCGAGGAGGAAGGCGGCGACATCAGCTACCCCGACTGGGAGGACCTGCGCGCCGAGGACCGCGAGGAAGACCCGGTGGTGGTGGTGACGATCACCGACGTGGACCGCAATACGGTGCGCCGCTTCACGGCTCCGGCGGGCTCGGGGATCCAGCGCACCACCTGGGACCTGCGCTACCCGGCCTTCAACCCCACCTCGCTGGAGCCCCAGGGCTCGGGCAGCCCCTGGGACAACCCGCCGGACGGCCCGCTGGCCCCGGCCGGCGAGTACACCGTGTCGATGGCCCTCCGGGTCAATGACCAGCTGACGCCCCTGGGCGAGCCGCAGCCGTTCACCGTGGAACTGCTCGACATGGCCACCATGCCCGCCGAGGACCGCGAGGCGGCAAAGGCCTTCCAGTTGAAGACCGGACGGCTGCAGCGGGCGGTGCTCGGCGCCAACCGCGCCCTGGGCGAGGCCGGGGACCGGCTGGCCCACCTGAAGAAGGCGGTGATGGACACGCCGGGGGCGGACACCGCCCTGCGCGATCGGGCACGGGAACTGGAGGTCCGTCTCGAGGCCCTGCGGGTGAAACTGAGCGGAGACCGCACCGTGGCCTCGCGCAACGAGCCCACACCGCCCTCGATAACCAATCGGCTCTACAACGCCATGGGCGGCTGGTCCACCACCATGGCCCCCACCGGCACGCACCAGCAAAGCTACCGCGTCGCCGCGGAGTTGTTCCAGCCGGTGCTGGCCGACCTGAGGCAGCTGATCGAAGTGGACCTGGCCGCCCTGGAGGCCGAGCTCGAGGCCGCCGGCGGCCCGTGGACCCCGGGCCGTGTACCCGCCTGGTCCCCGGAATAGGAGCATCTGTCATTGCGAGCCCCGGACCGCGGGGGCCGCGGAAGTATTTTGTAGGAACCGTTTAAGCCGTGAACGGTCAAATACCCTCGTCATTGCGAGGAGACGACCGGAGGTCGTCGACGAAGTGACTCCGTCATCGCGAGGAGCCCGCGAAGCGGGCGACGTGGCGACCTCGTGACGATGTGAAACAGCATTGTC
>Ga0180429_10000452_pt1 | contig 37148 bp, 20 predicted proteins | sample SS_ome_FD_132428 | JGI IMG/M metagenome (GOLD analysis project Ga0180429, IMG submission 132428) | Hypersaline lake sediment archaeal communities from the Salton Sea, California, USA - SS_1_S_1 metaG | ecosystem: Environmental > Aquatic > Non-marine Saline and Alkaline > Hypersaline > Sediment ...
CCGATTGCGACGAAGGCCGGCTCGCCGTGGTAGTTGAAGTCCTGGGCCGCTGAGGCGATCACGGCGTGAGGCTTGATGATGCAGCGCGTGCCGATCCGCGTGTTGCACTCGATCACGACGTGGCTGTGAATCTCGCAGTCGGCTCCGATGTGGACCGCGGGGCCGATCACGGCGTAGGGCCCGACCTGCACGCCATCCTCGAGGACGGCGTCCTCGTGGACGATCGCCGTGCGGTGAATCTTGACTGCCATGGGCTTCCCCGCGGCCCGGGCCCCGCACATGATACCACTGCCGGCGGTGACCGGCGGCGGAGATTTCACGGCGATTGCACGGCCCGCGCAAACCGAATCGGCCCGGATTCGTCTAATAGAGTAGGGGCTGTTTCAGAACAGGTCCCCCGGCTGAAGGCAACAGGGCCCGTCACTGGGTATAGTTACGGGCAAAGGAGGTGACAGACGTGGCCGACAGCAACAGCTTCATTCCAGCCTTTGACTCGATTCGCAGCGGCGTGTATATCGCGACCAGCGCCTACCGCCGGCAACCCGCCGGCTGTACCGTGGTCTGGGTATCGCGGGCCTCGTTCGATCCTCCGCTGCTGGCGGTGCACTTGGCGCCGACCGGCCATACCTTCCAGGTGATCAAGCAGGGCAAGCGCTTCTGCATCAACGTGCTCGGCGAGTCCTCGCTGGCACTGGCGCGCCGCTTCGGCTTCAGTTCGGGCCACAGCGAGAAGAAATTCGACGGTGTCGCCTATCGCACCAGCGGCAACGGCTCGCCGATTCTTGGCGCGGCGGTCAGCTACATCGACTGCCAGCTGGTCGAGGTGCTGCAGCTCGGTGACCATGCCATGGTGATCGGCAAGGTGCTGGACGCGGCGGTGGTCAGCGACGAAGCCCCGATGATCTACAACCCGTCGACATTCTACCCGGCCGCGGCCCAGCGCATCGAGGCCCTCGGCGGGCAGGCCGAGCAGTCCTGAACCACGCCGGCCGCCACTTCGGGCCGAACGCCGGCGCTTGCGATCAGATCGCGCATCAGGTATCATGCGCTCAACCAATCAGTTGGTGGGCATATGGATATCCTCAGTGATCAGCGCAAATACGCCAAGGGACTGGCCGTCCGGGAGCGGATCGTCTCCGCCGCCTGCCGGCGCTTCGCGGCCCTGGGGTACGGTGGGTGCTCGGTGACCGACCTGGCGGACGCCGCCAAGGTGAGTCGCAACCAGCTGTTCCACCATTTCGGCAGCAAGGAGCGAATCCTGGAGGCCGCCATCGAGCGGGCGGGGCAGGCTTGGAGCAATGAACTCATCGTTCCGGCCGAGATCTACCCCGAAGCAACCAATCGCTTGGTATTCATCTTCGATCGTCTGATCGAGCTGGCAGAGGGTGACTGGCCTTACGACCGGTTGCTGGCCATGTTGGCGCTGGGGCGCGAGGGTCTGCCCGCCGGAGGCGTGGCGGCGCTGGACGAACTGCTGGGCGTGCTCCAAAGCTTCCTGCGGCGGCTGCTGAAGGACGCCAGACGTGAAGGGGGGCTGGTGGCCACCGGCAAGGCCCGGGTGATGGCCGGGCATCTGCTGGCCGTGCTGCTGGGAAGTCCGGCGGCGGCGGACCGGCTGGACGATGGGGAGGCCGCGGTGCTGCGGCAGTTGCGCCAGCTGTACGTGGGCGAGGCTGCGGGCCGGCTCGGGCAAACCTAGTCCGGGTGAACGGCCGGGCGCCCGGCTGCGGTATGCTTACTGCTACACGTGATGGATCAGTCCAGGTCAGGCGGCGGTCACCGGTTCGGCACCTTCGGGGGGGTGTTCACGCCGAGCATCCTCACCATCCTCGGCGCGATCATGTTCCTGCGCGCCGGCTTCGTGGTCGGCGAGGCGGGCGTGCTGCGGGCGGTGGTCATCCTGGTGATGTCGACGGCGATCACCTATCTCACCTCGCTCAGCATCGGCGCCGTCAGCACCAATATGCAGGTGCGGGGCGGCGGGGCCTACTTCCTGATCAGCCGCGTGCTGGGGCCGGAGTTCGGCGGGGCGATCGGCATCGTGCTGTTCGTGGCCCAGGCTCTGAGCGTGCCGTTCTACATCCTGGGCTTCGCCGAGGCGCTGGCCGCCTCCGTTCCGGCGCTGGCGCCGTACTTCACGCTGGTGGCGCTGACGGCGGCGCTGCTGTTGTTCGGCGTGGCCTACGTCGGCGCCGGCTGGTCGATCCGCGTGCAGTACGTGATCATGGCGGTGCTCGGCCTGAGCATCGTGGCCTTCATGGGGGGCGCGCTGAGCCTCTACGATCCGGCGACGTTCTCCGCCAACCTGGGGACCGGCTACACGCAGATCGCGGGTGCCAGCGGGGCCACGGCGCAGTCCTACACCTTCTGGTCGGTGTTCGCGATCTACTTCCCGGCGGTAACGGGCATCCTGGCCGGTGTGAACATGAGCGGCGACCTCAAGGACGCCGCGCGCTCGATACCGAAGGGCACACTGGCGGCGATCAGCGTTGGCCTGGTGATCTACCTCGTGCAGATCCTGATCTTGGGCGGCGCCTTTGATCGCGGCGAGTTGATCGCGCGGCCGTTCGAGATCCTGCGGGACAACGCGCTGTGGGGCACGGGTATCCTGGTGGTGGCGGGGGTGTTCGCCGCCACGCTGAGCAGCGCGCTGGGCAGCTACCTGGGCGCGCCACGGATCCTGCAGGCGGTGGCGCGCGACAAACTGCTGAGGCCGTTGCAGGCGTTCGCCCGCGGCAGCGCCCAGGGGGATGAGCCGCGACCGGCGCTGGTGCTGACCGGTTTGATCACGCTACTGGTGATCATGTGGGCCGGCCAGCAGGCGGGCGGCGCCGGCTTCAACGCGGTCGCGGCGCTGATCACGATGTTCTTCCTCTACACCTACGGGATGCTCAACCTGGCGGCGTTCGTGGAGGCGATCAGCAACAACCCCAGCTTCCGCCCGCGCTTCAAGGCGTTCAGCTGGCTGACGGCGTTGCTGGGGGCCGTGGGCTGCGCCGCCGCCGCGTTGCTGATCGACCCGCTGCCCGCGCTGGTGGCCTTCCTGATCATCGCGGCGCTGTTCTGGTACCTGCGCCGCAAGCAGCTGTCCACCGCCTTCGGCGACGCCCGGCGCGGCTTCGTCTTCTCGACGGTGCGCAACAACCTGATCCGGCTGGGCGAGATGGAGGAAGATCCCCGCAACTGGCGCCCGACCATCCTGGTGTTCAGCGGCAACCCGGCCACCCGCGAGACGCTGGTGGCCTATGCTGTCTGGCTGGAGAGCGGACGCGGCATCGTTCAGATGGTCAACATCGTCAAGGCGCCGATGCACGAGAGCTGCAGCCACCACCGCCGGGCGCTGGCCCAACTGCAGTCGTTCTGCCGCCGGCAGAGCATCCACGCCTTCCCGATCGTGCTGGTCGCCCAGGACCTGGACCTGGGCATCTCCAGCGTGCTGCAGACCGCGGCGGTCGGGCCGATCCGGCCGAATCTGGCGCTGTTCGGCTGGAACGAGGACGCCGGCGGGGCGCTGCTCCGGCACCTGCGGGTCGCCGGCGCGCTGGAGATGAGCCTGGTGGTGGTGCGCGGCACGGAGCTGCCGCCAGAGGACGGGCCGCGGCGGATCGACGTCTACTGGCGGGGGCGGGGCAACGGCGCGCTGATGCTGCTGCTGGCCCACCTGCTGAGCCGCAACTGGGAATGGTCCCAGGCGCACATCCGGCTGATCCGCGTCGTCGAGCGCGAGGAGGGGCGCCGGCCGGCGCTCAAGGCGCTGCGCGAGCTTGTGGAGCACGCGCGCCTGGACGCCGAGGCGACGGTGGTGGTCAGCGACGGCCCGCTCGGCGAGACCCTGGCGCGCTACAGCGCCGACGCCGGCTGTGTGTTCCTCGGCTTCCAGCTGCCGCCCGTCGGCGAGGAGCAGGCCTGGCAGGCGCGGCTGTCCGCCCTGCTTCAGGGCCTGCCGACCACCATCCTGGTCCAGAGCGCCGCCGGCGAGGACCTGCTGGCCTGAGGCCCGCGAAGTGTCCCGCGGGCCGCAATGTACTCCTGATTCTGGGCTGCAACTGTTCCCCCAAGCGCATAGCGTACTCGGTATAATCCACTGAGTAACGGAGGTAGATCATGCGTAGTTGGGGGATTACACGGGTGCTGCCGGCTGCTGTAGTGTGTCTGGCCGTCGCAGTCCTGCCAGCCAGCTGGTCCGGGGTTGCCGATGGCACCGTACCAACAACGGATGCGGCGCGCGTTGTCTGGGCTGATGTGCCGGGCGTAGCGGTTTCCTGGTATCACAACTGCCCTGGCGACTTCAACCAGGACGGGCTGGTCAACTACTCCGACATCACGCCGCTGGGCATGTACCTGGAGGTCGACGCGTACTACGACGCGTTCCCGTCATACACCGCACTGTCGCTGATCGACGCCAACAGCGACGGGCGCGTGACGATCGGCGACCTCACGGCCATCGGCGCGAACTTCGGAACTGACGTGCTGGGGGGCTACAACCTCTACGGTGCACTGAGCCTGGACGACTATCCCGCTGGGAATGCAGCGCCGAATGGCCCGGGCGCCGAGCTGATCGTGCACTTCGAGCTGGCCGACACGGTTACCGAGCCGGGCGAGATGTCGAATTTCCAGAACGACTACCTGGTCCGGGACCGGCTGCGGTTCGACTACGACAACGAAGACGTTGCGGACTACGTGCACTTCTGGGTGCGCCCGCTGGATAAGCAGGGCAATGAGGGCACGCCCAGCGAGCCGCTCAGCCATCCGGATCGGCACGCCCCGATCAATGATGAAAGCGCGGCGCTGGCCAGCTGGGACGCGGGTACCAGCACGCTGAGCTGGTACTACTACAACCACGGCGACTACAACTGCGATGGCTGGGTGACGGTCGTGGACATCGGCATCATCGGCACCGCCTGGGGAAGCGTGGTGAACTTCGAGCACAGCTTCGCCGACGTGCTCGACGGGGATGAGAGCGGGGTGGTTGATGACGGGGAATTCGGCCCGGTAGAGGCCAATCTGAACAACCAGATCGCCGGATACAACGTCTACGGCGCGGTTGACGCGGCCCCGTATCCGGACAGCAACGATGCGCGCTCCGGCATTGAGCCGCTGGCGAGCGTCGAGTTCGACTGGGATGCTCCATACCATGCCGGCCCGGACGATCCGTTCCGGCCGCTGCTGAGCGTCGAACTGGCGGAGGTGACACCCGGCATGTATCTCTGGGTGCGGCCCTACGACTACGTCGGCTATGAAGGCACGCCGAGCAATCTGGTGGTGGCGGAGTAAGGTGATGCGGCGAGTGTTCGTGTTGGCGGTGACGATTCTCGCACTGGTGGCACTGCCACCGACTGCGACCCCTTGTGCAGATGGGGGAAGCGTCAGCTCCGTGCCGGTGTCCGAGCAGGCGCGGATTCCGATGGGGCGCAGCGTGCACTGGTATCACACCTGCCCCGGCGACTACAATCAGGACGGACTGGTCAATGCCTCGGACATCACACCGCTGGGGGCCAATCTGGATGAGTCGGCGCTGCCCGACGCGTTTCCAGAGAACACGCATTACTCGCTGATCGATGGTGACCAAAACGGTCTGCTGACGATTGCCGATCTGACGGCGATCGGGGCTAACTTCGAAAGCGACGTGCTCGGCGGCTACAACGTCTACGCCGCGGACAGCCTGGATATGTACCCGGATACTAATGTCGCACCGTCCAAGCCGGGGGCCCAGCTGATGGGCAGTGTCGCGCTGAAGGACACGTTGACGGCGGATGATGAGTCAGTTGACTACGCGGACGGCAAAGCACGCGCGCGCAAGCGGTTCTACTTTCCTACGGAGTATCCGCTTGAGCACCGCTACTGGTGGATACGCCCCGTGGACAAGCATGGTAACGAGGGTACCCCCAGCACGGTGGTCGTCGATCCCGGGTCAAGCGTGCCGCGCAACGACCTTAGCGCCGCGGTGGCGAGCTGGGATGCCGGTACGCAGACCCTGAGCTGGTACTACTACAACCACGGGGACTACAACTGTGACGGGGATGTCGGCGTTGCTGATATGACTCCTGTATTACAGAACTACATGCAATCCGCCAGCAGCGATGTAAACAGCGTCAAATACATAGCTGATGGCGATTTCAGTGGGGTGATTGACGACGATGACATTGACATCATCGGTCAGCATTGGGGAAGCAGAGTGGCGGGGTACAACGTCTACGCCGGTGACGATCCGTCAGCCTATTCGCCAGACCATGATGCGCTGTCTCCGGCCGCCCCGGCCTCGACAATCTGGTACGAGTGGGGTGACTACCGGGATCAGCCGCAGTACCGTCCACTGCTGAGCGTGCAGCTGCCGGAGGTTACAGCCGGTACGTGCTTGTGGGTACGCCCTATTGACTCGATGGGCTACGAGGGGACGCCGAGCAATCTGGTGGTGGCGGACTAGCAGCGGGGCGTCGGGGCATGGGCGGGAGGCCGGTCGCTACAGCCGGTAGACGCCGCTGATCGCCTGAGATTCCTCGGGCAGTTCGTTGACCACCAGCAGCTTGGGGCTGACCTGGAAGTCGTCGGCGGCATCGGCGGGCAGCACCTCGCTGAGCACCGCCGGGTCGATCTGAGTTGGCTTCACCTTGGCCGGGTTGACCAGCACCATGCCATCGGGCAGCGGAGCCCCATCATCGTCTCGCCGCTCGCAGAGGTAGTAGTGCGCCAGCTCGTGCACCTTGGCGCCGCCGCGGGGCAGGAAGCGCTCGACGACGTAGAGCAGTTTGACCGCCTCGCAGCTCTGGCCCAGCTGGGCCTTCAGGATGCGGGCCAGCGCCGCGGGGAGCGTTTCCCCCAGTCCGATGCTGTCGCCGCAGCAGACGCCGGGGGCCAGGTCCCCGTCCGGCCGCCGCAGCACCAGCTGGCCGTCCACCAGCAGCACCGCGTGCACGCTGAGCTGCAGCGAGATCATCGAGTCCAGTGTACCACTAAAGCGGGTAGACGCCCCCCAGCGCCTCAACGTCGCCGGGCAGTTCGTTGATCACCACGGCGCGCGGGCAGCTGGCGAAGCTCTCGCGGGCGTCCTCGCAGAGCGTCTGCTTCAGCAGCGCGGGCTGGAAGTTGGCCTCGCCGAGGGCGTGGGGCGTCAGCAGTTCCGGGCTGATCAGGTCGTCGAGGTTGGGGCTGAGCACGTCGAGCAGCGAGCCGCTGACGGGCCGCGCCGGCTGGCAGAGGAAGTAGTAGCCGATCTCGTGCAGCTTGGCGGCGCCGCGGAAGAAGAAGTTCTCGACCACGTAGAGCAGCTTGCCGGGCAGTACCTCCAGCCCGGCCTCCTCCTGCACCTCGCGCCGCGCGCACTCCAGCAGCGTCTCGCCGGCCCGCAGATGGCCCCCCAGGAAGGCGTAGAACGGCGCGCGCTCACCGTCGTCAAGGACCGTCACCAGGAACTTGCCCTCATGAAAGACAATCGCCCGCACGATCAGGTTGAGCGAGAGCATGGCGCCAGTGTAGCACGGCCGGTTCCTTCCGGGTAGCGCCCCGCCACCGTGCACAGGTAGGCGGGGTTTCAACCCCTCTTCTCAAAGGTCGGGGGGCTCGCAGGGGCGGGGCTGAGCCCCGCCCTCACGCACCATCAGCCAGTTCAATCTCCCCACACCAGGGCCGGTCCTGGGCCGGCCTGCCTCGCAACGGTCGGGGGGCTGAAGCCCCCCGCTACCGATTGGTGCTCAACTAAGCGCCGGCCTTGGCGGCCTGGTAGTCCTTCAGCCGCTGCTCGACGTTCGGGTCGCTCATCGTCTCCATCAGGTACTGGGCGTAGTCGCGGCCCGTCGCGCCGGTGTCGCGTCCCGTCATCACCAGCTTACGCTCGAAGTTGCCGCAGATATCCAGCGCTGCTTCGAGCTTCTGCTGCTTGTCCGCAAAGCCGATGTGGCCCAGCAGCATCGCCGCGGCGCGGATCATGCTGCAGGGATCGGCGTACTGGGCGCGCCCCTCCTTGACCATCCGCGGCGCACTGCCATGGATCGCCTCGAACATCGCGTACTGCTTGCCGATGTTGGCGCTGCCGGCCGTGCCGACCCCGCCCTGGAACTCGGCGGCCTCGTCGGTCAGGATGTCGCCGTAGAGGTTGGGCAGCACCATCACCTGGAAGTCCCGGCGGCGCTTCTCGTCGACCAGCTTGGCGGTCATGATGTCGATGTACCAGTCGTCGGCCTCGATGCCCGGATACTCCCTGGCCAGTTCGTAGAAGCGGCGCAGGAAGCGGCCGTCCGTGGTCTTGACCACGTTGGCCTTGGTGACGCAGGTCACCCGCGTGCGGCCCGCCTGCTTGGCGTGCTCGAAGGCCAGCCGCTGGATGCGGTCCGCCGCCGGCTCGCTGATCAGCCGGAAGTCGATGCTGATGTCGTCGTCGACGTCGATGCCATAGGGCCCCAGCGCGTAGAGATCCTCGGTGTTCTCACGGAAGAAGATCCAGTCGATGCCCTGCTCGGGCACGCTGACCGGCCGCACGTTGGCGAACAGGTCCAGCTCCTTGCGCACCGCGACGTTGCAGCTCTCGATGTTGGGCCACGGGTCGCCCTTGCGCGGCGTGGTGGTCGGGCCCTTGAGGGTGACGTGGTACTGCTTGATCTCGGCCAGCACGGCGTCGGGGACCGCTTGGTTGTGCTCGGCGCGGTTCTCGATGGTCAGCCCCTCGATGTCGGCCATCAGCACCTTGCCCGCGGCGATCTCGTCCCGCAGGATCTCCTCCAGCAGCCAGCGGGCCTCCTTGGCGATGAACGGGCCGATGCCGTCGCCGCCGAGGATGCCGATCCGCACCTGGTCCAGCTGGGAGTAATCGATCCAGTCCGGCGCCGCCTTGAGCCGCTGCATGCGCTCCATCTGGTCCGTGAGCAGTTGGCCAAAGTGGTCCTTGGCGCGTGCAATCGCGTCGTTATCCATGAGTACCTCCAGGGGGTAGTTGCCTTCCTTCCCAACCGAATATTATAGCGGGCGTGGGACGGATGGCATCGAGGCCGCTTTTGCCATTCGCAGACGCTGGCGTTATCGATGCTCGCCGCGCACCGCCGCCGGCTCTCAGTAGAACGCGGCGAAGACCGGCACGTACTCGTAGCAGACGGCGGGCCCGCCGCCGGCCAGCCGGACCAGCGACGCCCGGTTCTCTCCACCGAACACCAGCTGCAGCGCTTGGCCTGAATCCCAGGCAGCGCCGGCCGGATCAAGCGCCGCGATGTACATCTGCCGACCTTCGATCGTGCAGGTGACGGCGGGAACGCCGTCAATGATCGTCGCGGACGGCAGCGGGCCCGCCCAGGAGCGCTTGCCCTCGGCAACCACTACGGGCAGGCCCCAGCCGGCTCCCTGGGGATCCCCGGCGCGGATGAAGTTGACGTACTCCGTGGGCGTCCCCTGCGGTACGCGGTGGGCGTAGGCGATCGCCGGGTTGCCGTCGGCGATCATGAGGCACGCCTGTTGGCCGCCCAGGTGGGCCAGTGCCTGCGCGCTGTTCCAGGCCTCGCCCACAGCGTCGCCGGCGCGGAGGTAGTACAGCGCGCCGCAGTAAAAGGCGATCGCCGGCCGGCCGTCGACGGCGGCCAGGCTGAGATCGCGCGGCGTGGTGTGCATCGGAGCCGCCCCCACCTGCGGCCCCCAGCCGGCGCCCGCCGGATCCTGCGCCCGCCGGTAGTAAAGCCCGTCCTGCCGCTCGAAGGAGTAGCAGACCGCCGGATGGCCGCCGATTTCAGCCAGGCTGTGCCAGCAGGCAATCCAGAGTGAGCCGGAATACTCGGGGCTGGCCAGCGTAACCGGCGCCGCCCAGGAGGTGCCTTCGGCGTTGAGGGCGCGGCAGAAGGTGAGTTCGGCTGGTCCATCCTCAACACCCGGGCCGTAGTAGCACACGGCGGGAACGCCGGCAATCTCGGCCAGCATCAGGCCGCTGTCGTAGTAGTAGATGCTGTCCGGCGACTGAGCTGCCACCGTCGGCGCGGCCCAGTGCTCGCCTTCTTCGTCAAGTGCGCGAACATACATCAAGACATCCGTGCCCCCGTCCTCTACGTACGCGATCGCCGGTCGGCCGCCCACCAGGGCCATCGCCACCGTGGACGTGCCTGCGTAGCCGGCGGGAAAGCCCGGACGCCAGCGTGGCTCACCCACTGCAGGCTCCACCACCAGCAGCGCGCTGGCAGTGGCGCTGATACCACGGCTGTTGGTCACACGCACGGTGGGGCGGTACGCCCCCGGCTGGCTGTAGTCGTGGACGGCCGCGCCCCGATGCCAGGGGTCATGCTGCTCTGGCGCGTATCCGTCGGGGCCCTGATCCTCATAATCGTAGACGCCGTCACCTTCCCAGTCCCATTCGAGCTTCGTGATCGAGCTGTGGGCGTCCTGTCCGCCGGCCAGGATGACAACTGACAGCGGAGCGGGCCCGGCTTGCGGGCCAAGCGATATCTCGGCGGCGGGCGGCGGGTTGACTGACACCTCGATCTGACCCGTGCTTGCGGCGCCGTCATCGTCCGTGACCCGCAGCTGCGCGTGGTAGACGCCGGTCAGGACATAGGTATGGATCAGGTCCACATCGCTGGCGGCGCTGGTGTCGTACACGCCATCACCTTGCCAGTCCATCTCGCGCCACACGATCGTGCCGTCAGGGTCCTCGCTGACCCAGGATTCCACCGTGACCACCAGCGGCGCGGCGCCCTGCCGGAAGGGAGTGCGGATGACGGCCAGCGGCGGCACGTTCTCCGTCAGCTGGATCGAGGCGGTGGCGACGGCCGTGGCACCCTCGTCGTCCGTGACGCGCACAGCCGCGACCTGGGTGCCATGCGCATCATACGTGTGAGCCACTGCTGCATGCACGCCTGTGGTCTGGTCGTACTCACCGTCGCCGTCGAAGTCCCACTCGTACACTGCGATCTGCCCGTCCGGATCGATGCTGGCGGAGGCGTCCAGCGTGACCGTCAGCGGCGGGTCGCCGGCATTGGGGGAGGCCGTCAGTGCGGCCACCGGCGGCTGATTGTGCAGCACGGCAAGCTCCGCGATGTTGCCGGCTGGTCCCGCTTGCCGGCTGTCGAGATCGTAGGGCTCGACATAGAACGCGTAGCTGCCCTCGGCCGCCCCATCCAGCAGCAGGCGGTAGCGCACCGGTCTGGCCGGGTCAGGGCTGACCGAGCCCAGAGGAAAGGCCGCGCCGCGCGCGATCGTCAGTGGCGACGTCTCGTCACCCGGATTGGGCAGCAGCGTGAAGCCGGCTTCACCCGGCGCGTGCCAATACACGCGATAGCCGCTGAGACTCTCCCCCCAGTGCTGTGCGATAGTTGGGATGTCGGACAGGTCAATCCGACCGTCGCCGTTGCCGTCCACGCGGGCGGCGCGCCAGTTGGCGGCTCCCGCCCCATCCGGATCGCCGCTGGGCCAGTGTGCGAAGCCATCGTGCAGCGCCGGATCGTCGTAGGTGATCTCATTCTGCCAGAAGTGGGCGAGCGGCGTCAGGTCGCTGACGCCCACCTGGCCGTCCTGGTTGTAGTCGCCGGCCAGCCGCTCCGTCCAGCTCAGTTCGATGCTGACCGGCAGCTCGCTGTTGGGCCAGTCGGCATCAGCTATCTCAGCACGCAGGTCGAACACAGCGCTATCCTCACCGGTCGGGGCGGCGCTGATGGGCCTGGCGGGATCGATGCCCAGCCACGCCAGTTCCTTCGCCAGCAGCAACTCCAGGTCTTGCGGCTGCGGCGCTGCTGCTGGCGCAGTCTGTGGCGCAGCGTGGCCTGCAGCCAGCTCTGCTGTGGCCCCGACCGGCTGGCCATCGGCGCAACCCGCGGCCAGCATCGCGGTCAGGAGTATCACCGCCGGCGTGAGCCAGTCAGGCACGGTCCCTGAGTGATCCGGTAGCCCCGTTCCGTCTTGTCTGTTCTTCATGTCACATCCCGCAACAGGGATTGCCCACCTAGACTGTACCGCGAGTTGCAGCCAGTGGGGGGCACAGCTGAGGGTGAATCACGGGGTATCACTGTGCAGCCGGAACGTGTGGCTGCCAGCAGCAAACCGATCGGTTGGTCCCGCGGCTCAGTCCATCACGGCGTACTTCAGCGCCCCGGCGTTCACGTCCATGTAGGCGATACCGGGCCGGCCGCTGACGTCGATCATCACGCAGCCCCAGCCGACGTTGCCGTCCTCGCCGCCGTCGTCCACCACCACCGGCGTCGACCACTCAGCTCCTTCCATATCGAAGGACCAGACGTGGCAGAGCTGCCGTCCGCCGTAATTGAAGAGGGCGATCTGGGGCTTGCCGCTGATCAGCGCCAGCGAGCAGGTCTGGGACGCGTAGCCGCCGTCCACGACCAGCGTCTGTGCCGGGTCGTTCCAGTCGCCCGCCATGCCGGTGGCCTCGCCGGCGCGCAGGTACATGGGCTCCCAGGCGGCATCCGACTGGGTAATGCAGCCGATCGCCGGCTGACCGAAGACATCCAGCAGCGTCGGGCTGCCGCCCGCGCTGCGCAGCGGATCCGAGTGCACGATCACCGGGTCCTCCCAGGGCGCGCTGCCCTCGGCGTCGACGGCTCGCACGTAGCCAAGCATCCGCGGGTCCGAGTCGGTGCGGTAGTAGGCCACAGCCGGGCGCCCGTCGATGACCGCCAGCGAGGGCTCGGCCCCGCGGTGGGAGCCGTCGATCTCGATCGACGCCGTTCCCCAGTTGGCGCCCAGCATGTCCACGGCCCGCTCGTAGTAGGTGTTGGTGTCGCCGCCGATGGTCTCGAAAGCGACGGCCGGATTGTCGGCGACCATTGCCATCGAGCACTGGCCGACGCCGGTCGAGACGATGCTGAAGACGGCGACCGGCGGCGCGGACCAGGCGCCGCCCACCGCGTCGTCGGCGCGCACGTAGCGCAGCTCACCCGCGTCGCTGTTGTAGAACGTCAGGGCCGGGCGACCGTGGACCTCCCCCAGCGCCCCGGCCCGGCCGTGGGGCCCGCAGGGTGACACGACGGCCGGCCGGGCCCAGCCGGCGATGCCCAGCTCGTCGTTGGCCCGCTGGTACTTGACGCTTTCGTCCGTGCCGAGGAAGCTGACGGCCGGGTGACCGTCGATCATCGCCAGCGCGATCGGCCGATCGGTGACGACCTCGGTCTCGAGCTGCTGGATGTGCCAGTCGCGGTAAGTGGCGTGGACGGTGGCGGTGGCAGTGTCCTCCAGGCCCTCGTCGTCGGTGACGCGGACGCTGATCGGGAAATCGCCGGGCACGTTGTAGATAAACACGCCCAAAGGCTCCGCTCCGCCGCCGAGCAGCTCGAAGTCGCCGTCGGCGTCGAAGTCCCAGTCGTAGCTGACGATCTCGCCGTTGTCCGTGCTGCCCGTGGCGTCGAAGTGCACCGACAGCGGGATGGGGCCCGTATCAGTGGGCACGATCTCGAGGTGGGCCTCGGGCGCCGAGAGCCCCATGATGACGATGACCCGGGAGGCCGGGCCCTCCGTATCGGTTTCCCCGTCGTAGGGCGCCACGTAGCAGAGCACCGGTTCGGTCGGCACGTCGCTCAGTTCGAAGAAGTAGCGCACCGGCGTCTCGACACCCTGCACGGCCAGCACGCGCGGGATGGTCAGGGGGGAGCCGGCGTCGTCCGGATTGGGCACCAGCGCGTAGTCCTCCAGCCCAATCTTCAGGTAGACGCGGTAGCCGTCGAGGCGCTCGTTCCAGTGCTGGGCGATCGGGGTCAGGTCGTGGATATGCACCAGCCCGTCGCGGTTGCCGTCCACGCGGGCCAGATACCAGTTCAGCGTGCCGTCCGCGTCGGGATCACCCTCGGGCCAGTGCTCGATGCCGAAGGGTGGCGGGTCGCGGTAGGCGACGGCCCCCTCGAACTGCTGGCCGATCGGCGTCAGGTCGCTGACACTTACCAGTCCGTCGCGGTTGTAGTCGCCGATCGCGCTCTCCGTCCAGCTCAGCAGCACACCGGTGGGCGGGTCAGGACCCTCGCCGTCGGGGTCGATCAGCACGGCGTCGAGATCGAAGACGGCGTTGGCCTCGCCGCTGACCACCGCCGCCGGCTGCCGCGCCGGATCGATGCCCAGGCGCACAAACTCATCCCGCAGCGCGTCCTGCAGTGCGGCCGCAGTGGGAGCAGTCGTGGGAGCGGGCGTGAGACCACCCTCCGTGGAAGCGCAGCCGGCGAGCGCCAGGAGCAGCTGGACTGCCAGCAGCAGGCAGGCCGTCAGTCCTGACGGAACTGGCCGGCATGGCGAAGTCTCAAATCCCATTGTCAACTCCATCTCCACTGAACGGCTTGCCGGCGGCATCAGCGCAGCACCGCGTATTTCAGGGCGCCGGCGGTCGCGTCGTAGTAGGCCACCGCCGGGCGTCCGTTGATGTTCTTCAGGTGGCAATAACTGCCGACGAAGTTGCCGCCGCCATCGTCGACCAGCACTGGATTCATCCAATCGCCGCCCATGAAATCACGGGACCAGACGTGCCAGAGCGTACCGGAATCGCTATCCATGAACACGGCATGAGGGTGAAAACCGATTCCCACTGTCGATGTGTGCGATCCGTGAAACGACATCGTACCGGTCAGATTCTGCGGACCCGGATCCAACCAGCTGCCCATGATGCCCTGGTTGTGGGTGGAACGCACGTAGAAGGGCTCGAGATCCGGCGGCGATTCCTCGCCGACTCCGTAGGTGATCGCGGGTGTGGTGCCGATCTGCGCCAGGTATGGATTGATCCCGGCATCGAGGGACATGCCGCCGTCGGCCAGTACATCTGGAAACCAGGGCCCGGTTCCCGTGGGATCGGACGCCGCGACATAGGCCAGGTACCAGTAGCCGTCGGTCATCAACCGCTTGAAGGCAATGGCGGGATTGCCGGCCACGACGGCCATCGAAGGCTCGCGGCACGCATCGGCGGTGTCCTCCACGTGTATCGCGACGGTGACCCAGGTCGTGCCGTTCTCGTCATCCGCCCGCTGGTAATAGACGTTGGAACTGACCGCATAGGCCACGGCGGGACGACCGCCGGCATCGACCAGTGAAACGCCGAAGGTCCGCTCGCCAAGGATCACGGTGGGATTAAGCGGCCAGGAGGCGCCCTGGGGATCGTCGGCGCGGATGAAGCACGTATTATCGTCATGGTAATTGTCGAAGGCGATCGCCGGGCGGCCGTTGATTACGGCCAGCGATCCATAGCGGCCCTCTTCACCGAAGTCATCCGTTACTGCAACCGGCGCGCCCCAGGGATCGGCGCCGAATTCGTCCGTGGCGCGGATGTAGCCCAGGTCCCACTTGTCGCTGTCGTAGTAGCTTATCGCCGGCAAGCCGTCCACCAATGCGAGCGAGCAATCCTGGCCGACGCCGCCGGTGGCCAACACTTGAACCTGCCATTCACCGTAGAGCCCGACGACGGCCTGGGACGCCGAATCGCTCAGTCCCTGGTCGTCGAACACCCGGACATTGACGGTTTCCTCGCCGGGCAGCGTCACGAACCTGGTGATGTCCGGCTCCGGGCCCACGTCGATTGAGTCGTAGGTGCCGTCACCATCCCAATCCCAGTCGTACTGCACGATGGTGCCGTCGGGATCGCTGCTGCCGAGCGCGTTGAACGTGGCGGTGAACGGGACCACGGTCGGCTCGGGGGGCGTCATCGCGATCGCCGCCGCCGGCGCCTGGTTGACCGTGATCTGCAGGCTGGCGGTGTCCAGCTGGTGTTCCTCGTCCTCGACGCGCACGACGGCGGTGTATACGCCGCCGGTGTCATAGCTGTGAGTCGCGGCGGGGATCGTCGTCAGCTCGTCATAGGTGCCGTCGCCGTCGAAGTCCCAGTCGAAGCTGATCAGCGCGTTTTCGGGATCGCTGCTGGCCGACGCGTCGAAGTTGACCTCCAGCGGCGGATTGCCGGCGGTGACGTCGGCGGTCAGGGCCGCGGTCGGCGGCTGGCCCTGGGGCAGCGTCAGGGTCAGGACGGGCGAGGGGGTGCCGATCTGGTCGTCGACGGAGTCGTAGGGGGCCACATAGAACTGGAATTCGCCCTCGAAAACGAGCGCTTCGTAGGCCACGCTGTAGCGATAGGGGCTGTTGGAATCGGGCGGCGCGGCGGCGGAGCGCGGGACGGTCAGGGGCGACTCGGCGTCCCCCGGATTGGGGTACATCATGAACTCCGGAGCCCCGGGCTCCTTGAAGTACAGGCGGTAGCCGTCCATCCGCTCGTTCCAGTGCTGGGCGATGGTGGTGATGTCGGTCAGGTAGATCAGCCCGTCGTCATTGCCATCGACGCGCGCCAGCCGCCAGTTGGCCGCGCCCGCGCCGTCGGGATCGCCCGTGGGCCAGTGGGCCAGGCCGTCGTGATCCGCCGCATCGTCGTACGCCACGGCTTGGTTGTAGCGCTGGCCGATCGGAGTCAGGTCGCTGACGGTGACCAGCCCATCCTGACTGAAGTCGCCCAGCATGCGCTCCGTCCAGGTGAATACGATCTGCGGCTGGACGTCGGGCACAACCTGGGCCGCGAGGTCGAAGACGGCATTGCCGTCCCCGACGGGAGCCGCGCCGGGGACCTTGTCCGGGTCAATGCCCAGCCGGCTGAACTCCGCCGCCAGCATGGCCTCAAGTGCACCGGGTTCCGCAGCAAAGCCCGGGCTGCCTGCCGCGTCAGTGATCGCCGATCGCTGGCCTGGTCCGGCGCAGCCGGCGAGCAGCAGCAGGGCGGCCAGCGCGAGACAGTACAGCAGCGCGGTCCGCCGCCTGACTGCAGGAAATCTCGACACACTCCCGTCTGGAATTCTCAGCACTTGCCAAACCTCCTCGCCGTCGATGGTCTTGTTCGGTGTCAGTGCAGCACCGCGTACTTCAGAGTGCCGGCGGTGTTGTCGTGATAGGCCACCGCCGCGTGACCGTTGATGTCGGCCAGCGAACAGAACGCTCCCACATCGTTGCCCGCCCCGTCGTCGACCACCACCGGCGCTAGCCACTCAGTGCCTTGTGGGTCCTTGCCCCAGGCGTGCCACAGCGATGAGCTCTCCGGATCGTGAAAGACCACGTGCGGCAGGCCGTTGATCACCGCGAGCGAGTTGTGGTAGTCGGCGCTGGGGCCTTCGTCATCCGCGATCGGCACCGAGGGGGAGGTCCAGGTGAACTCTGCCCCCGTAGCGGATTGCGAGCGCACGATCCGCGGCTGGCCATACCAGCCCCCGTCCTCGCAGAGCGGGAAGAAGACGGCCGGATTACCGGCCAGCTGCGCCAGGCTGCCGCGGTAGCCGACGGAATCAAAGGCATGCGAGTAGGCGGGAACAGGGTCGTCCCAGGGCTCGGTGCCGGCCGCCTCGGTGGCGCGCACGTACATCAGGTTGGTCTTGCCTGTCGCCGTGCGCATATAGGCCACGGCCGGGAAGCCGTCGATGATGCTCAGGCGCGGCCCCCAGTGGTCGTAGCCGCTGCCGTCGATATCGCGCGGCAGATCCGTCCAGACCCCACCGGTGTTGATCGTCGCGCGCTGGTAGTACACGTCCATGCCTTCCGTCAGGTAGGTGACTGCCGGCCAGCCTTCGACCTCGCACAGCGTGATGTTGGTGCCCAGATTCGGAAACACGGTAATCGTCAGGTCCGGCCAGTCGCTGCCCGAGGAGTTGCTGGCCCGGATGTAGCGGACTTCGTCCTCGCCGAAGTCGTAGTAGGCGATCGCCGGGTTGCCGTCGATGACCGCGAGGGAGGGGTACTGCCCCTCATCGGGATCGCCCGAGGGCGTCAGCAGCAGGGGCGCTGGCCAGACTCCGGTCCCCAGCTCTCCGAAGGCGCGGGCGAACATCAGGCACTTCTGGCCCATGTGGTAGTAACCGATTGCCGGCCGGCCGTCCACCAGCGCCAGCGAGCAGCCCTCGCCGGCGTCGGTGAAGGCAGCGTCCACGGTCTGCACGCTCCACTCGCCATAGAGACCCGTCACGGTCGCGGTGGCGGTGTCCGTCATTCCGTCGTTGTCGAACACCTTGACCCTCGTGGTGTACTCCCCCGGCACGTTCAGCGGGTAGGCGATCGCCGGTATCGGCCCGCCGTCAACCAGCTCCCAGCTGCCGTCATCGCCGAAATCCCAGTCATAGCGCATGATCTCACCGTTGGGATCACTGCTGCCGTCGGCGCTGAACGAGGCGATCACCGGCACCTTGGACGGTTCGGCGGGACTGGCGGTGATTACCGCGACGGGCGGCGTGTTGGTGGTGATCTCGATGCTCGCAGTGTCGAGCAGATGCTGGCTGTCCTCGACGCGGACGCTGGCGGTGTAAGTATCGCTGCCCGTGTAGACATTCTCGGCGTGGGGCTCGTCGGTATGCGTGCTGAAGAAGCCGCTGCCGTAGAAGTCCCAGGCGTAGCCGATGATCTCGCCGTCGCTGTCGACGCTGTCCGAGGCGTCGAAGACCACCGTCATGGGCGGATTGCCGTAAAGCGGCGCGGCGGTCAGCGCGGCCGTTGGCGGCTCGCCATCGGGCAGCGTCAGGACCGGCGACGGTGTGCCCTCAGTATCCGTGCTGTCGTCGTAGGGCGCCACGTAGAACTGATAGAAGCCTTCCTCGTCGGGAGGAGCGTAGCTCAGCACATAGCGGAACGGCAGGGCCGGGTCCTCAGGATCAGCCACGGAGCGCGGGATAGTCAGTGGCGAGCCGGGCTCGCCCGGATTGGGCAGCAGCTCGAACTCCGACATCGAAGGTGTCTGGTAGTAGAGCCGGTAGCCGCTGATGCGCTCCTCCCAGTGCTGGGCGATGGTTGTGATGTCGCTGAGGTAGATCAGGCCGTCGTCGTTGCCGTCGACGCGGGCCAGGCGCCAGTTGGCCGCGCCCGCGTCATCCGGGTCGCCCGTCGGCCAGTGCGTGATCCCGCCATGAGTGGCCGGGTCGTCGTAGTCGACGGTTTCGTCGTAGCGCTGGCCGATGGGGGTCAGGTCGCTGACGCCGACCAGGCCGTCCTGGTTGAAGTCGCCCAGCATCCGCTCCGTCCAGGAGAACACCACGATCGGCGGGTCACCCTCATGGATCTCGCCGCTGAGGTCGAAGACGGCATTGGCCGCTCCGCTGGGGGCCACGGCCGGGACCTTCTTGGGGTCGATGCCGAGGCGGTCGAACTCCGCCGCCAGGAGCGCCCGCAATGCAGCAGCGTCCGGAGCAGCTCCGGTCTCGACCGGCGCGGCAGCGTCGCCGCCGGCGCAGCCGCCGATGACGCTGAGCAGTACGATCGCGGCGAGGCGTACCACCACGGGTGTTCGGCGGCCCGGCCGCCGGCTGGCTTCTCCGCTGCGCTGCATACTCAACCTCCCGGCCGGCCGGGGCCAGCCCCGGTCTGCTACTGCAGGATCGCGTACTTCAGGTTGCCCGCCGTGTCGTCGTGGTAGGCCACAGCGGGTCGGCCGCTGACCTCCGCCAGGCTGCAGCCGCGGCCGACTTCATTGGTCTCGAAGCCATCGTCAACCACCACCGGACCGAACCACTCCGCGCCGTCGGGGTCTTTGCCCCAGACGTGCCACAGCCACTCTCTGTCTGGATCACGGAACACCACGTGCGGCAGGCCGTCGATCACCGCCAGCGAGTTGGTGGCGCAGAACTGCTCGCGGTGGTCTGACAGATCCGTGGCACCCGGCCAGTTCCAGCTACCTGTGGCTCCGGTGGGCGACTGCGAGTGGATGGCGTACGGACGGCTGGTCTCGTCGTCGACCGAGCCGTGGGCGAAGCTGATCGCGGGCGTGCCACCTAGCTCTGCCAGTGATGGATAAAAGCCTGTGTCATCGATGCCGTGCGAATACGCGACCACCGGGGGGTTCCAGGCATTGGCGCCCGCCGCATCGGCGGCGTGCACATACATCAGGAAGTAGCGGTCGCCGGTGTCCCGCGTGAAGGCCACGCCGGGAATCCCGGAGATGATGGCCAGTGACGGATTCCAGTGATCGTCGCTGGTGCCGTCGATCTCGCGGGGCAGGGCGCTCCAGTCGGTTCCGAAGCCATCCACGCTGCGCTGGTAGAAGATCGCGCGGGCAACCGTCTGGTAGGCGACGGCCGGCCGTCCGTCCACCTCGGCCAGTGACGGCCGGCTGTTGAACGACGCGTTGATGATGTATGGATCATCTACCCACTCGCTGCCGGAGGGGTGGGTGGCCCGGATGTAGTGCAGCTCGGTCAGGCCCCAGTTGTAGTAAGCGATCGCCGGGTTGTCGTGGATCACCGCCAGCGAGGGCCACATGCCTTCGTCGAGCGGGTCATCGGTCAGCACCTGCGGCTCGTACCAGTCCCCGGTGCCCCAGGCGTCCGAGGCCCGCACGAACTTCAGGCACTGCAGGTCGTCGTCGTGATAAGCGATGGCCGGCACGCCGGCGACCACCGCCAGCGAGGGGTCCTCACCGGTGTCGGTCGAGGTATCGACGTTCTGGATGTCCCACTCGCCGTATTCGCCGGTGACCTTGGCCCACTCGGTATGGGTCAGGCCGCCGTCGTCCGTGACCCGCAGGGCGGACTGGAACTCGCCCGGGAAGTTTATCTCGGTCGCGCGGGGCAGCGGGTCGGGCTGGCTGGAGTCGAATACGCCGTCGTCGTCAAAATCCCACTCGTAGAGGACGATCTCGCCGTCGGGATCGTAGCTGCCATCGATCGTGAAGGAGACCGAAAACGGCACCAATGCTGATTCGGGATCAGTCACGATTACGGCCACCGGCGCGGTGTTGACCACGATCTCGAGGCTGGCCGTGTCGCTCAGGTGGGAGGTGTCAGTCACCCGCACGGTGGCGGTGTAGGTTCCGCCGTCGGAATAGACGTGTGCGGCCTCGGGTTCATTGGGACCTTCGTCATAGGTGCCGTCGCCGTCGAAGTCCCACTCGTAGGTGTCAATCGGGCCTTCCAGATCCGTGCTGCCGGAAGCGTCGAAGTTCACCGTCAGCGGCGGATTGCCGGAAGTGACGTCCGCCGTCAGATCCGCCACCGGCGGCTCGCCCTCCTCCGGCAGCGTCAACACCGGGGAAGGGGTGCCCTCGGTATCCGTGCTGTCATCGTAGGGCGCCACGTAGAACTGGTAGTATCCCTCCTCGATCGGAGGGGTGTACTCAAGGGTGTAGCGAAACGGCCGGCTGGCATCGCCGGGATCGGCGGAGGACCGCGGGACGGTCAGCGGCGACCCGGGATTGCCCGGATTGGGCAGCATTTCGAACTCCGACATCGATGGTGTCTGGTAGTAGAGCCGGTAGCCGCTGATGCGCTCTTCCCAGTGCTGGGCGATGGTGGTGATGTCGGTGAGGTAGATCAGGCCGTCGTCGTTGCCGTCGACGCGGGCCAGCCGCCAGTTGGCTGCGCCGTCCGCATCGGGGTCGCCCGTTGGCCAGTGGGCGATGCCGCCGTGCGCGGCCGGGTCGTCGTAGGCCACCGTTTCGTCGTAGCGCTGGCCGATGGGGGTCAGGTCGCTGACGCCGACCAGACCGTCCTGGTTGAAGTCGCCCAGCATCCGCTCCGTCCAGCTGAAGGTGATCAGGGGCGGATCCTCGAAGAGAACGTCGCCGTGCAGGTCAAAGACCGCGTTGGCCTCGCCACCCGGCGCCGCGGCCGGAACCCTGTCCGGGTCGATGCCGAGTCGATCGAACTCGGCCTGCAGCGTAGCCGCAAGCTCCGCCGCTGCGGGCGCGGGCGAGTTGAGCGGTCCGTCCAGTGACTCGGCTTCGCCGCCACCCGCGCAGCCCGCGAGCAGCAGGGCCAGCAGCGCCAGCAGCCCGGTCAGGCCGGCCAGTGGAGTGCGGCCGCCGGCCGCGTCATGCTTCGCGACAACGTAAGTTGCGCTCATACCTACCCCCGGCGCGCTATCGGCGCAATGTATGCCCCATATTCTACCCGCCGAGCGGGAATCGGGCCGGGGTGCCCTGGATCAGAGAATGCGTTCGGTGACCGTGTGCGCCGGGGGTTCCAGCTTCGGGTCGGGCACCACTTCGGTCGCGGCGTGCTGGTAGTCCTCGCACGTCGTGACAGCTTCGAGTTCCCGGCACGCCACGGCCGTCAGTTCCAGATCGTCGTCCAGTACCTCCAGCGGCGAGGCCCGCCAGCCGTACTGCCAGGGGTGGCCATAGGCGATGAACATCCCGTCGCCGATTTCCAGCTCGTCGATCATTCCGCCGATGTAGACCTCCGGACCGTTGAAGTACGTCCGGCGGAACAGGGTCGGCTCGCTGCCGTCGGTATTGATGCGCAGCAGGGCCTCATCGTAGCCCTGGCCGTCCACGACCGCGCCGCCGACCGCCCAGATGGTGCCGTCACCGGCGGTCTCGGCGTCCAGCAGCCGCAGTCTGCCGGCCGGTGAGATCTGCCAGGCCAGTTCCCCGTCCGGGGTAATGCCCAGCACCCGTGAGCTGGGTTCGTAGGTGCCGCCCCAGATGTCGCAGCGCAGCACGCACGCGATGCCGCCGCCTGGAGAAAGGACGATCTCCGTAGCATCGTGTAGGCTCAGATCCTTGCAGATACGGATCCACTCAAGCTCGCCGTCCGGATAGAAGCTGGCCAGGCTGGGGTAGCCGTACTGCTCACCGTAGGGGCGGTAATCCGTACCCACCACAACGCCGCCCGCCTGCTCCACGGCCAGCGAGTAGACTTCCACGAACCCGTAGTAGCCACTGCCGGAGATGTAATCCTGCTGCCACGCCCGCTCCCAGAGCAGGCTGGCCTGGGCGTCCAGCCGCCTCAGCACCAGATTGCCCGGCGACGCGCGCTCCCGCGAGGCGATCAGGACGTCACCACCGGGCAGCGCGGCGATCTGCGGCTCAGGGCCGGCACTCAGGCCGTACTCGTACTCGACGGTCAGGTGCTGTCCGGCCAGCTGCCGGCCGTCCTCGTCGATGTTCAGCACCATCAGCGACTCGGCCCGGTGCGGGGCGTCGAGGGCCACAACCCAGATGGTCCCGTCCTCCGCGGCCGCCAGATGGCGGGGGTAGAAGTCCGTCGAAGGCGGCCAGAGGAAGTACCTGACCGTGCCGGCCGCGGGATCGTGCAGCGCCAGGCCGTACTGAGGAGGCTCGTCGGTCTTGCCGAAGGTAAGCAGGTGCGCCAGCCGTCCGTCGGCCAGCAGCGCCATGTCGAGAACCACGGTCGACACGGACTGGCCCTCACGCACGGGCATCAGCGCCTGGTGCCAGCCGGGCCGGGGATTCTCAAGCGTGAGCGGCAGCGAGCCCTGGCCGATGTACCAGTCGTCAAACTCCCCGTAGTAGCGGGCTAACGGCCGCAGGTAGAGATTGGCCGGCAGCACCGTGGGGAAGTCGTGGATCGAGTCGATCGCCTCCCAGAAGGGGTTTTCCACGTACAGGGTCTCGTTCAGGCTGTCGATCCTGACCTCGCAGTCCATGCGGTGAATCCGCGGTCCCTGACCGCTGTCCAGCAGACTGGCGTCGCGAGGAACCCAGCCGAGGAAGAACCGGTCGGCGCCATTAACGTTGAACTGGAAATCATCGTAGCTGTAGATGACGTAGCCTTCGAGCCGCTCCTGCCAGTGCTGGGCGATCGGCGTGATATCGCCGATGTCGATCAGCCCGTCGTGATCGCCGTCGACTCGCGCCAGCCGCCAGTTCAGCGCGCCGTCGCCAAGCGGATCGCCCGCCGGCCACCATGTGATGCCGTCGTGCAGCTCCGGCGGATCGTACTCCACGCGCTCAAGCCAGTGCTGGGCGATCGGGGTCAGATCGGCGGCGGTGACCATTCCGTCCTGGTCGCAGTCGCCGGTGAACTGCTCGACCCAGGTGATCACCAGCCGGTCCGGCGGCTCCGGCATGTCGCCACCCAGGTACTCCGCGGTGCGGTAGAGCGCGCGGCAATCCTCGCCCCAGACCACCCCGCCTGTCTGCCGGCCTTCGGCTGCCAGCCGCGCAAGCTCCGCCGTCAGCAACTGCTCCAGCTCGGCAGTATCAGGTGGCGGCGCCGCAACGGTATCAGCCTCGATGGTCTCCGCGCCCGTCGCGTTGCCGCCCGCGCAGGCCGCGCACAGCAGCACGGGAATCAGCAGCAGAAACAACATGGTAGCACGGATTGCGCGCCGCCGCCTGGAAGCGCTGTCTCGATCAAGCATCCCCGACCTCCACCGGGACCAGCAGGTCCCGCAGCTTTACCCCACGTCTATAAGAGCCGCCGGGGCCCGAGATTGTTCCCGTCCGGTGTCGGGTTAGAACACGCGCTCGGTGACGGCGGTCCACCAGCTGCTCTCAGCAGGTGGGCCGGACGGCTCTGCTGCCGACAGGCTGATCGAATACTCCTCGTGCATGCTGCTGACCTCGGTTTCCCGGCATCCGGTCTCGCTCAGCTGCAGCACGGGGGCGAGAGTCTCCAGCTCGGAGCCCTCCCAGTCGTAGGCGTTGGCGTGCCCCCCAGCGGCGATGAACATGCTGCTGCCCAGCTCCAGCTCATCGATATCCCCCGTGACGTACTTCTCCGGCACAGCGCATGGGTAGAGCCGGCGATACAGGGTGGCGGCGCTGCCATCTGAGTTCAGCCGCAGCAGTGCGGTTTTGATGCCCCCGCTCTCCGCCTCGATCGAGCCTGCGGCCCAGATGGTGCCGTCCGCGGCGACCCCGGCATCCAGCAGTCGCACGTGGGCAGCCGGCGTCAGCTGCCAGGCCAGCTCCCCATCCGGCGTGATGCCCGCGAGCCTGGAGGCAGCGTTGTACTCAGGCCCGTAGCTGCCGGCCCAAAGCACGCAGGCGAAACGGCCGTCAGGTGTCTCAACAATCTCGGAGACGCTGTGACTGTGCAGCTCATCGAACATCCGGATCCACAGCAGTTCGCCAGCTTGATCGAAGCTGGCCAGGCCGGGAAGGTCCTGGGTCCCCCCGATGGGGCAGTATGTTCCGCCGACCAGGATGCTCCCGTCCTGAGCCACCCGCAGCGCGTTGACCTCGAACCCGTAGAACGAGCTGCTGGGGTAGTATTGTTCGGTCCAGGCGTGCTCCCAAAGCACGCTGCCCTGGGCGTCGAACCGCCGCAGCACTAGGTCGCCGCGATACCCGCCCTCGGCCGAGGCGATGAGCACGCCGCCATCGGGCAGCGCCGCGAGCTGCGGATCGCAGTGGACGCGCAGCCCGTCCTCATCCTCTCTGAACAACCGCACGCCGGCCAGCAGGTTGCCCTCTTTGTCAAGCCTGAGCAGCAGCAGACTTGCGGCGTAGTCACACTCATCGATGGCTGCCACCCAGATGGTGCCGTCCGCTGCGGGGGAGACGTGTCGGGGATAGAAGCTGGTCGACGCGGGCCAGACGAAGCACTGCATGGCGCCATCCACCGGGTCGAGCAGCGCCAGGCCGTATTGCGCGGGCTCGTCATAGGGTGTGTAGCAGCTGAGGAGCTCCACAAGTGACCCATCGGTAGCCAGAGCCAGATCGATGGTGTATGTGCGTACCGACTCCCCGTCGCGCTCCAGCCACAGTAGCACCTGCCACGCGGGGCAGGGATTCTCCAGCGTGAGCGGCAGCGAGCCCTGACCGATCCACCAGTCATCGAAACCGCCGGAGTATTCCGCGACCGGTCGCAGATACAGGCTTGCCGGCAGCACCGACTGGTACCCGTTCACCGCGTACGACCAAGCGCTATCGGCGCTCTCCAGGTGCAGGTCCTCGTTCATGCTGAGGAAGCTCACTTCGAACTCCACGCGGTGGATCCGCGGTCCCTGGCCGCTGTCCAGCAGGCTCGCCGCGCGTTGGACCATGCCGAGGAAAAACCGGTCGGAACCGTTCCCATTGAACTTGAAGTCGTCGTAGCTGTAGATCGAGTAACCCTCGATCCGCTGGTTCCAGTGCTGGGCGATCGGCGTGATGTCGCCGATGTCGATCAGCCCGTCGTGGTTGCCGTCGATCCGTGCCAGCCGCCAGTTCAGCGCGCCCTCTCCGAGTGGATCGCCGCTGGGCCACCAGCTGATGCCGTCGTGCAGTTCCGGCGGATCGTATTCCACGCGCTCAAGCCAGTGCTGGGCGATCGGGGTCAGATCGGCGGCGGTGACCATACCGTCCATATCGCAGTCGCCGGTGAACTGCTCCACCCAGGTGATCACCAGCCGGTCCGGCGGCACCGGCCAGTTCGCGCCCTGATACTCGGCCGTGCTGTACAGCGCGCGGCAGTCCTCGCCCCAGGCCACACCGCTTGCCTGCCGGTCCGCTGCCGCCAGCCGCGCGAGCTCCGCTGTCAGTAGCCAGTCAAGCTCGGCGGCGGATGGTGGTTGATCCCCGGTCGCGTTTTGCGCGATGTTGGCAGTACCAGACGCTTCCCGGCCCGCGCAGGATGCGCACAGCAGCAGGGAAATCAGCAGCAGAAACCACATCGCGCGCTGCGCTCTGGAATCGAGACTATGATCAGACACTCCGGACCACCCCCATGTTAAGAATGGTCCAGCAACTTCCCCTACGTGTAAAGGAGCGCGCCGGACGACCGGAAGTTACCGCGCCGTGCCGGAATGCGCCAGGTCTGCGCCGATCCCGCCGCGCGTTGCCTCGTCGCTAGTAGTAGATCGCGTATTTCACATCCGTGTCGTTGTAGTCCATGTAGCAGACCGCCGGGTGGCCGTCGATCTCAAGCAGCTGGCAGGGCACCTTGATCCCCACGCCATCGTCGACGAGGTCCAGGTCCGCGGGCCAGGCGTCGCCACTGGCATCCTCGGAGCGGGTGTACTCCAGGCTGTAGCGGTGATAGGCGGCCATGGCGATCGCGGGCCGGCCGTCGATCACGCCGATCGAGCTGTGGGCCACGTGGCTGGCCAACTCCGGCGAGATCGCCAGCGGCGGGTCGGGCCAGCTCAGCGCGTAGGGGCTGTCGCTGGCCATGTAGTACAGGAAGCAGCCCTCGCCGGCGGCCAGCTCGCCGACGAAAGAGACAGCCGGCAGGCCGCCCAGCACGACCAGCGACAGTCCGTCGATCACCTCGGAGTCCGCCGCGCCGTCATAGGTGACGATCTCCTCGGGCGTGTCCCAGCTGATTCCGTCCACGTCCATCGCGCGGGCGATGCGGACGCCGCCGGCGTAGCCGTAGGGATCCAGCGTCACGTCGAAGGCGATGTAGCTGATCACCGGAATCTGCGTGTCGTCGCCCACAAGTGTCAGCTGCACGTCCTCGATGACCTTGGCCTGGTCGATCTCCTTCCAGGCTGAGACCGTCCAGGAGTCGCCCAGTTCGTCGAGGGCGCGGAAGTAGCAGAGGATGCGCCCGCCGCCGACGTCAGAGTTGGAGTTGCAGGCGATCGCCGGCCGGCCGTTGACCACCGCGAGGCTGGCATTGGCGCCGATGCGGCCGTCGAGCAGCCTGGTCAGCCCCTGTGGCTCGCCCCAGGCCGTGCCCTGCGCGTCGGTGGCGCGGATGTACATCTGCCGCTGGCCGATGAAGTCGTGGTTGTCGTAGTAGGCGATCGCCGGGTGGCCGGCGACCACGGCCAGGCTGCAGTCCGGCCCGCGCTGCTGCGGGGAGCCATCGCCCTCCTGGCCACCGCCGTCCACCATCAGGGGCTCGCCCCATTGCCGCCCATCGCTGTCCAGCGCCCGAATGTACCACATCTGCTGATCGGGGCGGTCGCCGTGCTCGTAGTAGACGACGGCCGGGTTGCCGTCGATGACCGCCAGGCTGAGATAGCGGCCGAAGTCGCCGTCGTGGGCCAGCGTGGTGGTCCACCAGCCGTGGCTCGTTACCGTCAATTCCGCGGTGGCGGTTGCTCCCTGGTCGTCGGTGATCCGCACGGCCGGGAAGTGCGAGCCGATGCTGTCGTAAAGGTAGCTGGCCGTGGCCTGGTCAGCGGTGTCGAGTTCGAAGACGCGGTCGCCGTCGAGATCCCACTCCCAGCGCTCGATGGTGCCGTCCAGGTCACTGCTGGCGCTGGCGTCGAAATGCACGGTCAGGGGGGTGTCGCCGCTGAGCACGTCGGCCTCAAGTACCGCCTCCGGCGGGTCGTTGACCGTGATCATCACGGTGTCGGTGTCGCTGCCGCCGAGGCTGTCCGTGACCCGCACCCGGGCGGTGTATTCGCCGCCGCTGGTGTAGATGTAGCTGATCGCGAAGTCGGTGCCACTGTCCACGTCGTATGTCTCGTCGTCGTGCCAGTCCCACTCGTAGTTGGGTACCGCGCCCTCCGGGATCCCGCTGCCGCTGGCGTTGAAGTAGACCGTCAGCGGCGCGTCGCCGCTGAGCGGCGCTGCCACCACGTTGGCCACCAGTTCGAGGGGCGGCGGGGTGAACTCGGTCGAGGCCGGGTTGGAGGCCGGGCCCTCGGACTCGTCCGCGCTGTCATAGGGTGTGACGTAGTACACGTACTCGCCGTCGACGCTGAATTCATCGAGCCAGCCGTAACGCAGCGGGCGGAAAGGGTCGGGCGTCGACTGCCCGGCGGGGAAGGTGGCGTCGCGCGCGACCAGCAGCGGCTGCTCATCGTCCTCCGGGTCGGGCACCGGCGTGAACTCCTCCTCGCCGGGTCCGCGGCGGTAGACACGGTAGCCGCTAAGCTGCTCGTTCCAGTGCACGGCGATCGGCGTGATGTCGCTGATGTTGATCTCGCCGTCGGCGATGCCGTCGACCCGCGCCAGCCGCCAGTTGGCGGCGCCGGAGTCCGCGGCCGGCGGGTCCCCCTCGGGCACGTCGCCGTCGTCGTCCGGGTTGCCGCTGGGCCAGTGGGCGATCCCGCCATGGTACATCGCCCCGTCGTAGCCCACACTGGCCAGATAGTTGACCCCCAGCGGCGTCAGGTCGGTGACGCCGACCACGCCGTCGAGGTTGTAGTCGCCGACGTGGCGCTCGGTCCAGATGAGCTGCACGCCGGTCGGCGGCTCACCGCCCGGCCCGTCTGGGTCGATCAGCATCGCGGCGAGGTCGAAGACCTCGTTGCCGATCGAGGGCGCCGCGGTGGGTTTCTTGTCCGGGTCGACGCCCAGCCGCTCAAGCTCAGCCGCAAGCAGTTCCTCGAGCTGGCCCGCGTCCGGTGTGCCATCGGGCCCAAGCAGCAGCGGGGGGTCCGCACCGGCCGGCCCGGGGCTGAGATCCCCGCCGCAGCCCATCAGGGCCGGCGGCAGCGCGAGTGCCAGCAGCATGACTGCCACGTTGATTGAAAACGAGCCGCGAATAGCGGGCGCGATCCTGCCTACACTGCCCATGAATAGCCTCCCTCAGCCGGTGCGCAGTGCCTGCGCAGCCGCTGGTACTGACCGGTAGCTACACTTATTGTTCCACGGGGACGCCCTGGCTGCAAGCGTGGCGCGGCAGAAGTGGTTCAGGCCGGAGCCGCCCGGCCAGCAAGGCCGGACGGCTCGTCAGTCCCTGTTCAGTGCTGCGTTACTGCAGGACGGCGAATTCCAGATCGCCGTCGGTCCAGTCGTAGTAAGCGATCGCCGGCTGCCCGCCGACGCCCACCAGTGAGGCGTACATGCCGACATCGTTGGCGCCGCCATTGCCGTCGTCGACAACTTCGGGCTGCAGCCAGCTGGAGCCCGAGGCGTCCTGGGCCCGTACGTGCATCAGGGTGGCGTCGCTGTAGTTGTAGAATGCCACCTGCGGCACCCCCCCGATCACCGCCAGTGACGAATAACCGCCACCGTCGATGGTCGCTGCGGCATCGAGGCTCAGCGGGGCGGGAGCATCCCATGTCCCAGCATCACCGCCGGCAGTGCTGGCGCGCACGAAGTACGGATCGGCGTTGCCGATTGCGATGTAGTACTCGTAGCTGACCGCGGGCATGCCGTCGACCATCGCCAGCGACGGATAGTAGCCGACGCCCTCCGATGCCCCGTCGGCGTGCAGCTGCGCCGGCACCTGCCAGGGGCCGTTGCCCGTCGCATCGCCGGCGCGCACGAAGAACAGCTCGTCGTCACCGGTATCACGCTGGAACGCGACCGCGGGCCGGCCATCGACCATCGCCAGCGAGGGCCAGCGGCCGGTTTCGGCGGCGCCGTCGATTTCGCGCGAGGCGTTGCTCCAGTCGGTCCCGGCGGCGTCCACGGCGATCTCGTAGAAGACCTCGCCGCCGCTGTCGTAGGCGACTGCCGGGCTGCCGCCAACGGCGGCCAGCGATGTGGTCGCGTCAATACCGACGGCCTCCACGATTACGGCCGGTGTGCTCCAGTCAGTGCCCGCAGTGTCAGCGGCGCGGATGAACCGCAGATCGTTGTTGCCGATGTCATGGAAGCTGATCGCGGGATTGCCGCCAATCACCGCCAGCGAGGTGGCGGTCCCGTCGTCGCTGGGATCGCTGGTCACGTCGATGTCCGAGCCGATCGCCCAGGTGGTGCCGGTGGCATCGGCGGCACGCATGTACTTGAGGTTGCCGTTGGCGGCATCGTAGTAGCTGATCGCCGGACGGCCGTCCACGATCGCCATCGAGCAGAACTCGCCGACGCCACCTGTATCCAGCGTCTGCAGCTGCCAGGTCAGCGCCCCGCCGCCGGTGACGGTGATCCCCACCGTCGTCGCGCCGACCAGGCCGCCGTCGTCGTGCACGCGCAGGCCCACCGTGAAGTTGCCGGCCGCGTTGAAGGTCTGCACCGCCGGCGTGGCGCCGCCGTCCAGCAGATCGAAGGTGCCGTCGCCGTCGAAATCCCAGTCGTAGGCGGTGATCACGCCGTCGGGATCATTGCTGGCCGAGGCGTCGAGCTGCACGTTGAGCGGGGCCGGCCCGTTGTCGGGCGTCGCCGTGACTGCGGCAACCGGCGCCTGGTTCACCGGCGGGTTCGCGCCTCCCCCTCCGCCGCAGGCTGTCGCCGCCAGCAGGATGATGGCGACCGATGCCCAGAGCAGATTCGAATACCGAGCGTAATAGACTCGATTAAATGCCCTGACGTCTCCCATAGCTTCGCACTCCTTTTAGTCGAGCTTCATCGGTATTGTAGTCCACGGGCGCACACCGGCAGTCGCACGCAGCCTTGCAGCTCGGAGTCGGGGCACCGCGGCAGCCCGGCAATCGCCTGCGCCAGCGGGCAGCTCAGAACCCGACCAGCAGCCAGCCGACGATGTTCTGCAGCAGCATCGCGCGCGTCATGCCACCATTGGAGGAATGCGTGATCGTCGTTTCCGCCCAGGGATAGCAGACTACCCACAGCAGGCCTGGCCCCGATGTGTGTGTGTAGTCCGGATGGTAGCCGATATCTTCATCCGGCGCCTTGAGGTTGCCGTAGCTGACGTAAGCCAGATCGTAGATTGCTTCAAACGCCGGATCGAGGTTTACGCCGGCGACGAAGTACTTACCGGCATTCGGATAGGGGTGATACTTCATGAACGGTGAGTAGTAGCCGATACCCGTAAACTGCCGCCCGGGACCAAACGAGTAGGTAATCGGGATGTCTCCGGAGCCGCCAGCACCGTTGTAGCGTTCAGCATTGACATACCCTTCGTAGTCGTAGCCGTCAGACTGCCCCTTGCCGCCGAACTCGGTCGTGGCCAGGATGTTGCGTGGTGCTGATTCAAGATGTCCGTAGTCGCCCGTGCCGGCGATGGCCTTGCCGGGTCCCAGGCTGGCGGCCCAGGGGTGGCGGATGTCGTCGTCCTCGATCGAGCCGCTAAGCACCTGCCAGCCGTGCTCCGCCCCGTACCAGTTTTCCCAGCCGTCCCCGGCCGGGGGCGGCTCGCCGTCCGCAAAGGGATTGCGGCCGTGGCTCTGGCTCATCAGCAGCACGCGGTGGCCGTCCTTCAGCAGCTGGATGTAGTCGTCGATCTCCGGGTCCGTCCACGGCGTGGTATACACCTGCGGCTCACTGTCAGCGCCCGGCCCGCCGCGATACCAGATGATGGGCGCCCAGACCGCGGGGTCCAGGTCGGCGGGGATGCCCGCGTACCAGTCCCACTCCGTGTATTGCAGGTTCAGCTGCTCCAGGTCGCTGATCAGCGCGTCATGGTTGGCATCGTAGATGCCGCCGTCATTGCGGATCACCGCCACCTCGCTCATCACATAGATGTTGGCGAAGTCCGTGTATACGTGGGCGTCGGAGGTGGTTAGCCTCGCCTGTGGACGATAGGACCCAGCCTGGTAGGTGTGGACGGTCAGCGAGATCAGATCGTCGCCCAGGTCGTAGTAGCCGCCGTCATCGGTGTGCAGCTCCAGCTTTTCGACCTCCAGGTGCTCCGGCAGCGTGGCCGCGACGAGAAACGTCACTTCCAGTTCTACGCTGCCGAGGGTGTGGTTGGCCTCCAACGAAACGGTCGGCGGGTCGTAGGGAATCGGATGGTCGATGTAGGCCTCGGCCTCGTCCCAGTAACCCATGTCATCGATGACCCGCAGCCGGGGCTTGTGTGGGGGTGGCTCATTGTAGCTGTGCACGACGTACTGGATGCCGGGTCCGCTCTCCTCGTCCCACGTGCCGTCGCCCTCGAAGTCCCACACGTACTTGACGATCTCACCATCGGGATCGTAGCTGTTCAGGCAAACCAGCGAATACTGGTACCACGGAGAGCCGTACAGGAGGTTGTATTCCAGCACCGCCACCGGCGGGGCGTGGACCATCACCTCAATCCCGTCGTACAGGAGTTCGCCTACCCCGCCCGTGATCCTCACGCCCACCCAGTGCGCGCCGATGGTATCGAACACATGGGTGATCACCCCGCTGATGCCGCCGTCCGTCTCGTATTCGTAGTCGCCATCCAGGTCCCACTCGAAGTGCCGCGGATAGGAGACGTCATAGGCGTCGGCGCGGAACTCCACTTCAAGCGGACGCGGCCCGGCCGCGGGAATGGCGCGCACGCGGCTGGTCGAGCCGGTGGAGACGGCCACGGCGGCGGTTGTCTCCGCCTCGCGGTCCCAGCCGTCCCGGATCAGCAGCCGCGGCTCATAGATGCCGCCCTCCTCGTAGCGATGCTGCTGGATGTTGGGATAGGCAGTCGTGACGTCCCACTCGCCGTCACCCTCGAAGTCCCACTGGTAGATGGTGATGCCGCCCGGGGCATAGCTCGAAGTCGGATCGAAGGTGACCCACAGCGGCGCGGTGCCGGTGTCCGGCGCAGCGGTGAAGACCGCCGCCATCAGCGTCTCGACGTAGACCGTCGTTGTGGCGGACGCACCGGCCCCGCTGTCATCCATGATCCGCAGGTTGATGATGTGCAGGCCGGTGCGGTCGAAGCGATGCTCGACGCGCGGCACGGTGCCGCTGTTATGTTCATACTCGCCATCGCCGTCGAAATCCCAGCGGAAGCTGACCACCGCGCCGTCAGTGTCGTGACTGGCCGAGGCGTCGAAGGTGTACAGCGGGCCGCCCGCACTGGCGGCGGTGGCCTCCAGGATGGCCTCCGGCGGCTGGTTGCGCAGCGCCAGCGCCGTCCGCGACCACGGCCCTTCCTGTACCGACTCGGCGCAGTACGGCACCACGCAGTACTCAAAGCTGCCCGAGGCGGCCACGGCGTCGAACCAGCGATAGCGCACGGGCCAGCGCTTGTCCGGGCCCTCGGCGTCTTCCGGCCAGGCGGTGGCGCGTCGCACGATCAGGAACTGGCCGGGCGCGTCCGGGTCATCGAGCGGCTCGAACTGCCCGCCGGCGATGCGCCGGTAGACCCGGTAGCCGTCCAGGTGTTCCTGCCAGTGCTGGGCGAGCGGCGTCAGGTCGCTGGCGTTGATCAGGGTATCGAAGTTGCCGTCGACGCGGGCCAGCCGCCAGTTCTCGGCGCCCGAGCCTGCCAGCGGAGGCTCTGCGGGCTGGACCTCGCCGCCGTCATCGGGCAGGCCCGCCGGCCACCACTCCAGGCCGCCCACCAGCGGCGCCTCGAGGTAATCGACGCGGCGCTCCCAGTTGACGGCGATCGGCGTGATGTCGTACATGTCGACGGTGCCGCTGAGGTCGTAATCGCCCGTGAGCCGCTCCGTCCAGCTCAGGACGACGCCCGCGGGGGAACCTTCCTCCAGCTCCTCCGCTTCCACGATCCGCGCCGTCAGGTCGAACACGCTGTTGCCCGCCGACGGCGCGGCGCTGATCGCTCTGGCCGGATCGATCCCCAGCCGCTCAAGTTCTCGTCCCAGTGCCGCTTCCAGCTCACTGGCCGTCGGCGGCTCCCGCCCACCCGCGCCCGAAGCGCCGGAGTATTCCACACCGGCGGCCACCAGGTCGGTAGCCGGATTGCCGCCGCCACCGCAGCCGCCAAGCGGCACAAGCAGGCCGTGCACCAAGACCAGGGTGATCCAGATGGGCGACACCAGTTGCACGCCAAAGCGCCTGGCTCGCCAGGTGAAGGCTCGCACCCCCATGCGTACCTCCTTCAGCCGATTGGGTTCCCAGCCGGTATGGAACCTCCAGTCAGTTATAACACGTTCGGCCACCCGCTGCACGACCCAGTCCAGCTGCGGGCGCAGCGCGGGCGCCGCCGCCCGCCGCCCGCCTTCGGTGCTATAATCGCTGTCCTTTCGGGGCGGGACGAGGGGCATTGGCATCCGGTGGCAAAGACATAAGTGAGAGTGAAGGCATGAAGGTACTGATCAGCCAGGAGCTGCTGGCGGGCACCCTTTCCGCGGTCAACAAGGCGGTCTCGACGCGGACCGTCAACCCGCTGCTGACCCACGTCAAGCTGGTCGCCGAGGCGGACAACCTGACGGTCACCGGCACGGACGGCGAGTTCACCGTGCGCCGCCACGTCGCGATCAGCGGGGCCGAGCCGGGCCGCATCCTGGCGCCCGCCGACCTGCTGTTCCGGCTGGTCAGCAAGCTGCCGAAAAAGGACATCACGCTGGCACTGAGCGAGAACCAGCTCAACGTCGCCGTCGGCCGCTCAACCTACGACCTGACGGTGATGTGGGACGACACCTATCCGGAGCTGCCCGACTACCAGGAGCACCGGCTGATCACGCTGCCCTGCGCGATGCTCAAGCACGCCCTGGCCCAGACCAGCTTCGCCGCGGTCAAGGACTCGGCCACCGGCGCGGTGCACTACACCAACAGCGTGTTCTTCAGCTTCAAGGAGAACCGCCTCGACATCGTCGCCACCGACGGCCACCGCCTGGCGCTGAAGCGCAACGACGGGCTGGGGGTCGGCGACGTCGAGCGCGACCTGCTGCTGCCCGTGCGCGTCGCCGAGGAGCTGGAGCGGATGCTGCCCGACGACGAGGACTCGGCGGTCGAGATCTATCACTACTCCAACCAGGCGTTCTTCCGCTTTGGCAACAACCTGCTGGTCTCGGCGCTGCTGGACGTCAAGTTCCCGCCCTACGAGCGGGTGATCCCCAAGGACATCGCCTCCAAGGTCCACGTCGACCGCGAGGGCATCATGGACGCCCTGGGCCGCGTGCTGCTGGTCTGCAAGCAGAAGGACCAGAACCCGGTCGGCTATCTGGAGACCGCCGGCGAGACGGTCACGCTCCGCAGCGACGGCGGCGAGTACGGCAAGGGCCAGGAGGAGCTGGAGGCCGAGGTGGGCGGCGAGGACATCAAGATCGCGATCAACCCGCAGTACCTGATCGACGTGCTCAAGGTGCTGGGCGGCGAGCAGGTGACGCTCAACTGGACCAGCGAGGTCAGCCCGGTGATGCTGACCAGCCCGCGCGACCCGGCGTTCACCTACATCGTGATGCCGATCCGCATGGACTAGGTAGCCGCGCATCTTATGCGCGGCCCTGATGCAATGCGCGGATAAGATCCGCGCCTACCAGCAGCGGCCGGTCCCCGACCGGCCGACCTTGTGCCCCGGTAGCAGGGGGCTTCAGCCCCCTGATCGCTGAATCGCGGGGTTGAAACCCCGCCTACCACTGCCGGGTAGCCGCGCATCTTATGCGCGGCCCTGATGCAATGCGCGGATAAGATCCGCGCCTACTAGGGGACGGTCGAACACCGAATCTCGCCGCCGCATCTCATTTCCGGCGGGGCGTCGATGCCCGCCCTCAGGTATGATGCTAGCGAAGTTACTAAGACATGGGAGAAAGGCGATGCGTTATCTGCTGGGAGCACTGGCCACACTGAGTTTGATCCTCACGGCGACGGCCGCGCTGGCCCAGGCCTTCGAGTGGGAGGGGCCGCTGAGCCGGGGCGTGGCGGGCAGGAGCTACTTCGATCAGGAGCACCACGAGGAGTACGTCCGCGAGGCGCTTCACGAGCTGACGGGCACCATGCCGCGGCCGGATGCCACGCGCGAGGAGCTGGCCGCGATCGTGCTCGGCGTGCTGGACACGCTGCCCGTCTACGGCGAGCGGCAGGTGGCGATGGTCCCGCCGCCGATACCGGAGTGGTTTCTCGACGGCTACCAGACGCTTGAGCCCACCAGCGTCAGCCACAGCCGCTACCTCGACGGCGTGCTCGCCGGCGAAATGGCACCGAGCGCGGACATCGGCGCGCTGTACAGCTTCTGGTGCGTCTACGACGCCGAGTGGTTTTCCTTAAGCCGCCACGCCGACCACAAGGCCTGGCTGAGCGCCGTGCTGCTGCACTTCCCGCCGCAGTGGAACGCGCTGAAAGGCGAGTCGGAGACGGGCCTGCACAACCGGCTGGTGTGGCCACTCCAGACGCCCGACGAGCCCTTCCGCGAGATCGACAACTGGATCAACAACTTCACCAAGTACGAGGGCGCCTTCGCCAAGCCCAAGGTGCGCGACGCGCTGGTGCAGGAGCTGATTACCCAGGGCGGGCTGGAGGGCGACGTGCGCTACTTCGATGACAGCGCCTACGACGGGCCGGCGCCGGGCCACCTGGGGCTGAGCGAGCGCCAGTTCTACCTGCTGGCGGCCCTGAGCCTGGAGTACTTCGCAGAAATCTACGAGCAGGATCCGGATGCCGGGCAGCTGGGCCACTTCCGCGACTACTTCGTCGGCGTGCTGCACTACCAGCTCGGGCGGTAGCGGCACGGCCTACCGGTACTTGGCGGCGATGTCCTCGACGGCGACCGCCTCGGCGTGTGGCGCGCGGTGCCTGAGGTCCTCCTGGGTCTCCTGGTAGGTCTCGCGCCGCTCCTTGTAGAGCACCCCGACGTTGAGGTGCTCCTTGTCACGCGCGATGCGGTGGGCCTTGTCCCAGTCGTGGACCTCGTGGCCATTGTCCTCGATGCGCACCAGCAGCGCCTTGAGCGCCTTGTACTGCTCCTGTCCACCGCGATAGGTCACGCAGGGGCTGATCACGTTGACGAAGCTGAAGCCGGGGTACTCGATCGCCTCGGTGATCAGCTCCTGCATCCGCTTGATGTCGGCGCTGTAGGCCTGGGCGACGAAGGTGCAGCCGTAGGCCAGCATCACTTCCAGCGGGGCGATCGGCTTCTCGTAGGCGCCGTAGGCGGTGGTCTTGGTCTTGTAGCCCAGCGGCGTCGTCGGCG
>Ga0180429_10000453_pt1 | contig 37146 bp, 33 predicted proteins | sample SS_ome_FD_132428 | JGI IMG/M metagenome (GOLD analysis project Ga0180429, IMG submission 132428) | Hypersaline lake sediment archaeal communities from the Salton Sea, California, USA - SS_1_S_1 metaG | ecosystem: Environmental > Aquatic > Non-marine Saline and Alkaline > Hypersaline > Sediment ...
GGATATGTGCAAGGGCGTCTATTTCGCCTGAAAGCCCGACCCACACGATGCGTGGTCGTCGAGTATTGGGGAAACAACCGAGGTTCGCCAAATCGAGGATAAGCGCAGTGTGCCTGTGGGATAGCTCGTGTACGGTGCGGCTTATGGTCTCAAGTTGATTCTTATCGACGTCGCCCAGGAAGTGAAGGGTCAAATGGATGTTCTTGGGCGAAGTCCAGCGGACGGTGTTGGGAGGAAGGATGTTTTTGAGTTCTCCCTGGAGTTGAGCGAGCCCTCCCCTCGCTTCGTCGGTAAGCTGGATCGCAATGAAGGAGCGAATGGTTTCCTGTCTTTCGTTCATCAGATTTCTTGTTCCGTCGGCAGCACTTGCTGATCCTGTGTCTGGAATTTCGGGCTGCCTTTCCAACGCTGATGCATCCAGAACCAGTGATCAGGGTGTCTCCTTATCTCCTCCTCGAGTCGTGTCGTGATGCGCTGGGTGACCCTGAAGACATCCTGTTCCAGGTTGCCGCTGAGGCCGTCCAGCGTGAGGATTTCGAAGGAGGCCCTGATCGAACCGTCCGGTTGATGGTAGGTAAAGGTAGGGATCAGTGGGGCTCCTGTTTTCAGGTGGAAATAGGCGGCCCCCTGGGCCGTCAGGGCGGGTCTGCCGAAGAAGTCGACCCAGACGCTCCCCTTTCGTTTGAAGCTCTGATCTCCCGCAATCCCGACGAACACGTTCTCTCTGAGTCCTTTCAGAATTCCCCTGACAGAGGAGCCGAAAGGAATGCTCTGGCACCCCGTTCTTCCCCTGACCCGGTTGATGAGGTCATCCACCCGTTTGTTCTTTTGTGTTCGAACGATGGTACGTCCTGGGAAGCCATAGGCGCCAAACCCGAGGTGAAGGAGCTCCCAGTTCCCGAAATGGGAGGCCACGATGATTCCCCCCTTACCTTCTTCGAGCACGCGGGACAGTAGTTGCTTTCCTTGCTGATCGAAATCGATACACTGACGTACGCTGTGTGTATCGGCTCGAGACATGCCGGCGAACTGGACAAAGGTCCTTCCGAAGTTCTGATAAGTCCGATGGGCGATCTCACGGATCTCTGCGGGGGACTTCTCAGGAAATGCGTGCTGAAGGTTGTCGATTGCTACTCTTCGTCTGATGCCAATTACGTGAAATGCGAAGCTGCCCAACACACTGCCTATTCGGCCCAAGATGGGAAAAGGCAGAGGGGCGAAAAGAATGGCAATGCCTCTGACTGCCAGATATTCGAGGTAGTGCTTGGCAGGTTCGAGATAGGGTTGCCGGTAATTCATTTCGCCGAAGAGGTCGCTTGTCCGTTGAGAGAGTTCCTGTTTCTGGTGGAGCCGGTTCGGTTCTCTCTAGATTTTCGACTACTTTATACTAGAAAACAGTTGCCTGCTCAAGACGAGAGGAGGCGGTTCAGGCTGTCCCGGGCGAAATCGAGCGTCGGGTCCAGGGAAAGGGCCTTCCGGTACATCGTGATCGCCCCTTCCGTATCGCCCTTGTCCCGAAGGTTGGATCCGATATTCGCGTAGTCGATCCCGGATTTGGGATCGATTTCGATCGCCTTCTCGAAGCAGGCGATGGCTTCGTCGTGGTTCCGCAGCTTGAAGTGACAGAACCCCTTCAGGTTCCACAATTCGTAATTGTCCGGTTGGAATTCTTCGGCCCTTGCACAGTACGCCAGTGCGTTCGTGAAATCTTCCGTTTCCTTGTGGGCGTGGGCGATGTAGAAAAGGACATGAAAATGATCTTCCGACGAAGGCCCCCGAGACAAGGCCTCCTGCAGGTAAGACAGGGCCTGTTGGGGGTCCTCTTTTCCGAGGAGACATAGCCCCTGATAGAAAGGCAGCGGACTTCCCGGCATACCGCCCTTCGCGGCCTCTCCAAGAGCCTCCAACGCCTCGTCGTATTCTTCCAGGTGATAATGGGAGAGGCCGCGATAGTAGTGGGCTTCCACGCGCAGGGGATTCGGGAGACCGAGTTCGAGGGCTTCCTGGAAGCGGTCGGCCGCTTCGATGTAGTCCCGCCATCCGAACTCGCATTGGCCCATGTAGTACCGTATGTCTGCGGAGTGCGGGTCCCCTTCCCTGGCCTCTGTGAGCGCCTCCATGGCCTTTTCCAGGTTGCCCATTTCATAATGAGACAGGGCAATGTACAGCAAGAGGGACGGTGGGACCACTCCCGAAAGATAGGCCCTTGCAGAGGATAGCCAGACCGTGATTGCCGGCTCATGCATGCCCTGTCTGACGAAACGGGTTGCCATGCGGTCGCAGAGCTGGTGCCAGCCCGTAGCGCCTTGCGGGTTGACCCGGTAGCTGGTTCCGACGAGTTCCATTGTAGAAAGGAGGAGGTCCTTCTTCTTGGCCGAACGAACGTCTCCGTTGTGATCGAGGACCAACGATTCCAAGGAAGCCGAATCATTTCCTTCGGGGAATGCCTCTGCATCGTCCTCGAGCAGCTTGTCGAAGACCTCTTGGGCGTGCAGGATTTCGTGGGCACGCTCGGGCTCGAAAGAGGATTCGTCCGTGGCGTAGATACGCACCCAGGGGGTTGCATCTCGCCCGGTGGCGAGGGAAGCAACCTCGTCGATCGCCTGGGACGGGATGAGAATGGAGGGCAGGAAGAAGCTTTCCTGGAGAAAGGAGAGAAAAGGACCGGCCTCCATAACGGCGGCTGCATCCTTCAGGAAGATCACAGGGAAGACGCGCAGGCGGGCGATGATCTGTTCCCGATACCCCTCCTGCTGGAAGGGCTTGCAGGCCCTTAGAAAACGCAAATAGGTCTCAATCCATGCGTCCGCATCGTTGCCCGAAAAGGGGTGAACCGGGCGCACGTTCGCCTGGAGAAAGCGGTTCTGTTCAAGAAAGGATGAGACCTCATGCAGGAGATCTTCGAAGCACCTCGCCTCTGTGGGCGGCTGGCGGCTGATGAGGTAACAGGTGGAAGAGAAATCGAGGAGGGGAAGCAGGCCGGAGAAGGACTCCCGGAGCCGTTCCGCTCCCTGTGCTTCCCCCTCATCGGAAAGGGGCGGATCGCAGAGACAGAATAGGTTTGAGTAGACAGTGTTCTCTTCCATTTTCTCCTCTAAGAAACGGTGTGTTTTCCGCCGTCGTCCGATGCTGCCTTCCAGCGCCGACCCATCTCCTCGATCTCCGAGGTCTTCATCCATTCCGTCTCGTACCGGGAACCGATGGACAGGTACTCGGGAAAGGGCTCTTCAAAGGGCTTGATTCCGAATCCCTCTGCTTCTTCCTGGATCCGGGTTCCGAAGTACACCTGCATCTGCTGGGCGTTTGTATTGCCCCGAACCTGGACGTGGTTGTCTCTGACGAAGTCCAGCGTCCCCTGTGCGTCCTCGAAGCTCTCGCCGGGGAGCCCATATTGGGAAAACAGCTCGACGTCGAGCCCTGCTTCCTGCGTGATCCGGATTGCCCGGACGACCTGATCCGCTTCGAGAGGCTTTCCGATCCGCCTCCGGACGTGGTCGGCCGCCGACTCGAGGCCGTAGGCGACGGTGTGGACGCCGACCCGTTTCATCTGCGTGAGGAGCTCTTGGTCCACGAGATCGACCCGTGTCTCGAGCCAGATGTGCATGTCGAGGCCCTTTCGCAGCAGGGCGTCGAAGAGTTGGTGAATCCTGTCGGCCTGGAAGGTGAAGCTCGGGTCGGCAAACCAGAAACTTTGCAGCCCTTGTCGGCGAATCCATTCGAGCTCTTCGATCACCCTCTCCAGGGAATGATACCGGATCCGCTTTCCAAAGGCCCTCGGGGTGTAACAGAAAGCGCACTGGTAGGGACAGCCCCGAGAAGCCAGCAGGATCGCCTCGTCCATCTTTCCGGGGTTGAGTGTTCCGTCCAGGTAGGGAGAGGGGTATTCGTCCAGGTCCTGGGAGGGTGCGAGAGGCGGCCCGTCCCACAGGGTATCGTCGGGGCCTCGTCCGCTCCAGCCGGGCACGTCGATCAGGGGTTGCCCCTCCTTCAGCCTTCCGGCCAATCCCAGCAGGGCGACTTCTCCCTCGGCGCGACAGATCAGATCGATGGAAGCGAGATCCCGAAGGGCCCGGGTGGGCATGAAGGTTGCCTGTGGCCCACCGATGAGTATCTTCGTTTCCGGGAGCAGGCGTTTACAGGCCTGGGCCCATCCATTTACCAGGAAGATATTCCTCTGGTAGGCGGAGAACCCAATCAACTGCGGCTGCAGATCTTCCAGAATTCGCGAGAAAGCTGCGGTCGACATCCGCGTATTGCTGCCCACGTTCTGCAGGTCGGTGGGGAAGCCGGACGCTTTCGCACAGGCGGCCAGGTAGCCAAGCGAGATGGGCGTGTGTTCGGGCTGAAAAGGATTGAATTCGATCAGCAGGATCTTCATGTCGTCAGAAAGGCTCCAGTTCGACGGTGCATCTCATGTAAAAGTAGGTGTGAAGGATCCGCCTCTCCCTCTCTCGTTGAGCAGGCGGGATGAGGACGTCGGACGAATCCCGGAGCCTTTCTTCCGCCTCTCTGGGGCCGGGAAAGGCCCCGTATCCCTGGCATACCGCCTTTCCGGTGATCGTATCGAACACGGCTGCATCTTTCTCGTTCGCCACGATCGCAAAGGGGACCGGCGTCTCCGCCAGGAGACGTGCAAGGGCGAGGGACGCCCTTTCCCGGGTGCTCAGGTGGCCCCGCACGCATTTCACCAGGAGTGCCGGCTTCTGGTGCACATGGACAAGGACCTCGATCGGGATCCGGAGTTCGCCCTCTTCCGTGGCCAGCACGAACGATTCGTCCTGCTTCATCGAGGCTTCGTCGTACCCCGAGTCCTTCAGGGCCTCGACGACCTTCCCGCGGATCCGGTTTCGATCCGCCATGTTGAGTTCACGGAACTCATTCTTATCCATTCGGCAACTCCGTTCTCCGTCCCCGCTACTTACACAGCTTCTGAAACCCTCCCAGGGAAAAGTCGTTCAAGTCCAGTTTGGTCGTTGCCACCCAAATGTTCCTCTCCCCAGGGCCTTCGATGATAGAGGCGTGATTGTCTCGATCGTCCACAACCATAGTTGTAGTTCGGGTCCAGCGGGATCGCTTCGACGAGGTACATGGGTCGCTTGGCCCAGGCGAGATTTGTAGCGGCCCAGGGGGCTCCCTGCCAGCCATCCATGGCCGCCTGGATCCATTCGCAGCCCCCCTCCCGCTCGAATCCGGAACGCTTGAACCACCTCAGGTGGATCTCGACCCGGATGTCCCCCAGGACATACTGCATGTAGTGGTTGTTGTACATGATCTTTGCGGCGGCCTTCGGGTCCGCCGGATCGATGGCGGGGAAAGGAATCCCCACGATGGATTCAGCTGCCTTTCCGGTCCTCGCGTCGACCATGCCGTGCTCTTCATCCAGGTCGTACATGCCCTTGTTCTCTGCAAATGCCTTTACGGCAAATCCTTCGATGTCCCCCCAATTCGTACTGTCCACGACCGTCCCGTCGGCGACGATGTCTGCCGCAAAGGAGGGTACCGAGCAAGCCAGGAACCAGAGCGTTGTCAGAACGATGGTCAGATGCTTGCCGTTTCTCATGTCTTTCCTTTCCTCGTTGCGGCTTCTTACGTACGATTCTGCAGTGAAAACAGGGACGTGGCAGGGCACTGTTGATGCATAATTTATAGAAGGATTCAGAGGGAATTGTTGTTTAGGTCCATATTGCCGTGGGAAGACAGGTCCAGTCAAGGAGGGTCGATTCGGGCAGACGACTTAATGCCAATGGTTTTCGCCTGCCCGAGTGGCGCTGTGCAGGGCCGGGGATACGGGGAAGCCTCAGTCCGCACCTTTTGCGGCTACCTTCGCCTCGGCCGCTACGGTCAGATGCTTGGCCAGCCGCTTGGCCATGGCGACGACCGTGACCGTGGGCGGCAGGCCCCAGGCCTCGGGAATGATCGTCGTGTCCATGCAGTAGCAATTTTCAATCTGGGTCTGGCAGTCCTTGTCGAGCAGCTCGCCGATGCGGACCGTACCGCCCGGGTGAGAGGCTACGACGCTCGTCGTCACGAGCTTGTCTCGGTCCGCCCCCGCCCCGGCCAGGATCTCTTCCGCCAGGGCCGCCCCCTTGTTGAGCTTCCACCATGTGTCGTAGTCAAGGGGCTTGGAAAAGGATTCGTCCTGGTTGACCCTCCCGTCGAGGCCGTCGCGCACCTTGATCATGATGCTGAGGGATTTCTTGTAGTTGAGGACCTTGGGCAGCGACGCCCAGCCTTTGGGCCCTCTGAGGGTCAGAAGCGACGTGTACATCATGGGAGGAAGGCCCTGGTCGGTCATCATGATCCCGTCCTCGAACAGGTTGACCCCGGCCGTCATGGGCACGTCAAAGAAGGAGCCTTGGCTCTCAACCGGGCCTGCCACGAACAAGAGGGGATCGCAGAAGAATCCCTGCCCTGCATCGTGAATGCCGGATCGCTGCAGGATGGGCGGGGTGCCCTGCCCCCCTGCAGACAGGATGACCGTGTCTGCCAGGATGTCGACCCAGCCTCTCGGGCCCTTGGCCCTCACACCCATGGCCTTCCCGTTTTCGCTCAACACCCGGTCCACCTTGGTCTGCAAGAGCAAGTCGACGCCGTTTCGCTGTGCCTCCTCGATAAACTCCCGGGCCGTCCACTTGGCGCCGGTGGGGCAGCCCAGGGCACAGAGCCCGCAGTCCTGCTTGCACTTGTCTGCACGGATCCATTTGTCGATCGGGTTCCAGTCCAGTCCCATGTCCTGCGCGGACTGCATGATCTGTCGGGCTGCCGGGCCGATCCGGGAATCGGGCAGAGGCTGAATCGGCACTTCCTCGTACAGTTCGTCCACCTCTTCGGTAAGGTCGATATCGTATTTGTCCTTGAGCCAGGCAGGGGGCTTGACCGCAGTTCCGCAGAACACCATGGATGCGCCGCCTGCGGTCTTGGGCCGCATCACCCAGGTCCCCTCCTTGGAGAAGGTGAGCCCAAAGTTGTCCAGCATGGTCAGGAGGAACGGGGAGTAGCCGAATCGCTCCTGGTATTTCCCTGCCTCACAGAGGATGACCTTCTTGCCCTTCTTGCTCAATTCGCGGGCCATGGTGGCTCCACCGGGACCGGAGCCTGCGACGACCACGTCCGCCTGCATGATTCTTCTCGGTTCTGTCATGGTGTCTGCTGCTCCTTTATCATGATTCTTGCCTGTAACTCATCACTATACCTTTTTACTGTTTCCACGATCAATTTCTTCCGAATGAGCCCGATCATGCTGTTCAGGATGATCGTGCCCTCCTCGACCATCTTCGTGAGTTTGTCCACACCCACCTTCCCGGCCACGCCGCTCATAAGGATCTTCGCCTCCTCCTCCACGAGGCGTTGCAGGAAATCTCTGTACACAGACAGCACGGCCCCGTCCCAGCCCATCTCCTCGGAGAACCCCGCTTCCCGTATTCTCGCAAAGCATTCAACGAGTCGAATATCATCCTCCCCGAACAGGATCCGGTTGCCCTTCTTGACCGGATTCAGGACCTGAATCTTCTCCATCTGCTTGATGTCCTTCAGGTCTACACCCGTCTCCTCGGACAACTGCTTCGCTGTCATGGGCCTTACTTCAGGGTTTTCCACGAGATTTGGGAAGAGCTTGCCGTCGATTTCGGTGAGGGCGCGGATCTCGTCAACACTCAGTCCCCCCCTTCCGCCTCTGACGACCTGCTTGATCACCGAAAGGGGCAGGAAGCGTTTCTCCTGAAGCTCCTTGACGAGTCGGATTGCATTCAGGTGGGACTCGTTGTAGTAGGCCATGTTGGCGTGTGTCTTGTACGGTTTGGGAATGAGGCCTTCCTTTATGTAATACTGAATCGTTCCCTTGGGCACGCCCGATTCCGCAGAGAGCTGTTTCATGCGCATCATCTTGGATTTCTGCGGTTTCACGGAGTCTTCTGCCCTTGAGAGATGTTAGAAAAAGTGAATAGTCGCGGTGTGCAGTTTCTGTATGACCTCTCTTCATAACCCATGGAACGGCGCATGTCAAACGACCGAACGGATCCAGGCCCGAGGCAGGGCGCCATGCATCGACCATCAGAAAGAGCTTTTACTATTTTATACAGTTAAATGAGTTGGTTAGAGCAATTAGTTGCCTTGTGAAGTTAACCTCTCTCCCTGGCAAATTCTGAGAGAAAATATAAAGCAAACGGCAGTTTGTATAACACAGTTGCCTTGACAACCGCTAATGGGTTGTGCTAATTCCACTGCTATTCAAAATGCAAAGTTCTTCTTTTCAATTTCAGGAAGGAGGGAGGAGGGCAAGAAGATGGCGGTACTCTACCCCAGCGACGAATGGATCAAGGAACTGGCCAGGATCTGCAACGAGGATCCCGAGTTCAAGGATGCTGCCGGGTCTTTCTCAGGCAAGTTCGTCTTCCAGATCGAGAAAGAGGGCGGCAAGTTGGACGAGACCACGTTGCTGACCGTCACTTGTCGTGACGGTGTGACGAGTGACGCCAAGGCCCTTGCTTCGCTCGACGAGTGCCCGGACGCGGACTACATCGTCAGCGGCAAATACTCGGCGTGGAAGGGTGTCGTGCAGGCCAAGCTCGAGCCCCTGCGGGCCATCATGACGCGGAAGCTGAAACTGATCAAGGGGAGTCAGCTCAAGATCCTCAAGGAAGTGAAGCTTACACTCAAGATCATGAACAACTGTGTGAAGGTGGATGCTGAATATCCGGACGAGAAATGATGTGAAGAGGAGACCAAGGGAATGGCGATCTTTGCGGGTGTAGACATCGGGTCGACGACGGGAAAGGCTTTGCTGCTGAACGACGAGGACAAGATCCTGGCGAGCACCATTATGGAGGTGACCACCCGACCGGAAAAGACGGCCCGGATTTGTATGGATACCGTTCTGCAACAGGCAGGCCTCAAGGAAGAAACGATCGACTTCATGGTAGGGACCGGCTACGGGAGGGTGAAGATTCCCTTTGCCAGTGACAACATCTCGGAGATCACTTGCCATGCCACCGGCGCCAAGTGGCTTCACCCGACCGTCAAGACGGTGGTCGACATCGGCGGGCAGGACTGCAAGGTGATCGGCGTAAAGGACGACGGCAAGGTGAGAGAGTTCGTGATGAACGACAAGTGCGCCGCCGGGACGGGTCGATTCCTCGAGAGCCAGGCACGGGTGTTGAACGTGAAGATCGGTGACTTTTCCGAGCAGTCGAAGAAGGCGGATTCCCCTGCCCTGATTTCGGCACAGTGCAGCGTGTTCGCAGAGTCCGAGGTGATCACCCAGTTGAACGAGGGCAACAGCATTCCGAACATCGTGGCAGGGATCCACGTGGCCATTGCGAGCCGGCTGATCAGCCTGCTCAAGCGCGTCGGGATCGAAGAGGACCTGACCGTGAGTGGCGGCTGCGCCAAGAATGAAGGCCTGATCAACATCCTGCAGGAGAAGGTGGGGGTCAATATCGTATACCTGAGGGAGGATCCCCAGATCGTAGGGGCCCTGGGCGCAGCCGTTCTGGCCAGGCAGAAATGGGAGAAGAAGGTGGCCTGATGCGGCCTGAGCTGCAAGGGTTCAAAAGAGGAACGGGAAGCAAGGAGGTCCGGAATGGAGCAACTCGACCGATTCATGGAGATCACCAAGACGACCAACAACGACACCATGAAGGAGTGGAAGCAAGGGGGTGGAAGGATCGTCGGGTATTTCTGCACCAATGTGCCCGAAGAGCTGATCATGGCGGCCGGCATGCTGCCCTACAGGCTTCGGGCGCCCGAGAGCCGTGACACGAGCGAGGCCGACCGTTACACGACCTACCTGAACTGTACCTATTGCAGACACGTGGTGGACGATGCCCTGCAGGGGAACTATGATTTCCTCGACGGCTTCGTGGGCACGAACGGGTGCGATCAGATGCGCAGGGTCGCGGACATCTTCCGGGTCGTGTCCTTCAAGGAGCCTGCAGAGAAGGATGAGTTCTTCCTCGAGTACGTGGGCGCCCCCCGTGTGCCCATGGATGAAGCCTCCCTGAAATACTACAAGGACGAGATCACACGAGTGAAAGAGCAACTGGAGGGCTTCTTTGATGTTGAGATCACCGAGGAAAAACTCAAAGAGGCGATCCGGGAGGTGAACGAGTCCAGACGGCTGCTGCACGAGCTGTACGAGCTTCGCAAGGCCGACCAGCCCCCGATCACGGGCGCCGAGGCGTTGAGCATCACGGTCGCCTACACCTGCATGCCCAAGGACGTGTTCAACAGGGAACTGAAGGCCCTGCTGGGGGCCCTGGGAGATCGACAGGCCGCCCCTGATCACAAGAAGCGGCTCTTCCTCTACGGCAGCGAGCTGGACGACCCGGACTGGATCCAGGTGATCGAGGACCAGGGCGCCCTGGTCGTGGCCGACGGGAGTTGTTTTGGGGGCCGCATGTTCTGGGACTATGTGGACGAGTCTGCCGACCCGATGGAGGCCCTGGCCAAACGGTACCATGAGCGGTGGTCCTGTCCCCGGATGTGCGACCGGGAACGCAGACAGGAGAAGATCAAGGAGATGGTCCGGGACTGGAAGGCCGACGGCATCTTGGGCGAGCGGATCGTTTTCTGCCAGCTTTGGGGTTCGGAAAAGGTGATGACCAACCTGGAGGCCCAGGATACCGGGACCCCTACCCTGTGGCTGGAGCGGGAGTACCTTCTCGGAGGCACCGGCCAGATCAAGACCCGGGTGCAGGCGTTCCTGGAAAGCATGGAATAAACCAGAGAATCCAAAAGGAGGATTCGGCATGGTAGCTCCCATACAGTTCAACAGAGACAAGTTCTACGAGGTTTTCAGGGATCATCTCGTTGCGGTCCAGAACATGGCCGAGGTGATGGAGGCCATCGGCGACCCGAGGGACGTTTGCGTCATCGAGGTCATGAAGGCGATCGAGCATCAACTGAACGACCTTTTCGAGGCCGTGGAAACCGGAAAGAAGATGCTCTGGCACGAGTTTCTGTTCTTTCCCGAGATCTTCCGCGGGTTCCCGAATGTGTATCCCTTCTTTGCAGAGCTCCTCTGCGGTTTCCTGCCCATGCTGGATCCGGAGGGGCTGAATCCGTATGTGGATGCGGCCGAGAACATGGGCCTTCCCCCGGACATCTGTCCTGCGGACAAAGGCTTCCTGGGTGCCGTCGTGGAGGAGGTGCAGCCCCCTGTGGACATGGTCGTCGCCCCCACCTCCCCCTGCGATTCGGCCATCACTGCCTACCAGATTCTGGGGCAACTCATCGCAGCCCCGATCCTCCAATGCGATGTGCCTTACTGGCAGGACGAGAGGGGAGTCGACCTTTACGAGCACCACATCTGGAAGATGATCCGAACCGTTGAGGATGTGTGCAAGACCAAGATGGACTGGGACCGGTGCAAGGAGTCGGTCATGCTGGCGAACGATGCCATCGAATCCTTCATCGCCGAGAACGAGATGAGGAAACTCTCCCCTTGCCCACACCCGGGCAAGCTCGGGTTCTACCAGTTTCTGACCATCTGTGCGGTGTCCGGGACAGAGCGTGGCAGGGATTTGTGCCGTTTCATCCTCGAGGACTCGAAGAAGCTGGCCGCGGAAGGCAAGGGAGCCTTGGAGGAGGAGAAGGCCCGGATCCTGATGTACAATCCCGACCCCTTCTACGACCTGGGCGTGCACGACTGGATGGAGGACGAGTTCGGCGCGATCACCGTGATGTCCTTCTTCGGCCATGCCACCCAGACCATGATCGACCCGAGCACCCCGGAGTCGATCGTCCGGGACTATGCCTGGAAGATGATGAACATCTGCATGGCCCGCCAGTACCGGGGCCCCCACGAGTTCTTCATGGATGATTTCATCACGGTGCTGGAGGGATGGAACGTGGACGCTGTCATCGTGCCGGCCCTGATCCAGTGCAAGCACGGACAGGCTACCCACGGGTTTGTCCGTGAGGCCTGCAGGGAACGGGAAAAGCCCCTGCTCCTGGTGGAATTTGACCCCATGGACGCCAGGCCCGTCTCCATCGACAAGATCCACAGCACCATCGAGGAGTGGATGGAGACCCAGGTCATCGTATAAGGGGAGCACCGGGAGTTCCTTTGGCAGAATTCGACGAGCAGATCCTGGCGGTCCGAGGGTTCGTGAGGAAGAGGAAGGAAGAAGGCACGCCTCTTTCCGAAGAACAGTGTGCAGACTCGCCGGACGAAATCCTGCAGGGGCTCCCTGTTCGTTTCGGACCGGATAACCCGCCCACGGTCATCCTCAAAGAAGATACCTTTGCGGAGCTGGGCAATCCTGTGCACGGCTCCGCGTCCATGGTCCTTTGGACGCGACAGGTGGAGTTGATTCAGGACGGCCGGATTACCCGCATCGGTCCGGACGTGCCGGAAGCGGAAGGCCGGTCCCTCCCCTTCGGGCAGGTGATTCTCCTGGGCGGGAGCGGGCTTGAAGAAAAGGACCAGGCCAGGCTCGAACGCGCGAGCAATCTCGCTTCTCTCCTTGAAGGCTACATGATCCGCCACGTGCCCCGGAAGCTCTGGAGCCGGGTCAGCCGCGATGCGGCGGTCCGGGGCTTCTGTCTTGAAACGCTCGGGCGGGCTTTGATGGCCCACTACAAGAGGACCTTCCCACTTCTCCAGGCCGTGGAGATTCTCTTTGTGACCTCCTCAAAGGCCCATGTGGAGGAGCTCGAGGAGATCGGCCTGCAGGCCAAGGGAAAGAGCCTGTCAATTCGCAAACTGACACGCACCGAAGACGGCAATTACGAATGCGACGAGCTGACCTGTGACGACTGTCCGGAGAAGCCGACCTGTGATTCGATCCGGGAGGTCCTGGTGATCCGAAAGAAGGGCAAGGTCGTGGGGATCGAGGTGGTTCGTGACGGAGGATAGGGGAATGAAGAACATGACAGGAAAGATGTATCTGGTGAGTGCACTGAAGGGGCGTCATGCGGACCGGGTTCCCGTCACCGTGCTGCCCGGCCCGTATTGCGCCGGATTTGCAGGCATCAGCGTGAAGGAATTCCTCACGAACGCGGCCGGCAGCGCCAAGGCCCAGGTTGCCTTCTATGAACGGTTTCAGCCGGACAGCGCGATCGTGGTGAACGACGTATACCTGGAAACCGAGGCCCTCGGCTGCGAACTCGACTTCCCGGAGGACGACATCTCCCACATCAAGGCGCCCCTGCTCGAGGACAAGGCAGACCTCGGAAAGCTCAAGGTGGCGGACCCCCGGCGGGACGGCCGCCTCCCCTACTACCTCGAGGTCTGTGAGCGGATGTCCGAGGCGTTGCCGGATGCAGCCCTGGGAGGAAGTCAGGCCGGGCCGTGGAACATCGCCATGAACCTGCGGGGCCACGAGACGCTCATGATGGACACCTATGACGATCCCGACTTTGTACACGATCTGATGCGGATTGCCACGGATACGGTCAAGGCCTTTTGTGACGCATCCCTGGATGCCAGGGTCGGACCCGCGGTTCACGAGGCATCCGCCTCTTGCAGCCTCATCTCCCCGACCATCTACAAGGAGTTCATCCAGCCCTATCACAAGGAGCTGCGTGACTACTTCCGGGCCAAGAAGGTCCACGTGAGCCTCCACATCTGCGGCTTCATCGATCCCATGATCGAGCATGTGATCGACGTGGGCTTGAGCCCCCTGAGCATCGACAATCCCACCTCCCTGGAAAAGGTGATGGGCCTGGCCAAGGAGAAGAAGATCACGGTCATGGGGAACGTGCAGACCGGCCTGTTTTACGACGGGACGCGGGAGGCCATGGAGGAAGACATCCGAAGGTGTATCGATACGTCCGCCCCCCACAGCCACTTCATCCTGGCCTCGGGGTGTGAGATTCCGAGAAACTCGACGGTCGACCGAATCGACCACTACTTCGAATACGCAAGAGCCTATGGCCGGGAATTCATGGAGAAGCTTCAAGGCGAAGGGAAATGACAGTGGACAAATACCCTGTACTGCCTGAGGAAGAATGGCCGGCAATACGGAAGGCCAAGGCCTCGAACAAGACCGGCTGGAGCTACTTCGAGAACCTGGTGAAGACCCTCCATCAGGAACTGGGAGAGGAGAAAACAGCGGAGCTGCTGGAAGTCTTCATGAGGGGAAACGCCCATCGATTCGTGGTGCCTGCCATGAAGTCTTTCGGGCTCGAGGGGAACGACGCCTGGTCCCTTGCAAGCTACTTCAAGCTGGCCACCGGGGACATCATCGGCTACAAGACGGAGCTCTCGAGGCCCGGGCCGAACGTGGTCAGCTACCGTCTCTATCCCCCCTGCCTATGGTTCCCCAAGCTCGATATTCCACCGAGCTTCTGCGAGGCAATGGGCTGTTTCGAGAAGGAGGCGGCCAAGCTCGTCAACCCGAACATCGAGATCAAGCACACCAAGCTCATGACGGCCGGCGACGACTACTGCGAGTTGCTTTTCATAGAGAAGGACCCTTCCAAGGCGTAAGGCGTGGTATCCACATGGGCACGTTGGCTTGGTAGAGGTCGTAGCCCTCGCCCATTTCCTCACGGGTGTCTCTCTCCTCGAACCAGGTTCCGATCAGGACATAGATCGTCACAAGAAACGCGAATTCGAGACGGCCGGTGGTCATGACCGGGCCGATCCAGAGGGAAGCGACACTCGCCAGGTATACGGGGTGCCGGCAGTAGCGGTACGGTCCCCTCAAACACAATGCCGGAGCCGGGTTCGGTTCCCCTCTGAAGTGTCTGATGATCTTTCGAACACCCAATACCTCCATGTAGTCGAGCAGGATCGAACAGTAGAAGACGGCTCCAAAGGCAGAGGCGAACAGGAACGTGAGAATCCAATAGAGCGGTCCCTCGGCATGCCAGAGCTCTCCCTCCAGGGGCCGCCAGTAGTAGAGCATCACACACTGGGTGATGCCGGCGATCACTGTAAACGCCAGCTTGACGAAGTTCTCTCCCACCATGCGGGCCAGGAAATCCCTGAAGAACTTTCTTGCCATGACGCTGTGGATTCCACCCCAGAAGAGGACCAGGAAGGCGTTGAAGAAGGCGTCCGATGCTCCCCCGGAGCCCTGCTTTGGAAAGAGGAGAAAGAAGAACAGCCAGAGGCCGGGGGCATGAAAGGCAACGATATTTAGCGTGATCAAGCCGTACAATTTCAGTGTTCTCATGAGCCGTTCAGCCGTTTTACCATTTTAAATCAGTATCATAGTAGCATAAGCTCAAGTTAAACGTGAGATATGCGAGAGTTCCGCTTCATGTGTATCGTATAAGCATTTGATTCTAAATGAGAAAAAAGGAACGCCTTCTTGTCGGCCGACTACCCCGCGCAGGCGCCTCCGTCGATGGGGAGGGCGACGCCGTTTACGAAGGAGGAATCGTCACTCGCCAGAAAGAGCGCGGCGCCTGCAACGTCCTCCACGGTGCCCATGCGCCCCTGCATGGTCATGAGCAGCTCCTCCGCCGGGACGCCAACGGCCTGGTAGCTCTCGACAAAGCGGTCACCCAGGTCTGTCTTGATCAGGGAAGGACAGAGCGCGTTGACCCGGATATTGGCGGCCCTGTAGTCCAGCGCCATGCTCTTGGTGAGTTGAACCACGCCCCCCTTGCTGGCACAGTAGGATGCGAGGAGGGGGAAGCCGATGATCCCGGCAGCGGATGCCATGTTGATGATGCTCCCGCCCCCGTTGGCCGTCATCTGAATGACCCCGTGCTTGGATACCAGGAAGAGCCCCTTCAGATTGACGTTCATGACAGCGTCCCAGTCCTCTTCGGTGAGCTCGTGTGTCGGCTTGATCAACTCGATGCCCGCGTTGTTGACCAGAACGTCCAGGCGTCCGTAAGTTTCGGCCGTGAATTTGACGATCTTGACCGCGTCGGCTTCTTTTGAGACATCCGCCTGTACCGAGGCGGCGGTCCCCCCTGCCTTGCTGATGCCGTCGGCAACGGCCTGCGCCGTGTCGGCGTTCAGGTCGTTGACAACGACCCTGGCACCCTCCTTGGCAAATGTTTCTGCAATGGCCTTGCCGATCCCGGCGCCGGCGCCGGTAACGAGTGCAACCTTGTCTTTGAGCCTCATGAACATCCTCCTTTTCTCTAGTATCCCCGGCCGGTCGATTCCCAGGGTTTGTAGGTGAGGTTGAAGTCCTCGGAGATCACCTTGTACACATTGTAGCCCACGCCGGCGCTTACCCCCCCCAGAGGGTGCTGGCCCGAGCTGGCCAGGTAGAGGTCCTTGATCTCAGCCCGGTACTGGGCAGCCTCCAGGAAGGGCCGGTTGTGCACCAACTGCTCGGGACACATGAGTCCGTAACAGAAGTCCCCCTCCGGTATGAGCTTGTCGTCCTGCAGATCCAGCGGGGTCTCGAAGCAGTCCGCTATCACGTTCTTCCGGGTCATGTTCGGGGCCCACTTTTCGAACCGCTCGAGGATCTTGTCGTTGTATGTCTTCTTCACCTCGTACCACTCTTCACGCGTGAGGTCGCTTGCCTTGGGGAAGAAGATCCAGGCGGACAATGCGTGCTTGCCCGGCGGTGCATAGGTGGGATCGAATGTGGAGAGACATGAGTTGAACAGGGCGGGGATCGTCGGGATCTTGCCCGCCTCAATCTCCTCGCAATGTTCAACCATCTCCTCCGGGGTATCGACTCCTACGACCGTGATGAAGGTCTTGTTGATGTCCGGATTGTGCTTGGCACTTCTGTAGTCGGGCGCCTCATGGAGGGCCATGTGAGACGATCCGAGCACGCAGGAGCGGCCGTACTTGAAAGCCTTTGTGCGTTCGACCCAGTGGGCGCTCAGGTTCTCCTCCCCCACCATGCCGAGCAGGGTCTGCTTGAGGTCCGCTTGGGAAGCGACGAGGTTTCGGGCCCTCACTTCGGTCCCGTCGGCGAGCACGACCCCTGCCGCCTTTCCACTCTCCACGATGATCTTCTTTACGTCTCCCTTCTCGTGGAATTCCACGCCCTCCCGTACGCACGCCATGACCATGGCGTGGGCAAGGGTATGGGTTCCTCCGACCATGATGCGCGAGTTGGCCTCGATGAAGAGAAGGCTGATCAGCGAGAAAGCCGCTAAGCCCTGCATCTCCAGAGGTGTTCCCCAGTCCTCGATGCCCTTGTAGAGCAGGGTCCTCAAGCCCGGAGTTTCGAAAAGATAGTCGATAACGTCCTTGCCCGATCCCGGAGCCAGATGATGGGGCAGATCAAACAAGTCGAGGAGGGTTCGGCTCATGGTTTGCATGGGATCGGGATCCTCCGGGGTCGGCATGGCAGGAGGGCTGTAGAAGAAGTTGCAGAACATGGGCTCCAGCTCCTGGGCCTTGCGACGGTATTTGACCCACGTGTCCGCGTCCTTCTTCGAATAGACGGAGATCGACTTGTGGGTCCGTTCGTAGTTCTCTTCCGAGGCAACGTTGTACAGGATGATCGGAGGGCTTCCGTCCGAAAAGGGGATCCCGAACTGGGCATCCGGGTAGATGGTTCGCCCTCCCAGCTTGTCCAGCCCAAAATCGAGGTAAAAGGGCATCCATTCGAGAAACTCCATACACACGGCGTGATTGTGCATGAAGCCGGGAGCCGTGGTCTCCTTCGTGCAAACACATCCCCCCTCTTCGTGTCTCCTCTCAAAGATCGCTGTTTGCATGCCGGCCCGCTGAAGGTAGGCGCCCAGGCAGAGCCCCTGTATTCCGCCACCGATCACAATCGCATCGTATTCTTTCTTGATCATTTGTGCGTCTCCTTTTAAATTTCCACCCACCACGTGTCGAGGTCAAAGTCTTCTGCGATTGCCTGCAGCGCGTTGTAACCCGGCCCGAAGGTGATAAACCCGTGGGGATGGGTCGTAGAACCACAGAGATACAAGTCCTTGACCGGGGTCCGATACTGCGAGAGCGACGGGCTGGGCCGGTTCAGCATGAGGTTCGACTCCGAAATGCTGCCCACCATCCAGTCGCCGTCGACCATGTTGACGAGCTTGTCCGAGATGTCCTTCGGCGTGTACGGTCTTTGCACCCATATGTCTTCTTGCTTGAAGCCATCGCAATGCTCTAGCATCTTGTCGACGCACTTCTGGGCATACACGTCCTTGAAGGGGGTGGACCAGACCTCCGGGCCCTTGTTGTCAACCGAATAGGGCGCAAAGACCCGGATCATGCCGGTGGCCTTCCCTTCCGGCGCGTCCGTAGGATCGAACATGGAATTGATCGCCACGTTGAGTCTCGGCTCCTCCGGAACCTCCCCCTTGCGAATCGCGGCCCAGTCCCGGCTGTAATCCTCGAGACACGCGTATCCGATGTTGAGCACCCACGCCTGGTTGATGTCCGGGTCAAACGAAGCGGCCTTGTAGGTCGGCACCTTGTGCATGGCCATGTGCACGGTGAAGAGCGACCCGTCCTGGTATTTGTAGCTTTCCACTTCCTCCCGGGTCTCCTTCGGCACTGCGCCCGCGGGAAGCATCTTGCCGAAGGTCTGCTCCAGATCCACACTGCTGGCTACGAGCTTGTCCGCATAGAACTCGGTGCCGTCCTCCAGCCGGACGCCGGACGCACGGCCGTCCTCGAGAAGGATCTCGCCTACCGGCGCGGCCGGCAGCAGGGTCACCCCGGCCCTGCGCATCTGTCTCCACAGAGCGTGGGCCAGCCGATGCGAGCCGCCGATGCAGAGCTTCCAGTTGTCGATCTTGCCCAGCATGAAGGGAAAGGAGACCGCCAGTCCGACCACGTCCGTGTAGTAGCCGCATACTGCGCCGTGAAAGGCGAGCATGGCCTTGACCTTCTCGTTCTCGAAGTGCTGGTTCAGAAAATCATTGATGGTCATGGACCGGAGCTTGGCCCGGAAGAACTCGGTCTTGTCCTCCACCTTCCAGGTGGCCAGTGCCTTGGTGATGTCGTTCACATCGATGGGGGGCGCGTACATCAGGGTTCGGATCATCAGGTCCTGAAATCCCTTTACCTCCTTGTGCAGCCTCAGGAACGTGTCCGCGTCCTTCTTGCTGAAGCGGCTGAAGGAGGCATGGGTCTTGGCCATGTCCGTGTGGACGGTGATGGCCGTCCCGTCTGCGAAGATCGATCCCATCTGCACCGGCGGATGGGCGTAGGTCACCCCGTCCGGTTCGGCCACCAGATCGAGATCATCGTAGACAGGGCAGAGGCCCACAAAGGTGTGATAGTTGCTGTGCAGGTTATGCAGGAAGCCCGACTCCGTGTAGAGCTCCGTCGAAAGCCCTCCCCCTTCCTCCAGTCTTCGCTCGAGGACCAGCACATTCCAGCCGCTCTTGCCCAGGTAGGTGGACAGGGCCATGCCGTTGTGCCCGGCCCCGATCACAATGGCATCATAGGTCTCTTTGTTCATTCTTCATCTCCTTGTCTCGGGATTCGGAATCATGCGTAAGGAGGTTTGCCCAGGGGCCACTCGGTCAGCCCGCTCTGGGCGTAGACCTCGAAGATCACGCCCACCATATCCGCGTGCTGCATCAGGAGGCGCATGTCGCCCCGGATCGTCATTGTGCCGTTCAGGCCCACCTCTACGGGGTCCACGATTTCTGCAGCGATACCGTCGAAGATGGAGGCCGCGCCGTTGATGCGGTAGTTCAGGCCCTTGCCCGGAACCTTGTCCGGGTATTCCTTGGATTCGACAACCTTCCCGTTGAGTAAATGAATGAAATAATTCTTCGTCGTCCCCTCGGGGACATACGGCGACTTCCCGTCCCCCACCACCTCGACCGCGATCTTCCATTCGCCCTGCGGCACCTTCTCGGAGATGTCGTCCCGGCTGTTCGCCAGGCTCAACATGGCCTCGTACCATTCTGGTGTGTAGATGTCCGGCATGATTCGTCCCTCCTGTCTGTTTGCTTTGAGCTTTACCCTGCTTTTTGAGTATGAAAAGTGCCTTCAGCGTCCGTTCACGCAGGAATTGAGGCCTGGGATCAGGACGCACCGAAGAGCTGGAAGAGGTAGTAGACCAGCAGTCCCAATCCGCCGAGACCCACGATGGAGCCGGCCGCATAGAGGAGATAGGCCTTGGTCTTGGAAGGCGCCGATTCGATGAGGAGCTCCGGTGGGATCTTGAGGAAAGAGAGAATCTTCAAGGACTGAAACGGTCTCCTCGGAACGGCCCGGAGCTTGATGTTTCCCTTCATGACCTCCACGAAGGGGTTCGCCTTTCCGGATAGAGTGTTCGCAAGCAGCAGGTAGGAGCTCTGTAGATGGAGGTCAAGATTCTCGCCCGACCCATTTTCGATCAGGACCTCTTGCCCCTGGAAGGACACGGTCGTTGCAACGCCCTTCTCGACCTCCACGCACACGCGTCCCCGGATGCGGCGGCCTGCCTCCACCTTCTGTTCGAATTCGGCGAAGTTCTGTTCCAGGTACTGTTGGATCATCATCCCCAGGCCGTTCAGGCTCTGTCCCTCCACAGCACGGACGGGAATGGGAGACGATTTGGCTTCAAAACCCTCATCGATGTCGACGTCCGGAATGGTTTGATCCATATTCATGGCGACAGTGTCCTCACTTCCTCTTGAACGACATTTCGGCCGTTGGTTGGGCCGAGCCGGAGTTGCCATTTGCCCGGCGCTCCTTTTCCTTTATGTTGCGTAAGACATATTCCTTTTCATGCTCGAAGAAGGCACGCACCGCCTTCGCAGCCATCTCCCCGTTGCCCTCTTGGGTTGAGTACTTCGTTATTCTCTTGAAGAAGTCTGCGTTCTTCTTCAGGTTCCCGACCTGAATCGACACGGCCTCGTACTCGGCCCTGCGCATGCTGGCATCGAGGTCTCCAAGGAGCATTTCTTCCAGCAAGGGGTTCTTGGCCCCCTGAAGCCCTGCACGGGAATACTCGATAAAGGCCTGATAGTAGTCGAGGACGTCTCCCCCCTCTGCAGCCTCGACGAGTTGCTCCGTCGTGTCCTGGAGTCTCTCCCTGTCATCCTCTGTGCTTCTCTCCGCAAACCTCCTGGCACCCAATGCGTAGAGTTCTCCGAGGATATCAAAGAGGTAGTCCACGAAGGCTGCGGTCATCTCGGTGACGTGGGCGCCGTGACGAGGGACCACTTCCACGAGCCTCGCCTTTTCAAGGATGCGGAGGGATTCGCGCACCGGAGATCGGCTTACGCCGAGCTCTTCGGCAAGCCTCTCTTCCTGAATCTTCTCTCCCGGCTTCAACTCGGAACGGATGATCTTTTCGCTCACGTATTGAGCGACCTGGACTGCGAGGGTTTCTTTCGGGGCAAAGGTCATGGTTCCTCCTTGACCTTGTTCGTTAGGCTATTCCTAGCAAGAGCGGCAAATAGTGTCAACAGAATGTTGTATTTTGTTGACAATAGCTGGGTCCGTACAGGAGCTCCCATTGAGAGAGAAATGAAGAATCAGGTTTAATAATATGCTTCAAACAGCTGATAAAGTGTTGTTAAATATGTGGATGTTAATGTATCAGGTGAAGTTTCGCCGAAATGCTCGAACAGAAGAGCCGGCGGCATGCAAGAGGAAAGAAAGAGGGAGAATGCAGCTCAGCCGCGCAATTCCTCGCGCGAGATAACGATTCGCTGGACCTCTGAGGTGCCCTCGTACAGGGTCGTTACGCGGGCATCGCGGTAGAGGCGTTCCACCTTGTAGTGACGGGTGTAACCGTAGCCGCCGTGGATCTGGAGCGCGCTGTAGGCGGCTCGGTTGGCCATTTCAGAGGCGTAGAGCTTGGCAACAGAGGCCTCCCGGGTGAAGGATTGACGGAGGTCCTTCTGGGACGCGGCCTGGAGGGTCAGGAGTCGAGCCGCTTCGACCTCGGTCGCCATGTCGGCGATCATCCAGGAGATGGCCTGGAAGCTGGAAAGGAAGCGGTTGAACTGCTTTCTCTCTTTGCTGTACCGGACGGATTCATCCAGGCAGGCCTGACCGATGCCGGTCGCCTGGGAGGCGATACCGATCCGGCCGCCGTCTAGGGCGGCCATGGCGATCCTGAATCCGTCCCCTTCCTGGCCGAGTCGGTGCTCGAGCGGTACGGAGCAGTCCTCAAGGGTCAGGGGCACCGTACTCGAGGCGTGGAGGCCCATTTTTTCCTCTTCAGGACCGACGTCGAGGCCCGGGGTGCCCCGGGGTATCAAGAAGGCACTCAAGGCCTTTTTCCCGCTCTCCTGGGACGTCCTGGCCACAAGGACGAACGTGATCGCGTGAGCCCCGTTCGTGATGAAAACCTTGGATCCGTTGATCGTGTAACCATCCGAGCCTTTGACGGCCTGGGTGCGGAGGCCGCCCGGGTCTGAGCCGGCTTCAGGTTCGGTCAGGGCAAAGGCGCCGAGTCCCTCGCCGGATGCGAGAGGCGGAAGCCACTGTTCCTTTTGTTCTTCGCTCCCGAACAGGAGGAGGGGTTCGCAGCTCAGGTTCGTGACGCTCATGATGACCGCGGTGGATGCGCATGCGTGGGCTATCTCTTGCAGGGCGAGCGAATAGCTCACCGCTCCCACCTCGGCGCCGCCGTACTGAGCGGGCACCATCATCCCCATGAGGCCGAGTTCGGCCATCTTCTCGATAATCCCGGCCGGGAAGCGGCCTTCCCGATCGTTGTCGGCGGCCACGGGCTCTATTTCTTTGCGGGTGAACTCGCGCACCATGAGCTGGATCATGCGCTGTTCGTCTGTAACGGGCCATGACATGGTGGAATCACTCCTGGCCGGGCTGTGGCCCAAACGGGAGCCCGTCGAAGCCGGGCTCGTGAGTTCGGGGACAGGCACCGATCTCTGCTGTTTGTGGTCTCACGTCTGTGCGTTCGGGGACAGGCACCGATCTCTGCTGTTTCAGGTCCCACGTCTGCAGGAGATCGGTGCCTGTCCCCGAACGCCTGCTTGTTCTCCTACTGCAACGAGTTCTCGGAGTTGGGCTCCCGTTTGGGCCACAGCCCCTCAAAGACCCTGGACCCCTCACGGGGTGTACAGGACGACGATGAGTTCGGTCTTCACATCCCCCGGGTTTCGCAACATGTGCGGGATGGCGGAATTGAAGTGGAGGCTCTTGCCCTGGGCGAGACGGTACTCATTTTCCCCGACCGTCACGACCACCTTCCCTGCCAGGACGTGTATGAATTCTTCCCCCTCATGGCGGTATTCGACCATGTCGTGATCCTGCTTGGGATCGATGGTTACCATGAATGCCTTCAAATGCATCGTGGCCCCGCCGGGCGCCAGGGTCTTGTATGCGTAGGAGCTCTTCCTCTTCTTGAGGCCTTCCCTCTTCTGGCGGTTGCGGTCCTGCGTCTCCGCGCGACTCAGTAGCTTGCCTGCATCCAGGCTGAGGACCCGCGAGATCTGGAGCATCGCCCCCACCGGAGGGATTTCCGTCTCTTCCTCGATCTTTGCCAGGTAGTCCTCGGTCAGCCCTGTTTGTTTGGCCAGTTCGTCCAGGCTGAGGCCCGCCTTCTTGCGAAGGCGCTGGATCTCCGAGCCCAGCTTTACGGCCCTTCCCTTCTTTGTCTTGGTCATCTCTTTGTTCTTTCCTGTGCCCTTTGACAGTCATAGACAAAGGCGCATCCCGGTGGTGCATGTGGAATGCGCCTTTGAAATGACTCAACCTTGTTCTGGAACGATCTTTACGTCAAGCGCCTTCTCGTCTAGTTCAGCATGTAGCTCAAGGTGAAGCTGATCTGGTCCCGGTCCCGGAAGATGCCGAAGTTGTTGAACTGCCCTACGATTCCCGCGTACTGCAGCATGAAGCGGAAAGGCTCCCGGATGTAGGTGACCTGCGGGAGCAGGAGAAAGATGCCGTCCACGTCGTAGGCCATGGCGAATTGCGGGTTGAGATTTCCGTTCATGTAGGTCGTGTTGATCATTCCGGTGAAGATAGTCGACACCTCGCTTATCATGGGATACTCGCTCAGCTGAACGATCGGCTCCCCGGTGATCTCGTTGGGCCTGGGCAGGTACTTGTCCGGGAGCGGGACCGCGAGGTATTGTTTCGGGTCATGGTCAGGGTACCACTTGCCGAAGTACTGGCACGAGAGAAAGAACATGCTCTTCTTGTTGAGCGACCGGATCCAGATCTGCTTGTCGAACCCGATCATCCAGTTCAGGGCATCCTTCACCGCAATCAGCCCGGACTGTGGGTTGAGCGGGATCCCGTAGAGGCCTTGGGACCGCAGATCCGTTCCCGTCAGAACGGCCAAGGCGTCCAGGGCGGTCCAGGACAGGGGAATCACGGGGGCATGAAGGGGCAGGTCGTTGATTCCCAGGATTGTGACCGGCTCTCTGAAGAAGTAGGCCACCTCGGCCCGGAAAACCGTGTCGGTCATGGACTCCCAGAAATTCATGCTGGCCCCGAGGACCTGGAACATGGGCCACTCCTCTTCGATCCTCACCAAGCTGGTGTCGAGCAGGGGGCCCTCAACCGGCTCAAAGAGAGTAACATGAGGGGTGGCGGTATCCTTGAAGGTCTCGAAGTAGGCCACAGAGACGTTCATGGCCGAACCGAGCATGCCCTGGATGCGTGCCCCCCATCGGCTGTTCGACATCGTCTTGGGAGGGTTGTTGTTGTAATTGATATCGTAGACCGCCTTCTTGTCCAGGGGGACCGCGTAGGGGGTGCCGTAAGGGGTCCAGGGCCCCACCTTGGTGTCCCAGTTGCCCGGCACCCAGAAGCCCTCGACGGTCAGGGAAGCGACCGGGCCCACTGAACCGAGGTTGTAGCTGCCCCGCAGCATCCACAGCGGAATCCGCCGGTCGTCCAGGTCTTCGAAGGGGCCGCCGAAGCTGTTGTCCAGGGGGTTGATCTGGTCCAGGAGGCGGAAGATGTCTGTCTCGCCCCAGGCGATGTTCTGTCTTCCGATCCGAACAAATCCGGGGCCGCGGGAGAAATCGATGTAGGCCTCCCAGAGATCATAGGCCTGTTTGAAGCTGTCGATGTTCTCCTTGTCCTCGTCCCGGACCGCCTTCAAATTGTCCGAGCCCACGTTGTACACGGCCTCGTACATGAACCGGCCCACGATGTGATATTTGGACCGGATCTTCCACTTCTTGAGGGGATAGAGGATGTCGAGCGATTTGATGAGCTGCTTCAGGTCGTGATCCACCTCCAGCAGCGCCAGGTTGCGCCACTGGGCCAGATCGCCCACGCTGTGTTCCGGCTGCGTCCACGTGGGGGTGTCCGAGTTCTGCAGACGGAAGGTGACCCGGGTCTGCAGTTTGGCACTGAAGGAGAGGGTGTTCTTGCCGTCGATATAGAAGGCCTCCGCTGTTCCGCATAGCCCTGCCAGCATCATCGCAGCACAAAGGCCGATCCATGCGCGTTTCCGTACGTCCATCATGTCCCCCCTTTTCTTCGATTATAGCCGGACATTCAGAAAACGTTGCTCAACCGCTGACTCTTCTTACCACAGCAACCCGTCTTACTCAACAACAAATTGCACGCCCTGTCCATAAATAAAACATCATTCACGGCGGCGTCCCGGCCCGTAAGCTTATTCGGACCATCCGGCGGATTTCTTGATGCCGCTTGTTTTCTTTATTACATGGTTGAAGGATCGTTCGTCAAGCCCTTTTTTTTGTTATATAACGCACCGAATCATTCTTGCTCACCCGGACGGCCTTGCTTCGTACCCGAGAGCCTGGAGATCGAGGGGAATGCCTCGGGCAGGGTCCACCCTGAGTTCGATCGCGTCTTCCGGGCAGAGGTCCGGGCAGACCCCGCAGCCCATGCATGCCTCCGGATCGATTACGGCCTTCTCCGCTTCGATGGAAACGGCACCAAAAGCGCATTTTGCCACGCACACGCCGCAGGCCTTGCATTTCTCCTCGTCCACGGTGGCGAGGTATCCGGAAGGCGCCAGCTCCTTGATCGGGTTCTGAAACCCGATGGACCGAACGACGCTATCCACCTCGATGCCGGCACAGCAGCACTTGCAGCAATTGCAGATGGCGTAGAACTGGTCCCCCAGGGCGTCCTTGAAATAGGCGTTGTGAACGTGGCCTTTCTTGTGACATGTCTCCAGGAGCTCGACCGCCTCCTGCTGGGTCAGCCTCCTGGGGTTGAGGGTCTTGGCATGTTCGAGAGCGAAGGTGGCGTAGGGTTCCCCCACCATCATGCAGACGTTGACCGGTTGACATGGATTCTTCTTCACGCTTCTGCAGGCACAGTCGATGACCACGATCGAGTCCGGGTTCCGGATCGTGATCTGATGGGCCATCTCGAAGGGAATGACCCTCTTCGAATCCTCGGGTGGCACGACGACGTCCTGGTTCATGGTCACGATCTTCTTCGCATCGTCCAGTGGGATGACCTTGGCGTGATAGCGGTCGGGTATGAAGGCAAAGAGGGAACGGATCGACTCCTTCTTTGAGTCGGGGACATATTTGTCCAGTGCTCGGAGCCCGGGGAGGAGAACCTTTATGTACTGATCCAGGTGGGCGATGTAGTAGTAGGCGTGCAGGAACTGCCCGAAGTTCTTCCAGCCGTGAAGGTTGAACAGGCCCCGGGTGGATTCCTTCATCGAACCTTCGATCTTCTGCTTGACGAAATCAGGTATCATCGGTTTGTTCCTCCATGTTGCGCTTCCCGCGATCGGACACCGCCGGCGACCCGACGGTACGAAGGCGAGGGAAGCTTGCAGGACGATGGGGTTCCAGGGGGAGCCGGGTTTCGATCACCGGCTATGAAAAGGGAGCCGGGGGTGACCCCCCGGCTCCCGGTTTGGCAAGGTGTGTCAGCCACCTCCGGCCGTATCAGGCAGTCTCTTGAGCGGCCACCTTTGCTTCCGCAGGAACGGTGAGGTGTTTGGCCAGGCGTCTGGCCATTGCAACGACCGTGACCGTGGGCGGCAGGCCCCACGGCTCCGGGATGATCGACGTGTCCATGCAGTAGCAATTCTGGATCGGGGTCTGGCAATCCTTGTCGAGCAACTCGCCGATGCGGACCGTGCCTCCCGGATGGGCGGCGATGATCCCGGTCTGGACGAGATCGTCCCGCTTCACGCCCGCCTTCATCAGGATCTCCTCCGCCAGGACCGCCCCCTTGTTCAGCTTCCACATGGTGTCGTAGTCGATCGGCTTGGAGAAGGACTCATCCAGGTTGATTCTCCCGTCCAGGCCGTCCCTCACCTTGATCATGATGCTGAGCGTCTTCCTGTACCGGAGGACCTTGGGCAGAGACTTGATTCCCTTCAGGCCGGCATAGGCGAGGCTGCCCGCATACATGGTGGGCGGGGTCATCAGGTCGGTCATGCAGATGCCGTCTTCGAGATCGATGTTTCCCGCCGACATGGGCACATCGTAGATGGAGCCCTGGATATTGCTTGGGCCGGCCACGAACCAGAGGGGGTCCGCAAAGAAGCCCTGCCCCGCATCATAGACCCCGGAGCGCTGGAGGATCGGAGGCGTTCCCTGTCCTCCGGCGGAGAGGATCACCGTTTCGGCCAGGATGTCCATCCAGCCGTTGGGGCCCTTTGCCCTCACGCCCACGGCCTTGCCGCTTTCGGTGAGTACCCTATCCACCTTTGTTTTGAGAAGCAACTCGGCTCCGTGCTGTTTCGCCTCTTCGATGTACTCCCGTGCCGTCCATTTTGCCCCCGTCGGGCAGCCAATGGCGCACTTGCCGCAATTCTGCTCGCACTTTTCCGGCCGGATCCACTTGTCGATCGGGTCCCAATCGTGCCCGATGTCCTGAGCGGCCTGCATGATCGTGGTGGCCGCCGGCCCGATGAGGTGGTCCGGGAGGGTCTGAATCGGGATCTCCTTGTATAGCTCGTCGACCTCGTCATCTAGGTCGATCCCGTATTTCTCCTTGAGCCAGGGGGGTGGTCGGACCGCGGTGCCGCAATAGACGACAGATGCGCCGCCCGCTGTCTTTGGCCTGAGGACCCACGTCCCTTCCTTCGAGAAGGTCAGACCCATGTTGTCCATCATGCCGAGCAGCATAAAGGTGCTCTGGCCCAGGTGCTGATGGTACTTTCCGGCCTCGCAGAGGATGACCTTCTTCCCCTTCTTGGCGAGTTCCAGGGCGGTTGTAGCCCCGCCGGGCCCTGATCCTGCGATCACTACGTCGGCCTGTATGGTCTGTATCGGCTCTGACATAGCCTGTCCCTCCTTGTCCGGTTAGGGTTACCCTTAGGAAGATACTAGAAACAGAATGCACGATCAATCAATTCGGTACGTTTTCCACAACGAAAGCAGTGCAGGTTCCTCATAATTCCGTTCTGGCTCATCGCAAGGGAAATCCAAGCCGCGACGGGCTCATTCAGCCGCTCTCAGCCCTGCCAGGATTGCTCTCACGGCCAGCACGCTGGGCGAATCATCCGGCAGTTCGATTGTAGGCCTGCCGACGCGATCGTACTCGGCCACATTCTCGTCCGGCGGTATCACACCGAGCACATCCATGCCCATCTCACTCGCCTTTTGCTTCAGGGGCTCGACGCCCTCCCCGGCCCGGTTGATGACGAGGCCCGTTTCGTAAGGGCCGGTGACGCCGTGCTTCGATGCAATGTCCTTCAAATAGGCTGCGGTCTGGAGCCCCTTCAGGGTGGCGTCGGAGATCATGATGAGCTTGCTGATCGAGTCGATCACGCGCCGGTTGATCTGTTCGATCCCGGCTTCGCAATCGATCAACGTGACCTCGTACTGCTCGGTGAGGGACTCGATCCCAAACTTCAAGAGCTGGTTCAGGCCGCAATAGCATCCCGGCCCCTCTGCGCGACCTAGAACGAGCAGGCTCATGCCGTCGAGGGCGATCAGCACCTCGTCCTTGACCACGTCTCGCGTGTGTCTTTCGTTGAACTTCCTCTTCGCCGCCGGGTCCTCGATCAGCCGGGACCGCATGTCACCCACGGTCCTGGTCGGCTGTGCGCCCAGGGCATAGGTGAGACTCACGGGCGGGTCCGCGTCCACGGCAAGCAGGTTCACGCCGTCGGCCGCGAGGATTTTTGCCAGTATGGCCGTGAAGGTCGTCTTGCCGACGCCCCCCTTTCCTGTAATAGCCAGCACCTCACGATGCGGGCTGTCGGCGCCCTTGTCGTTCGTCATCTTCAACACCTCCAGAACTTCAGGAAGCCTTCCTTCTTTCCTGGCGTTCGCACCGTTCACGGGCGAAGAGGGCCGCGCCGAGGGCCCCGACGATCTGTGGGTCCACGCTCTCGAGTTGATACAGCTCGAGGCCGAGCACATCCTGCAGGCTGGACACCACCGCGGCGTTCTTGGCAACCCCCCCCGTCATCGCCACCTCCCCTTGCACCCCTACCCTTTTGGCCATCTTGGTGATTCGTTCCGCCATGGCCCTGCCGATCCCTGCGGCGATGTCCGCTCGGTCTTCGCCGTCGTTGAGCAGGCACATCACATCGAACTGGGCGAGCACCGTGCATGTCTTGGTGATGCCGGTCGGTGAAGCGCCCGCAAGTCCCAGGGGCCCGAGGGCTTCCAGTTCCACTCCCAGGACCTTGGCCATCCCCTCCAGGAACCGTCCGGTTCCTGCCGCGCATTTGTCGTTCATCACGAAGTCGACCATGTAGCCGAGCTTGTCGACCCGGATCACCTTACAGTCCTGGCCTCCGATGTCGATGACGGTTCGAACGTTCGGGTTGACCCAGTGCGCACCTCTCCCATGACAGGAAATCTCGGAAATGCTGCTGTTCGAGAACGGTATCTTCTCTCGGCCGTAGCCCGTGCTCACGCAGTAACTCAGGTCCTCGAAGGAGAGCTTCGCCTTGGCCAGCGCCCTGGCGGTCACTTCCTCGGCCGTAAGCTCGGGCCGTGGCCTGACCCGCATGATTTCGTAAGCAAGAATCGAATCGTCCTGAAGGACCACCGCCTCTCCCGAAAGGGAGCCCACATCACATCCGGCAACGATCATCGTCTCTTCCCTCTTGTATCTTATTGTTCCGTGTCAGGCAGGGCCGCGCCAATGGCGGCAGCCAGCTGGGGATCCCATTCAGGCGTCTGCACCTCGACACCGAGATCCTCTTCCAAGGCCTTGAGGACCGGGGCGAGCTTGGCCACGCCCCCGGTCGCCACGATCTCCGGTTCGACCCCGAGCCTCCTGGCCGTGGTGGCCAGCCCGCTGCCGATGGAGTGGCTGATGCCTGCCACGATACTTGCCGCGTCGACACCGTCGTTGACGTGGCTCACGATCTCGCTTTCCCCGAAGACCGCACACTGTGCACTGATCCGAACCTTTTCCTGGGCCGACGCTGCGACCCGGCTGAAGTCCTCTACCTTCAACTCCAGGGCCTGGGCCGCCAGTTCCAGGAAGAACCCGGTTCCAGAGGCGCACCGGTCGTTCGTCCGGTACTCCATCGCCTTGCCCTGGTCGTTGATGTGAATGCACGTGGTGCTCAGCCCGCCGATATCCACAACGGTTCGTGCGGAAGTCACGGTCCTGTTCACGCCTTTGGAGAGACAACTGATCGTGCTCTTCGTCACATGAGGAAAAGAGATGTATCTCTCCCCAGCGCCTGTCCCGCCTCTGTTCTCGATATCTTCGAGGGCAATCCCCGCCTGGGACAGCGCATTCTGTACGGACCTTTCCACGGCCTGCGAGAGTTTTCCCTCGTTGGGCGTAATGTCAAAGGCCACGATTTCTCCATCCTTCAGGATCACGGTCTTGGCGGTGATGGTGCCCACGTCACAACCCAAGCTGATCATCGCTTCCTTCCCTTCTCTTCTCCGACGGCCCGTGCTGATCATGTCCACATCCGCTCCAACCTTCGAGCCGGGGCCCTACTGGGAGGCGAAGTATTCGTTCATGATCCGCCTCATCTCGGGGCCGGGCGTGAACCGCTTGTCGAACATGTCGACCTCGAACCGGAGGGTGGGAACACCGGTTTCCTCTTTCACCTTGTCGCTGAGCAGCTTGTTCAGGGCCCAGAAGTGCTTGCAGGCCATGTGTCCGGCCAGGACCAGGGTGTCCACCTTGAACTGCTTCACGATGGTGACGAAGTCGTTTACCCATACGTCGGAGAAGCCCATGGTCTGCCTGCCCATCGGCATTTGCATGAACCTCCAGGCCAGTCCCTCGATCATGGTTTCCACGCTGGTGGTGTCCACGACGCCTGCATGGGGCGGGATGTACGTGAGAACGTCCCCTGTGTAGACCGCGCCGTGCTCCTCTTCGAGCCAATCAAAGAACGGCAGGTCGTATGCCATCCAGGCGTATCCCCAGGCAAGCCTCTTTTCCTTCTTCCCCTCCGGGATGACGCTTCCCTGCCGGTCCGCACGGGCCTTTGCGTCTTCGTAGAGGGCCTTGTAGTAGGCAGCCGACATGGGGGTCCCGAGCTGGATGAGAAACAGGGTGTCGGCCGGCCGGTGCCACCCGGTGTCCGGCATGGGCGTCAACCTCTTGAGTTCCTGCAGCTTGAGAAAATAGGAAATCGCCTCATTCGAATGTTCGACGTGCTCGCGCAGTTTGTCCTCGTCCAGGGTATGTCCCGTGATCCTCTCCAGTTCCTCGATGGCCCGCTTGATTTCCGTGATGGCGTACTTCCAGCCCCGCTCGTTCTGATAGTAAGGAGATTCGATCATGACCAGCGGGATGTCGAACTTGTTCGACGCGTACTCGTACATCATGTTGCTGGCATCGCATGGTGCCGAGTTGTTGACCAGAACATCCGGTTTGGGGATGAGCCCGTCGAGAAGGTATCCGACCGACCCTGTCTGGGCTGCGCAGAGATGGTCCGGATAGCCCTCGGCCAGGGTCCGGTCGATACCGGCTTCACACCCCTCCCTGTAGAAGATCGATGAGATGGCCCCCAGGGCTTCGTGGGCCACGGGGACCAGGTCCATGGCCCACATGAATTCCGGGGCGATGGCGAAGTAGTGCTGCACATGCGGTTTGCCCGCCTCCAGTTCCCGATTGACGAGTTCGAAATAGTCCATGGCCGTTCGAAACACCGCCTTGGCCGAAGCGCGGTTCTTCTCCTTCAGAATCACATCCAGGAGCGGAAGCTGGACCAGGTCGAAGGTATCCTGGAACTCCTCGGGCAGGAAGCCCCGAATGGCTTCCGGCCCCCCCAGGTCGGCCAGGCTCGTTATCCCTTCCATCTCCAGAAGCAGGAGGCCCATGTATCCGGACTTCATGTAGTTGTTTATAATGGTTCGGTCCTTGCGGTCGCTGAGTTGGCTCGTATCCATTTTGTCTTGCCCTCCAGGCCGTGTGAAAAAGACTGTTAAGCGTCTGCTCCGTAGAGCGCCTCGTCTACCCTCTGGCAATCCTCTCCATGAACGCCTCGACGCGGGTCTTCAGCCTTCCCAGGTCCGAAAGCGCGTATTCCCGCTCCAGGACCATGGCCGGCATGCCCTTTTCCTCCAGCCCGTCGGCCAGCATGGTCGTGTCCACGCCGTGGCTGTCGCAGAAGACGATCTTTTCGAGAATCACGCCATCCACACGGGCTCCCTGCGCCATCTCCTCCGTGTAGCCGAGCCGGTTCTTGAATTGCCCGAGCATGCGCGGACATGGGTTCCTGTTGTAGTAGTGCTTGGCGATAGCGTGCAGGGGATCGTCGCCATCTTCCTCGATGAGGCTCCCAAAACTCCTTGAGCCGAAACAGAGCGTGTCGGTCACGACCATTCCGCCCTGACCCTCGATGATCTCCAAGAGTTGCGGGTCGTCGAGTGCCGCGCCGCCCACGAGAATCCTGGCCTTGTAGTCATCGGTTCCGTCCTTGCTCCGAATCTCCTCGAGGGCCTCCTTCAGAAGCGCATTGTATTTCTCTCTCGGCATGATGAAGGCGGAGAAGAGGAGCCTCGCCGCGTCGGACCCGGTGATCGGGACGCTGTCGTCCTTACGAAGTGCGTAGAGCTCTTGGACCAGGCGGCGGCTCTCGTTGTAGACCTTGATCGCCTTCCACAGGTCTTCGTTCGTACAACGGATCCCGAAGTTCTTTCCCAGGTCTTCCTTGAAATTGAAGATCTCTTCCTTGTACCAGGCCAGGCCGGCATCGGAGATGGAATGGGGGATGGTGATCATGTACTGGTAGTCCGTGTTTACGTGTTTCTCCCAGACTTCATACAGGCGCCGGATCTGCTCGCATCCGTTGAGCACGCAGAAGCCGTCCAGAAAATCGTATTCACCGGCCAGGCCTGCCTGGAGGACACTGCGCGGAAAGGTACAGTTGAATCGGTGAAAATAGACATCCGCCAGGCCCGTATCGGTAACCCCTCTTGCCTCCATTCGGTACGGAAGAAGGCCTGACGCGGCGATGATTTCTTCGGGAGCGTAGGTGCAGGTAACACCGACCACCCGTCCCGCCTCCTTTTTCCATTCCTGGAGATAGGGGTTCTCTCCTCGACTCGGCAATGCCAACAGTTCCGCAAAAGCACTCATGCTCGCCTCCTCTTCTCTTGCGTGGGTCGATTTCAAGAAATCTGTCCGGTGTTCTCGTTGCGCTGCATTCGAAGGGCGAAGGCCTTCTCGTTCTGCGCGTATTGCCGTATGATCTGTGCCGCCTTTTCCGCGTTGCCCTTCTCAATATAGCGGGCGCCCTTCTGGAAGAAGGTCACGTTCTTCGTGAGATCGTCGACGCGTCGGGACAGGGTTGCGAACTGGGTGCGGCGAGTGGCCGGCTCCAGGTCCTCGAGCATCTGGTCCGCCAGGGAATTCCGGCTTGCCTTTCGTATGGCGATGGCAAAGTCAAAGATGGCGTCGTAGTATCCGGCAGGATCCCCCTTTGACGCGCAGGCATTGGCCCCCTTCACAGCCGTGCCGATCTTCTGCAGATCTTCCTGATCGCGATTCTCCGCCGCCTTCCCCGCCACAAGGGCATAGAGCTCTGTAAGAACGTCATAGAGCGATTCGATGTCGGCCGGAGACATTTCGGCCACTCTGGCCCCGCGGCGTGGCGTGAGTTCGATGAGCCGGGTCTTTTCGAGAATGCGGAGGGCCTCGCGGATCGGGCCCCGGCTTACTTGCATGGTTTCGGCGAGTTTTGCCTCGAGGATCCGTTTGCCAGGCGCCAGTTCGCCCCGGATGATCTGTACACGCAGATAGCCGGCGATCTGCTCAGACAAGTTCTTTGCCACCTTAAATCTCTGGTCCTGCACATCCGAGGGCGCCTGCATGTAGCTCCTCCGCGATAGGTGTGGGGAGATCGGGCAAGGATAGCGCCGCCCCAAGCATTAGTCAACTGTTAATTGTCGACAATTTGACTAGGATTTCGTGTCGCGCGCGGGCCCTGAGGCAAGAACTGGAAAGTTGCCAACGAAAGTGCTATTGGGAGAAAAATGTTCGTCTCGGACAAACCTCTTGAAGATACGGGAGACAGCGATGGTATACGACAGCAAGCCCTGGTTGAAGTCCTACGATGCGGGCGTGGACGGTGAGATCGAGATCCCTGATATCTCATTGAAGGACGCCCTCGTTTCCGCGTTCGAGGAACATGCCGATGGAGCCGCCATTCAGTACATGGGCGTGACCATGAGCTTTGGTGAACTGCTCGAACATTCCGGCCGTCTTGCAAGGGCGCTCAAGGAGAAGGGCCTGGGCAAGGGCGACGTGGTGGCCATCGACATGCCGAATATCCCCCAGTACCTGATCGCGATCGCGGGTGCACTGCGGGCGGGCTGCGCTACTTCCGGTTTGTCGCCCCTGCTCATGCCGGGCGAGATGGTCTACCAGTTGAACGATTGTGGGGCCAAGGCCCTGGTGATTCTCGACATGCTGCTCGACACCAAGTACGCGGGTGTGGCGGATCAGACGCCGGACGTAAGTCTCGTGCTCGTGGCAGGAGCCACGGACTGCCTGCCGCAGGTTACCGAGTACCCGACAGGGAGGCCCCTGGAGGGAAAGGAAGTGAGGGCCTTCGTCGACTTCGTCCGGGAATACCCGGATGAGCCCCCGGAGATCCACTGCAACAAAGAAGACATATGCTACGTGCAGTACACAGGGGGCACCACCGGACCTCCCAAGGGCGCGCTCTTGACGAACGGAAGTCTGGTCGCAAACATCGTTCAGTACGATCACTGGCTGAAGCCGGAAAGGGGAAAGGAGGTCTTCCTCACCGGGTTCCCCATGTTCCACCAGGCCGGCCTCTACCTGGCAACCTGCATGATGGCCTGGGGCTGCAAGCATGTTCTGATCCCGGACCCGAGGAATCTCGCGCACATCATCGGAGAGTGGAAGGAGCACCCGCCGACTCTCGTAGGGAATGTTCCTTCCCTTGCCCTTATGCTGCTAGGTGAGGAGGAATTCAAGGGTCTGGAGTTCTCTCAACTCAGGGCGTGGACCTCCGGGGCAGCCCCCTTCCCGGCGGACGGGGTCAAGGCGCTGGAGGCGGTGATCGGCGAGGGGAAGATGGTCGAGGTCTGGGGCATGACCGAGACGAGTCCGCTCATCACGGTGAACCCCTACCTCGGCAAGAAGAAGGTGGGCTCCGTGGGGTTGCCCTTTCCCAGCACCCGGCTCAGGGTGGTCGACTTGAACGACGGCGAAACGCAGGTTCCCCTTGGTGAAGAGGGGGAGCTCATTTGCAGTGGTCCGCAGGTCATGAAGGGGTACCTCAACAAGCCGGAAGAAACGAAGAATGCCCTGCGCGAGCACGACGGCGTCATCTGGATGCACACCGGCGACGTGGGCCGGCTGGACGAGGACGGGTATGTCTACGTGGTGGACCGGGCCAAGGACATGATCATCGTGGGAGGGTACAAGGTGTTCTCCTCCGAGGTGGAGGACAAGCTGTTCAAGCACCCGGCCATCGGCATGTGTGCCCTCATCGGGCTGCCCAACCCGGAGAGGCCGGACAGCGAGATCGTCAAGCTCGTGATCCAGAAGAGCGAGGAATACCAGGGAAGGCCGGACGAAGAGGTTGAGGCGGAACTCAGGGCCTTTTCGAAAGAGAACCTGGCCGCATACAAGGTGCCGAAGATCTACGAGTTCGTGGAGACGATCCCCCTCACCTCCGTCGGCAAGGTGAACAAGAAGGCGATGCGCCCCAAGCGATGAAGCTTCGGATCTGCCCATCCACTACGCGAGGCTTCGTTCTCGGCGGGTGAGTGTAAAGGCAAAATGCAATACACCAGATGAGTTCAAGTTCTGCATTGCATTCGTACAGCAGAAGAGGGCCCTCGCGGGGCCCTCTCCTCTTTCACGGAGCAATCGGAGTCCCAGCCAGGCCGGGATATCCCTGACGATCAGGCTATTCGCGGGTAGTTCTCGATGACCTTGTGTCCTCCTGCGATGGCCAGGGACTCGTTGGAGCCGTCCTCGATGAGCATGGCCTTGGCGTCACGGAAGAGCTTCTCGATCAGGTACTCCTTGGTCAGGCCGTTGCCGCCGAAGAGCATGACCGCCTCGCAGCACACGTCGAACGCGCCTTGGGTGCCTTGGAGTTTCGCCGCTATGGAGTACTCCTCGGCAGGGGTCTCGGTGCTCCGGTTGTAGATGAAGGCTGCGCGGCTGATCTGGCGGCTCACCTCGACCTGCTGGAACATGCGGAAGAGCTTCATCTTGATGTTCGGGTGGTCGACCAGCGGCTTTCCGCCCTGGACGCGTTCTTTTGCGTACTCCAGGGACTCCTCGAAGGCCGCCCTGGCAATCCCTGTTCCGAGCATGCCCATGAGAGCCGTCGTGGTTGATAAGGTAAGCTCGACCATGGCCTCGTAAAGGTCTGTTCCGACCAGCATGTAGTCTTTCGGTATACGGACGTTGTCGAAGAAGATCTCGCCCTGGTTCAGGTCCCGCTGCCCGATCTTGTTCAAGGGTTCACCCTTGGAGACCCCGGGGAGATCCAGGGGAACGATGGCAATGCCTCCCCCTGCCAGGCCCATGGAGTTGTCGAGAGTGCAGAAGAGAGAGCAGTGCGTTGCGATCGTGCCGGCCGAGACCCAGGAGGCCTTCTGGCCGTTGATCACCCACTCGTCCCCTTCCAGGCTCGCGCGGCACTGGGCCTTGATGCTCGGATCGTGGAAGAGCGGGTGATGGGTCATGAGCGTGTCCGACCCGTGGTCCGGCTCGGTCACGCCCCAGCAGCCGATGATGCTGGCGTCCCTGCAGTCGCAGAAGGGTTGAATGATCTTCTCCACGAGCTCGGGCAGGGGATTCATCCCACTCATGAAGGCGGGGAAACAGGCAACGGTCAGCGCCACGGCCAGGCCTACGCTGCCCCACGCGAGTTCCTCGAGGACGATGGTCTGCTGCAGCGATGTGAGGCCCATCCCGTAGGGTTCCGGGATCAGGAGCTTGTGGTATCCCAGTTCGTACCCCTTGCGCATGAAGTCCCAGAACGGGGATTCCGGGGCAATGAC
>Ga0180429_10000454_pt1 | contig 37117 bp, 40 predicted proteins | sample SS_ome_FD_132428 | JGI IMG/M metagenome (GOLD analysis project Ga0180429, IMG submission 132428) | Hypersaline lake sediment archaeal communities from the Salton Sea, California, USA - SS_1_S_1 metaG | ecosystem: Environmental > Aquatic > Non-marine Saline and Alkaline > Hypersaline > Sediment ...
GCGTAGATGAAGAGGACGAGGTCGACGGCTTGGAGGCCCACGGTGAGGGCGAGGTAGGCGGGCCAGAGGGATGGCTGGTCGGGTAGTTGCGGGCTGAAGTGGTGGAGGCTGAAGAAGATGGCGCAGGCGAGCAGGAGGCAGAGGCAGGCGAGGAGGTAGGGGGCCCAGATGGCGATGATGGCTCGGAGGATGATGTCGGGGCGTAGGAGGAGGGGGATGTTGTCGAAGGCGAGGATGAGGATGACCATGGGCCAGAGGGCAAAGCCGAGGACGAGTAGGGAGGCGGTGAGTGCTTGGCTGGCGGGGTTTTCGAGTGCCTGTTTTCCGGCGAGGAGGTAGATGGCGAGTGAGGCGGCGAGTGTGGGCAGTTGGCAGTAGAGCAGTGCGCCAAACCAGTCGGTGATGGGGATGATGATGGAGCCCCAGAAGTCTTCTAGCAGGGCGGTGGCGGTGTTGACGTAGGGTAGTTCGTCGGCGCCTCGGGCGGTTTCGGAGACGATGGTGAAGCAGAAGGTGACGAGGATGGCGCCAATGATGAGTTGGGCCAGTAAGCCAGCGCAGAAGATGCCGGGGAGCAGGTCGAGAAAGGGTAGCAGGCAGCACAAGGCGAGGATGACGAGGAAGCTGATGGTTTCCGGGAGGGAGCGGTATGGCAGGAGGAAGCGGAGGAGGTCGCGGCGGAAGGCGTGGCTTGGGTCTGGTTGGTCGAGCAGGGAGTCGGGTGGCAGTTCGGCGGGTGTATCGAAGGGTGCTGGCTGGGGGGTAGGGGGTGCGAGGATGGCGTTGGGGTCGAGCTTGATGTCGGCGGGCATTTTGGGGAAGAGTTCCTCGGGCGGGTCAGTCAGTGGGGGCGTATGGGGCGGGGTGTCTTGCGGGGAGTTGTTGTCGACGTTGGCGGGTTGTGCGGCGAAGCGGTTGTTGCATTGGGCGCAGATGGCCTCTCGAGAGGTCCAGCGAACGTCGAGGCGGTAGGTGGCGCCGCAGTGTGGACAGACAATGCGCATTTTCATGCGGCTTTTGTATGTCAGTAAGGGGCTCCGGTCAAGGCAGATCCGGGTTAGATGTCATCGATGATGACGAAGTTTCCGGCGGGAGTGAGGTTGGTGTTGATGTCGTTGGCGGCGTATAGGCCGAACTCCTGGGTGGAGCCGATGGTGGAGACGTTGCGGCCGATGACGCGGCCGATGGAGCCGACGTTGCTGGAGACGGGTTCGTCGGCGGCGAGGGGGAATCCAATGCTGGTGCGGATGGCGTCGGTGAGGACGCCGGCGGCGAAGTAGCTGTTGCGTAGCTGGCCGTTAAAGCGTACGAGGCCCAGGTTGCCGTTGCTGAGGAGGTCGTCGGTGCGGTCGTCTAGTGCGTTCATGCCGATGTCGTATCCGGCGAGGACGTAGGAGTCAGAGATGTTGTTCTTGATGAGCAGTCGGTCGACGTCGTCGAGGGTGCTGATGAGGGCGTTGTCGAGGTTGGCGGCGCGTAGGAGGCTGACGTTTTCGGCGCGGACGGTGGCGGAGAAGTTTTGGCCGGCGGTGACGGTGCCGAGGTCGCCCCATGCGGTAATGGTGCCGGCGATGCTTTGTCGTGCGGCGATGCGGCGGATGTTGCCCTCGACGAAGGTGGGCAGGTTGGAGACGTCGCCGATGTGGAAGGCGAAGGGGTCGTTAAGGATGGCGTTGAGGCTTTCCTGGCTGTCGATGCGTCCGGCGGAGACGTTGGCGTTGATGCTTCCGGTTCGGCTCATGATGGTGTTGATGTTTAGCATGGCGTGGATGTCGCCGTTGATGTCGTTCTGTGCGGTGAGGCGGTTGATGTTTCTGGCGAGCAGTGAGCCGTCCATTTGGTCGGTTTGGAACGATCGGACGTCACCGGCCAGGTTGAGCAAGGCGTTTGGCGCGACATAGTTGATGTTGAGAGTGGTGCCTTTGGGTGCCATGGTGGCGACGTTGAGGGAGGCTGCCGGGGCCATTTGGTCGAGTGAGAGTTTCTGGATGTAGCCGTTGACGGCGAGTGTTTGTCGGAGGGTGGCGTCGGGTGCCTGGATCTGGTTAAGGTTGCCTTCGACGTTGATTTTTCCGATGGAGGTTTGGCCGCCGTTGACGGATATTTTTATTTGGCTGTTTCTTCCGGTGTGGGAGACATTGAGGAGTTGGATGTCGGCTCCTGAGAGGAGTCCGTTTTCGAGGTAGATGACGGAGTCGGCGTTGATAGAGCGGACGGAGACGAGGTCGCCGTCGGCGTCCTGGAAGGCATAGTTGACGTTGGGTACGAGGGCGATGGGTCGTCCGATGCTGGAGGCGGTGATATTGATGGTGCGGCGGGGTTCGTCGAGGTCGTTGGAGTCCAGGGCGAGGGTGGCGAAGGCGTTGCCGTATAGTGAGGGTTTGTAGGTGACGGAGGCGGAGACGGTTTGGCCTGGGGCGATGGTGAGTCGGCCGTTATTGTCGGGGGCTGGCAGAGCGAGTTGGAACTGGTCGTTATCGAGTTGCCAGTTGGAGAGGACGAGGTCGCTGGAGCCACGGTTGGTGATATCGACAATCTGGGTGGCGGATTGGTTTTGGTCGATGGGGTCGAAGACGAGGTTGTTATGTGAGAGGTCGATGTCGGGTGTGACGAGTGAGGCGTTGAGGAAGACGCGTCCGTCGGTGGGAGCGTTGGAGTCGAAGCTGATGATGCCGGCGTAGTCTCCGGTGCCGAGGTTGGCGTCTGCGGTGAAGGTGACTCTGATGGGCAGTGACTGTCCCTTGTTGAGGATGATGTCGTCGGTGGGGTCAATGATTTCTGGCAGGGCGAAATATGGTCCCTGGATGAAGATGTCGTCAATGACGAGGGGGACGGGGGCGTTGTTGTTGATAAAGAAGGTTTGTGAGAGTGAGCCTCCGAGGGGGATGTCGCCGAAGTCGAGGTCGAGGTTGTAGGTGAAGTGGTCGTCGTATCGGAATCGCAGGGCTGGTTGGGTGGATATGCCGGCGAGGCTGGTGACGTCGACTTCGTAGGTTCCGGCGAGGTCGTTGCTGTGAATAAGGAGGCGGTCGTCGAAGTATCCGTCGTTGGGGGCGAGGAAGGTGACGGTGAGGTTGAAGGTGTCGCCTGGCGTCAGGATGACGTCATCGGTGTTGTTGTCGCGGTCGTTGGAGGGCGTGACGGTGAAATCGTTGGTGACGGCGTTGGCGAAGTTCCAATCGTAGAGGATGAGGTCGTCGGTGCCTTCGTTGACGAGTTGGAGAGTGGTGGAGGCGGGTTGGCCTGTGGGATGCCAGCCGAATTCGAGGAGGTCGTCGTTGGCGGCTCCCTGCTGTTCGTAGACAGCGAGGCCGGGGGCGATGCCTTGTCCGGTGAGTGAGAGGTTGTAGTCGCCGATGTAGTCGTTGGATTCGATGGCGACGGTGGCTTGGAGGTCGCCCAGTTGGTCGGGGGCGAAGCGTACGGTGACGACTTGGGCGTCCTGTTCTTCACCGTGGGGTTGGAGGATGAGTGGGAACTGGTCCCAGGTGGGCAGCAAGTCAAAGGCGCTGATGTCACCGGCGACGAGGCTGATGTTGTTGATGGAGAGGGGTTGGTCGCCGAGGTTGGCGACGGTGAAGGAGCTCCAGCCGAGTCCGCCATTGATTTGTCGGGGTCGGAATTCGATGAGGTTATCGTTGGAGGTGGTGCCGGATTGTTCGAAGACTCTGAGGTCGGCTCCGGTGACTTGGCCTTGCAGGTCGAGGGAGTAGGCGAAGGCTTCGCTGGTTTGGATGGTGAGGGTGTCCTGGTAGTGGTGGGCGCCGCCGTTGACGAAGCGTTGGGGTTCAAAGACGACTTCGAAGGTCCGTGAGGAGTGAGGGGCGATTGGAGGGTTGCTGACGTCAAAGTCGGGGATGTCAAAGTCGGTGAGTACAAAGGCTTCGGCGAGTTGGAGGGTCATGCTGGAGACGGTGAGCGGGTTGTCGCCGCGGTTGTGGACGGTGACGGCTCCGGGTGTGCTGCTGTCCACGACCTGTCGGCCGAAGTTCATTTGTTGTTCGAAGACGTCGCCGGGGGTGTAGGTAACGACGGTGTTGTGAGGGGAGAAGAGTAGGGGTTGCGAAGCGATGAGGTTGGGCGCGTCGCTTTCGGTGGTTTCGAAGGCTTCTTCGATGACGTTATCGGGGTCAGCGTAGGCGAGGACGTGATAGATGCCTTGGACGTGTGCGGGCACGTGGAGGCTGGCCTGGAGTAGTAGTGGTTGGTCGAGCAAGAGGTTGGTGACGTCCATCGTTGTGGCGAGGGGGATATCGTCGTCGTTGCCGAAGACGTCATCGGTGCTGAGGGCGAAGGCGACGTGGAAGGTGTCATAGATGTTGCCGAGTCCGACATTTTCGAGAGTAGCGTTGATGTGGATGTTGTGGCCGGACTGGGCGTGCAGCGGTACTTCCTGGTTGGTGATATCGATGTCGGTGAGGGCGATGTCGCCTCCGATGGCGTCGCCAAGGAGGGTGTATTGGACGTCAGGCTGTCCGTCGTCGGTGGTGAAGGTGAGGGTGGCGGAGAGGTCCAGTCCGGGATAGAGAGGTGTGAAGTAAGCGGCGAAGTCCTGTTCTTCGCCGGGGAGTAATTGAAAGATGGAGTCGCTGGTGACGGTCATTTGGTAGTCGGTGGCGTCGGGGTAGAATTCGGGGGCCCAGATGCGCAGGTAGTAGGTATCGGCGTCGCTGATGAGGTCGAAATCGGCGCCATCGTCGGTTGCCTTTGGCAGGATGTTTTCGCCAAAGGCGTTGATGATTTGGACGTCGCGTTGTTCTTCAAAGGTGTCGGCGAGGCGTATGTTGATCTGGTCGCCGTATTCGGCGTTGATTTGAAACCAGACGTTTTCAGGGAGAAAGGCTTCTGAGCCGTACTGGTCGGTGAGGCTCTGGCTAGCAGGGGCGAGGTCGAGCGGTTCAATGGTGTTGCTGCTGGGTTGGAGGACAATTTCGTATTCGCCGGTTTCTGCGATAGGCTCGCCCTGTACGCTGATGTAGTAGACGCCGTCGTAGGGGGTGACGAAGTCCTGGACGGTGACGAAGGTGTCGTTGTCGTATTCGGGGCTTCCGGGGAGGCCTTCGATCATGGGTTCGTCGTATTTGCTTAAAGGTTCTTCATCGAGGAATCCGAACCATGGGTCCGGCTCTTCAGGTTCGAAGGAGGGTTGTCCGTAGGCGTTGTAGACGGTGACGCTGGTTTGTGCGAGGCCTTTGATCTGGACGTCCAGCAGTTGTCCGGCGTCGGCGTGGACGTAGAACCACTGTGTGCGTCTGACGAGTTCCTCGGAGTCCTCGTCAAAATAGAAGTAGATACGGCCAAACTCTTCCTGGCCGATGTTGAGGAGGCCTAGCCGTTGGAGGTCGCGTGGTTGTCCCATTTCCCGCAGGGGGAGGAGGTCCTGGTGGAGGAGGAAGTTGTCGCCGGCGATGTTGAGGTCGGTGATGTTGATGGTATTATCGGACGTGTTGGTGACTCTAATGGTCTCTGGTCCGACGAAGCCGCCTAAGGGGACGAGGTCGGTAGGCTGGGGAGTGAAATCCATTTGGAAGAGGTATTCGTCATTTTCGGAGGAGAGAGGGTCTTGCAGGGAATCTGAGAAGAGCAGGTTGGGGTTTGCGGCGGCAGCGGTTGCCAGTTCGTAGGCCGTCGTCTCGGAGAGGACAGCAGAGAGGAGATAGCGCGCTTCCAAGGATTCAACAAAAAGCATGGTAAGGTACCTCTCAGGCCGGTATTTCAGGGTACCGGCAAAAACACGTGTATACAATAGCGACTGGGAAAGAGCCCCTTAGCCACCCTTTTGGGACCAACATTGTCAAAACCACCTAGCCTTAATTTTCATGGTAGATGCTGGCTGTGGTTTTGTCAAGGATGGTAGGGCTGTTTGGCGGGGTTAAGCGGTTTATTAGTATTGGCAGAGGGGGGGCTGTGCGTTCTGGGAGAGGCAGCGAAGGTTATATATGTTGTCTGTTGAACAAACATGAGTGGTACTTTGCTTTAATTTAGATAAGCGTGAGGGGGGGGGGAAATTTTTTTTGGGAAATAACGATTTTTCTTTGGCGTTATGGCCTAAAGGTTTATATTCTCGCTAATTCTAAACGGCGGCCAGCGTACATATGTCTGTCTGCCGGGTGGAGGGTGTGTCCGGACAAGCATGCAGAAGCGGCATTGTCGGCAGTGAAAGGCTTGGTGCGAGCAGGGTTGATGCCTTGCGAGGTCGGGCCATATTAGTGGTACAGGCCGATAGGTGGCGAGGTGCTGCTGTAGCTCAGTGGTAGAGCGCGTCCTTGGTAAGGACGAGGTCATGGGTTCAACCCCCATCAGCAGCTGTGCAGGCGTGGCGAGAGTCGCCACGAGTCGGGTCTTTGGGCGGGCAGGCCCGTAATAGAAGCGAGTATGGTAACCGTAAACACATAAGGTATGTTTCTTTAGCAGACCAAGAGATCGGAGGACAGCACAGATGGCTAAGGAGGTTTTTCAACGCACGAAACCTCACGTGAACGTAGGAACGATTGGCCACATTGACCACGGCAAGACGACGTTGACCGCGGCCATAACCCTGACCCAGGCGGCCAAGGGTATGTGTAAGGCGGTCTCCTACGATGAGGTGGCGAAGGCATCGGAGTCCCAGGGTCGTCGCGACTCGACGAAGATTCTGACGATTGCGACGAGTCACCAGGAGTATGAGTCGGAGAATCGTCACTACGCTCATATCGATTGTCCGGGCCACGCGGACTACATTAAGAACATGATTACGGGTGCTGCCCAGATGGACGGTGCGATTCTGGTGGTATCGGCGGCTGACGGTCCGATGCCTCAGACGCGTGAGCACGTTCTGTTGGCGCGTCAGGTAAACGTGCCGGCGTTGGTGGTATTTTTGAACAAGGTGGATCTGGTGGACGATCCGGAGTTGCTGGAGCTGGTGGAGCTGGAAGTTCGTGAGCTTTTGAGCAAGTACGAATTTCCTGGCGACGACATTCCGGTGATCAAGGGTGCAGCCAGTGAGGCGATGAACAATCCGACGGATCCGGAAAAGACGAAGTGCATTCAGGAGCTGATGGATGCGATCGATAGTTACATTCCGGAGCCGGAGCGTCAGGTTGACAAGCCTTTCCTGATGCCGATCGAGGATGTGTTCAGCATCAAGGGTCGTGGCACGGTGGGTACGGGTCGTATTGAGCGTGGCATGGTCAAGGTTGGCGAGGAAGTGGAAATCGTCGGTTTGAGCGATACTCGCAAGACGACGGTGACGGGCGTTGAGATGTTCAACAAGACGTTGGACGAGGGCCAGGCGGGTGACAACGTGGGTTGTCTGCTGCGTGGTGTTGAGAAGACGGACCTGGAGCGTGGTCAGGTATTGGCCAAGCCGGGTAGCATCACCCCTCACACGAAGTTTGAGGGTGAGGTATACGTATTGACGAAGGAAGAGGGTGGTCGTCACACGCCGTTCTTTACGGGGTATCGGCCGCAGTTTTACTTCCGGACGACGGACGTGACTGGTGGGCTCAAGTTGCTGGGCGGCGCGGAGATGTGCATGCCGGGCGACAACGTGACGGTCGAGGGTGAGATCATGTACCCGATCGCCATGGAAGAGGGTCTGCGTTTTGCGGTTCGAGAAGGCGGCCGTACGGTGGGTGCGGGCGTTGTGACGAAGGTGATTGAGTAAGGCGAGAGGCAGCGGGGCTGGTGGCGTGAGTATTGACTCACGCCCCAGCACTGATGGCGGCGGCCGGCGAGCGTCGGCGTAGAGGCCGTTTTGTCCCGCAGGCGGGCGTGAGCTCAGCCGGTCTGAGTGGCGTTTGTCAATAGATTCAGTAGGGCAGCGATATGGCAAAGAAGACGAAGCGAGAATACCACTGGATGGAATGTACCGAGTGCGGCGAGCGTAACTACCGCACGCAGGTGAACACGATGGGGGGCGTGCCCAAACTGGAGTTGAAGAAGTATTGCAGCCGCGATCGCAAGCGGACGGTTCACAAGCTGCGGAGGAAGTAGTCGCGTTTGGGCCGCCCGTTGCGGTATAGGTTTAGGCCAGTAGCTCAATTGGCAGAGCGACGGTCTCCAAAACCGTAGGTTGGGGGTTCGATTCCCTCCTGGCCTGATGGAGTGTATTATGTTGGCACTGAAGATTTACAAGAAGGGGCAAGGTTACTATACGCGGATGGGCACGGCGGTGGGGGCGGGTGCGATATCGGCGTTAGGTTGCTATAGTCTCTATAACCGACTGGACGCGATACGTACGGGCGGCGTGATTACGTCGGCGGGTAAGACGTGGCTTCAGGCGGGTATTCCGGCGGTGCTGTTTGTAGCGTTGGGGTACCTGGTGTTCAAGCTGGTGAACACACCGCGTTGGGCGGACTTTATGATCGCCACCGAGGGGGAGATGAAGAAGGTGTCGTGGTCGAGCAAGAAGGAGATCGTGGCGTCGACGAAGGTCGTGATCATCACGGTGATCTTGCTGGCGATACTTCTGGCGGTGGTTGACGTTGGTTTTGCGAACTTATTTGAGGCTGTAGGCGTATTGAAAGTAATAGGCTCGTAGGGGAATATCAACCTTGACGGAAGCAACCAATCCCAAGCTGTGGTACGTTCTACGGGTCGCATCGAACCGTGAGGAGAAGGTTCGTGATGCCTTGTCTCGGAAGGTCGAGGTGGAAGGCCTCGATGAGCAGATAGGGCGGATATTGGTTCCGACGGAGCGTGTAAAGCGTGTTCGTGGTAGCCAGCAGCGTGTTTATGAGCGTAAGCTGTATCCGGGTTACGTATTTATTGAGATGGCGACGGCGGAGGACGGGGCGGTCCAGGAGCAGTCGTGGTTTATCATTAAAGAGACGAGCGGCGTAGGCGATTTTATAGGTACGGAGGGCAAGCCGAGCCCGATGAGTGAGGCCGAGGTGAGCAAGATGCTGCACCAGGCGGAGCGGCCTGAAGAATCGCCGAGCATCCAGATGGAGTTCAAGAAGGGCGACCGGATCAAGGTCAAGGGAGGCTCGTTTGAGGGTTTCGAAGGGGATGTGGAAGACATCGACCCGGAGAAAGGTACGGTACGGGTGATCGTGACGATATTTGGTCGGGCGACGCCTTTGGATATAGAATACTGGCAGGTGGAAAAGGTATAGGCATTGAGGTCGTGGCGTGGTGTTGCGTGAGCGACGTAGGCGACGCGGGCAGCGAGATAAAGGCGTAGAGTAAAAATGGCCAAGGCAAAAAAAGAAGTTACGGCGAAGATTAAGTTGCAGGCAGCGGGCGGTCAGGCGACGCCAGCACCTCCTGTGGGTCCGGCGTTGGGTCAGCACGGGGTGAATATCGGTCAGTTCGTGTCTCAGTTCAATGAACGGACGAAAGAGCACAACGGCATGATGGTGCCGGTGGTGATCAACGTATACAAGGACCGGACGTTTGATTTTGAGGTGAAGAGTCCGCCGGCGGCGGAGTTGCTCAAGCAGGCGGGTGGTATTGCGAAGGGTTCGGGCGTACCTAACAAGGACAAGGTTGGGCAAGTGACGCGTGAGCAGCTTGAGTCGATTGCGAAGATGAAGATGGCGGATCTGAATGCGTTTGACATGGATCAGGCGGTGAAGATCATCGCGGGGACGGCCCGGAGCATGGGGCTGGATGTCGTGTCGTAGGAGCTGTTTAGATTGGGGGGCGGTTCTGTGAGGCTAGAGCATATCGAGTCGGTGAGTTCACCGTGAGGAGTCGAGGGGGGACAGTGTTGATGGCGTACCACGGCCATGAAGAGTGGGAGCAGGCTAACTTGCGAGGAATGGAATGCGGAAGCGGAGTAAGCGCTACGAGGAACAAGCGGGTCAGGTGCCTGAGGGCGCGTTGGCGTTAGAGCAGGCGGTCGAGAAGGTGCAAAGCTGGAAGGGTGGCAAGTTCGACCAGTCGGTGGAATGTGTGATCCAACTGGGAATTGACACGCGGAAAGCGGACCAGGCGGTTCGTGGTGCGGTATCGTTGCCTCATGGTATAGGCAAGTCGGTACGTGTGATTGCATTTTGCGAAGGGGAGGACGTGGAGAAGGCGATTGGTGCGGGCGCCAGTGAGGCGGGTAGTGACGAGTTGGTGGCGAAGGTTCAGGGGGGTTGGTTGGACTTTGATGTGGCCATTGCACACCCGCGGATGATGAGCAAGGTGGGCAAGCTTGGTCGGATATTGGGGCCGCAGGGGAAGATGCCCTCGCCGAAGGGTGGTACGGTAACGGCGGAGATTGAGAAGGCGGTGAAGGATTACTCGGCGGGCAAGATAGAGTTTCGTAATGATTCTGGGGGCAACGTGCACGCGTTGGTGGGGAAGATGAGTTTTGAGAAAGCGAAGTTGGTGGAGAATATAGAGATGTTTCTGGGGACGATCCGGCGGATGAAGCCGTCGGCGGCGAAGGGGGCGTACATGAAACAGGTGTGTATCAGTGCGACAATGACTCCGTCGGTTAAGGTTGCGTTGTCCTAGGAACAGGAGCAAGGCGAGAAGTATGAGTAAGAAAGTAAAAGGATTGATGCAGGGCGAGCTTCGGCAGCGTTACGACGGTGTTGATCAGTGCTTGGTGGTATCGGTGCGTGGTATGAGTGGGGTGGAGAACAATGAGCTGCGTGGCGCGTTGTTGGCGAAGGATATGCGTCTGAACGTGGTGAAGAATTCGCTGGCACGTCGTGCGTTTGCCGAGGTTGGCATGGAAGGCGCGGACGATTTGTTCGACGGGCCTTGTGCGGTGGTTGTTGGTGGGGACAACATTGTGGACGCGGCGAAGGTGGTGAAGGAATGGGCTGACAAGCTCGAGCACCTGGTGATCAAGGGTGGTTACGTTGAGGGGCAGGTACTTGACGACCAGGGTGCTATTGCGTTGTCGAAGATGCCGAACCGTCGCGAGCTTCAGTCGCGTGTGGTTGGTTGTGCGTTGTCGCCGGGTAGTCAGTTGGCTGGGGCGATTGGTCAGGCTGCTGGGTATATTGCCGGGTGCGTCAAGGCGTTGGTCGAGAAGCTGGAAGAGGGTCAGGAGGCTGCCTGAGGTATCGGGCAGTTGTCTGGACCAGAGGTGGATCAGGAGATATTTGGGGCTGTGGCCTGCGGTTGAGGCCCCGACGAGATAGAACAGGTAACGGCGTTCGACTGCCCCTTCGGGGTTAAAACGGGATGGTGGCATTCCGGCACTTGATCGTCAGTATCCGGATTAGACAGGAGTGATTAGATAATGGCAGAAGAAACACAAGCCGCTGTGGCCGAGAAGACTTTCAGCGATGCGATTAAGAAGTTGGGTGACGAGATTGTTGGCCTGACTTTGCTGCAAGCGAAGGAGCTGGGCGACTATTTGAAAGACGTTCATGGTATTGAGCCTGCGGCGGGTGCCGTGGCGGTAGCGGCGATGCCTGGAGCGGGCGGCGAGGCTGCGGAAGAAGAGGAAAAGACGGCTTTCGATGTGGTTCTCAAGGAAGTCGGCGACCAGAAGATCAAGGTGATTAAGGAAGTGCGGGCGGCGACTGGTCTGGGCTTGAAAGAAGCGAAGGATCTGGTTGAAGGTGCTCCGAAGGCGGTCAAGGAAGGTCTGAGCAAGGAAGACGCCGAGGCGTTGCAGAAGACGCTTGAGGCAGTGGGCGCCACGATCGAGATCAAGTAATTGGGCGTGTAGGGTAAAGAACCGGGCCGAAGGTGCGCAGGTGCCTCGGCCCGGCGTGCCGCGCGGCGGCGTTGAAGATACCGTAAATTGTCTGTGAGGGATTGAGATGTTTTTCAAGGAAAGCCGCCATTTTGGTGAAAAGACCGAGGCGATCGCAATTCCTGAGCTGAGCAGGCTGCAGCGGGAAAGTTACGATAATTTTCTGCAGAGCAAGGTCGTGCCGGCCAAGCGCAAGGCGGTGGGGCTGGAGGGGTTGCTGCAAGAGATTTTTCCGATTGTCAGTTATGACGAGAACCTGCAGCTTGACTACGTTGGCTACGAGTTGGGCAAGGCGCGGTATAACCCGGATGAGTGTCGCTACCTGCGTTTGACGTACGGTTTGCCGTTTCGTGTACGTTGTCGGTTGAGCCGTAAGGACAAGGGCGAGGTGATGGAGGACAGCGTCTACCTTGGCGAGGTTCCCATCATGATAGGAGGGGGCGAGTTTATCGTCAACGGAGCGGAGCGTGTGATTGTGAATCAATTGCACCGTAGCCCTGGTGTGGACTTCGTGGTGGAGTCGCTGGAGGGTGACCGGCCGTTGCACGGATGTCGCGTGATTCCGGAGCGTGGCAGCTGGATCGAGGTGAACGTCACGAAGAAGGATGTGATGGTGGTTCGCATCGATCAGTCGGCGAAGCTGAGTGCGACGACGTTTTTGCGTGCGATGGACGAGCGTTTCAGCACGACCGAGGCGATCATCAAGGAGTTTTACCCGACGAAGCAGGTGTCGGTTGATAGCGTGAAGCCGGAGACGTGGGCGGCGGCGCCGATTATTGACAAGGAGACGGGGGAGGTTCTGGTCAAGGCGGGTTGTCAGCTGGGCGAGGCGACGGCGGCGATTCAGCAGTCGACGATGAAGCGTATCACGGTGATTGAGAAGGTGAGCGACGCGATCATATTGAATTCGCTGGCGGAGGACCCGGCGGAGGACCACGATCAGGCGTTGCTTCGTATTTATATGCGATTGCGTCCGGGCAATCCGGCGCAACTGGAGAAGGCGCGGACGCTGTTCGCGGAGAAGTTTTACGATGCCAATCGTTATCGTTTGGGGCGTGTAGGGCGGTTTCGTCTGAATCGCAAATTCCAGCAGGAAATTGCGGAAGACGAGATGACGTTGCGTCCTGAGGATTTTCTCAATTCGATCAAGTATGTGGTTGGGTTACGTGACGGCAAGGGGCAGGTGGATGATATTGACCATCTGGGCAATCGGCGTTTGCGTACGATTGACGAGTTGGCGACGGACGAGTTGCGTAAGGGTTTTCTCAAGCTGCGTCGGGCGGTCCAGGAGCGTATGAGCGTTAAGGATCCGGACCAGCTGGGACGTATTGCGGAGCTGATTAATAGTAAGAGTATATCGAGCAGCATAGACTTCTTTTTCGGTCGTGGTGAGCTAAGCCAGGTGGTGGACCAGACGAATCCGCTGAGCCAACTGACGCATGAGCGTCGTCTGTCGGCGTTGGGTCCGGGTGGGCTCAACCGCAAGCGTGCGGGTTTTGAAGTGCGTGACGTGCACATCAGTCACTACGGGCGTATTTGTCCGATCGAGACGCCTGAAGGTACGAACATCGGGCTGATATCATCGCTGAGTATTTATGCGAGCGTAGACGAGTACGGTTTTCTTGTGACGCCTTATCGGCGGGTGGAGAAGGGGCGTGTCAAGGACGTCGCCTATTTGCGGGCGGACGAGGAGATCGAGGCGATCTTGGCGCCGACGGACGTGTTGGGTAAGAACTCGGACAAGCTGCGTGAGGGTATGGTGTTGGCGCGTCTGGAGGGGGACTTGGCGCAGGTGGACAGCACAGATGTCCAGTATGTGGACGTGTCGTCGAAGCAGACGGTGGGTGTATCGGCGGCGTTGATACCGTTTTTGGAACACGATGATGCCAACCGGGCGTTGATGGGCTCGAACATGCAGCGTCAGGCCGTACCTCTATTGCGGACGGAGCCCCCGATTGTTGCGACGGGGATGGAGCGCGAAGTAGCGGGCAACAGCAGCATGGTGGTGCGGGCGCAGCACCAGGGCAAGGTGACGTACGTGGACGCGATGCGGATCGTGATCGACGACGCGGACGAATACGTCATGCGTAAATATGTGGGGCTGAACGAGCGGACGTGTCTCAACCAGAAGCCTTTAGTGAATTTGGGTGAGAAGGTCAAGGTGGGGCAGGTGATTGCGGATGGGGCGGCGACGGCTCAGGGCGAGCTGGCGTTAGGTCGCAATGTCATGGTTGGCTTCATGATGTTTGATGGTTACAACTTTGAGGACGCGATTCTGATCAGCGAGCGGCTGGTGAAGAACGACGCGTACACAAGTGTTCATATTGAGGAATACGAGGTTGAGATCCGGGAGACGAAATTAGGGCGTGAGGAGTTCACGTGCGATATTCCGAATGTCTCGGAGAAGGCGCTGGCGAATCTGGATGAAGGTGGCGTTGTCCGGGTGGGGACGCAGGTCAAGCCTGGCGACATTCTGGTGGGTAAGGTTTCTCCGAAGAGCAAGAGTGAGCTCTCGCCGGAGGAGAAGCTGCTTTACGCCATTTTTGGTCGGGCAGGTGAAGACGTCAAGAACGATAGTCTGGAAGTGCCGAGCGGTCAGGAAGGCATCGTAATAGACGCGAAGCGTTTTTCGCGGCGGATGTACATGACGGACGAGCAGCGACGTGCTCACAGCCAGGCGATGAAGGATTACGAGCAGTCGATGTCGCATAAGGTATGCGAGATTTTCCGGCAGATGTCGCGTGTTCTGAGCGATCGGCTGGAACTGGTGGTTGTTGACCCGAGTACGCGGCAGAAGCTGGGGCTCAGTGATAATGACGAAGTGATTCTGGAGCAGGTTGATAATTTTCAGATGACGTGGATCAAGCCTGCAGCTCGCCGGAAAGAGGCTGAGGAGGCGTTGCGGCCTTACCTGAAGCGTATCGAGGAGCTGCAGGAGGAGCGTCAGCGTAAGTTGCAGCAGATGAAGCGTGGGGACGAGCTTCCTTCGGGGGTGCTGGAGATGGTGAAGGTCTACATTGCCACGAAGCGGCGTCTTTCGGTGGGCGACAAGATGGCGGGACGGCACGGTAACAAGGGTGTGATCGCCCGGATCCTGCCTGAGGAAGACATGCCATTTTTGGAAGATGGTACACCGTTGGATGTATTGCTGAATCCGTTGGGCGTGCCGAGTCGAATGAACGTGGGGCAGATTCTGGAAACGCACCTTGGTTGGGCGGCGAGGATTCTGGGCTTTCAGGCGATAACGCCGGTCTTTGACGGGGCAACCGAGCAAGATGTACATGAGTGCATCGAGCAGGCGAACCAGCGTGTGCGTGAGCGTGTGGCGGAGATCGAAGAAAGCAAGGCGGTGCCGCCGGTGGACGAGGTTTATGTTGAGATGCCTTATGGGGGCAAGGCCAGAGTTTATGACGGACGGACCGGCGAGCCGTTGGATCAGTCGGTGACGGTGGGTCAGATGTACCTGTTGAAGCTGCATCACCTGGTGGATGACAAGATTCATGCCCGCGCGACGGGTCCTTACAGTTTGATTACGCAGCAGCCGCTGGGTGGTAAGGCTCGTACGGGCGGCCAGCGATTTGGGGAAATGGAAGTGTGGGGTCTGGAGGCGTACGGCACGGCGTATATACTCCAGGAGTTGCTGACGGTCAAGAGCGATGATGTCGAGGGTCGCACCAAGATATATGAATCGATGGTGAAGGGGCTCAATTGCCTTGAAGCAGGCACGCCGGTATCTTTTGACGTGCTTTGCAATGAAATCCGTGGGTTGGGGCTCAATATCCAACTGGAGAAGAAGAAGGTTATTTGAGCAGTGCCCAGCCAGGCTGCCCCGGTGGGCGGCGATGAGGAAACAGAGACTAAGAGAACGTTACGACTTCCGGTGAAACCGGACTAGGCTCTTATAGCCCGGGAGCAGAGGCCCATGATCGAGTCCATTTACGACCGTATCAATGATTATGGTTCCGTTAAGATTAACTTGGCCAGTCCCAACGACATTCGGAGTTGGTCATTTGGCGAGGTGCGCAAGCCGGAGACCATCAACTACCGCACCTACCGGCCGGAAAAGGATGGGCTCTTTTGCGAGCGTATCTTTGGTCCGGAGCGTGACTGGGAGTGTGCGTGCGGTAAGTATAAGGGAACCAAGTACAAAGGCATTATATGCGATCGCTGCGGGGTAAAGGTGACGCACAGTCGTGTGCGGCGCAAGCGTATGGGCCATATCAATTTGGCTGCTCCGGTGGTGCATATCTGGTTTTTCAAGGCCATGCCGTCGCGGCTGGCGAATTTGCTAGATATGAAAACGTCTGATATCGAGAAGATTGTTTACTTCCAGGATTACGTGGTAACGGACGTGGGCGATACGCCGTTGAAGCCCAAGCAGCTCTTGAGCGAGGAAGAATTTCGTCGTGCGTGGGAGAAGTACGGGGACACGTTTAAGGCGGAGATGGGCGCCGAAGCGGTGCGGACGCTTCTGACGACGCTGGACCTTCATCAGGAGATGGTGACGCTGCGTGAGAACCTGGCCAAGACCAACAGTCAGCAAAAGGCCAAGGATATTTCGAAGCGGCTCAAGATTGTTGAATCGTTGCGTTTGAGCGACAACCGTCCGGAGTGGATGGTGATGGACGTGGTTCCGGTGATTCCGCCGGACTTGCGGCCTCTGGTGCTGTTGGAAAGCGGCAACTTCGCTACGAGTGACTTGAACGATTTGTACCGACGGATTATCAACCGGAACAATCGGTTGAAGAAGTTGGTTGACCTTAATGCACCTGAAGTCATTATCCGGAACGAGAAGCGTATGCTTCAGCAGGCGGTGGATGCTTTGTTCGATAACGGACGGTGCCGCCGGCCGGTGTTGGGTTCGAGCAATCGGCCGCTGAAGAGTTTGACCGATATGATCAAGGGCAAGCAGGGGCGGTTCCGCGAGAACCTGCTGGGCAAGCGTGTTGACTATTCGGCGCGGTCGGTGATTGTGGTGGGGCCGGGACTGCATCTGCACCAGTGTGGGCTTCCCAAGCGCATAGCGTTGGAGCTCTACCAGCCGTTTATTATTCGGCAACTGAAGGAGCGGGGGCTTGCCGATACGATCAAGAGCGCCAAGAAGATGCTGGAGCGGCGTGAGGAAGTGGTCTGGGACGTGCTTGAAGAAGTGATTCGGGAGCATCCGGTGATGCTTAACCGGGCGCCCACGTTGCACCGCATGGGGATCCAGGCGTTCGAGCCGGTGCTGATTGAGGGGCACGCGATCAAGGTGCACCCGTTGGTGTGTAAGGGGTTCAACGCGGACTTTGATGGCGACCAGATGGCGGTTCACCTGCCGTTGTCGGTGGAGGCTCAGGCCGAGGCACATGTGTTGATGTTGGCGACGAATAACATTTTCTCGCCCGCGAATGGATCGCCGATCATGTCGCCTTCGCAGGATATCGTGCTGGGCAACTACTATATTACTATTATGCGTTCGGGGCAAAAGGGCGAGGGGATGGGCTTTTCGAGTCCATTCGAAGCCTTTATTGCGTACGAGAACAAGGATGTGGACGTTCATGCCGCTATCCGGGTACGTCTTCCCAAGCACAAGCGGGCGCTGGACAAGGACGACCAATTCAGTGAGTATGGGGCGACGATCGAGACGAGTGTCGGGCGGTGCATTTTCAATGACGTTCTTCCCGATGACATGCCGTTCTACAATCTGGGGCTGGGCTCGCGTGCGTTGAGTCGGGTGATCAGTGATTGTTTCCAGATTTCTGGTCGTGCCGCGACGATTGATTTGCTTGATGATATCAAGGAACTAGGTTTCAAGCAGGCGACGCTGGCGGGGCTTTCGATGTCGGTTACGGATTTGCGGATTCCGACGAAGAAGCATGAGATCATCGACGTGACGCAGAGGCGTGTGGATCGTATTATGGACAACTTCCGCAGTGGGGCGTTGACGGAAGGCGAACGTTACAATCAGATCATTGACGCGTGGACGCATGCCCGAGTGCAGGTGACGGCGGAGATGATGAAGGAACTGGAAAACGACACGCGGGACGGTGTGCCTTATCTGAACCCGGTCTTCATCATGACGGAGTCGGGTGCTCGTGGTAAAGTGGACCAGATTCAGCAGTTGTGCGGGATGCGAGCTCTGATGGCCAAGCCGTCGGGTGAGATTATGGAAACGCCGATTCGGGCGAATTTCCGCGAGGGGCTCAAGGTGCTGGAGTATTTCAGCTCCACACACGGTGCACGGAAGGGCTTGGCTGATACGGCTCTCAAGACTGCGGACAGCGGGTATTTGACGCGTAAACTGGCTGATGTGGCCCAGAATGTGATTGTGAACGAGCATGACTGCCATACGCTGCAGGGTATCAGCAAGAGTGCCATTTACAAGGGCGAGCAGGTATCGATTCCACTGCGGGAACTGATCATTGGGCGTACGGCCCGGGATACGATTCGCAACCCGATTACGGACGAGATAATCGTTGAAGAGAATCAGATTATTACGCCGCAGATTGCGCGTAAGGTGGAGGATCTGGGCCTGGATACCATTCGGGTGCGTAGCTCGATGACGTGTGAGAGTCCCATTGGTGTCTGTGCCACGTGCTACGGGGTGGATTTGAGCACGGGTCGTCAGGTGGAGGAAGGTATGGCGGTGGGTATAGTGGCCGCCCAGTCCATTGGTGAGCCGGGCACGCAGCTAACGATGCGGACGTTCCACACGGGTGGTATTGCCGAACGTGAGGTGGTGGAACACCAGGCGCGTTCGGGGGTGGCCGGGACGGTGAAATATTCCGACCTCAACGCGGTGAAGGCGCCGGACCTTGAAGGTGAGATGCGGATGGTCGCGCTGAAACGTAATGGGGAGATTCTGATCAATGATGCCAAGGGGCGTGAGCTGGACCGGTACCGCGTGAGCTACGGTGCCACGGTTCTGGTGGAAGAAGGCACAGAGGTCAAGGTGGGGGATGCTCTCTTTGAATGGGACCCGCACCGTGTGCCCATTTTGTCGGAAGTGGCGGGTGTGGTGCGTTTTCAGGATGTTGAAGAAGGCGAGACGATTCGGACGGAAGTGGACCAGCACGGGCGTACGTTGCGGCCGGTGGTGATTGAGCATAAGGGCGAGAAGCATCCTCGGGTGGTAGTGGAAGATGCGGAAGGTCGAATTTTGGATTTCCACTATCTGCCGGCGAAGGCTCGTATTGAGGTGGACGAGGGGGAGGAGATCGAGCCGGGAGCGTTGTTGGCTCAGCAGCCGCGTGCTATTACGGGTACGGAAGACATTACGGGTGGTCTGCCGCGTGTGACGGAGGTGTTTGAGGCGCGTCGGCCGAAGGAGCCGGCGGCGATGGCGGAGATATCGGGTCGGGTGGAGCTTCGTAGCGACAAGCGTCGGGGCAAGATGACGATTATTGTGCGGTCAGAGTCGGGAATGGAAGTGGAGCATCATGTGCCGCACGACAAGCATCTGAACGTTCACTCGGGCGACTATATTGAGGCGGGAGAGCCGTTGACGGATGGTCCGCTGGTGCCGCACGACATTCTGCGTATTCGTGGTGAGGAAGCCTTGCAGCATTACCTGCTGATAGAGATCCAGAATGTGTATCGTGCTCAGAATGTGAAGATCAACGACAAGCACGTTGAGATCATAATTGGGCAGATGCTTCGTAAGGTGAAAGTGGATAATGTTGGGGATAGCGATCTTCTGCCTGGCGAGGTATTGGACAAGTTCCGTTTCCGCGCGGTGAACCGGAAGATGGCAGAGAGTATCAAGGTCACCGAGGCGGGCGAGACGGATCTGGCGGTGGGGACGACGCTGACGCAGGAGGAATTGGAGCGGGCGAATGAGCCGGTTTCGGCAATTGGCGGCGAGCCGGCCACGGGAGGGCGGTGTCGCCCGGCCAGTGGTGCGACGATGCTGTTGGGTATCACCAAGGCGTCGTTGCAGTCGGAGAGTTTCGTATCGGCCGCCAGTTTCCAGGAGACGACTCGGGTCTTGACGGAGGCGGCTATTTCGGGTAAGGAGGACCGTCTGCTGGGGCTGAAGGAGAACGTGATCCTGGGGCACCTGATTCCGGCGGGGACGGCGTTTAAGCCGTATTTGGACATGCACGTGAAGCACTTGGCGGCTCCTCCGACGCCTCCGGAATTTTTGGCCGAGGAGCTGGATGAGCGTAAGGCAGCGGAGGCTCGGGCGGAAGCTGCAATCAAGGAAGCTTTAGGCTTGACGTCGAAGGACTGAACCGCTACTATGCACGGTTTAATGTAGCATTAAGACAGTACGTTTTGGAGATGATAATGCCCACGATTAACCAATTGGTCCGGCACGGACGGAAGAAGGTGCGAAGTAAGGGTCGCACGCCGGATTTGGAGCAGTGCCCGTCGCGGCGTGGCGTGTGCTTACAGGTGCGGACCCAGACACCGAAGAAGCCTAACTCGGCGTTGCGGAAGGTGGCGCGTGTGCGTCTGAGCAACGGTCGTGAAGTGACGGCGTATATTCCGGGAATCGACCACAACCTTCAGGAGCACAGCATCGTGCTGGTTCGTGGGGGGCGAGTTCGTGACTTGCCTGGTGTGCGCTACCACATCGTGCGTGGCGTTTTGGACAGTCTGGGCGTTGCCAATCGTAAGCAGGGCCGCAGTAAGTATGGGGCACGGCAGCCCAAGTAAATAAGCATTGAAACCGCCCGGGCAGATTATGGGACCATACGGTGGTCCGTAAGGCTGCGGGCCTGACAAGAACGACTGGAGGCTACTTAGCCCATGGCAAAGCGTTTTACAGCATCCGCTGAACAACTTAAACCCGACCCGAGGTACCATAAGAAGTTGGTTTCCAAATTCATCAATGGCTTGATGTGGGACGGCAAGAAGAGCGTGGCGCAGAAGGTGATGTATGACGCCATGGACGTCATCGGCAAGCGAGTGAAAGACGCGCCGCCGATTGAGGTTTTTGAGACGGCCATTGCCAATGTCAAGCCGCTGATCGAGGTGCGGAGCAAGCGTGTTGGTGGTGCGAGCTACCAGGTTCCGATGCAGGTGAATCCGGCGCGGCAACAGGCGCTGGCGTTCCGTTGGATTCTGGCTGCGGCGCGCGGCAAGCGTGGCAAGCCGATGCACCTGAGGCTAGCGGACGAATTGGTCGCTGCCTACAACAAAGAGGGTGCCGCCATGTCGACGCGTGAGAACGTGCACCGCATGGCCGAGGCGAATAAGGCTTTTGCCCATTTCGCCTGGTAAAGCCACTTTTTCGGAAACTGACTGCCACAATTGGGGCACTTATCACCCGATTGTGGCAGTTTTGTCATTAGAGCTAACCGTAACTTTTATTGATGATGGCATATGAGCACTGACCTAGCAAAGATTCGTAATATTGGCGTAATGGCCCACATTGACGCAGGCAAGACGACCGTTTCTGAACGGATCCTGTATTATACGGGGCGTACCTACAAGATCGGTGAGGTGCACCACGGCACGGCGGTGATGGACTTTCTCGAAGAAGAGCAGGAGCGAGGGATTACCATTACGTCGGCGGCGACGACGTGCCCGTGGAAAGGCTATACGATCAATCTGATTGACACGCCGGGGCACGTGGATTTTACGGTCGAGGTTGAGCGGAGCTTGCGGGTGCTGGATGGTGCGGTGGCGGTTTTTGACGCCAGCGAAGGGGTTCAGGCGCAGTCGGAGACGGTGTGGCGTCAGGCGGACAAGTATGAGGTGCCGCGGATTTGCTTTATCAATAAGATGGACAAGCTGGGCGCGGACTTCGAGATGGCGGTTCGCAGTCTCAAGCAACGGCTCTGGGCCAATCCGGTGCCGATTCATCTTCCGCTGGGGGCGGCGAGCACGTTTCACGGGTTTGTGGATTTGATCGAGATGAAGGCGTTGGTCTTTGAGAAGGAAAAGGTGGGGGCGCGTGCGGAAGTGATCGAGGTTCCGGAGGACGTGCGTGAGGCGGCTGAGGAAGCGCGGCATCTGCTGATGGAGAAGGCGGCTGAACAGGATGATCAGCTGCTGGAGAAGTACCTTCACGAGGAGGCGCTTTCGAACGAGGATATCATCGCGGGGTTGCGTTGCGGGACGGTTGCGGGGCGATTGCATCCGGTGCTGTGCGGCTCGGCGTTGCAGAACATTGGCGCGCGTAAAGTACTGGATGCTATCACGTACTTTCTGCCGAGTCCTCTGGACTGTCCGAAGGTGCGGGGTTTTCTTAAGGGCGATCGTGAAAAGGTAGGAGAGTTCGGGGCCGACCCCGACGGGCCGCTGGTGGCGCGGGCGTTCAAGATTACCGCGACGGAGCATGGCGATCTGACGTTTACTCGGATCTATTGCGGCACCCTTAAGTGCAACAGTCGGGTGCTGAACAGCAGCCAGGACCGCAAGGAAAACGTCACGAAGATTCTTCGTATGCACGCCAACGCGCGGACCCAAGTTGATCATGCCAGTGCGGGCGACATTGTCGCTCTAGTGGGTCTAAAGAATACACTGACGGGCGATACCATTTGTTCGGCCAAGCAGTCGATAGTCATGGAGGGGATGGAATTTCCTGAGCCGGTGATCAGCCTGTCGGTGGAGCCGGCCACCAGCAGCGACCGTGCCAAGCTCGCGCAGGCGCTCGACACGCTCAAGCGTGAGGACCCGACGTTCAAGGCGAAATACGACGTGGAAACGGGCCAGACGCTCATTAGTGGTATGGGCGAACTGCACCTGGAGATTCTCCAGCACAAGCTGACGCGTGATATGAAGGTGGGCATTCTGGTGGGCCGGCCGCGTGTGGCGTACAAAGAGACCATTACGCTGGCTGCGGAGGGGGAAGGCAAATTTGTCAAGCAGACGGGAGGGCGAGGCCAGTACGGTCACGCCATTATCTCCATCGAGCCGCATGAAGCTGAGGCGGGGGAGGAGCCGCTGGTGTTCGAGGACCGCGTCACGGGCGGCAACATTCCGCGGGAGTATATACCTTCGATTATTCGGGGGATCAAGGATGCGACGGGCAGCGGGCCGCTGGGCGGTTTTCCGGTGATCAATATTAAGGTGACGATTCTGGACGGGTCCTTCCACACGGTGGACTCTTCGGACATTGCGTTTCAGCAGGCGGGCAGTCTGGCGTTTGCCGAGGCGCTCAAGAAGGCCAAAGCAGTACTGTTAGAGCCGATCATGAAATTGGAAGTGGTCACCCCAGAGCAGTTCTACGGGGTGGTTCAAGGGGATTTGTCTCGCAAGCGGGCGGTTATCGGGCACACCGAGCAGCGTCAACAGATGCGGATCATCGAAGCGCGGGTGCCGCTAGGGGAGATGTTTGGGTACGCATCGGAGCTGCGTGGCTCCACACAGGGTCGGGCCAGCTATACGATGGAGCCGGACAGCTATGCCCCGATGCCGGAGCAGATTTCTCAAAAAGTATTGGAAACAACCTATTGACAGGGAGGGTGACTGTCGGTAGTATGTTTAGTCTTAACCCTCGCGAGCGGCGTTATGGATGATGCCGCGTTAGTGTAAACTGTTAAGGTGCCTGAAGTTATCCAGGGATGGAAGGGTTGGCCGTCACAGGCCCAGCCAGCATGTCTGACGCCAGCGTCGCTCCGACGCCAGGGAAGACGGGCATTTCGCGGGGAAAAGATCAAGCGGAAGTAAGGCCGTCTTGCTGTTTTTTTGGCAAATTAAGGGAATTTTACGAATTTTATGTTGACTCAAAAGTTGTAGCCGCTACCCTGATAGGTCTATCCAAAACGTTATGGGAAAAGTGCTTACGCCCGGTAAGCAGCGGTAGTACGGTCCGGCACGAGAAGCGGGCCGGCGGGTAGGAATAGGTTGCAATTTTTTTGGCAAAGGCCAAGCGGGAGCATTGAAGCGTGGAAACCGAACGCATTAGAATACGAATGGAGGCCTACGATCATCGGGCGCTGGATTCATCGGCGAGCGAGATTGTCGACCATGCCCGCCGTACCAACGCTCGGGTCTCGGGGCCCATCCCGCTTCCCACGCGGATCGAACGCTACACGGTACTGCGTTCGCCGCACATTGACAAGAAGTCGCGTGAGCAGTTTGAGATGCGTACGCACAAGCGTCTGATTGACATTTTTGAAGCGAACCCGCGGACGGTCGAAGCGTTGAACCGTTTGGTCGTACCGGCGGGTGTTTTTGTAAAGATCAGGGTCTGAGTAAACGGGACGTGCTCTGCAGATGGCAGGCACGTTTTTTTTCGGCATTGATCGGGTCCAAACGCAAGAGAGTAAGACACAATGGCCGCAGCACTCTTAGGAAAAAAGATAGGGATGACTCGCGTCTACGATGAACAAGGCGTGTTGACGCCCGTGACCGTCATCGAGGCGGGCCCCTGCACGATAATGCAGGTAAAGACGACCGAGAGTGAAGGGTATAACGCCCTGCAAATCGGCTTTGGCGAAGTCAAGCGGAACCGGCGTAAGAAGCCGCAGGTGGGGCATGCGAAGAACGCCAAGACGACGCCCAAGGCGTATGTTCGTGAAGTGCGTTTGGCGGACGCTCCGTCGCAGGCGGTGGGCGAAGAGTTGACCGTGAGCGTGTTTGAGGCAATCAAGTACGTTGATGTTATCGGCACGAGCAAGGGCAAAGGGTATGCGGGTGTGATGAAGCGTCATGGCTTCAAGGGCCAGCCGGCGAGTCATGGTGTGGAGCGTAAGCACCGCAGTCCGGGCTCGATTTGCGAGACGTCCGGTGCGTTGGGCCGTGGCCTTAAGAAGGGCAAACGGATGGCGGGTCATATGGGGCATGTCCGCCGGACGAGCCGGAATCGCAAAGTTGTCGGCATTGACACTGAAAATAATCTGATTCTGGTCAAAGGACCTGTCGTCGGCCCTGCCAATGGGTACGTGATGGTGTCGCAGGCCAAGACCAAGAGCTAGGAACCAGACAGAGGCGTAAAGGGATGATAGAGTTAGCTGTATACAACCAGCAGGGGCAGCAGGTCGATAAGATGCAGGTCGACGAGGGGCTCCTTGGCGGGCACGTGCGACCGGCTTTGCTGAAGCAGGCCCTGGTGATGCACCACGCCAACCAACGTCAGGGTACGGTGGCGACGAAGAGCCGCGGCCTTGTTCACGGTTCGACGCGTAAGCTGTACCGCCAGAAGGGTACCGGTCGGGCGCGGGCGGGTGCGTCGCGGACGTGTGTAAGGCGTGGTGGTGGCGTGAGTTTTGGCAAGGTGCGGCGTGATTTTCGTCAGACGATGCCGAAGAAGCAGCGGCGTTTGGCGCGTAATTCTGCGATTCTCAGCAAGTTGGAGTCTCAAGAGGCCAAGGTGGTCGACCGTTTTGAGTTCGACTCGCCCAAGACGAAAGAGTTTGCTGAGATGCTGCGATGCTTGGAGATTGACCGCAGTTGTCTGTTAGCGACTGCGACGAACGACCAGAACGTATACAAGTCGTTGCGGAACATCCCGCGGGTGGATGCCATGGAGGCGCGACAGTTGAGTGCCGGCGACATTTTGCGGCGACGGACGCTCCTGCTGACGCGGGCGGCTTTGGAATCGTTGCTCGAGGGTTCGACGAAGGCCGCGAGCGAGACGGACCAGTAGAAGATAGGTGATACGAGTGGAAAACGACCCATATCGCATTTTAGTTCGGCCCTTGATTACGGAGCAGGGAACGCACCAGGCGGAGACGCTTCGTGCATATCCGTTCCAGGTGCACCGCGACGCGAACAAGACACAGATTAAAGATGCGGTCGAACGTGTATATAATGTCAAAGTAATTGACGTGCGAACAGCCAACCGCAAGGGGAAAGCCCGTCGGCGTGGACGTAGTCGGGGCGTGACGGCGAGTTGGAAGAAGGCTGTTGTGGTCTTGGATGAGCATTCGAGAATAGACCTGTTCTGAGGACATTGACGTGGCTATTAGATCATACAAACCGACCAGTGCCGGGCGCCGTCATGGTAGCGTGCACGATTTTGCGGAGATCACCAAGACCAAGCCTGAAAAGAGCCTGGTCAAGAGGCTCAAGAAGAGTGGTGGTCGCAATCACCGTGGCGTAACGACGTGTCGGTTCCGGGGCGGTGGTGCCCGGAAACTGTACCGTATCATCGACTTCAAGCGTAACAAGGATGACGTTGCGGCTGAAGTGGTGGCGATTGAGTACGATCCGAACCGGACGTGCAACATAGCGTTGTTGAAGTATGCGGACGGCGAGAAGCGGTACATTTTGGCTCCTGCGGGGCTGAAGGTGGGCGAGACGCTGGAAAGCGGGTCGCAGGTGGAGCCGAAAGTGGGCAATTGCATGCCGCTGAAGGCGATCCCGACGGGTCTCGAGATCCACAATGTGGAAATGATCCCGGGGCAGGGCGGCAAGATTGTGCGGTCGGCCGGCGCGGTGGCACGGATTGCCGCGAAGGAAGGCGAGTTCGCGCATATTATTCTGCCCAGTGGTGAAATGCGGATGATTCCGCTGGCGTGTCGTGCGACCGTGGGTCAGATCGGCAACAGCGAGCATCAGCATGTTGACATTGGAAAAGCCGGACGTAAACGGCACATGGGTCGGCGTCCGCACGTGCGGGGCAAAGCCATGAATCCGGTCGCTCACCCGATGGGCGGCGGCGAAGGACGCTCCAATGGTGGTAGGCATCCGTGTTCGCCAACCGGAGTGTTGGCCAAGGGTGGCAAGACCCGTCGGCCTCATAAAGGATCTAACAAACGTATTATTCGCCGGCGTAAGACCGCCAAGGGCGTGGAAGTCGTAGTCTAAGCATGAAGGTGTGCTGATGGGACGATCACTGAAAAAAGGACCGTTCGTGGACGAAAAACTGCTGGGCAAGGTGTTCAAGCACCAGCAGGAAGGCGTGCACGATCCAATAAAGACCTGGTCGCGGCGCTGCACCATCGTGCCGGAATTTGTTGGGACGACGTTTATGGTCCACAACGGCAAAATGTTTCACAAGGTGTATGTCACTGAAGATATGGTTGGGCATAAGTTGGGTGAATTTTCGCCCACGCGGATGTTCCGTGGCCATGCGGGCGGCAAGAGGTAGAGTTCGATTGGTGGCGGATGAATTGCCACGCTAGGATAAGACCATGCTGAGCAGCAGGAAACTCAGAGAATACAAGGAACGGGCCGGTGTCGGTCTGGATGACTTGGCCGGAGCGATTGAGCGTTCTGGGCTTAAGGCGAGTCAGGCGCGGGCGGCCGTGAAGAACTGGCTTCAGGGCAAATTGGTGCCGGAGCCTCAGAGCACGGACATTGAGAACCTTGCCCGTGTTGTGAATGCGTCGCGTCAGGACCTGATGGTCTGGGCGGCGTGCCATCGGCATGCTCCGATGGCGCCGCGGAAGGTCAGGCTGGTGGCCGACCTGATTCGTGGCAGGAGTGTGCAGGATGCACTTGATGTGCTCAAGTTCGCCAACAAGCGCGCTGCCGTGATGGTGGACAAGGTGCTGAGAAGTGCGATCGCCAACGCCGACGAGGCGGAGGCGGACATTGAGAGACTCTACGTTAGCGAAGCTCGGGTCGATGAAGGCGGGGTCCGGCTTGGTACGCGACGGTGGAGGCCGAAGGATCGTGGTAGGGCCGTGTCGTGGACGCGACTGGCCAGCCATATACATGTAGCCGTGGACACGGAGGAATAGCGCCGTTTGCCCCAGGCAGCGGGCCGAGGATAGCGTATGGGTCAGAAGGTATCACCAATTGGGTTTCGTACCGGCATCACACTGGGCTGGAAGAGTCGTTGGTTCGCACCAAAGAGTGCGTTCGGCGAGTTCCTAGTTGAAGACGAGCGTGTGAGACGGTTTGTAGACGACCGGCTGAATCGTCGGCCTCCTTATGCGGCGATTGCCGGCGTAGAGATAGAGCGTACGCGTGATGACGTGCGTATTATCTTGCACACGGCGAGGCCGGGTCTGGTCATTGGGCCTAAAGGGGCTGAAGTTGATAAGCTGCGCGAGGCGCTCGAGAACTTGATCGACCGCAAAGTGACAGTGAATATTATGGAGGTCAAGAACCCCGACCTCAACGCCCAGTTGGTGGCTGAGGGCATGGCCGAGCAGTTGAAGAAGCGTGCGGCATTTCGGCGGGTGATTCGCCAGCATTGCGAGAATTGCATGGCGGCCGGTGCCAAGGGCGTGAAGATTATTATTGGTGGGCGGTTGGGCGGCGCCGAAATCGCTCGGTCCGAGAGGCAGGTGATGGGCTCGATACCGCTGCACACACTGCAGGCCGATGTAGATTACGGGTACGCGTTGTCGCGGACGACGTACGGAGCGATCGGTGTTCGGGTGTGGGTCTACCGCGGGATGTTCAATGAGCAGTTGCCTGAGAAGCCGGCTCCGAGTCGGCGGCCTCGGCCTAGTTATCGAGCAGGGTCCTGAGCCCCTAGCCTAGGGATAGTATTATGGCGTTAATGCCCAAACGAGTTAAGTGGCGTAAGTACCAACGTGGTCGCATTAAGGGAAATGCGGGTCGGGGAAACTATGTGGCCTTTGGCGACTTCGGGATCCAGGCGTTGGAACCGGGGCGGATCAGTGGCCGGCAGATTGAAGCAGGCCGGGTGGCGGCAACCCACTTTTTGCATCGGGTCGGTCGGGTGTATATCCGGATTTTTCCCCACCGCTCGGTTAGTTCCAAGCCCTTGGAAACCCGGATGGGTAAGGGCAAGGGTGAGCCGGATCGTTGGGAGGCCAAGGTGAAGCCGGGTACGGTGCTGTACGAAGTGGGGGGTGTGCCGGAGAACCTCGCCAAGCGTGCCCTGATGCGGGTGGCGCATAAGATGCCGATTCGGTGCCGATTTGTGACTAGAAGGCACGCCAGCTAAGAAGACGGTGAAGATACATGAAAGCCAGCGAAATTAGAGAAATGAATCCTGACGAGCTCGTGGGCGAATTGGAACGCCTGGAGCGTAGGCTCTTCGATATCCGGACGCAAGCGGTCACGGAGAAACTAGAAGACCCGAGTCAACTGAAGAAGACCCAGCGGGATATTGCCCGGGTTAAGACTGTCTTACGCGAACGAGAACTGGACCAGGTGGGCAAGGCTGATAAGGTCGGGTAACCTGAGACGCCCCTGACAGGACGAGCATACTATGACAGATACGCAACGAAAGCCGTTGACGCGCTACCGTGGTGTGGTGGTGCGTGTTTCCGGCGAAAAAACAGTCCGAGTGGAGTTGAACTACCTCACGCGGCATCCGAAGTACGGGAAGATGATGAGGCGGCGCACCGCGGCGCACGTGCACGATGAGCAGGGCCAGGCGAGGCAAGGTGATACGGTGGAGATCACGAAGTGCCGGCCTTTTAGCAAGATGAAAACGTGGCGGCTGCTGGAGGTGGTCGAGCGGGCTGCCGGCAGTTGATGGTCAGGCGGTAACAGGGGCCTGGGCCGTACGATAGATAGCATACAAGGATTGGACGGATGATTCAGCAGGAGACGATAATCGACATCGCCGACAACAGTGGCGCTAAGACCGCGTTGGTGGTGCGGGTACTGGGCGGCTCTTCGGCCCGCGGGCAATACACGCGGCGTACGGCCAGCATTGGGGATGTGGTGGTGGTGGCGATCAAGAAGGCGCTGCCGACGCTGAGCCTGGACGACAAGAAGGTGCACAAGGCGGTTATTATTCGCACGAGTTTTCCGGTGCGTCGGCCGGATGGTAGCTATGTGCGATTCGATCGCAACGCCGGCGTGCTGATCGATGCGGACGGCAATCCGATCGGGACGCGCATTTTCGGTGCAGTGGCTCGAGAGTTGCGGGAAAAGAACTTTATGAAAATTGTCTCGCTGGCGTCGGAGGTGGTCTAGGTGGCGGCATCGATAAAAAAAGGTGATACGGTCCAGGTTATGGCCGGCGACGATCGCGGGGTACGGGGTAAGGTGCTGAGCGTCGACCGTGATTTGGGTAAGGTAGTAGTGGAAGGTGTCAATCGGGCGTACAAGCATGTGCGGCCTTCTCGGAGAAATCCTCAAGGCGGCAGGCTGCAGATTGAGCAGCCGATCGACATCAGCAACGTGATGATCGTGAGTCCCAAGACGAACCGGCCCGTTAGGGTGCGATTTGTCAGGGAGGCCAACGGGGAAAAGCGGCGCGTTGCGGCAGACGGCAGTGATATCGACGTGGTCCGACGGGCCAGAACGTAAGGGTAAGTTAAATGGCGCGGATGTTGGAACTTTATCGGTCGACCATAGTGCCTGCATTGCAGAGCGAGTTTAAGTACCGCAACTGCATGCAGATTCCCAAGGTCACCAAGGTGGTTGTATCTATGGGTGTCGGCCAGGCCGTTCGCGAGCGTAAGGTCCTGGAAGGGGCTGTCCGCGACCTGGGTCAGATTACGGGGCAGAAGCCCATGATATGCAAAGCGCGGAAGAGCGTTTCTAACTTCAAGCTCCGCGAGGGGATGGAGATAGGCTCGAAGGTGACGCTGCGAGGGCGACGGATGTATGAGTTCCTGGATCGTCTGATCAGCTTGGCTGTGCCGCGGGTGCGTGACTTCCGGGGTTTGAACCCGAACGGGTTTGACGGCGCGGGCAACTATAACATGGGCCTTACGGAGCAGACGGTTTTTCCGGAGATTAATCCGGACAAGATCGCCAACCAGCAGGGTATGAATATTACCATCGTTACCACCGCCAAAACTGATGAGGAAGCTCGAGAGATGCTGCGGCTTTTCGGGATGCCTTTCCGCAGCTAGTAGCGTCTTGCTGATGCGGCGATGGAATCAACAGGAGAGACCGGGCACGCTTGCCTGGAATGATAACTTGACGGACACGAGGAACGTATGGCAACGAAAGCCTTGAGAATCAAAGCGGAGAGCGAACCAAAGTTCAAGGTCCGCGGATACACGCGATGCCAGTTGTGCGGAAGACCCCGCGCGGTCTACCGCAAGTTTAGAATCTGCCGCATTTGTTTTCGTACGCTGGCCAACGCGGGACGTATTCCCGGTGTGCGTAAAGCCAGTTGGTAACAGCCGACGTTTTTTTCTTTGGTCACTGGAGTGAGCTGATTATGCACGCTGATCCCATTGCGGACATGCTGACAAGAATACGCAACGCACTGAACACTGAGAAAGAATCGGTGAACGTTCGGGCGTCCAAGGTTTGTGAGGGCGTTGCGCAAGTCCTGCGTGAGCAGGGGTACATCATGGAGTATGATCGTATTCCCACGGACAAGAAGCAGGACCTGTTGCGTATTAAACTGAAATATGGCCCGCTGGGTGAGCGTGTCATCCATGAGATCAAACGGTGCAGTAAGCCGTCGTGCCGGGTTTATTGCGGTGTAGAAGAGATGCCTGCGGTGTTGGGCGGCCTGGGTGTCGCGATTGTCAGCACCAACAAGGGTGTGCTCTCGGATCAGCAGTGTCGCGAGCAACGTCTTGGTGGCGAGCTGCTTTGTACGGTGTGTTAGACTTGCGGGCCTTGAGGGTGCCGCCGTCGAGCTTGTGTTAGGATTACCATGAGTCGTATTGGCAAAAAACCGATTAAAGTGCCTGCGGGCGTCAAGATCGAGCTCCAAGAAGGGCAGATCAAAGTGAGTGGCTCGAGCGAGAGTCTGACGTTTGATCTGCGGGATGAAGTGAGCGTGGCCTATGATAAGGACGCTGCGGAGATTACCGTCTCGCGCAATGGGGAAGCGCGTTTTTCCCGGGCGCTTCATGGGACCGTGCGGGCCATTATCGCCAACATGATTGAGGGCGTTACGAAAGGGTTCGCGAGGGAGTTGCGCATTTATGGCACCGGTTATGGTGTGAAGCAGCAGGGCAACACTCTTGAGGTGACCGTGGGTTTTGCGAAGCCGGCCGTGCGGACTATTCCGGCGGGGATTGTCGTTGATATCAAGACGCCGAACACCCGGGGCAACGACACGCCCGCTGAGTTTGCGATCCGCGGTGCCGACAAGTGCACGGTCGGCCAGTTCGCTGCTGCTGTTCGGCACATTCGTCCGCCGGAGCCGTATTTGGGTAAGGGCATTCGTTATGCCGACGAGGCCCTGAAGCGGAAAGTTGGAAAGGCCTTTGGCTCTGGTGCGTGATCTTCCTGGAAGTCCTTTGTTGTGAGTTTGGTGATATGGATAAGACAAAACTTAAAAACTGCCGTTGGCAACGACGTAAGAATCGCGTCCGGAAGCACGTGTACGGAAGTGCTGATCAGCCGCGGTTGACGGTGTTTCGCTCCCTTAGACACATGTACGCTCAGATTGTCGACGACGATAACGGGGTGACGTTGGTGTCGGCGAGCAGCATGGCCAAAGAGTTTGGCGAGGAGCAGACAAGCGGCGGCAACGTTGCGGGTGCTGCGGCCGTGGGCGGCCAGATTGCCAAGAAGGCCATGGCTGTTGGGATCTGCCAGGTCGTTTTCGATCGCAATGGCTATCAATACCACGGACGCGTCAAGGCCTTAGCCGATGCCTCTCGCAAGGCGGGGCTCAAGTTCTAAACGGGCCCCCTTACGTGTGGGCATGGGATAGTATCGGAGAAGAATGTGAGTAGATTCGCATCAAAGAGAAAAGATTTTGGCGAGGAAAGCCCCTACGAGGAGCAGGTTGTCAAGGTCTATCGTTGCTCCACGGTGGTCAAGGGTGGCCGGCGTTTCAGTTTTGCCGCCCTGGTCGTGGTCGGGGACCGGAAGGGCCAGGTGGGCTTTGGGTATGGCAAGGCCAATGAGGTGCCCCCGGCCGTCGAGAAGGCGATCAAGGACGCCCGCAAGCGATTAGAGAAGATAAACCTCGCCGGAAGAACCATTCCGCACCAGGTGAGCGCGAAGTATCGTGCTACGAAGGTCGTTTTGGTTCCTGCGAGTGAGGGGACCGGTGTCATCGCTGGTGCCGCCGCCCGCGCCGTGCTTGAATTGGCGGGTGTGCATGACGTGCTCACGAAAGTGTACGGTTCCACCAGCGCCAAAAATGTTGTTAAGGCCACTACTGCCGCACTGACGTTGCTACGAAATCGCGAGGAAGTAGCATCCTTACGCGGCGTCGAGGTCCCTGCGTGAGGATTCTGCCATGATGGGTCATGACATTACCGCTATTGCCGGCAAGCACAAGCCCCGAAAACGAATCGGGCGGGGCCCCGGTAGCGGGCTCGGAAAAACCTGCGGAAAAGGGCACAAAGGGCAGCTTAGCCGCGCCGGTTCTTTGCCGCCGATCACTAAGGAAGGTGGGCAGATGCCTCTCTTCCGCCGGCTGCCGAAGCGAGGCTTTAACAATGTCAATTTCGCGACGCGATATGCCATTGTTAATGTGTGCCAGCTGGACTGTTTTGAAGAAGGTGCTCGCGTTGATCCCGCGATGCTCAGCGAGGTTGGGCTGATTGATAACGCGCGGGAGAACGTGAAGATACTTGGTGACGGCGAAATCAGTCGGAAGCTCACTGTTGTGGCGCACAAGTTCAGCCGCTCAGCCGAGCAGAAGATTACGAGCGCCGGAGGCACTGCTGAAGTGCTACTTAAAAGGGCCTGAAGTCACTCCAAAATGAGATAAGCTTATGCTAGCTCCTATTTTGAACATCTTCAAGATTCCCGAATTGCGGCGGAAGCTGCTTTTCACCTTTATCATGCTCTGCATTTATCGGGTAGGGTTCCACGTACCCGTGCCTGGCATTGATCAAGAGGCTCTTGCCGCTGCGACCACTTCGGGCGATTCCCAAAGTCCGTTTGGCCGGGTCGCTGACTACCTGCAGCTGTTTACTGGTGGTTCGCTGCGACAGAGTACCCTGTTTGGGTTGGGCATCATGCCGTACATCTCTGCCTCGATTATATTCCAGCTGCTTGTTACGGTGGTGCCCGCACTGGAGAAGCTACACAAAGAAGGGGAGTCGGGCAGAAAGAAGATACAGGAGTATACGCGCTACGCCACGGTGGGCATCTGTCTGATTCAGTCGGCCTTCTGGTTGGTGTATATGCGCAAGTCTCAGTTCGTTCAGGAAGACATTGTCTTGAACCATTGGTACCTGTTCTTCTTCATGGGTATTTGTGCCATGACGGCCGGCACGATCTTCCTGATGTGGCTCGGCGAGCAGATCGACGAGTACGGCATCGGCAACGGGATCAGTCTGATCATCATGGCAGGGATTGTCGTGCGTATGCCCTGGGCTATAGGGCAGGTCATCCAGAACGCGGACTTTTCAATTAATCCCGCGCCGAACCAAATCGGCATGTCGAAGATCATCTTTCTGGCGGTTGGTTTTGTTGCGGTTGTGGCCGGTGCCATTCTGATAACGCAGGCCCAGCGTCGCATCCCCATTCAGCAGGCCAAGATGACCCGGGGGCGACGGGTCTACGGGGGCCAGCGGCAGTACCTGCCTTTGCGGGTGAATCATGGCGGCGTGATGCCCATCATTTTCGCCTCGACGCTGATGCTGTTTCCTTCGCTGTTGATTGGTTACATTCAGAACATTTGGCCCGAGTCAATCGTGCTTGCCGAGATGCAGACGGCGATGCAGAACAGTTCGTTCATGTACAACGTGCTCTACATTGCTCTGATTTACTTCTTTGCCTACTTCTGGACGACGGTGCAGTTTCAGCCGAAAGAGATGGCGAATAATCTTCGCGACTATGGCAGCTTCATCCCGGGGCTGCGGCCGGGGCGACGGACGGCGGAGTACTTGGAAAAAGTTATGGGACGTATTACGTACGTTGGTGCTGCGTTCCTGTCGCTCATTGCCGTAGTGCCCACGCTGATCTTTGTCTGGCTGGAGATTCCGTGGAATGTTGCCACGTTCCTGGGTGGCACGGGTCTGCTGATTGTTGTCTCTGTTTCGCTTGACCTGGTGCAGCGAATTGAGACGAACCTGATTATGCGAAACTACGCCGGCTTCATGGAAGGCGGACGGATCAAGGGAGCCTACGCGTGATTATCGTTTTTCTAGGACCGCCCGGTGCGGGCAAAGGCACGCAATGCAAGCGCCTCGTTGAACGCTACGGCGTGAATCATCTTTCCAGTGGCGACATCCTGCGGCGTGAGCGCAAGGAGGGGACGGAGCTGGGTAAAGAGGCTCAGGGGTACATGGATAGCGGCCAGTTGGTGCCGGATGATCTGATCGTCGCGATGATGATGAAGGAGATTCAGCCTGCCAGCAATGGGGCGGGCGTTGTGCTTGACGGCTTTCCGAGGACCATAGGCCAGGCTCGTGCCCTTGACGAGGCCCTGGAGAAGGCTGGTCAACGTGTGGACGTTGCGCTGAACCTGGGTGTGGACGACGATAAACTGGAACAACGGATTACGGGCCGGCGCAGTTGTCCTAGCTGCGGTGCTGTTTACCACATGGCCTTCAACCCGCCGAAGAACGGGGAAACGTGTGATAAGGACGGTGCGAGCCTGGTGCAACGGTCGGATGATACTTCTGAGGTCGTTCGGCACCGTATTGCTACGTATCACGAACAAACGGCCCCACTGATAGACTTCTATGAGAAAAGTTCACTGCACAACATCGATGGCAACGTGTCTATTGACGATGTGACGGGGCAGATGTTTGCTGCCGTTGATGACGTCAAGGGCAAGGCTGGTATGTGAGGAAAATGGCCGTCGCGATACGCACCAACCGTGAGATTGAGCTGATCCGTGCCGCCGGAAGTGTGGTAGGGCGGATCCTGCAAAAGTTAAGAGAGGTTGCCAAAGCTGGGGTGAGCACTGCGGAATTGGCTCAGGTCAGTGATGGGATGATTGCTGAGGCCGGGGGCATTGCCCTTTTTAAGGGCGTCAGTATGCCGTCGGCGCGGTTTGATTATCCGGCCAGCATCTGTGCCAGTGTCAACGAAGAGGTTGTCCATGGGATTCCCGGCGAGCGGAGACTGGGTGATGGCGATATCATCAGCATCGATTGCGGTGTGAAGCTCGGTGGCTATTGTGGCGACGCCGCCACGACGATTATGGTGGGCGAGTGCTCTGGGCAGGTGCAGCAACTGGTTCGGGTGACGGAGGAAGTGCTCGACATCGCCGTTGAGCAGATCAGGCCTGGGCGGTATTGGAGCGAGATTGCGGCCCGGATGCAGAAGCATGCCGAGGGCGCAGGGTTGGGCGTAGTTCGCGAATATGTAGGTCATGGCATTGGCCGGAGCATGCACGAAGAGCCCAAGCTGCCCAACTTTGTTAGCAGAGAGCTGCTTGAGAATGACCTCTTGCTACGCAAGGGGATGGTGCTGGCCGTAGAGCCCATGGTGAACATGGGCACGTGGAGAGTCCGGGTGCTCGCAGACGGCTGGACCGTCGTGACCGCTGACGGACAACCCGCGGCGCACTTTGAACATACGATCGCTGTTACGGACAGCGGCGCCGAGGTACTCACGGCGGGCAGTTAGTAAACCAACGCTAACGGCCACTGTGCGGCAGCCAACGAGAGGAAAAAAGACGAACGTATGCCTAAAAAAGACGCCATACGGGTCGATGCGACTGTGGTCGACGCGCTGCCGAACGCTGTGTTCAAGGTGGTGCTCGAGAACGGCCACGAAATTCTTGCCCATGTCTCCGGCAAGATGCGGATGAACTTCATTCGTATCCTGCCTGGCGATACCGTAACGGTCGAGATTAGCCCCTATGATTTGTCGCGAGGACGGATCACGCTGAGGAAGTGAACTCGACTCAGTTGACAGCAGGTGACATTATGAAAGTACGTAGCTCCGTTAAGAGAATTTGCGAAAACTGCAAGATCGTACGCCGGCGTGGTGTCGTCCGGGTGATTTGCACTGCGAATCCCCGACACAAGCAGCGGCAAGGGAAATGATAATCACGATGAGGTGTCCTTATGCCACGTATTGCTGGTATTGATGTACCAAATGACAAGCCCGTCTGGGTCGCTCTGACTTACATTCAGGGTATCGGCGCGCACTTGTCCAAGCAAATCCTGAAAGAGGCTCAGATCTCCGAGACTATTCGCGCCAAGGAGCTCACGGACGATGAGGTTAGTCGCATCGCCGGGATTCTTGACCGCAACTATGTTATCGAAGGCCAGTTGCGTCGTCAGGTTGCTCAGGATGTTGCGCGTCTGCGTGATATTGCCTGCTATCGGGGGCTTCGGCACCGCCGGGGCCTTCCGGTGAGGGGGCAGAACACGCAGAGCAACGCCCGATCGAGAAAGGGACCGCGTAAGACGGTCGCCGGTAAGAAGGGCGTCAAGGAAATGAGAGCGTAACGGTCCGCCCTAGCCGGACCTCAACATTGCCCGAGGAAACGATATGGCCAAGAGAGCAGGAAAGAAAAAGATCAGGCGACACGTGGGTAAAGGTGTGGCCCACATCAAGGCCTCGTTCAATAACACTATTATCACGATTACTGACGCGAACGGCGAGACCCTTTGTTGGGACTCTGCCGGTACGATTGGGTTTAAGGGCTCGCGCAAGAGCACGCCCTTTGCGGCCCAGCGTGCTGCGGAAAAATGCGCCAACACGGCCAAGAAATTTGGTGTGGTGGAAGTTGAAGTCCGGGTGAAGGGCGCGGGGTCCGGGCGTGAATCTGCCGTCACCGCGTTGCAGGCTGCGGGCATGCGAATCGCCTCGATAGAGGACGTTACCCCGCTGCCTCACAACGGATGCCGACCGAAGAAACGTAGGAGAGTCTAGACCGACAACACA
>Ga0180429_10000456_pt1 | contig 36996 bp, 26 predicted proteins | sample SS_ome_FD_132428 | JGI IMG/M metagenome (GOLD analysis project Ga0180429, IMG submission 132428) | Hypersaline lake sediment archaeal communities from the Salton Sea, California, USA - SS_1_S_1 metaG | ecosystem: Environmental > Aquatic > Non-marine Saline and Alkaline > Hypersaline > Sediment ...
ATTTTGCCGAGTCGATTGGGAAGGTGAACGAAGATGTTATCAAAAAGTACATCAAGGCGCAGGGCCAATAGCCAAACTATGCCGCACGGCCAACCCCGCGGGCTTCAGCCCGCGGAGGTTTAGACATGCCACACGGCCAACCCCGCGGGCTTCAGCCCGCGGAGGTTTAGGATTTAGATATTAGGATTTAGAATTTATCGAAAGGGATCGTTATGACTGAAATAGCTATTCGGTGTGGAGGTAGGCCTCGCGCCTTAGTTCTGGCGAGGATATGGTGGACGGCCGTTCGCCCGTTCTCCTTTCCCGTATCGCTCGTTCCCGCGCTCATGGGCATCGCGTCAGCATGGGTCGCGGGCTTTCGGATCGACTTAGGGCTGGCGGTGCTGACTATCCTGGGTGCGGTCGCGGCGCACGCAGGCGCCAACCTCCTGCAGGACTACTTCGACTACACGGGCGGGATAGACAAGCCGGGCACCCTCGGCGGCAGCGGCCTTCTGGTCTCGGGCATACTCGGCCCGCGTGCGGTCTTCATGGGTTCGATCGTGGCGTTTGCGATCGCCGCGTTCGTGGCCGTGCCGCTCGTCGCGCATGCGGGCTTGGCGCTTTTGTGGATCGCGTTGGGCGGCTTTTTCCTGGGCGCGGCGTATGCCGTGCCGAGGGTTGGGCTGAAATATCACTCCCTTGGAGACGTCGGGGTCTTCTTCGCCTTCGGGGTGGGCATAACGCTGGGTTCGTATGTCATCCAGACCGGGTCGATGAGCGCGGCGCCGCTGGCGATGGGCATACCGTTCGGGTTCCTCGTCGTTGGCGTGCTCGTCGCAAACAACCTGCGCGACGTGGACGACGACGCCGGGGCGGGCGTGAGGACGCTGGCGGTGGTGATGGGCCAGCGCGCCACGCGCGCCTTCTACGTTGCGGCGGTGCTCGCGGCCTTCGCTGCTCCGATCGCGTATGTTCGGATGGAATACCTCAATGCCGGAGCGATCTTTTGCATCGGTGCATTGCCTCTGGCCTTCGAGATAATGATGGACGTCTGGCGCGCGCCCGAGGGCTCCAGGCGAGACATGGCTGTCGCGGTGGAGCGCACGGCTAGGCTCGCGCTCTTCTACGGCGTTCTCATGGTCGCCGGCACGGTGGCCTGGAAGGCCCTGGTGGGAGGGTGAGACATGGCGGGTGAATTGGCAGTCGTGTACAGGACCAGCAGCAGGGAGGAGATGATGGTGGTCAAGTCCCTGCTCGAGGCGCACGGGATAGAGTGCCTGGTGCAGCAGGAGAGCATCGGGAAGATCTACGCCATAGCCTCCGACGGCCTCGGGGACTCGAGGCTCATGGTGCCGGAGGAGGAGGCCGAGAGGGCGGTGCGCATAATAGAGGACACGAAGAAGGAGGGCACGCCCTTATGAGACGGACAGGCCTGATCCTCTCCCTAGCGGTTCTCCTCCTGGCTTTGCCCGCGCGCGCCGATGACACCGCCTTCGGGGGCAGCGGCGGAAGCCCCATGCCGATAGGCGAGCCCCGCGTGGAGATGGCCGCCGAGAAGGTGCTCATAAACGGTCGGGGCCTGGAGGGCGGCGGCGAGGCCCGCTGGGACGTCTCCTGCGACTTCACCTTCAAGAACGCCGGCGACGAGGCGATCAAGCTCAAGGTCGGATTCCCCTTCCCGGTCAGGGAGGACGAGGGGCCGGTCTCCATACCTGCGGGGCGCAAGGTGTCGGTAGGCGATCCGCTCGTGTACGACTTCAAGGTCTCGGTGGACGGAAAACCCGTGAAGGCGACCAGAGCCAAGATCAAACCCAACCCCGATCGCGGTCAGTACTACACCGACGCCTATATCTGGGAGATGGAGTTCAAGCCGAGGAGCACGGTTCGCGTCCATCACGACTACGCCACCGGCGTCACCTGGGACGTCATGGGCTACAGCTGGGCGAGCTACGTCCTAAAGACGGGCGGCAACTGGAAGGGCGGCCGCATAGGCCGGGCGCACATCGAGGTTGTCCCCAACGCCCTGGTGAAGCTGTGCAAGGACTTGGAGGGGCCGGAGGCCGACTATCTCAAGCCAAAGCCAAAGGGCATGAAGGTATTGGGCAAGGGTGCCAAGCGGAGGTTCGTCTGGGATCTGAAAAACTTTCTCCCCGAGGAGGACCTAGACGTCTGCATGCAGACGGCCAGGCACTACGCCGAGAGGAAGGTCCTGGCGCCGGTGATCATGTACGGCGACGTGCCCGAGCAGCTCGCGAAGCTGAGCAAGGACGAGCTTAGGGTGCTGCGCAACACCGTCTTCGCCAAGTACGGAAGGCGGTTCAAGGACGCGAAGCTGAAGCGCCACTTCGAGGCGCAGTGGTGGTACGTGCCGAATCCCGACTACAGCGACTCTATGCTCAGCGATGAGGACAAGAAAATCATCTCCGAGATATTGAAGGCGGAGAGAAAGAGGTAGACGATGGCCGAGACACTGCAGACGATACGTTCTCGCAAGAGCGTCAGAAAGTACGAGGACAGGCCGGTCCCGAGGGATTTGCTGGAGAAGCTCATCAGTACCGGCATGGCGGCGCCCTCGGCCAAGGACGTCAGGCCTTGGAGCTTCATAGGGATCACGGAGAGGGGCACGATGGCGAGGCTGTCCGAGGGGCTCAAGTACGGCAAGATGCTGCCGGCCGCCGGAGGCGCTATAGTCGTCTGCGGGACGCCGCGCGAGCCCAAGCCGGGCGTCACCAAGGACCTTTGGATACAGGACTGCTCGGCGGCTACGCAGAACATACTGCTCGCCGCGGAGGACGAGGGGCTGGGGGCGGTGTGGGTGTGCGTCCATCCCATCGAGGCGCACATCAAACACGTGCGCGAGGTGCTGGGCATTCCTTCGGACACGGTCCCTCTCTGCGTCATATCGATCGGCTACCCCGCTGGCGAGGCCTCGCCCAAGGACAAGTACGAGCCTGAGAAGATACACTGGGAACGATGGTAACCGGCGAGTAGGTTAAGGCTAAGGTTAAGGCTAAGGTTGAGGTTAAGCAATCGTACTGCTCGCTCAGCCTTAGCCTTAGCCTCAATCTCAACCTCAACCTCAACCTCAACCTTTTTTATTTCTCCACCCTTTGAGTCTTTCGGAAATATTGCGCTCGTAGCCTATGTCGGTCGGCTTGTAGTAGCGCCTTCCCTTCAGCTTGTCCGGCAGGCACTGCTCGCCGGGGACGAAGTGTCCCTCGAAGTCGTGGGCGTACTTGTAGTCCTTTCCGTATCCCATCTCCTTCATGAGCTTGGTCGGCGCGTTGCGTATGTGCTTGGGCGTGGGCAGCGCGCCCTGTTCGTTCACGTCGGCGAGCGCGCGCTTGTAGCTCATGTATGATGCGTTGCTCTTGGGGGCGGTCGCCAGATACGTTGCGCACTGCGCCAGCGGAATCCAGCCCTCGGGCATTCCCACGAAGTCGAAGGACTGCATGCACGATATCGCCACCTGAACGCCGTGCGGGTCGGCGTTGCCGACGTCCTCGCTGGCGAAGATCACCATCCGTCGCGCGACGAACAGCGGGTCCTCGCCCGCCTCGAGCATCCGCGCGAGATAGTAGACCGCGGCGTCGGGGTCGGAGCCGCGCATGCTCTTTATGAAGGCGGAGATGACGTTGTAGTGCTCCTCGCCCTTCTTGTCGTAGAGCAGGCTCTTCTTCTGCAGCGCAGCCTCGACGGTCGTGAGGTCGATCCTGCGCGCCTTGCCCTTTCGCCCGCTCGCGAGGTCGGCGGCGATCTCCAGGGTGTTGAGCGCGCGCCTGGCGTCGCCCGCCGCCGATTCGGCGATGAAGGTGATCGCCTCCTGATCGGCCGCCAGCTTCATCTCGCCCAGCCCGCGGTCGCTATCCTTAAGCGATCTGCCGATCAGGTCGGCGATCTGTCCGGCCTCTATCGGCTCCAGTACGTAGACCTTCGTGCGCGACAGCAGCGGCCCGATCACCTCGAAGGAGGGGTTTTCGGTGGTCGAGCCGATCAGGGTGATCGTGCCGTCCTCAACATGTGGCAACAGCGCGTCCTGCTGGGCCTTGTTCCAGCGGTGGATCTCGTCGACGAAGAGGATGTTGGGCCTGCCGGAGAGGCTGCGCGAGGAGCGGGCCTCCTTGATAATAGCGCGCAGATCGCCCACCCCCGACAGCACTGCGGAGAGGTGGTGGAACCGCGCCTTCGTCTTTCCGGCGACTATGCGGGCGAGCGTGGTCTTGCCGGTGCCGGGCGGGCCCCAGAAGATTATCGAAGGGATGGTGTCGGCCTCGATGAGCGCGGTCAGGGGCCTGCCTTGGCCTATGAGGTGGCCCTGTCCCGCGATCTCCTCGAGGGAGCGCGGCCTCATCCGCTCGGCCAGCGGGGCCCTGTGGGCCTCCTGTTTGGAGAAAAGGTCCTCCATGCCCGCAAGATGAGCACGACAGGGGTTTCAAGTACAAGGGGAAAATTGGGTTGAAGCGCGGTAAGGGCGCGTGCTACAGCGAGCATTCCGTGCTCACGCTTCTCAAAATAGCCGACTTCGCGATAATCGACGAGCTCGCGCTCGAGTTCGGGCTGGGGCTCAACGTCATGACCGGTGAGACCGGCGTGGGCAAGACGATCATCGTGGAGGCGCTCAAGCTGGTCCTCGGCGCCAGGGCATCGTCCGAACTGGTCAGGGCGGGCGCGGCGCGCGCCACGCTGACCGCCGTCTTCGACTCATCCGACATGCCCGAGCAGGCGAGGGGGCTTTTGGAGGACGCCGGCGTCGAGTGCGAGGACGAGCTTGTGATGCTGCGCTCCGTCAGCGCCGAGGGCAAGGGGCGGATTTCCATAAACGGCACACCCGTAAGCGCCGGCACCCTCAGGACGGTGGCCGAACACCTGGTCGACATCTCCAGCCAGCACGAGCACCAGCTCCTCCTGGAGGAGGTGAGATACCCGCTCATCCTCGACGAGTTCGCGGGGTTGACCGAGCTGCGACGCCGTTATCTCGATGAGCATGCGCATTGGTCGAGGCTCGCCGGCGAGCTCGCCTCGGTGGAACAGGCGGGCAAAAACGCCGCCGAGCGCATGGAGTTTATCCGCTTCCAGCTGGACGAGCTCGAGCGCGCGGACGTCTCGCCCGGGGAGCTCGAGCGGATAGAGTCCGAGCTCGCGAGGCTCAAGCACTCGGTTCTTCTCGAGGAACGGACCAGGTCCGCATCCGACCTGCTGAGCGAGGGGCAGTCGTCCGTCGCCTCCCAGCTCGCGCAGGCGAAGGCGGCGCTGGCGCAGTGCGCGCAGTTTGAGCCCGCCGCGTCGGGCTGGATCGAGGCCGTGGAGCGCGCGCGCATCGAGGCCGAGGAGGCCGCGAGGGATCTCGCGCTCTACGCGGACGGCGTGGGCTCCGACCCGGAGCGCGCGACGGAGCTGGAGGAGAGGCTGCACCTGGTCAAGGGTCTCGTGCGCAAGCACGGCGGCTCGGTCGAGGCGCTGCTGGAGCGAAGGGACGAAATGGCGCGCGAGCTGGAGACGATTCAGAATCACGACGAGACGATAGAGAGGCTGCAGGCGGAGCTGGGCGATGCGGCCGGCCGCCGCAGGGCGGCCGCCGGGGAGCTTACGGCCGCGCGCCGTGCAGCCGCGAAGGATCTCGGCGGCAGGGTCGAGGGCGAGCTGCGCGATCTGGGGATGGGGAAGACGCAGTTCGGGGTCAAGGTCTCCGCGCGGGATGAGGCGGCCTGGGACGAGTCCGGCCCCGACCTCGTCGAGTTCCTCATTTCGCCCAACGTGGGCGAGCCGATGAAGGGGCTGGCCAAGATCGCATCGGGCGGAGAGCTGTCGCGCTTCATGCTCGCGCTCAAGTCCGTACTCGCGGACTGCGCCCAGTCCTTCGGCACCTCGGTCTTCGACGAGGTGGACTCGGGGATCGGCGGCGCCATAGCTTCGGTGGTGGGTAGGAAGCTAGCGGAGCTCGCCTCCAAGAGGCAGGTGATCTGCATAACCCACCTGGCCCAGGTCGCCTCCTTCGCCGATCTGCACGTCAGGATCGCCAAGGGCGTGAAGGGGGGCAGGACCGTGACGTCGATGGAGAGCCTGGACGAGTCCGCGAAGGTCGAGGAGATCGCCAGGATGCTGGGTGGCGAGAGGATGACGGAGGCGACGCTCGCACACGCGAGGGAGATGTTGGAACAGTCGAGGAGGTGATGTCGTGATCCGTAATCCGTGATCCGTAATCCGAACTACGATTTGCGGGTCACGGATCACGGGTCACGGATCACGGTTTATTATGGAACTTGAATCAGCGATAAGGGAAGCCGTCACGCGCTTGGAGGCTCTGAGCCTGGACGCGTTCGAGGTCGTGGGCCTCAAGGAGCGCTCGCTCACGATCGACTCCAAGAAGCAGATGGTCGACAGGGCCCAGGCGAGCTCCAAACAGGGCGTCTCCATCAGGGCGATAAAGGACGGCAGGATGGGCTTTTCGACTGCCCTGGACATGAATCCCAAGTCGGTGATCCAGGCGGTCAAGGGCGCGCTGGACTCCGTGAAGAGCGTGGCGCCGTCGGATGAGGCGGTTCTGCCCGCTCCGCAGCCTGCGCATGGGACGATAGACGAGACGCCCAGGCGCACGCTCGCGGACGTCCCGTTCGAAGAGAAGGCGGCGCTGGCGCGCGCTGTGGAGAGCGCCGCGTTCGCGTCGGACAGCCGCGTCTCCAAGGTGCAGCAGTCAAGGTACGGGGAGGACACGCGTGCGCTGTTGGTGATAAACTCGCAAGGGGTCGAGTCGAGTTTCGTGCGCGGGCTGTGTTTCTGCCAGGCAAAGGTCGTGGCCTCCGAGGGCGCCGGCTCCGAGAGCGCCTACGAGCTGGGCTTCGCCTCGTCGTTCGACGATCTTCGCCCCGAGGAGGTGGCCAGGCTCGCCGCATCAAGGTCGGTCGCGAAGCTCGGCGCCGAGTCCGCTCCGGGGGGCCAGGCGTCCGTGCTCTTCGAGCCGCGGCCGGCCGCCGCCATGCTGTCGCTCCTGGCCCCTTCGTTCTTCGCCGACAACGTCCAGCGCGGCAAGTCGAGGCTGGCATCCAGGCTCGGAGAGCGCATCTTCTCCTCGTGCGTCACCGTCGTCGACGACGGGCTCCTCCGGGACGGCTGCAACACCTTCGCATTCGACTGGGAGGGTATACCCAAGAGGCGCACGGTCCTGGTGAGGGACGGATCCGTCGAGTCGTGGCTCTACGACGGTGCGCGTGCGTCGCGCGACGGCGTGGTCTCCACCGGCAGCAGCGTGCGCGAGACCCTGGGCAGGCAGCCTTCGGTGGGCGTGAGCAACTGCTTCCTCAAGGCGGGCAGCATCTCCCCCGACGCCCTTATAGGGCAGCTCCGCAGCGGGGTCGTGATAACGGATCTGCTCGGGCTGCACACCGCCAATCCCATTAGCGGCGCCTTCTCCCTCGGGCTCGAAGGCTTCCTGGTCGAGGGCGGCGTCAGGCGCGCTCCGGTCAGGGGCATGACGCTGGCCGGAAACGTTCACGATCTGTTCGACCGCGTTGTCGCGGTCGGAAGCGACCTCCGCTTCACCGGCACGTTCGGCGCGCCGTCGATGTTGGCGGAGGGGCTCACGCTGGGCTCCTAGGTGGCCTGTGGCAAGTTTTCGCTTTTCAAGAGGTTCGAAAGCCTTATAATAATACGATGTTTTGCCGTTTTTGACGGTATCTGCATCCGCGGAGATTTTGATGCTCATCAGATCGTTCGGCATCTCGGACGTAGGAAAGCGCAGGGAGAAGAACGAGGACAGCTACCTCGTCAACGACGACCTGCGCCTGTACGCCGTCGCCGACGGGATGGGCGGACACCTGGGTGGAGACATAGCCAGCAAGCTCGCGACCGACACGCTGGACGAGGTGGTGAAGGCCCTGGAGAGCGATCCTGACACGACGCTTCAGGAGGGTGTGAGCATAAAGCCCGGCGAGTACCAGGGCTATCTGCGCTACGCGATCAAGCTCTCCAGCAAGCGAATCTTCGATCGCTCGCGGGACGAGTCCCAGCTCAAGGGTATGGGCACGACGATGGTCTCCATCCTCTTCAGGGACAACAAGGTCTACATAGCGAACGTCGGCGACTCACGCGCCTACAGGATACGCGACGAGGAGATCGTCCAGGTCACCAAGGACCATTCGCTGGTGGGCGAGCAGATGCGCGCCGGCATCATGACCGAGGAGGAGGCCCGCGGCAGCCGCCTCAAGAACATCATCACGCGCTCGGTCGGCTTCCAGGAGGACGTCGACGCGGACATCGACATCAGGGTCGTGCGCCAGGGAGACCGCTACCTTCTCTGCTCCGACGGGCTGTCTAATCTGATGGAGGACGGGGAGATCCGCGACGTGGTCGCGACCAACGACTTGGAGAAGGCGGCGAAGAGGCTCGTGGACTTGGCCAACGAGCGGGGCGGGGACGACAACATAACGGTGATCCTGGCCGAGGTCTCGGAGCTGGATGAGGACGTGGGCGCCACGGGCTCCGACGACCCGACGATCGAATTTTAATTTGAAATCAAGCGGTTATGAGAGTTGACACGACGGCGGGCGTCTGTTAATTATTAAAAAATACAACTACTTACCGGATGGAAATTCTCATCTCAGCCGTTAAGACATGAAATTGCGAAGAACCGACACTAAAAGGACGCCGGCGGAGCGCTTCAGCATACTGGTCATACCGCGCAACCGCTCCAACATCCGGCGCATAGAGGCATCGAGCTGGTCGCTCAAGCTCGTCCTGGGTGCGGGTGTGCTCTTCGTGGCGCTGCTCGTGGGCTCCTTCGCCGCCATGATGAGCTATCGCAGCTCCTATCTCGCAACGCACTCCATGCGCGTGGAGTCGGCGAAGTTCGCCAAGGAGCGAGCGCAGCTGGCGAGCCGGATAGCGGAGCTTGAGAGGGCGGTGGCCAGGACGCAGCGCTTCGCGGCCAAGATAGAGTCGGTCGAGCGCGGCAAGCCCGCCAGCGTTGGCCTGGGTCCCGTCGACGAGCAGGAGGCCATGCCGGAGATCCCCGAGTCCGGGCGCGCGGGCCTCGGCGCGGGCATGTGGCGCTCCCCGTTCGCGAGCACGCTCTCAGACGGCTTCGACCTCTCTCTCGACGAGCTCGCGCAGATAAATGAGGTCGTGGAGGCCAAGCTCCACAGATCGTTCGCCCAGCGGCAGGACAAGCTCTACTTCTGGGCCTCTCTCCCCACCGCCTGGCCGAGCAAGGGATGGGTCACCTCGGAGTTCGGCGCCAGCCGCGGCTGGCGCAAGCACGAGGGCATAGACATAGCGGGCCCGAGGGGTACCCCGATCATAGCCCCGGGCGACGGCATCGTCACCTATACCGGCTACAGGCGCGGCTACGGCAAGACGCTGATGATAGACCACGGCTACGGGATCTCCACCGTGTACGGACACTGCTCCTCTCTGTACGCCGAGGAGGGCCAGCGCGTGAAGCGCGGGGCTCTCATCGCGTCGGTGGGCAACACCGGCCGCTCCACCGGGCCGCACCTGCACTTCGAGGTGCATGTGGATGGCGTTCCTGTCGATCCGCTCCTGTACCTCTCCAGCAGGATCTAGCTGCAAGAAGGGGTGCGCGTATAGCAACGGAGGCCGCCGAAGCTGCGGCCGTTTTTTTTCGGGAAGAGGATGATCTCCTTCATACTAAAAAAGTTGTTCGGGACTAAGAACGAGCGCGAGCTCAAGTCCATGCAGCCCCTCGTCGAGAGGATCAACTCGCTCGAGCCTGAGATCCAAAAGCTCACCGACGACGGGCTCAGGGCCAAGACCGAGGAGTTCAAGTCGCGCGTGCAGGGCGGCGAGTCGCTGGACGACCTGTTGCCCGAGGCCTTCGCAGTGGTCCGGGAGGCGGCGATCCGCTCGCTAGGCATGCGCCACTTCGACGTGCAGCTCGTCGGCGGAATAGTCCTGCACCGGGGTGTGATCGCCGAGATGAAGACCGGCGAGGGCAAGACGCTGGTGGCGACGCTCCCGGTCTACCTAAACGCCCTCGGGGGCAAGGGCGTGCACGTCATCACCGTCAACGACTACCTGGCGCGCCGCGACTCGGAGTGGATGGGCAAGGTCTACCGCTTCCTGGGGCTCTCCGTGGGCGTGATACTCCACGGGCTCACCGACGATGAGCGGCAGGCCGCATACAACTCCGACATCACGTACGGCACCAACAACGAGTTCGGCTTCGACTACCTGCGCGACAACATGAAGTTCGACGCCAGCCAGTTCGTGCAGAGGCCGCTGAACTTCTGCATCGTCGACGAGGTCGACTCGGTCCTGATCGACGAGGCCCGCACGCCGCTCATCATCTCGGGCCCGGCCGAGCAGTCGACTGAGCAGTACTACATCATCAACGGGATCGTGCCCTACCTGAAGGCCGAGAAGCACTTTACGGTCGACGAGAAGTCCAAGTCGGCGACCCTCACCGAGGAGGGCGTGGCGGAGGTGGAGGGAAGGCTCAACGTAAAGAACCTCTACGACCCGCAGAACATAAACGTCCTTCACCACGTCAACCAGGCGCTCAGGGCGCACTCGCTCTTCAAGAGGGACGTCGACTACGTCGTCAAAAACGGCGAGGTCCAGATCGTCGACGAGTTCACCGGCCGCCTCATGCCGGGCAGGCGCTGGAGCGACGGCCTCCACCAGGCGATAGAGGCCAAGGAGGGCGTGCGCATAGAGAACGAGAACCAGACTCTGGCCACGATCACCTTCCAGAACTACTTCAGGATGTACAAAAAGCTCTCCGGCATGACCGGCACCGCCGACACCGAGGCGGCGGAGTTTCAAAAGATCTATAACCTAGACGTCGTCGTGATACCCACGCACAAGCCCATGATAAGGGCGGACGAGTCCGACCACATCTACAAGACGGAGGCGGCGAAGTTCAAGGCGGTGGTCGAGCACATACGCGAGCTGCACGAGCGCGGGCAGCCGGCGCTGGTGGGCACCATCTCTATCGAGAAGTCCGAGCGCCTGGCCAAGATGCTGGGGCGCTACGGGGTGCCGCACCACGTGCTCAACGCCAAGCAGCACGACCGCGAGGCCGAGATCGTCGCCCAGGCCGGCCGCAGGGGCGCGGTGACGATATCCACGAACATGGCCGGACGCGGCACCGACATCATGCTCGGCGGCAACCCGGAGTTTTTGGCGCGCGCGGAGGTCGGCCACGAGGCGCACGACGAGCAGTTCGAGGCGGCGCTGGGGAGGTATAAGGAGCTTTGCGCCAGGGAGAAGCAGGAGGTCATCGACGCGGGCGGGCTTTACATCGTGGGCACCGAGCGCCACGAGGCCCGGCGCATCGACAACCAGCTCCGCGGCCGCTCCGGCCGCCAGGGCGATCCGGGCTACTCGCGCTTCTATCTCTCGCTCGAGGACGACCTGCTGAGGGTCTTCGGCGGCGAGCGCATATCGGGGCTCATGGAGCGCATGGGCATGGGCGAGGAGGACGAGATCGAGCACCCCTGGCTCAGCCGCGCCATCGCCAACGCCCAGCGAAAGGTCGAGGGGCACAACTTCCAGATCCGAAAGAACCTGCTCGAGTTCGACGACGTGATGAACCAGCAGCGCCACACCGTCTACTCAAGGCGCCGCGAGATACTCACCAACGAGAGCAACAAGGACATGGTCCTGGACATGATCGATCAGGCCGTGACCCAGATCGTCGAGGAGTGCGTTCCGGAGAAGATCGAGGGCTCCTTCGACTCGGCGCCGCTCGCCGAGCGGATGCTCGCCGCCTTCAACGTCCAGTTCGGCGCGGCGGATCTCTTCCAGGGCGCGAAGACCATAGAGGAGGTGGGCACCTCGATATACGAGCGCGTCTGCGCGCTCTACGACGAGCGCGAGGCCGAGAACGGCCCCGAGCTCATGCGCCGGATCGAGACGGTGCTGCTGCTGCAGACGCTCGACGCCCTGTGGAAGGACCACCTGCTCTCGATGGACCACCTCAGGGAGGGCATAGGCCTTCGGGGCTACGGCCAGCGCGACCCCATCCTGGAATACAAGAAGGAGGGGTATCTGCTCTTCCGCAGCATGATGGACCGCTTCGTGGCCGACAGCGTCTCGAAGCTCTTCCGCGTCCAGGTGAGCACCGAGGAGAGCCTCTCGCGCGCCGCCGAGAGCGGCACCAGGCAGCTCAAACCTACCAGCGCGGTGCATGCCGAGACCAGCGCCTTCGACGCGGCCCCTCCCGAGGCGCACGGGGGGCACGGCCGCAAGCAGGAGACGGTGCGCCGCGAGGCGCCCAAGGTCGGGCGCAACGACCCGTGCCCCTGCGGCTCCGGCAAGAAGTACAAGAAGTGCTGCGGACGATGAACTGAAGCCAGTACGGCCAGTACGGTTTTACGGCCAGTACAGTCACAAACCGCACTGGCTGTTCTGGCCGTTCTTGCTTTTCTCGCCGTACTGGCTTCTTTATCCTCTTGGCTCCCTCTCATAATATGGTAAGATAAAGTTCTATTAAGTCGGGGGGTTATAGCATGGCGACGCAGCCGGCCGATGCCCAGGGCGCGAACATGGGCAGGCTCAACGAATTCATCAATAAATACAGCGATATACTGCTCGCCGCCCTGGTCGTGTCGGTCATCGCGATGATCGTCATCCCGCTGCCCACCTGGCTTTTGGACCTGCTTCTGACCCTCCAGCTCACGATGGCCGTGATCATCATCCTCGTGGCCCTCTACATCAGCGACGCGCTCAAGATCGCGTCGTTCCCGACTATACTGCTCATGGCCACGCTGTATCGGCTCGCGCTCAACATCTCCACGACGAGGATGATACTTTCGCAGGCCGACGCGGGCGAGGTGGTGCGCGCATTCGGCACATTCGTCGTGCAGGGCAACTACGTCGTCGGCGGCATCCTCTTCGTGATCGTGACGCTCGTGAACTTCATAGTCATCGCCAAGGGCGCCGAGCGAGTCTCGGAGGTCGGCGCCCGCTTCACACTGGACGCCATGCCGGGCAAGCAGATGTCGATCGACGCCGACCTTCGCGCCGGCATCATCAACATGGAGCAGGCCATCGAGCGCCGCTCCACTCTGCACAGGGAGAGCCAGCTCTACGGCGCCATGGACGGCGCCATGAAGTTCGTAAAGGGCGACGCCATCGCCGGCATGGTCATCACCCTCATCAACATCATCGGCGGCTTCATAGTGGGCGTCGCCATGCGCGGCATGGACTTCGTCGACGCCATACAGACCTATTCGCTGCTCACCATCGGCGACGGCCTGGTGCAGCAGTTGCCCGCGCTCATCATATCGGTCTCCGCAGGCATAGTGGTGACGCGCGTCTCCTCGGAGAGCGAGGGCTCCAACCTGGGTCGCGACATCGTCACGCAGGTCACCGCATATCCGAAGGCGCTGATCATCGCGGCGGTCATACTGGGTCTTTTGGCCATAGTGCCCGGCCTGCCGAAGGTGCCCTTCATCATACTGGGTCTCATAGTGGGTGGGATCGCCGCCTACCTGATAAAGTCCAAGCAGGATGTGGTGCAGCAGATCATGGAGCAGCCCAAGCAGGAGGCGGTGAAGAAGGCGGTCAAGAAGCACGGCGACGTCATGCCCTTCATCCTGCCCTCGCCGATCTCCATGGAGGTCGGCAGCGCCATCATCCCCTTCGTCGACGATTCGCAGGACGGCGGCCGCTTCATAAACGAGCTGATACCTCTGCTGCGCCACGGCCTCTACTACGAACTGGGCGTGAACTTCCCAGGCATCCAGGTGCGCGGGCAGACGGTGGACATGGAGCCTGAGGCCTACGTGATCAACATCAACGAGGTGCCGGTCGCCCACGGCAAGGTGATGCACGGGCACATACTCGTGGGCGAGCCGCTGGAGCAGCTGCAGCTGTTCAACATCACCGGCACGGAGACGATACATCCGATCGACGGATCGGTCGTCACCTGGATCTCCGAGGAGCACAAGCAGGTGGCGCAGCAGGCGGGCTTCCGCATGTGGGACGTCGCCGAGTACCTCATCCTCCACCTCTCGTACGTCCTGCGGCGCCAGGCCGGGGAGTTCCTGGGCCTGCAGGAGGTCCAGACGATGATCACCGAGCTCGAGAAGAGCCACCCCGCGCTGGTCAAGGAGCTCATCCCCAAGGTCATCACGATCATGCAGCTGTCCGACATCTTCCAGAGGCTCGTGCAGGAGGACGTCGCGATACGCGATCTCAAGACGATCTTCGCCACGCTCGCGCAGTGGGGCGAGATCGAGCGCGACACGCTCACCCTCACGGAGCACGTGCGCGCCGGCCTCAAGCGCTACATCACGCACAAGTACGCGGGCGCGCAGAACACGCTGGCGGTCTATCTGCTCGACCCGGAGATCGAGGACATGGTGAAGAACGCCATCCGCCGCACGGAGAAGGGCAACTACCTGGCGCTCGAGCCGGAGATCACTCAGGAGATCGTGGAGGCGGTTGGCAAGGAGATCGCCTCGCATCCATTCCCGCCGGGCGCGCGGCCGCCGGTGATACTAACCACCGCCGAGATCAGGCGCTACTTCAGAAAGATCGTCGAGCTCGAGTTCCCGCAGCTGTCAGTGCTCTCTTACCAGGAGCTGGCCGAGAACCTGCGCATCCAGCCCATAGCTCGCGTGGGGCTGCCTCAGGCGGTCCTGGAGGCCGCCCAGGGCGCACTGTGAGCGCTGCCCTCATTTAATACAGCCTTCAGGGGAGATATATGGCCTGTTTAGATCTCCCAGCGGCATCGACCGCCCGTCGCCGTCCGAGCGATGACACCATATAACACATTGTAATCATTAAGAATGGTTGGCTCATGTATTCGGGTGATCGACATTCATCGGGTGTCGCCGTAGGAGCGCTTAAACAATCACTTTGGCGTGCGTCAATTAATTGCCCCCCCCCTGTCCGAAAAGGATGCAGTTCGATAATTAAAAAACTTATTAATAATTCTTGCGATTTTGATGCTCGGGCCGGTCGCCTCCGGATCAAAAGGCAACGTCTTTTAAGGGATTAGCCTGTTCAACCCGATAAGCGCTGCGCTTGGAGATTGTGGCGCGATCTATGCATCACGCACCTGGCCCGACTCTTGCTCATTATGGGGCCACCTAACTGCAAAGAATTCGGAGAGGGGGGGTATGAGTTACCCAAAGTGTTGCGAAAATCCAAAAAAGAGAGGAGGTGAAAACAAAATGAAGATACTCGCGAAAATACTGGTTTTGGCTGTAATGGCATCAGTTCTTGCGATCGCAACTGATGCGTATGCGACAGGTGGGATTATTGACTTCGTCTGTGAGCACGGGTCCTCCCACAACGACACCTGCTCGTGCGAAGTCTACGACACGCTCATACCGGAGTTTGACGCATGCGGCGACGATCAGGCGTGCGCGGACGAGATTGAGGCGAAAAAGTCCGCTGGCTACAAGTGTTGCTTCGATCACATGGCAATGTGTCAGGGAGAGAAGGCGGACTGTCTCAAGGATTCGTGGAAGTTTTGGATACCCGATCGCCTGAGGCCCCCGGAGTGTATGGCGCAGTTCGACGAATGCTACGAAGGCTACGTTGACAAGGGCTGCATTCCCGAGCCGATCGACGAGTGTGCCGAGGGCGTGGAGGCCTGCCTCCAGGCGTGCGGCGAAGCCGCAATAGCCGGCGCAACCGAGTCTGGTGCGCTCGAGACTTACTTGAATGCGCGTGCTGAGTCGATGGAGCGTGTGCATGAGAGACTTACGGAGGGGGCTCCATACTCCAGCTTTCTGGAGGGAGTCGAGCTCATCTTCGCCGAGGAGGAGTATAGCACGCTCTTCGATTCCGCTACCGGTTACTGGTTTGACGGAGCTGGGGTGATAGGGCTCAGGGAGAAACATCACGAGGGGGTTAAGGAGTATATGGTTGCAATTAAGGTCTTGAGAAAGGATCTCAACCTCGATGTTGCACCGGTGGTTGGGGCAGCGGAGCAGTGCATCGAGTCGTGTACCTCCAAGTGCGGGATGGATACACTAGAAGAGCTGGAGGGGCTCTACGACGCTTGCAGGGGGCATATCGACGGCGTGTTCGATTCGTGCTTCGAATCACCCGATCCGGATTGCAACGACAACTGCTATGCTCAGGCGTCTGACGAATATCTGAAGTGCCGTCAGGCTGGAGGCGATGATGCGCTGTGCGATTACAAGAACTACGTTCTTATGGAGGCGTGCAATTTTGCATGCGATTTGATCGATGAGCCTGTTTTGGCCCCATGCGACGCGACTGTAAGTATCCTGAAAAAAGGCTGCGACGTGATCAGGAATATGATGATGGATATGATGTGATCTTTGATTAAAGGCTGGAGAACAGGCGAAGGGTCCCCGGACGACCGGGGACCCTTCTCGTATGCGTTTGCCGAAGCTCAGTCCACGGTTATCGTGGTCCTCATGAGCACCACCGTGTAGGGGTTCCACGTGGAGAGCAGGAAGTAGATGTCCTCGGTGTTGTCCACGAAGTCGTAGGTGAACAGCTGCGGGATCATGTACGGCCCGTACGCCCCGCCCCAATTGAGTCTGCCCGGGTCGTTCAGCCCGTCCTCCAGGAGCGCGGAGTGTATGAAGACACCGTAGCCCTGCTCGGGCAGGTATATCTTGCGTGACTCGGAGAAAGTCCATGGCGCCGTCTTACGGGCGTATCTCAGGTGCACGCCCCTGTCGTACATGCTCTGGTAGGCCATGTAAAAGCGCTGCGTGAGCGGGTCGAGGACGACCGACAGCTCGCCCACGTCGTGGATCGGCTCGTCCTCCGGGCTCAGCATGTCGAAGAGCGGCACGGCGTCGGATGTGTGGTTCTCCCAGTCGTCGCGCCAGATCGGCTTCTGATCGTCGTCGAGCCCGGCGAAGAAGTAGGCGCCCGTCGGCCTGTAGCGGTCCGTCATGCCGTCGATCGGCTCGCGGGCCTCGATGTCCTCCATCGCTATGTAGGCCAGATAGACCTTGCTCTGGCGGTAAAACCCGGCGCCGTAGATGAGCACCCCCTTGCCCTCCTTGGGGAGGCCAGGCACCTGGCTGGAGTCGACGATCACAGGCGTGGCGTTTATGAAGCCCGGCGGCAGGTCGGGGTAGTAGGTCCCCGCGACGTGGGTGTAGGTCGAGAGGTCGTACAGATATGTGAAGTTATCCTCGGGGGCGGCCCTCTTGGCCATGACGGTTCTGGTGGGCGTGATCCTCTGCCCGGGCAGGGGGGAGACGCTGAAGTACTTGGACTCGGTGGCGAAGAGCAGGTACATCGTCCCCTCGTTATCGAACCCCCCAACGGGGACCTCGAAGCCGGCGAACTCCACATCTCCGCCAGTTATGTCGATTGGCCTGAACTCCACGAGGTCGTCCGGGTTCGGTGGCTTCGCCTCGAAGGTCAGATCGATGCAGCCGGAATCCCCCAGCGTCGCCGCGTCCGCGTAGGCGATGGCGTCCCTGTTGAAGAAGGTGAAGGCGTTTTCGTCGCGTCCGGCCCAGCAGTCGCCGAACAGGAAGTATATCCGATCGCCCGAAGGGAAGCTGAATCCCAGGTCGGTGCCGTAGAGGTTGTAGGCCGAGGCGGTGCGATTGGAGGTGTACTCCTTGGTCTGGCGGTCGTACTCGCCTATCACCTGGCATAGTTTGACCGTGTCCGGCATGGGTTCTGCGGGCTCCGGCGCAGGCTCGCCACCCTCCGCGGGCTCGGTGGGTGGGGTCGCATCGGTGTCCCCCACATCCTCGGGAGCCGCGGCCTGGGGCTCGCCGTCGCCCTCGGCCCCGTCTTCGGCCGGCTCGCTGCCGGCGATTATCTCTATCGCCTCCTGGCTGAGTCCAGTCTCGCCGCCCTTGCTGCAGCCCGCGAGCGCCAAATAGGTGGGGATAGTTATGATCAGGAGGATGGGGAGGATTCGCCTCATAGCTATATGATATTATATTCCCGCTGATGCTGTCAAAACGGGCGTTTACGGGGATATGAGGCGAAGCGACTAACGCAAGGACATCATTGATAATTCGGGTGATAAGAAAGGGCCCCGCCTGGCGGCGGGGCCCCTGGACTGACTCTGCAGGCGGTGCGTTACAGCGTCACCGTGCCGTTCTGCACGACGGTCTTTTTGGTTCCGTCGGGGAAGATCATGTCGCAGCGCTTGCACTGGATCGGGCTGTCCTTGGCGTAGACGACGTCCTGGTGGACGACCTTGCCGGAGGTGAAGTCCTTCACGCCGATCTTTCCGCCGAAGTGGTCGGAGCGGCCGTAGGCCCAGTGGAACCCGGCCTTCTCGTCCTCGAGCACGATGCCGGTGACGCGGGCCTTGTCGTTTAGCCCGACCGCGAACTCGGCGATGTTCTGCCACGCGGGGTCGTTCTTGAAGTTCTCGCGAAGCTCGTTCGCCTCGGCCGAGTTGCCCTTCACGTCGACTATGCGGTTGGCCTTGACCGTGAGCACCGCCGTCTCGCCGCCGAGCTGCACAGGCAGCTCGCCCGCGGTCTTGCTGTCCGCGTTCTCGTTGGGCACGCAGAAGACCTCGCCGGCGGGGAGGTTGGACAGCGCCGAGTCGCCGCCCGCCCTGTCCGGGTGCAGTATGCCGTCGTCGAGGTGCGCGTGGTTCTCGGCCGGAAGGTCGAAGTAGCACTTGTGTCCGGTGGAGAACTCCACCTCGGCCGCGTTGGCCTTGTTGAATATCACGCTGAGCGTCTTGGCCTTCTCGGCGATCGCCGCGTAGTCCGCTGACAGCCCCGACTCCTCCATGAACTTGGCCACGCCGGGCATCGAGCCCACGCGGAGCTTGTCGGAGTTGCGGGCGTAGCCGTACAGCGGCGCCGTGGCGCTGAACTCGGGCATGGCTATGATGATGGTTGAGCTTTTGATGGTATCGTCCAGCGAGACCTCCTCGTTGCCCATCTTCCCCTTGGCCGGTAGGTCGGCGTTGTTGCCGCCGGTGGCCTCATAGGTGACGGTCGGGTTGACCGTGATGCCCCACTGGCCGGCCATGCCGCTCAGCTTATTTCTCCAGTCCTCCGCCATCTGGCGGCGCTCCTGCCACTCTTTGCGGTCGGCGGCGGCGCCGTGGGGCAGATCGTACATCACCGTCACGATCTCGCCCTTGGCGGGCCTGAAGATGTCGTTGAAGAACTTGCCCAGATCGAATGCCATCGGTGCCTCCTTGGGTATCGGTTTATGATGCCGAGCTTGGAGGGATATCAGACTTGGAAATGAAGTCAATGGTAGCCAGTACGGCCAGCACTGCAAGAACGGCCAGAACGGTTTTGGCCGTACTGGCCGTATAACGGTACTGGCTGTACTGGCGCCAACGTATTGGCCGTTCTTGCTGTACTGGCAATCAGGCAGATAGCAGATTCACGACGGTTATCAATGCAAACAGCAGCACCAATGCGCCCAGTCCTATCATCCCGATCTCGATCGGCGTGAGCCTCTTCGTCGGTATGATCTCCCCCTTGGGCTTAGGTGTCGGATAGGCGGAGCGCCCCTCGCGGGCCCTCTCCAGCTCGGCCCACTCCTGCATGGCGTCCTCGCCGGGCTCCTCCTCGGGCAGCGTCTCCTCGCCCTCCTCCGGGGACTGCTCCTCCTCGGGCAGCGTATCCTCCTTGAGGCCCGGTATATCCTGTGGCCTCACCTCGGCGGGCCTGGCCTTGGGCTGTATCTCCTCGAGGCTGGCGAGGTTCACCTCCTGCGGGTTTCTAAAGAGGCAGACGATGGTGCCCAGCGCTATGCGGTCGCCGTCGTGGAGGTACTCCTCGACCACCCTGCGGTTGTTGAGGAAGGTGCCGTTCTTGCTCTCCAGGTCGCGTATGGCGATGCCGCCCCAGCGCTTGAGGATCTTGGCGTGGTGACGGGAGATGGCGTATTCGTTGATCGGGAAGTCGCACTCGGGGTCGCGGCCGATCATGAACTCGCTCATCTCGTCGGTGAGGTACAGCTTCTTGCCCTCCGCCACGCCGTTTAGGACCTCCAGCGACGGCACCATCTCCTTGTCCAGCGCGGTGAGCACCTTCTTGAGGAGCTTCACCTCCAGCATGTCGGAACCGGTGACCTCCTCCTCGATGGTGAGCGCGGGCTCCCCCTCGTCCTCGTGAAAGCGCAGATCGAAGGTATCGATGGTGATCAGGTCGCCGGGCCTGAGCAGGTTCTTCTCGTTGGGCGCGAGCCTGATGCCGTTGAGGTAGGTGCCGTTGCCGCTCTTGAGGTCGATGACGAAGTGGTTCTCGCCGTCCGAGACGATCTTGGCGTGATGGCGCGACACGCCCCGCCCCTTGAGCTGAATGATGTTGTGGTCGTGGCGGCCGATGTTTATCTCGTCCTCGGTGCAGGCGTGCACCAGCGGCTCGTCGCGACCCCTCTCCTGTATGATCAGTTGCGGCATTTTATGTCGTTTGCCTTTATGTACTGTTCCGCTATCTTCTTCTCGGCCGGGAAGTCGTTCTCGGCCGCGTCCTTGAACCTGCAGTACATCTGTCCGGCCTCGCCGGACCTCCCCTGATTCTGATAGAGGTTGGCGAGGTTGTAAAGGGCCCTGGGATATTTGGGCGAGATCGTCGTGGTGTACTCCCACTCCTTCTGGGCCTGGGCGGGCTTTTTCATCTTCAGATAGGCCATGCCCAGGTTGAAGGAGGCGTCGGCGAAGTTGGGGTTTATCTTCTTTGCCCTTACCAGCGCGGCGGCGGCCGAGCCGGCCTGGCCCGCGCCCAGATACACGGTTCCCAGCATGTACCAGGCCACCTCGTTGTTGGGCTGCAGGGTTGCGACGCTCTTGAGCTCGCTTATGGCGGATTTGGTGTCGCCCGAGGCGATGTAGTAGCGGCCCAGATATAGGTGGACCTTGGGCGACTCAGGAGCGATCTCCAGCGCCTTCTGGAAGGCGTTGAGCGCCTTGGGCAAGTCGTTGCGCTTCAGGTACAGCTCGCCGGTCTCGAGCCACTGGTCCACCGACTGCGGCTTGTCCGCCAGCGCCAGCCTCCGCCTGATGGCGGCCAGCTCCAGCTCGCCGCGCTTCTCGTAGACCCTCGCGAGCACCTCGTGCACGTGGGTGAGGCTGGGGTCGAGCTCCGTCGCTATCTTGAACTGCTCGATGGCGAGCGTGTCGTAGTCCTTCTTGTCCTTCTTGGACTTCTCGAGATACGCAAGCCCCAGGTTGTAGTGCGCGTCGGCCAGCGTGCTGTCCTTCTTAAGCCCCTTCTTTATCGTCTTTATGGCGTCGTTGACGTCGCCCTGCGCCAGGTAGACGGCGCCCAGGTGTGCGTAGGCGGCGGCGTACTTCTTGTCCAGCGATATAGCCTTGCGGAACTGCTCCGCGGCCATCTCGTCGCGCCCGGTCTTGCGGTAGACCACGCCCAGGTTGTTGTAGGCCTCCACGTACTCGGGGGCCAGCTCGATGGCGGTCTTGAACTCGAGCTCGGCGCGCGCGTAGTCGTTCTTGTTGAGAAAGCTCACGCCCTGGTTGTTGTGGTAGACGGCGCGCGTCGTGGGCTTGGTGATCTTCTTCTTGGCATAGGCGTTCGAAGGCATCGCAAGCAGAGCGAGCACCAGAACCGCCACGAAAGTCATATTTATATGCCTCATGATAACCTCTAAGCTCTTTTCCGGATCACGGATCACGGATTACGGATTACGACCCAAGACACGGATCTATTTCAATCGCCTTTGCCTGCGCCTTGGACGCGGCCTCGGTGTCGCCCTGCATCGACAGGGCGCGGGCCAGATGATACCACGCCATGGCGTCCTCCGGAACAAACTTCGCGGCCTGCTCGAAGGCCTGCGAGGCCTGGACGAGCTTGCCGGCCCTCTGGGCGGCCAGCCCCTCCTCGTAGGCCGCATAGCCCAGGAGGAAGCGGTTTTGTATGCTCGAGGGCCCCCGGTACTTCTTCGCGGGCTTGTACTTGAGATAGCCGAAGACCATCGGCGCGGGCTTGGCCAGCCTGTCCATGCTCATCAGTTCGGCCTGCGCCCTCTGGAAGTAGCTCGAGTAGGGCTTGCCCATCTGCTTTGCCCTCAGCCCCAGGAAGTTCTCCAGGGCTATGATGCCCTCGTAGCCCAGCGGCGAGCGGAAGTCGATGCGCTTGGCCTCCGTGAAGTAGGCGCGGGCCTGCTTTAGCTTCGAGACGCGGTAGGTCTCCAGGAGGTCTCTGCCCTTGGCGTAGCTCTCGTAGGCCTTGGTGGATGAGGTCGCGTCGCGCACGGCGTCGAAGCGGGACGAATCGCGTTTGATGCCCATCCTCTCCATCAGCCGTAAGATCGCCTCGGCCGTCTTGGTGAAGAGATCCTTGTTGCCCGGGTAGGCGAAGAGGACCTCCTCCTGCGCGACTAGCGCGCCGCCCTTGCCGTCGCTGAGCCTGATGAAGATGCGGAGCTTGCCCTCTAGGTGCTGGAAGGTGCCGCCGACCTTGAAGTCATAGGGCCCGCCGCCGTGCTTCGCAGTGAAGCCCGCCTGCACGCGGGCGTCCTTCGACGCGGCGACGAGGTCGGCTACGTAGTCGCGCAGGCCGAACTTGAGCCAGCCGTCGCCGGGCTTCTTGGTGAAGTCGTCGAAGCCCTCCACCAGTATCGACTTGCCCTGCGGGGCGGTCTCCATGCGGCCGTCCGCCATCACGGCGGGCCACTTCACGCAGCTCTTAGCGGATGCCTTCGGGGCCCAGGCGGCCAGAAGCGGCAGCAGAAAAATCGTCGTATAAAGGAGAAACCTCGGTGTCGGCATGATGAATGAATATCCTGATTTTCCTAACTAAAATCAAGCTCTATGTCCTACACGGCGCTTTACGGGGCGCTTATGTTATGGTATTCGAATTGGAAGTATGGCTGAGCAAGATCAGAAGAAGGCTGCGGGGCAGCAGGTTGCCGACAAGCCCGAGGTGCCGGAGGTAGCTGACGCTGCGGACCGCACCGTCATAAGGTCCCAGGAGGAGATCGAGGAGGATCTCACCCCCTCCCGGCAGCAGCCCCCGGTACCATACGTCATAGTTGTCGACGGCCCCAAGACCGGCACGCGCTTTCCGCTCAAGGAGGGCGCCAACATCGTCGGCCGCGCCCCCACCAACGAGATCAGGCTCGAGGACCAGAGTGTCTCCCGCCAGCATGCGGAGATAAACCGTTCGCCCTCCGGCTGGTCGGTCAAGGACCTCGGAAGCAAGAACGGCACCTCCGTCAACGGAAAGCAGATCTCCGAGACGGTGATGATCGGCCACAAGGACGTCGTAAAGACCGGCATCTACCAGCTAAGGCTCATCACGCAGAAGACGCCGCTCGAGGAGGAGCTCACGCTCCCTCCGGAGCTGGCCTCCAGCGACCGCACGGTGTTCGTCGCGATCCCGCCCGACGGGCTCACCTCCCGCATGGAGAGCAGCGAGGTCCCGGAGGGGAAGGGCGAGGAGGAGGGCCAGGAGCAAGAGGCTGCTGGCGAGCCACCTCCGCCCGAGGAGGAGGCGCCCGCCGCCGGGCCCGCGCCCGAGGGCGGCAAGCCTTCGGCCCTGGAGCAGATCAAGTCGGTGATCGCCGTGATCGTCGCCGCCGCGAAGCGCGACAAGAGGCGGGCGGCGATATTCGGGCTGGCGATCCTCGTCGGCATAGTCAGCATCGGCTACCTGGGCAAGCGGGTGATCTTCAAGCCGTCGGAGGCCCCGACGGTGGAGCCGCGCGCCGTGCCGGCGAAACCCGCGCCCAAGCCCACGCCCGCCCCGGCGCCTGCTCCGGAGGCCGCTCCCACGCCCGAGGCTGCGCCCGAGCCGCCGACTCCGCCGGAGGGCGCGCCGCCGGTGCCGCCGGAGCCCTCGGCGGCGCAGCCCGCGACGCCTCCGCCTCCGCCGCCTGCTGCGCCCGAAGCCGCGGCCAGGCCGGCCACCAGGGAGCTGCCCGTCTTCATAGATTTTGCCTCCAGCCCGATGCCGGCGAAGGTCACCTTTCGCGGCGACGAGCTGGGCAGCACGCCGCTTCGCATCAACGTGCAGCTGGAGCCAGAGGTGCAGAACGAGGCCGAGGCGACTTTCTTCATGAAGGAGATAAACGAGACCTACACCCAGAAGTTGAACTTCAAGGTCGAGCTCGGCCAGTCGGTGGTGCCGGTGCTCTTCCGCGCGCCGATAGGTATCTTCAAGGTGGTGAACCTGCCAAGGGACGTGGAGCTGTACGTGGAGGGCAAGTACGTCTACGACAAGTACAAGAGTGGAACCGCCAAACCCGACGAGATCGTCCTGAACAAGCCTATCTATATGCCCTACGGCGACTACGTGGTGGAGCTCAGGCGTTCCCGCAGGATGGGCGAGACCTCCAGCACCTACGTGAGCGACATCATCTACCGCAGGGAGTTCAAGCTCGCCGAGGACGAGCCGACCTACACGCTCGACGTGAACGACGAGGGCCTCAAGGGCTTCCCGGTGAAGGTGCGCTCCGACCCTGCGAACGCCGAGGTCTTCATCGACGGGAAGCTGGCCGGCAAGACCCCCTACGAGGGGCTTTTCCCGCTGGGCGAGCACAGGCTCGTGCTGCGCAAGGAGGGCTACTTCGAGCACGCCGAGGACCTCAAGGTCGACATCAACACGCCGTTCATAGCGGACGTGAAGCTGCAGACCTCCGTGGCCGGAGCGCATCTGAACAACGCCACGCTCGCGATGAACCGCAGGATGTGGAAGGAGGCGATAAACGAGCTGGCGCAGGCCTTGACCTCGGACCCCGCGCCCACGGAGATCGCCCAGGCAAACTACCTGCTGGGCAAGAGCTACTTCGAGATGGGCGACATCCAGAGGGCGATCGGCTATTACGAGCAGGCCCGCCAGGTCGCGGAGACCCGCAACAGGGCTATGCTGGGGCTGGTCGCCTGCTACGCTGCACAGCAGCAGACGGCAAGGGCGCTGCCGCTGCTGGTGGAGGTGCTTCTCAAGGCCAAGGACGAGGACGTAAAGCGCGAGGCCAACGACCTCTTCCAGAAGATCTCGCCCTTCAAGTCGGTGATCTACGTCTACTCGGAGCCCGCCGGCGCGCAGGTCGTCGTCAACGACAAGCCGGTGGCGCAGCCCACGCCCGTGATCCTGCACGACCTGCCGCTGGGCAACTACCGCCTGCGCGTGGAGAAGGCGGGGTATCTGCCGACCGACCTGTCGCTGACGCTGTCGGTCAACGAGTTCAACCCGGTGGTGGTGCGCCTCAAGCCGATACCGCAGTAATAATCTTGTATTTCAAATGGTTATATCAAAGCCGCGGAGGGCTTGGTCCGTCGTGTTTTCGATTGATCCGTCTGTGGAGATGAAACAGGTAGGGGCGGAAGACTATCACGCTCTACATAAAGAATTTAAGGTGTACAACCCATTTTTTTCATTATATTGAGCGGCCGTTTCGTTCCACGGGAATTCGCTCAGGGGGGCTTATCCATGGGAAAGAACATCGTCCAGAAGATCTTGGAGAAGCACGTCAAGGAGGGGGAGCTCTCCCCCGGCAACGAGATAGGGATCAGGATCGATCAGACTCTCACGCAGGACGCCACCGGCACGATGGCCTACCTGCAGTTCGAGGCGATGGGGCTCTCCGAGGTGAAGACCGACCTGTCCGTCTCCTACATCGACCACAACACGGTGCAGGTGGGCTTCGAGAACGCCGACGACCACGCCTATCTGCAGAGCATAGCGGCTCGCTACGGCATCGTCCTGTCGCGAAGCGGCAACGGCATCTGCCACCAGGTGCACCTGGAGCGCTTCGGCAGGCCCGGCACCACGCTCCTGGGCAGCGACTCGCACACGCCGACCGGCGGCGGGGTGGGGCAGATAGCGATAGGCGCGGGCGGGCTGGACGTGGCGGTGGCGATGGGCGGCGGGCTCTTCTACCTCACGGCCCCCAAGGTCTACAAGGTGAACCTCACCGGCGAGCTCAAGCCGTGGGTCGCCGCCAAGGACGTGGTGCTCAAGATGCTGGAGACGCTCACGACCAAGGGCAACGTCGGCGTGATGCTCGAGTACGGCGGACCCGGGGTGGCCACGCTCACCGTGCCGGAGCGCGCTACGATCACGAACATGGGCGCGGAGATGGGCGTGACCACCTCCGTATTCCCCTCCGACGAGGAGACCCGCAAGTTCCTCAAGGCGCAGGGCCGGGAAGGCGACTGGACGGAGCTTGCGGCCGACGGCGACGCCACCTACGAGCGCGTCATAGACCTCGACCTCTCGACCATAGAGCCGATGGCGGCGGCGCCCCACAGCCCGGGCAACGTCAAAAGCGTATCGGAGCTTGCCGGCATGAAGGTCGACCAGGTCTGCATCGGCTCCTGCACGAACTCTTCCTACAAGGACCTCGTCACGGTCGCGAAGATGCTCAAGGGCAGGAAGGTGCACCCCAGGGTGAGCCTGGGCGTGGCGCCCGGCTCGCGCCAGGTGCTGGCGATGCTGACCAAGGAGGGGTATCTGGCCGACCTGGTGGACGCCGGCGCGCGCATACTGGAGAGCGCGTGCGGCTTCTGCATAGGCAACTCCTTCTCGCCGCGCTCGAAGGGCGTCTCGATACGCACGGTCAACCGCAACTTCGAGGGGCGCTCCGGCACCAAGGACGCGCAGGTCTATCTCACGAGCTGCGAGACGGCGGCCGCGGCCGCCATGAGCGGCGAGTTCACCGACCCGCGCAAGCTCGAGATGGACTACCCGAGCGTGGAGATGCCCGAGCGCTACCTCATCGACGACGGCATGTTCATATTCCCCGCGCCCGAGCTCCGCGACACCAGGGTGAAGCGCGGTCCCAACATCGGCGAGCCGCCGCGCAACGAGCCTATGCCGGAGAAGCTCGCCGGAGAGGCGACGATCAAGGTGGGCGACAAGGTCACGACCGACCACATAATGCCGGCGGGGCCCAGGCTCAAGTTCCGCTCCAACGTACCCAAGTACGCCACCTTCGTCTTCGAGAACGTGGACGGCACCTTCCACGACAGGGCGATGGCCAATCGCGACAAGGGCCGCCACAACTTCATAGTGGCGGGCGAGTCCTACGGCCAGGGCTCCAGCCGCGAGCACGCTGCGCTGTGCCCGATGTACCTGGGCGTCAAGGCCGTGATCGCGAAGTCCTTCGAACGCATACACGCGGCGAACCTCGTCAACTTCGGGATCGTGCCGCTGACGTTCAAGAGCGCCGCCGACTACGACGCGATCGAACAGGGCGACGCGCTGGAGGTGGCGGACGTACGTAAGGCCGTAGAGAGCGGCGGTACGATAAAGCTTGTGAACGCAGGCAATGGGAAGACGATCGAGTTGGATGCGAACCTGTCGGACCGCCAGCGGAAGATCGTGTTGGCCGGAGGACTGCTCAACTATACAACTGCAGGCTGAGGCTAAGGCTGAGGCTGAGGATGGACTCGACCTCAACCTAAACCTAAACCTTTCCGGAGGAACCATGTCCAAGATCAAGGTCAAGAATCCGATAGTGGAGATCGACGGCGACGAGATGACGCGCGTGATATGGGCGATGCTCAAGGAGCACCTCGTCCTCAGCCACCTCGACGTAGATCTCAAGTACTTCGACCTAAATGTCATGGAGCGCGACCGCACCGACGACCAGATCACGCACGACGCCGCCGAGGCGATCAAGGAATACAACGTGGGCGTCAAGTGCGCGACGATCACCCCCGACGCGGACCGCGTGAAGGAGTACGGGCTCAAGAAGCAGTGGAAGTCGCCCAACGGCACCATCCGCGCCATACTCGACGGCACGGTCTTCAGAAAACCCATCATGGTGAAGAACATCCAGCCGGCCGTGCGCAGCTGGAAGAAGCCCATCATCATAGGTCGTCACGCCTACGGCGACCTGTACAAGTGCGTGGAGTTCGAGGTGCCCGGGAAGGGCCGCGCCGAGCTCGTCTTCACCCCGCAGGACGGCGGCGAGTCCACCGTCCTCAACGTGAAGGACTTCGATGGCCCCGGCATCATAATGGGCATACACAACACCGACAAGTCGATCCGCTCCTTCGCCAACGCCTGCGTCAACTACGCGGTCTCGGAGGGCGTCGACCTGTGGTTCGGCGCCAAGGACACCATAAGCAAGGTCTACCACGCCCACTTCAAGCGCGTCTTCGGCGAGATAGTCGCCTTGCGCCAGAAGGAGCTCATAGAGGCGGGAATAAACTACCGCTACCTGCTCATCGACGACGCCGTGGCGCAGATGATGAAGCACCCGGGCGGCATACTGTGGGCGTGCAAGAACTACGACGGCGACGTCATGTCCGACATGGTTGCGGCGGGCTTCGGCAGCCTCGGCATGATGTCCTCGGTGCTCGTCTCGCCCAACGGCCAATACGAGTACGAGGCGGCCCACGGGACGGTGCGCAGGCACTACCACCTGCACCAGAAGGGGGAGCCCACGAGCACCAACTCCGTGGCCTCCATATTCGCCTGGTCGGGCGCGATCAGAAAGCGCGGCGAGCTCGACGGCACGCCGGAGGTATGCGGATACGCGGACAAGCTCGAGGCCGCGGTGCTGGGCTGCATCGAGGACGGCATAATGACCAAGGACCTCACGCACCTGGTCACCCCGCATCAGGAGAAGTACGAGACGACAGAGGGCTTCATAGGCCAGGTCAAGAAGCGGCTCGAAAAGTCCCTATAGCTCTCCAGGCTGGATACGCTGATCACTGATCACTGATTACGGAGGTTCAATGGCACAGCGCGGAATTCGCGAGTACGATGCCAAGCGCATGCTCGCAGCCCAGCTCCCGAAGTATCTGACCGGCGAGTTCCACTACGACGCGAAGGTGGCGCTGGTCGGACCGGACGCTGACATGGGGGAGCTGCTGAAGTCTAACGCCTGGCTTGGCGAGACCAAGCTCGTCGTGAAGCCCGACCAGCTCTTCGGCAAGCGCGGCAAGCACAAGCTGCTTCTCATCGACGCCGACTGGAAGAAGGCGGTGGCCTGGATAAAGGACCGGATGAACAAGGAGGTGGAGGTGGGCGGCGTGAAGGGGCGGCTGACGCACTTCCTCGTCGAGTCCTTCGTGTCGCACAAGGACGACGAGGAGTGGTACGTCGCCATCCGCAGCGAGCGCGAGGAGGACATCGTCTACTTCTCCACCAAGGGCGGCATCTTCGTCGAGGAGAACTGGGACAAGGTCAAGCACATCCCGGTGCCGATCCTCGCAGACCCCGATGCGGTAGACTTCACGGGCCAGCTCGCGGACGCCGGCAAGCGGCGCGACGCGGTCGCCGCCTTCCTGAAGGCGCTCTACCGCTTCTACTGCGACGCGGGTTTGGGCTATCTGGAGATCAACCCCTTCACGTTCACCGAGTCTGGAGACGTCGTGCCGCTGGACGTGGTCGCGAAGGTCGACGACACCGCCGCCTTCGACTGTCGCGCGGTGTGGGGGAATCTGGAGTTTCCCAAGCCATTCGGCAGCCACGCCAGCAAGGAGGAGGAGTACATCAAGTACCTCGACGAGCAGAGCGGGGCTTCGCTCAAGCTCACGATCCTCAATCCGAAGGGCAGGGTCTGGACGATGGTCGCCGGCGGCGGCGCCTCGGTGATCTACGCCGATACGGTATGCGACCTGGGCTTCTCCAAGGAGCTGGCCAACTACGGCGAGTACTCAGGGAACCCTTCGCGCGAGCTGACATATCAGTACGCCAAGACGGTGCTGGATCTGATGACTCGCGAGAAGGACCCCAAGGGGAAGTTCCTGATCGTCGGCGGCGGCATCGCCAACTTCACGGACGTGGCCAAGACCTTCACCGGCATCATCCAGGCGCTGTCAGAGTACAAGCAGAAGCTCGTCGATGGAAAGGTGAAGATATACGTCAGGCGCGGCGGGCCGAACTACAAGGAGGGCCTGGCCAAGATGCGCGAGCTGGGAAAGACGCTGGGCGTGCCCATCGAGGTCTACGGCCCGGAGACGCACATGACGAAGATCGTATCGCTGGCGCTGGCCGGCTGACGGAGGACCGATGAATTCCGCTGAGATCTTTTCGAGGGAAACGGAATCGATAGTCTACGGCTATCAGCAGAACGCCATCCAGCGCATGCTGGACTTCGACTTTGCCTGCGGGCGCGAAAGGCCCTCCGTAGCGGCTATCGTGAACCCGTCCCGCGAGGGGCTGCACAAGGTCTTCTTCGGAAGGCGCGAGATTCTGCTCCCGATGTACCGGACGCTGGCCGCCGCGAGCGAGGCGCACCCTGCGGCCGACGTCGTGGTCAACTTCACCTCGCAGCGCTCGGCCTACCCCTCGACGATGGAGGCGCTTGAGAACCCAAGGATAAGGACGGTGGCGGTGATCGCCGAGGGAGTGCCCGAGCGCAAGGCCAGGATCATGGCCGCCAAGGCGAAGGAGTTGGAAAAGTGGATCATAGGCCCGGCCACGGTGGGCGGCATCAAGTCCGGCTGCTTCAAGATAGGGAACACGGCGGGCACCATCGAGAACATGGTCGAGTCGAAGCTGCACAGGCCAGGCAGCGTGGGCTTCGTCTCGAAATCGGGCGGGCTGTCGAACGAGTGCTACAACATCATCGCGCGCAACTCCGACGGCCTCTACGAAGGCATAGCCATAGGCGGCGACTCCTTCCCGGGCTCGACGCTCCTGGACCACATACTGCGCTACGAGAGCATCCCCGAGGTCAAGATGATAGCGGCGCTTGGCGAGATAGGCGGCACGGAGGAGCTCAAGATAGTCGAGGCGCTCAAGGAGGGGAAGATCAAGAAGCCGCTGGTCATATGGGTGACCGGCACTTGCTCCAAGATGTTCCCGGCCGGGGTGCAGTTCGGCCACGCGGGCGCACGCGCCGACTCCAAGCTCGAGACCGCTGACGCCAAGAACGCGGCGCTCAAGGAGGCCGGCGCCATCGTCCCCGACTCCTTCGACACCTACGGCGACGAGATCAAGCGGACCTACGACAAGCTCGTGAAGGAGAAAAAGATCAAGCCCGCGGCGGACGTCGAGGCCAAAGACGTCCCCATGAACTACGCGCAGGCGATGAAGGAGGGGCTCATCAGAAAGCCCGCGGAGTTCATCTGCACCATCTCCAACGACAAGGGCGAGGAGCTCACGTACGGCAACGTCCCCATCTCCAAGGTGATAGGGGAGGGCTACGGCATCGGCGGCGTCATTGGGCTATTGTGGTTCAAGCGCGAGCTGCCGAAGTTCGCCACAAAGTACCTCGAGAACGTGCTGATGCTCACCGCCGACCACGGCCCCGCGGTCTCCGGCGCGCACAACGCGATAGTGGCCGCGCGCGCGGCCAAGGACATCATCTCCTGCCTCGTGTCGGGGCTCCTGACGATCGGCCCGCGCTTCGGCGGCGCCATCGACGGCGCGGCGCAGATGTTCAAGAAGGCCTATGAGGCCGGCGAGGGCCCGGACGAGTTCATAACGAGGATGAAGAGGGCGGGCGTGAACATCCAGGGCATCGGCCACCGCGTCAAGAGCGTCACCAACCCGGACATGCGGGTGACGCAGCTCAAGCAGTACGTCTTCGAGAACTTCCCCAAGACCGACCTTCTAAAGTACGCGCTCGAGGTCGAGGGGATCACGACGCAGAAGAAGGGAAACCTGATACTAAACGTCGACGGCTGCATCGGCATCACCTTCGTGGACCTGCTGTGGTCGCTGCCGGAGCTCTTCACGAAGGGGGAGGTCGACGACATCATAAACCTGGGTTGCCTAAACGCGCTGTTCGTCGTCGGCCGCTCGATCGGCATCTTCGGCCACGTCTTCGACCAGAAGCGCCTCAAGCAGCCCCTCTACCGCACCCCCTACGACGACATCGCGTATATGACGGAGGTGAGGTAGGCCTCAGTCGAATAGCTTCTGATGCAGGTAAGTATGAGCACGGGCCTCATTGATGGCCATCTGGTCAATGCTGGACCCCTTGGAGTGACCTCCACCAGTGGTTTCATAGAACAGCACGCTGTGGCCCATCTCCTCCATTTTGGCTGCCATCTTTCGAGCGTGAGCAGGGTGCATGCGGTCGTCACTGGTGGCGGTGGTCAGAAGCATTTCAGGGTAGCTGATGTTCGGCTTCACGTTGTGATAGGGAGAGTAGCCCAGTAGCGCTTCTCGAACTTCGGGTTTATCAGGATCCCCGTATTCCCCTATCCATGCGTGACCAATGTGGAGCTTGGAATAGCGCATCATGTCGAGCATCGGGACCTCACAGACGACCGCATTGAAGAGATCGGGCCTCTGAGTCGCAGCTGCAGCCACTAGGGCTCCGCCGAAGCTTCCTCCGTAGGTCCCAAGGCGGCGAGGGGAGGTTATGCCGCGTTCGATGAGATCCTCCGCTACGGAGAGGAAATCATCTATCGAGCGCTGCCGGTTTTCCTTTAAAGCTGCGTTATGCCATTCCGCTCCGAATTCTCCGCCGCCCCTGACGTTGGCGATGACATATGCGCCACCGCGCTCCAGCCAGAGTTTCCCTCTGATCTTCGAGTAGCGAGGCAACATCGAATGTCCGGCGGCTCCATAGCCATGCAGCAAGGTCGGTGTGCTGCCATCGTATGGGATGTCCTCCCTGTGAACTATAAAATATGGGACTTTCGTGCCGTCGCGGCTGGTCACTTCGTGCTGCTCTACGACGAGACCTTCCGTGTCGAATGTCTGTTTCAATGTTTGCTTCATTTCAAGCGTATCCGTCTTAGGATCATACGCGTGTAAGGATTTTTGAGTGAGGTGGCTCTGTAGCGTGAGGTACAGATCATCGTGGAAGGCTTCGGCCATCACTACCCTGACCGTGCTTCCAGTCGGGATCGGAAGCGTGTGCGATTTCCAGGCGGATTTACCACCTTCATCCTCTCTGGTGAATCTGAGAATTGTTCCGTTGAGATTATCCAAAGCTGTTACGTAGATGGCATCCTTAGTTACAGAGACATTCTGGATTGCAAACCTCTCCTTAGGTTCAAGCATTACCTCTATGGGAGGGGGCCCCTTCCTGCCCTCTAGGAGGTGTTTAGCGTCTAGGGAGATGAGAGAGCCTGCTGGTATATCTTTTTCCCAACCCTCTGGGCGCCATGCCTTCTTCAATGTGAAGATCATATGGCCGAAGTAGGAGTTCTTGAGCTCGGCATCCTTTGAGATCGGGACTGAGATGATTTCATCTGTCTCCGGTTTCCTGAGGTAGAAGTGGAATTCCCTTCCCAGCGTGCCTATGCGGAAGAAGATGTCGAGGGAGCCTTCCGGTCGGATGCCACGGACACCGTAAATCGTAAAGTCGTCTTCCTTCCCTTCCAGAAGGATGCGCGCTCCCTCCAGCGGTTCCCCGCGAGTCCATTCCTTTATGATTCGAGGGTAATTAGCCTTAGTTAGGCTTCCTGGGCCGAAATCGGTCATGACCAACATGTGATCCTGGTCTAACCAATTGAACAGATTTATCGCTGCGTCCAGCTGAAAACCGCCCTCCACAAACTGCTTGGCCTTGGTGTCAAACTCGCGGACTACCGTTGCATCCTTGCCATCAGGGGATAGTTTTAAGAGACAGCGTTCGAACTCAGGGGGGAGGCACTCGGCTCCCTTCCAGACCCAGCTCTTTTCCTCTTCTTTGGCGAGGGCATCTATGTCTAGGACTGTCTCCCAGGTGGGCTCATCGGACCAAAAATCCTCTTCGCTCGTGCGGCGCCATATTCCGCGAGTGTGCTTGCTATTTCTATGGAAGTAATACATGTACTCACCGCGTTTGGTGGGATATGTGAGGTGGTTATCCCCCCCCAGAGCCCCTTTCGCCAATTTGAGGAATTCTTCAAATCGTGGATCGGATTCCAGCCGTTCGGCTGTTGATCTGTTGTGCTCTTCCACCCAGGCCAGAGAATCTTTTCCCTCCACCTCCTCGAGCCAGTAGTGGGCATCCATATCCTCGGCTTTCCATCCGATCTCATGGGCCAGAGCGGTTAGAAGGAGAGTTTTGTGGCGTGTGCTCATCTTGCCGCGTATGAGGCCATCAATGAAGCCGGTTTTTGCTTGGGAATTTGAGAATCTAATCCCGGATTGATTTAAGACCCGAAATACGAGCTGCATCCTCTTTTCAAAGGTGAGTTCCTTTTTTGAGGAGAGTTTTCGGATCCTGCCAGCTATAGAATTGATTTTTCGGTAAGCAATTTTAAGCTTTTTTGCAGGTATATCCTTCGATTCTGAGGCCAGTAAACGGTGTATGGGATTGTTAGGCTTAATCTTTGTGGAATAGTAATGCCTGAAATTTGAGTCGAGTTTGATGAGTGCGGTTCTGTTATCCTTCAGAAATTTCCGCCACTCGTTGTCGCTGACCGCCCCATCACCATTTCTGTCGGTCTTTTCAGTGCCTTCGATCCTTCCGTTCTCGTCAAGGTCGACTCCATCCGACATATCCAAATATGGAATAAACCTATCGAGTGAGCTCTCTACCCATTTAAAATCAGACATCTTCCCCCCTTAGAATTGAGGATTAATATTAGATGCTGTATCTATTAATATTATCGCCACAAGTGCTTAAAAGTTGCGTAGAAAATATTGGTGTTTTCGAGAGTGTGATGCCATCAGTGTAAATTATGGCAACTACTTTGAGTCGAAGTAACTCATTATTTTTACAGGGTTAATGAGGGTGACCGATATCCTGGCGTTGCCTTAAGGTATACTTTCGTCCCGCTTTGCGATGCCCAGAAGCAGGAGCTCAGGAGTTCGAGGTGATAGCAGGGCCTTTTATTTCCCTGCCGGTCCGATTTCTGAGAAGCCTATACAGGCCAGTCCTCACAAATTTATTTACCTCGGGGTCCTTTATCGTCTTCTCGATCTCTGCAAATGCGTCAGGAAGTCCGATATCCAAAAGTGCTCTGCCGGCATCTACGGCTGCCATCTTCTCTAACCTCTCTTCATCATCGCCTCTGAAGTTCATCACGCACCTGATCTCGTCCAATGCGACGCCCTCATCAATTTTCATCAATGCCTCTGCAGCGGCGAAGTGTACGGACGCCGCCCCATTCCTGAGTGCCAATCTGAGCGGCACAATGGCGTCAGGGGTGCCTATTTCGCCGAGAGCCCATGTTGCTGCCCTGCAGACGGGGACGTTTATCGACTCATCTGAAAGAATGGTGGAAAATAGATCGATCGCCTCTGTTGCCTTGAGTCTGCCGAGGGAACGGGCAGCTTCTTCCCTCATAGCTATCGTATTTGATGTATAATCTGGATTCTTGCGCAGGGCCTCCATGAGCGCTTTCCTGCTCTCCGGGCAATCCACTTTGCCGAGCGCGCGGGCTGCCTCAACGGATCCCTTGTTGTTCTTGAATAGGACCCTCGTTATGAGTTCCGTTACCTTTTTCATGTCAGCCTTCTCATCGATGAGCGATGTTGCCAACGCTGCTTGAACTCGAGCGCTATCTGAAGTGCTTCTGCCTAGGCCCAAAAAGTTGCCCCAGGCAGCAGTCTTAAGATACGGCAGTGCCTCTGCTGATTTAAGCAGCCCTAGTGCCTCAGCCGCTCTGGCTTGTGTTTCTCCGTCGAATGCTTCGTTGTCAAAGATTTCTATGAGAGAGTTGACAGTGTTGTTGCTGCTGGAACCCGAGCCAACAATAGCGGCTATCATTGCACGAACAGCCCTGTTGCCCATCCTAGTTGTCTGCATGTATTCGTAGTTAGATGGAAATCTATCCAGATAATGTTCCAGGCCTTCTGTAATAAAATCTATCTCCTCTAGCAGTACGGGGATAGTGCTGATGGCATCTGCGCCGATTTCCTCTATCTCTTTTATCGTATTCATGTTGATGAAGGTTGGTGGCTGAAAAATCGTACTCCTTATGGTTTCCACACGCTCGTATACCGGTTTCCTGCCATCCTCACCGGCTATGGCGTCTATAAAGACGTTCGGAAAGCCCGCAAGTGACATTTGCTCCTTCTCTTCGGCGGTGATCTCTCCATCATTCCAGCGTCCCAGGACCTGATCTAGCACGTTGCATTGATAATCGCCCAACCCATCTTCCACTGTAATGTCGGTAAAAGGAGGCAAGTCCTCGCAGGTTTCCCGTCTTTTGATGCCTTCACAGACTTCCCGCCCGTTGGCATAGTTTTCTAGAACAACTGAGGAGATAAGATCTTTTGGCATAACTGCCCCCCTATTATCTGAATATCTATATCCAAATTAATCCTTCAATACCTATTTTCGGCGGAGATAGGAAAATGTTGCCCGATAATATAAACCCAGCCGATTTATCCCCGTAAGGTGACCTTTCCCCCAAAAACTAGGCCACTTGAAAGTTCCGAAATCCGGGCGTATAGCCCAGCCTGGGAGGTTCGGGATGAAAGGGAAACGGTTTACGGAGGAGCAGAAGATCGGGATTTTGAAGGAGCTGGAAGCGGGCATGAAGGCCGGGGAGTTGGCCCGCAAACACGGGGTCAGCGAGAAGAGCCTGTATTATTGGCGGCGTAAATTCGGCGGCATGGACGTTCCGGATGCCAGGTGCCTCAAGGTGCTGGAGGACGAGAACCGCAAGCTCAAGCGGATTGTGGCTGACCAAGCCCTTGAGATCACCGCGATCAAGGATGTGCTCTCAAAAAACTGGTAAGGCCTGCCGCAAAGCGCGATGCAGCGGAGTTCGTTCGTATGAAGTACAGGAAGAGCGAGCGGTGGGCCTGTAAAGCCGTGGGATTGAATAGAGCGACTGGTCAGTACAGGCCGAAGCCAAAGTGTGATGAGGGCGTGCGAAAGCGGCTTCAGGAGTTGGCGGAGAAGCGCCGCAGGTGGGGCAGCCCCAGGCTTCACCTATTGCTTCAGCGGGAAGGGCTTGTCAGGAATCACAAGCGTACGGAGCGGATATACAGGGATATGGGGCTCAGTCTGCGTCTGAGGAGGCACAGGAAGCGCCGGTCGCATTTGCGGGTTGTTCTGCCGTTGCCCGGCAGGCCCGACGAGCGGTGGTCGATGGACTTTGTGTTCGATCAATTCGAGGACGGACGCCGGATGAAGTGCTTTACGATCGTGGATGAGTTTAGCAGAGAATCGCTGGCCGTCGTGCCGGCCAGGAGCATAACCGGGGAAGACGTCGCCATGATCCTTGAAAGCATCGCCAGCGAGCGGGGCTATCCCGGTGCCATCGTATCTGACAACGGGCCTGAATTCATAAGCAGGGCTATGGACGAATGGGCCCACGAGCACTAGGTAAAGCTCAGCTTC
>Ga0180429_10000460_pt1 | contig 36804 bp, 33 predicted proteins | sample SS_ome_FD_132428 | JGI IMG/M metagenome (GOLD analysis project Ga0180429, IMG submission 132428) | Hypersaline lake sediment archaeal communities from the Salton Sea, California, USA - SS_1_S_1 metaG | ecosystem: Environmental > Aquatic > Non-marine Saline and Alkaline > Hypersaline > Sediment ...
CGAGCAGATCCCGGAGAACGAGCGCTGCCGCCGGGTCGACGCACTGATGCGCGTCCAGCAGGCGATCGCGCTCGACGCCAATCGCCGACGGATCGGGGACTGCATCGCGGCGGTCATCGACGCGCCGACCGACGATCCCGAGCTCTGGATCGGACGGACCGAGATCCAAGCGCCGGACGTCGACGGCGTCACCTACATCCGTGGGAGCGGTCTCCGCGCCGGCGCGTTCGTGGATGTTCAGATCGTTGACGTCAACGGCTACGACCTCGTCGCTCGCGCCGAGCAACCCGCATCGGGGTGAGTACGTCGTCTCATCATTCCGCAGCTACGTGATCCAAGGATAGGAACCGACTTCACATTCACCGAGAACGTCGTTAGACTCCGGTCGACGGTTCGAGGTGCGTCGATGGAAGGAACGCTGAACGAAACCCAGTGGGAGACCCTCCTGTCCCGGATCGAGAACGGCGACTGCATCCCGTTCCTCGGCGCCGGCGCGTGCGCCGACTACATCCCTACGGCGGCGAAGATCGCCGGCGACTGGGCCGCGGAGTGCGCCTACCCGCTGCGGAACCCCAATGACCTGTCGCAAGTCGCCCAGTACCTGGCCGTCACCGGTGGCGATTACGTTGCGGTCAAGGAGAAACTCCTCCGGGACTGCATCCACGATCACCCATCGCCCGACTTCGAGGGCCCGTGCGAGATCCACGGCACGCTCGCCCGGCTCCCGATCCCGCTCTACGTCACCACCAACTATGACGACTCGATGTACGACGCGCTCGAGCACTTCCGGGGACGAGCGCCGCGGCGACGGGTCTGCCCGTGGTACCTGCGTCCGCGCGATCGGCCGGCGGTGATCGAGGACGCCGAGGCGACGCCCGACGATCCGATCGTCTACCACCTTCACGGCTGGCGCGGAGACCCCGGCTCCCTCGTCCTCACCGAGGACGACTATCTCGAGTTCCTCGTGCAGGTCTCCGAGGAGCCGACGCCGATCCATCCGCAGGTGCAGGACGCGCTCGGGCGGAAGTCCCTCCTGTTCATCGGCTACAGCCTGACCGACTGGAACGTTCGAGTGCTCTTCCGCGGCCTGCGACAAGCGTCCCGGTGTACGTCGCAGCGATCGAGCATCACCGTCCAGTTGCGGCCAACGGGTCCCGACGATTCGGCGGAGACGCGCCAACGCGTCGAGGAGTACCTGGTGGCGTACTTCGACCAGATGAACGTCCACGTCTGCTGGCAGCGGGCGAATGACTTCGCGGAGGCTCTCCTCACCCGGTGGAAGGAGCGTTCCGACGGTGTGCCCGACTGACGCCGAGAACCCATACGTCGGACCGCGCCCGTTCGAGGCCCGCGACGCCATCCGCTTCTTCGGACGCGACCACGAGATCCGCGCCCTGCGCGCCCTCGTCAGCGCCCATCGGGTCGTCCTCCTCTACGCGCAGTCCGCCGCCGGGAAGACCTCGCTCCTCAACGCCGGCCTCATCCCCCACCTCGAAGACGAGGGATTCGACGTCCTCCCGAGGGCGCGCGTCAGCGGGATCGAGCCGGCGTCGCTCGACGCGGACACAAACGTCTTCGTCGTCCACGCCCTCGAGTCCCTGTCGGCGGGAGGCGCAACGGAGATCCGAGGACGAACCCTTCCGGAGGCCCTCGCCGCCGCGTTCGCAGCACACGAAACGGATCCCTCGGCGCCTCGCGTGGTCCTGTTCGACCAGCTGGAGGAGCTGTTCACGCGACACCCCGAACGCTGGCGGGACCGACGCGGTTTCCTCGAACAGGTGGCGCGGGCCCTCGACGACGATCCGCGCCTACGCGTTCTCCTGTCGATCCGCGAGGACTACCTCGCTCACCTCGACCCGTACGCCCGCCTGTTCGACAACCAGCTTCGGGTTCGGTTTCGTCTCGAACGGCTGCGCGAGCCGGCAGCGCTCCAGGCGATCACCGGTCCGCTCGCCGCGACGACGCGGTCGTTCGAGCCGGACGCCGCGAACGCGCTCGTCCGTGCCCTCAGCCGAGCGCGACTCGAGGTGGACGGACGAGAACTCGTCACCTACGAGGGGGAGTTCGTCGAGCCGGTGCTCCTCCAGGTGGTCTGCCGCGAGATCTGGGACGCCCTCCCTTCGACGGCCCGCGCCATCACGCGCAGTCACACCACCGCTCTCGGGGATCTCAAGGAGATCCTGTCGAGATTCTACGAACGGGGCCTTCGCCGCGTCGCCGCGGCGACCCGCACGCGCCAATCCCCGATCCGACGGCTGTTCGATCGCCATCTCATCACGTCAGCCGGGACCCGCGCCATCGTTCATCGCGAGGCAAAGAAGACCGGCGGCGTGCCGAACAAGGCAGTGTGCGCGCTGGAGGGTGCACGGTTGATCCGCGCGGTCGAGCGCGCCGGCGCGAGCTGGTACGAGATCACCCACGACACGATGGTCGATCCGATTCGATCGGCGAACGCCCGATGGCACCGGAAGCGCCGAGGCCGTCGACTCGCGGTCGCGGCCGCCGCCCTCGTTGCCCTCGGCGGACTCGCCGGGAGCTTGCCCACGATGTGGTCGACGCAGTCCCTCGATTGGGCGGCCGGCGTGTTGACGATTCGGACCGCGTTCGGCGCACGCACGATCGGCGCGTTCGACGCGGAGTTCGACGAGCGAGCACCATACCTGGCCGGAGGGTACGGGATGGCGATCGGGGAGCGCATCACTTCGTCGGACGACGCCGGAACACTCGAACTCGACGTGCTCGAGTCGCTCGGCGCGCTCGCTCAAGACGGGGGCGCCGTAGAACGGATGGCGGCGAGTCACGTCATCGCCGAGCACTACGTTCGTACGGGAAACGCGCGAACCCTCGAGAAGTGGGTAAGCGGGCACGCCGCGACCTCCGCCGAGCTGAAGGAACGGGCGATCGACGCGCTGGCGCGCCTGTGGTCAACGCAGACTCACAGCACGCTGTGGGCGATCGCCACGGACGCGCGCAAGCCAGACGGCATCCGACTCGCCGCCGCCCGCGCAGCGCACGCCGGAGACCCCGCGAGCGTCGCAGAGCTGGAAGAGACCGCACGGACAGGCACGGCGGACGTTCTCCGGCGCGCGGCGGGCGAGCAACTCGGCCCGGCCTACGCCGTCGCCTACACCGAGCGGGAGCTCGCCACGATGGCCAAGGCGTCACCCTACCTCGGAATCCGCGTCGCCGCCGCGGCCGGCCTCGCGATCCATCTCGAGCGGGTCGGCGGTACGGCGACAGCCCAGAAGGACCTCCTCGCGCAGATCGGGCAGGAACTCGCGGACATGCGCACGTCGCCACACCCCGAGTACGCCGCCGGTCTCGCTGCTGCCTTCTCCCGCCTGTTCGAACGGCACGGGGCGGAGGGGCTCGCGGGGATGCCGCCCCCCCTCAGCGAACTCCTCGAGCCCCGCCCGCCGGCACTGGAGATGGCCCCCCATCGGTAGACCATCGCTCGGAGCCGGGTTCAGACGGACGGCGAAGGATCGACGTCGAGGAACTCCTGCACGCACTCGTAGAACCGCCCGACGTGGATTCCGTCGACGAGCGCGTGGTGCGCCTGCACGTTGAGCGGTAGGACGATCCGCCCGTCCTGCTCGTGGAACCGCCCCCAGGCGAATCGCGGAACGGAATCGGGCGGATCGAGCGGAACGGGGTGGACGAACCCAGTGAACGAGACCCACGGGATCGCCGTCATGAACAGGAAGTCGTCTCGATCCGGCTCGAGGAAGATCGACCCGGTTCGTCGCGCCTCCTCGATCCGTGCCGCCGACGATGTGGCGAACGCGTCCGCGTCGTCGAAGAACGGGAGCGTGCAGAACCGGAACCGATCGTCCTCGGCGAGGACCGTGATCGACGGGTGGACGACGTCGTGCTCGACGACGCCGTCGCCGCGGATCCGCTGTCGGAACGGTGCAACCGCGTTCGCCGCCCGCGCGATCGCGTGGACCAACTCGATCGTGAACGAACGGCGCCGGCTCCCCTCGGCGCAGCGAAGGCGCGTCACATCGACCTCGGCGGTGAGGCTCAGGTACGGGAAGTCGAACGACCGGAACAGCTCGAACGCCTCGCGCCGCGACCACCCGTCGAGGTCGATCGCACGGGGCTCCCGTCCGTCACTCATCGCGAAATCCCCCGACCGTATCGCTGCTCCATTCCGACCCCTCCCGAGCACGACCATTCTACGCTCGCAGACCGATCACAGGAATCCCACGCGCGATCGATAGAATGGGATGTTCGTGCGAAAGGAGCCTGTCCCCATGCGAAGACGGTGGGTGCGGATCGTGGCGATCCTCGTCGGAATCCTCGCCGTCCTCCTGGTTGCGCTTCTCGTCGCCCTCCGGATCACCGCGCCGACGGTCGACGTCGGAGCACCCCAGGAGCGCAAGCCTGTCCCCGCATCCTGGCTCATGTCTGAAGACACGCCCGCTGCGCGACCGGGAACGTCGTCTCCCGAGTCGTCCGTCCAGACATCCTCCGCGACGGTCGCGGCGTCGGACGATCGCCCGGCACCGTTCGCGACGACCGGAGCGCTCGCCTTCTACGGACGCGGACGACCGTTCGGCGAGGAGTTGTACGAGATCCGCCTCGACGCAGACGGACTGACCCTGTCGTCGACCGGGCAGTTTCGTTTCCGGGCCGTCGTGGCGACGCTCCGGGTTGCGTTCGAGCAGCGCCTCGAAGCGGACGACCGTCTGATTCCGACGCGGTACGAAGCGGCGTTCGACGCACCGCTCGGGTTCGATCGCCGGGTGAGCGCCGAGATCACCGACGGTGTCGCCCGGATTGCGAGCGGGAACGCGGAACGAGCGATCGACGTCGACGGCGATGCGGTCATCCTCGGAACGTTCGCCACGTACGCGCTTCTCCCCGTCCTCTTCCCTCTCCGAGAACGAGACGGAATGGCGTCGTTCGACGTCCTCGCCCTCGGGGGTCCACCCGGAACCGAGGAGGAGACGAGCAATCTGCCGCCGATGTCCGTCGAGCGTCTCGCCCCGATCCGGATTCTCAGCGAAGAACAGACGATCGTCGTCGACGCGTACCTCGTCGAGAGCACGCTCGGCGAGAGTCTGCTGTTGGCGAAGGGTCGCGAGTTCGTCGCCCTCGTCGCTGGAACGAGCGACGAATCGCTCGCCGTCTACCGATCGGACTTCTTCCCCGACGGGTTCGAGATCCTCGATCGCGTCGACCGGCTCCCGAGCCTATCCGCCTCCACCGTCCCCTAGGCCGCGGCGGAAGGCGTCAGGTTGCCCCGAATCCCCGCGGCGTCTACAATCGTCCCGACGCCTGGAACGTTGAACGTCTGTCGATTCCCGATTCGTCCCCTCTGTAGCCAAGGAGCTGTCATGCCGTCGAATGAGAAGACCGATCGTCTCATCGTTCCACCCGACGCCCCGGCGATCCAGAACCTGAGGTTTCGCACGTTCCGTGGCGCGTCCGACTACCCGTTGATGTTCGCCGTCATCGAAGCATCGAAGGCAGAGGACCGAGAGGAGTGGACGACCACCGTAGAGGACATCGCCCGCGACTACCGCCACCTGCGCAACTGCGATCCGTCGACGGAGATGATCTTCGCCGAAGTCGGCGACGTCGTCGTCGGCTACGGCCGCACGTGGTGGGAGGACGAGAAGAAGGGAGATCGCGTCCACTCGCTGTTCACGAACACGATCCCGGAGCAACGCGGAGTCGGAATCCGACGGACGCTCCTCCGCTGGCTCGAAGCGCGAGCGAGGGAGCAGTCGATCGAACACCCGACTGACCGAGCGAAGGTTCTCCAGTCCTGGGCCTCGGAGCACGAGCACGACGCGAAGCGGCTCCTCGAGTCGGAGGGGTACGAGATCGTCCGCTGGGAGTACGAGATGGTCCGATCCCTCGCCGACGAGATCGAGCCCGCTCCGTTGCCCGAGGGGATCGAGATCCGCCCGGTGACCGACGCGGACGCGGAGCAGATCTTCGGCGCCGCGGCGGAAGCGTTCGCCGACCATTGGGGGGTGACGAGCTGGTTCGACGCTGACTCCCTTGTCGCGTGGCGCGAAGCGCCGACCTGGAACCCGAGCCTGTGGAAGATCGCGTGGGATGGCGACGAGGTCGTCGGTACGGTCCTCAACTTCGTCAACGAGAAAGAGAACGAGGAGTACAGACGCGAGCGCGGCTACACCGAAGCGATCTGCGTCCGAAAGGCGTGGCGCGGTCGAGGGATCGCCAAGGCCCTCATCACCGAGAGCATGAAGATGCACCAGGCGATGGGGAAGACGGAGACGGCGCACGGCGTCGACACGCAGAACCCGACCGGAGCTCTCCAGCTCTACGAGGGCCTCGGCTACCGCTCGCGGAAGACGTTCTACACCTTCCGCAAACCGCTCCGGCCGTAGCGAGCGAAGACGCGCGCTGGCCTAGCGCGCGCCGAGCCACCGCGTCGACTCGTACGGATACTCGGGAAAGCGCTCGGCGACTACGATCCGCGCCAGCGTGTCAACGTGGGTGATCCGGAGCGGCCCGAGTCCGACCCACAGGTGGCCATAGCTCTCGAGGAAGTCCGCAAGCTTCTCGTATCGGACCGCCGGGTCGTCTGCGCCGAGGTACGCATCGAGCGTGTTCGAGTACGGAACGAATGGGGCATTCCGCGCCTCGTCGAGCCGGTCGTGCAACCGGGACAGGGACGATCCGGCGACGTAGCTCATCTGGTCGATCCCGAGCGCGTCGGCCTTCTCGGCGGAGAACGCGAGCTCCTCCGCCTGTTCGGCCAGAATCCCGACCGCGACGGCGTGCCACGGTGCCGGGCCGCCGTCGTAGACCGGCCACGCCATCCCCGCGTGCTCGAAGACGATCGTCTCGGCGTCGGGAGGAACCGTGTCGAGATCGAGGTAGGCGCACGTGACGAGTGGATCATCGGAGACGATCTCGAACCCGCGGAACGTGTCGGCGAATGCCGACAGCGCGCCGATCTGCCCCTTGTCGTAGATCGCGCTGAACCGATCCGCCGGGTCGAAGCGCAGGAGGAGGGCGAGGACGCAGTCGGCGAGCGAGAACCTCGAGCCGTCGTGCCAGACGCGATCGAGCAGGGCGTCCGGGTACGCGATCTCGAGCCGGACGTTGCAGGTCCGATCCTCTTCGCCACAGTCCGCGCCGGTGAGGAACACCTTGCCTCGGGCGTTCCACCCACACCAAGCCGTCTCCGGAACGACGATCGTCTCCTCGAACTCGAGTTCGCACCAACTCTCGCTGACGAAGACCGGAAGCCCCGTCTGCACGCTGACACGAGCGGATTCGGCCCACATCGGCCGGGCGAGGCCGGTCGCCGGGTCGAGGACGAACGGCAGATCCTCCGTTCCCTGGATCACGATCCGATCGTGCGGGCGGTCCGATCCGGCGATCGGGTTCCACGGGTCATCGAGGAACCCCGGGAGGGCAACGCGGATCGTCCCTCCTTCGATCGACTGCCCGTCCGCGTCGACGAACGACATCGTGTGCGGCCAGAGGCCCCCGCCGAAGATGCCGCCGACCCGATCGACCGCCACCTCGATCCCATCGGCCCACGCCCACGTCTCGGTCTCGCTGTAGAGCCAGATGTGGAGACCCGCCTCGTAGGCGCAGGTTTCGCACGCCGCGAGTGCCTCGGCGCGCTCGGCGCGGGTCGCGTAGTCGCCGTCGCGAAGCACGAGGATTCGCTCGCGACAGTCCGGATCGAGGACGTCCGCGTCCGCGTAGGCACGCGTGAGCGGAACGCTCCAGATCGCATCGGTGTAGTGGAATGCGTAATCGGAGGACTGGTCCCGGTCGATCGCGTCCTCGATCCACCCTCCGGTGTAGAACGACCAACCCCCTTCGTGCGGGTCGGAGTCGATCCAGACCCGGCTCGCTTCGAGCGACTTCACGTACTCCCGCTCGACGACGAACCCGGCGCGCTCCAGCTGCTCAGCGAAGGCGTCCCCGAGGGCGGACCGTTCGTCCTCGACGCGGATCAGACCGACGAGAACGATCTCCTCGCCGTCGTAGGTCCATCGCCACGACCGACCCATCTCCGCCCCCGCATCCTCCATCGCCGCGGCGATCGTGGCGATCGCGGTCTCCTCATCGAACGTGGCCCGCGCTTCGATTGCGCGCGCTGCCTCCGCGATCTCGGCGTAGACCGAGCCGTTCGGGTGGGCGAGCGTCGCGCGGGAGACGGCGAGACCCCCGCGCACCTCGTCGACGATCCGCGACCGATCGATCAGGGTGTTGATCGCAACCCGAACTGCGCGAATCGAGAACGGGTTGAACCGCCCGTCGTCGAATCGCGGACCGACGGGGTTGAGAAGGAGCTCGACGTAGTCCGCGGGACAGAGGACGTGTGGGAGGTCGGCGCTCCGGACCTCGGTGTATAGGTCGGCGCCGAACGGATCGGCGAAGAAGTCGACCTCGCCCGTCATCATCATCGACAGAACCTTCGCCGCGTCGGCCTCCTCGAAGAAGACGATCTCGTCGAACCAGGCGCCGCTCCGCGCGGCGGCCGCGGACGCCAACAACGTCAGAATGACGAAGATCACAACGATTCGACGCACGTTGCACCTCCTTGCTGAACCGAAGAAGGAATCTCTCATCTTCGTCGTCCAGTGTAGAGGACGCTGCGTCGGCCCGTCCAGCGCCATGGGCGAAGCTGCCGCCCCTACAGAGAGAGGCGAAGCTCGGGGAGATCCGGGTCGAGTGCGAACCCGGCCCGTGCGTAGATCCCGCGACCGGCCCCCGTCGCGTGCAGACTCGCGATGGGGATCCCCTCGGCGCGGACGACGTCGAGGACATGCTGAAGGAGGGCCCCGGCGATCCCCCGCCGTCGGTACGCCGGGAGTGTCGTCAAATTCATGATGTACGCCTCCCGTCCGGCCGTGCGCCCGGGAGACGGGGGAACATCGTGGACGACGAGCCCGATCGACGCGACGGCATCTCCACCGCAGATTCCGCCTTGCCCGGAACCTGCGCCTCCTCCGGCCTCGTCGACGACGAGGCCGGAGGAGACCGCGACCCAGGCGCGGAAGGCGTCGGTCGGAAGGTCGCGCTCGAAGTAGGCGGCACTTGCCGCGCACATCCGATCGAGCGCATCCACGTCGGAATGTCCCATCGCCTCGAACATGACGCGACGGAGGCGAACCAAATCGGGAATGTCGTCGACCGTCGCCGCGCGGATCGACCAGCTCACGACACGCCCTTCCGTGCGACGTAGAGACCCCGGCCGGTCAGGCCCTCCGAATTGAAGTCAACCGCGAGCCCGACCGCCTCGAACGCGGCCGTCATCTCGTCGACCGTGTACAGGCCGAGTGCGTGATGCTCGACGACGTGCTCTGTTCCGTCAGGGGTCCCAATCAGGTGGTGCAGGTCGAAGGACGAGATTCGTCCGTCGACCCGGCTCGTGCTCACGCGCGCAATCTTCAGCTCCGGCTCGTCGACGAGGGTCGCGTGCACGGTGTTCGGCATCCACTGATCGGGCGTGAACCACGGCTCGACGATCAGGACGCCGCCCGGCGCAAGGTGGGCGGCCATCGCGCGAATCGCCCGCTCGACGTCGTCGAGGGTCGTCAGGTAGCCGATCGAGCTGAACAGACACGTGATCACGTCGAACTGGGATCGAAGCTCGAACGTTCGCATGTCGGCGCGGTGAAGGCGCACGCCGGGAAGTCGCTCGCGCGCAACAGCGAGGAGCGCTTCGGAGCGGTCGAGGCCCTCGACTTCGAAGAGTTCGCGCAGGTGAACGAGGTGGCTCCCGGTTCCGCAGGCGACATCGAGGAGGCGGCAGCGCTCGCCGATCTGCTCGTGCAGGATCGAGGCCACGCGATCCGCTTCGGACGCGTAGTCCTTGAATGCGTAGATCTTGTCGTAGTAGCGTGCGGTCTCGTCGAACATGCTCCCACCCCGGAAGGGCGATCGTAGCCTGCGCCTTTTGGGGCCGCAAGACGGGCGCGTCTTGCGCGCGACATCAGCTTGCGCACGCGTTGCGTCCTCTTGCGCGACGCGCGGCTTCACCTTGCGCACATCATCGTAGCTTCTTGCGCGCCGCCCCTCCCCTCGTTGCTCATGTCGACCTGACATCTTGCGCGCCGCGCCCCCCCTCGCGTACCGTGATTCGGGAAGGGGGCAGGAAGACTGGTGGACCTGTTCGACGACGCGCAGAGGCGAGAGGACGCGGCGCCGTTCGAGCGACTCGCGCACAAGGCCCTCGCCGCCTACGGTCTCGAGGACGCGCGACTCGATCTCGCCTCCCGCGGTGAGCACGTCGTCTTCCGCGTGTTCGATCGGCCTACGCGAAGCGCGTACGCACTCCGGATCCATCCTCGCGGTCGAGCGCGCGAGCAGATCCTGCGAACGCTCCTCTGGCTGGCGTCGCTTCATCGAGAGACGGACGCCCTCGTCCCCGAGCCGGTCCTGACGCGGTCCGGAGATCTCACGCAAAGCCTCTCGGCTCCCGGCGTTTCAGGCTTTCGGCAGGTCTCGCTCGCCGCCTGGCTCGACGGCCAGATCCGCCCTTTCGGAGAATGGACGTCGGAAGACGCCGAGCGCCTCGGCCGCGCCGTCGGGTCACTCCATCGCCACGCCTCGACGTTTCGACTTCCCGACAGACTCGCCCCGGATCGGCGAGAACCCGCTGCGCGTCTCGACGAGATCGACCCCGACCGGCTGTCACACGTGCTCGGTCCAGAGGGGAAGGCGCTTCTATCCCGAGCCGTCAGCGTCGCCCGAGACGCGATGGCGGAAGTCGAGTCGGACGCGACCGTCGCCGGGCTGATCCACGGAAACCCGACGCCGGAGCACGTCCTGTTCGACGAGGAGAAGGTCGGCCTGGTCGGATTCGGCGAATGCCACTGGGGTCTCTTCGCCGACGATCTCGCCATCGCCGACCTCAGCCTCCGCCGATGTCACGACCCCGGCGCGTTGCGAGCCGGTCTCTTCGCCGGCTACGCGCAGGTGCACACGCTTCCGATCGACGCCGAGGCGAGTCTCGACGCATTCGTCGTCCTTCGGCTCCTCGACGAACTCAACGCCCGCGCGGCGGGGCTGGATCGGAGCGACCCGGCCGCGCGCCGGGGAGCCGAGAAGATCTTGCGCCAACTCGCACGTCTGATCGAGCGGGCGCCCTGACAGAAGAGAACGCGGGCCGGCCGGCAACCGAAGTCGCCGGTCGGCCCGTGGATTCGGCCGGAGGTCTAGAACCCCCAGGCGGCCGGGTCGAACGTCGTCAGGCCGTCGGGGGAGAAGACGTCGCTTCCGATCTCCGCGTCGGGGCGGTGTCGCTCGACGACCGTGATCAACGTCGAGCTCTCGTCGAGGACGTCGGTCGAGAGCATCTCGGCGAAGGTCAGCATCCCGTCGAACTCGGTCAGCGCAACGACTTCGACCGTCGAAGACAGGTTGCCGAGGTCGTTGTACGACTCCGCGCGGAGCATGATGAATCCGTCCGTGTCAACCCAGACGACCGACCGGGGGGTGTCGGTATCGACGCCGTCCTTGGCGACCGACTCGATGACGTACGCGGTTCGCGTCTCGTCCCCGATCACGAGGTCCTCCTCGCCGAGGAGCGTGGCGACGAAGTCGTCCCGCTCGTTCCCGCCCCCGAGATCGTCGTACGACATCGAGCTTCCGGCGAACGAGCCGCCGCGCTCTTCGTCCGAGACGAACTCCTTCGGGATCCCGAGAAGCGGCAGGTAGAGCCACATCCGCGAATCGTCCCCCTCGTCGATCTCGTGCGTCAGGAAGATCGTGCCGGCGACGTCGGTCGGCTCGATGAAGTAGATCAACGCGAAGTCAGGAATCGACAGCATCCCGAACAGTCTTTCGCTGGTCGTCCCGTCGCGGTACGTGATGTCGAACCGCATCGTGCCGACCATGCTCCCCTCGTTCAGCCGGTCCGCCTCTTCCTCCATCCGATCGAGAATCTCGTCGGCAGTCATCGCCGCCGTCGCGACCGCAACCAGTGCGATCATCGCCACGGTCCATGTCATCGTCTTCTTGAGCATATCGTTCCTCCTCTGGGTGATGTACCCGGATCGTCGGTCTAGGTTCGCCGCTCGTCGCGCGTCCACGCGGCACGGGACAGGAACTTCGGCTTCCACTGCACCAAGATCGCCGGGATGATCGAGATCGCCGACAGGGCGCTGACGCCCATCGTCAGCGCGATCTGCCACCCGAACGTCCGGATCCCCTTGAACGACGCGAAGATCAAGATGAAAAACCCGAGTGCGACCGTCAGGGCGTTGTACGTGATCCCCCGCCCGGTCGTCTGGATCGTCTTCTGCAGCGCGCGCTGCGCGTCGCCGTCCTTCCGGTACTCCGCCCGGAAGCGGGAGATGAAGTGGATCGAATAGTCGACGCCGATCCCGACCGCGACGACCGACACCATCAGCGTCATGATGTCGAGCGGCTGACCGGTGTACGCCATGATCCCCATCGAGAACGTCACTGTGAGGATCAGCGGAATCGCCGCGATCAGCCCGGCGACGATCGATCCCATCAGCAGCATGACGAGGACGGCAACGGCACTGATCGTCGTCGCCAGGCCGATGAGCTGGCTGTTCGTCATCTGGGTGAACATGCGATCCATCAGCGTCGTCGCGCCGATCATGCGGACGCGCATGTCGCCGTCGTCGGGGAAGTGCTCGTCGAGGTAGCCCTGCACGAGACCCGCCACCCGTGACACGTTGGCCGACGAGTCCATCTTGTACAGCCCGGTCACCGTTCCGGCGGAGAAGTCACCGACGGCCATGTCGCCGAGCGTGCCGCCCTGGAACGTGTACAAGAGCAGAAGCTGCGAGATCATGTCTCGGCTGTCGGGGATCCGGTAGAAGGCCGGATCGTCGGCGTTGAACTTCTCGTTCATCTGGCGGACGAGCATCGTCAGCGAGAACGTCTTCGCAACCCCGTTGTCGAGCAGAAACTCCTCGAGGCCGAGCATCGCGTTCAGCACGGCCGGATCCTTCAGCCCGTCGCGACGCCCGGTGTCGAACTCGACCATGATGTTCATGTCGCCGGAGAAGTAGTCCGACGTGAAGTCGAGGACCTGGACCGCCGCGTGGTCCTTGCCGAGGAACTCCTCGTTCGAAGTCTCTACGCGCAGTCGTGGGATTCCGGCGACCATCACGCCGAAGATCACGACCGCAACGAGGAGCACGATCTTCCGGTGTCCGACGATCACTCTCTCGAAGCCCATCAGGACGCGCGTCAGCGGCCGAAGCCCCTTGGAGAGATCGCGCACCCGCGGCTTCTTGAGGAGCGAGAAGACGGCGGGAAGCAGGACGAGCGAGAACAGCATCGCCGCCAGCACGCCGATCGCCGTCACAATGCCGAAGTGGCGCTGCGGAACGAGGAACGCCGACAGAAGCGAGAGGAATCCGACAGCGGTCGTCAACGACGTCATCACGACCGGCCCCTTCATCTCACCCATCGTGTTCAGGATCGCCTGGCGCTTCTCCAAGCCCTTGGCGATCTCCTCGTTGTAGCGATTCAGGACGTGGATCGCGTCGGCGATCCCGATCGCCAACAGGAGGATCGGCGCGATGAAAGACATCGTCGTCATCGGGAAGCCGAGCAGAACCATCGCGCCCATCGCGACGATGATCGACAGCAAGACGATCGCGATCGGAAGCAGGATCCCGCGGATCGTCACGAACGACGCGAACAGGAGCGCAACCATGATCAGGATCGCCAGCGGGAACAGGAGCTGGAGGTCCGACTCCATCTCCTCGCCCATCACCGTGTCGAAGTACGCATCGCCGTAGATGTAGAGGGTGTCTCCATCGCCCCGATGCGCGTCGACGATGTCAACGACGTCCGGCGTGAGCGCGTACTCGTCGGCACCGACCTCGATCTCGACGTTGATCAGCGCCGCCTGGCCGTTCTCGCTGACCACGCCACCGATCAGGTTCTCGTCGGCCATCAGCCGCGCGCGGAAGGTTTCCATGTCCTCCGGCGTGCGCGGCGCGACGCCGTCGGGCGCTGCCCTGCGGACCGAGATCGCCGTCTCGGTCCCAACGATCGTCTGCGAGTTGAGCGGGGTCGAGACGGACTTGATCCCCGGAATCGCCTCGATCGCGTCGGTCATCGTCTCGATCTTGCGAAGCGTCGTGTCGTTGAAGATGCCGTCTTCGTTGTGGAGCATCACCATGATCCCCCACGACCGGCCGTAGCGCGCCTCGGCCTCGTCCATCAGGACGATGATCGGATCGTCGTCGGCCATGAACTCCGCGAAGTCCGTCTCCTGCGTCATGAACTGGATCGGGTAGGCGAGTCCTACGGCAAGAAGCAGCGTCCCGACGATCGTCCAGATCGGATGATCGACGGCAAATCGAATCAATCGGTTCATCGCATCCATCCTTCCGCGGAGTAGATCCCGTAGAGCAGGGCAACCAAGAGGTGGTCGGTGATCCCAACCGCCCGGACGTTCCCCTCGAAGACCTGTGACGTGATCTGGCCGACCGCCCCGAGGCCGGCGAGGACGGCCGGATCGAGGAGCGGCGGCGGACCGCTAACGAGCAGGACCCAATCGACCGTCCCATCGTCGATCCCAACCGGAATCACGACGACGATGTCGTAGGGCTCCAGACCCGGATCGAGCGTCTCGCCGTCAAGCGGGTCGTCCCAGCTCGTCGCGACGTCGGCGAACTTCACATCAACCTCGAACAGGCCGGCGCCTTTCAACACACCGACGAGCGCCCCGACCCGCATCGTGGACAGGAACGTCTTCGTCTCGTCGACGATCAGGAGCCGAATCGCCGACGACTCCGTCTCAGGCTGAGCGCCGGCGGCCACGCTGAGAACGACGATCGCCAGCACGAGGGCCAGGCCGATCCGGTTTCGCTGTGTCGTCATGTCGCCTCCCTATCGGTATTCGTTCATTCGTTCGGTCATCAGGGTGTCCCGCCGGGCCCGCCAGCGCTCGGTGAACCCCGGCAGCTCCTCGACGATGAAGTCGAAGAAGACGAGCATCTCCAGCAACCGCTCCTTCGCCTCGACCGACTCCCCTCGCAGCAGCTCGAGCCCCTGCCGCGCGATTCGGCGGTGCTGCTCCGTGTGATCGTCACGCTGCGCGAACAGCCTCGACCAGACGTCCGGGAGAAGCCGGTAGTAGTGGCGACGCTCTCCGGGAACGCTGATTCGCTCGATCATCCCGAGGCGCAGCAACAGCTGCGTCGCCATGCTGATCGACCCCTTGCTCGCCTGCAGCACGTCGGCGAGTTCGTCGAGCGATCGGTGGGACGGAACGCAAACAAGAAGAGCACCGACAACACGCCCCGCCATGTGCGGCAGACCGTGCTCGTCGATCATGTCGCCCGTGTCTTCGATGAACTGTCGGTACGCCCGAGATTGCGCGGTCATCAGTCCTCCCTGTTCTGTTCTTTCACGGAGACTCTCGACACGAAGAAGGGGGGAGTGTACGCAGTTCTCAGTGTTCAGTCAAGACTGAACACAGTGAACGATCCGGTTGCCGGTCACAGCTTCGCGACGCTTCGCTTCGGAGATGACGTCGACCGCTGTACCGCCGCAATCGTCCGGCGTACGATTCCGAGTAGGTGAGAGGAGGCTCTATGAGACCCCGCGTGACGATCCACATCATGGCGAGCGTCGACGGTCGACTCGACTGGCTCGACGAGAACGTCGGCCTCTACTACGAGTTGGCGGGGACGTTCGGCGCCGACGCGATGCTGTCGGGAAGCGACACGATGCTCGCCGCCTACCCGGAGCCGGTCGACACCCCGGCGAACACAGACGAGCGATTCTCCGATCAGCGCCTCATCGTCATCGATAGCTGAGGACGGATCCCCAACTGGCGGCGAATCCAAAGCGAGCCGTGGTGGGGCGATTGCATCGCTGTCTGTTCGGAATCGACGTCGATGGGGTACCGGGCCTATCTCGACGAGGTCGGCGTCCCGCACATCGTCACCGGGCGCAATCGGGCCGACGTCGGGCAGGCGCTCGAGGTCCTCGCCGTCGAGCACGACGTACGGCACGTCCGCGTCGACAGCGGCGGAACCTTGAACGGCATTCTGCTCCGGCAGGGTCTCGTCGACGAGGTGAGCGTGCTTCTCGAGCCGCGCCTCGTCGGGGGGCGCTCCGCACGATCGATGGTCGTCGCGCCGGATCTGACGTCGATCGACGACGTCGTTCCGCTGGAGCTCCTCGACGTCGAGGCGCTCGCCGACGGGTTCGTCTGGCTCCGCTACTCGGTCAGACACTAGGCGACCCGGAACGCGCAATCGCCTTCCGGTAGACGCGGAATCCGATCTCGTCGATCGATCGCTCAAGTCGGAATCCGCGTCGCTCGTAGAACCGGACCGCGTCCTCGTTGGACGTACGCACGCCGAGCTCGATGGCGTCGACCTTCCCTGCAAACTCTGCCTCAAGGTCTTCGAAGATCCCGGCGCCGATCCCGCGGCGACGAAACTCGGGTCGCAAGATGATCCCGTGGACGTGGAGTTCGCGGTCGCGCGCCTCGATCCAGACGAACCCGGCGAGGTCATCCCCGTCGCAGACGGCGCGCACCTCGCCGACCGTCTCGAACAGCTCGGCAAACCCGTCCCACGTCAGGTCGAGGAACTCCATCACCGCCTCGACCGTGCCCGCCATGTGCTCGCGCATCCACACGAGGAAGAGGGCGCGTTCGTCGGACGTCGGCGCGCGGTACGTGATCACGCCCCGAACCGGTCGCGGTGGACCCGGGCGCCGTCGAAGCGGTCAGCCGGCCCCTTCTCCTCGTCCGGATGGCCGAGCACGATGAGGCTGAACGGTGTGATCTGCTCGGGGATCGCGAGGAGTCCGCGGACGGCCGCGACCCGCTCCTCGGACGGGTAGACGCCGCACCAGACGGCGCCGAGTCCGTTTGCGTGCGCGGCGAGAAGGAGATTCTGCGTCGCCGCGGCACAGTCCTGCACCCAGAAGCTCTCGTACTTCGCCAGTCGCTCGTCACCGCAGACAACGATCGCCAGCGGCGCACTCGCCGCCATTTGCGCGTACGGATGAGTCGACGGAATCGTATCGAGCACAGTCCGATCGCGGATGACGATGAAGTGCCACGGTTGCTCGTTCCCGGCCGACGGCGCCGCCATCGCCGCGCGGAGGAGCGTGTCGATCGCCTCCTCGGAGACCGGCTCGGCTCGATACTTGCGGATGCTTCGGCGGGTCAACATCGCTTCGACCGCGTCCATCTCATCTCCTCTCCTGAGGAATCCTCAGCCCTTGGGCGCCGTTGCGTCAACCTGAGAGATCGAAACCGCATTCGGGCACGGCATCTCCACCCGTAGCGAGTGCGCGAAGCTCCGCGCTTCGGCGGGACTCGTCAGGATCCTCTACCGACGGGATGGATTCGAGTTGCGCGATGTACTCTGCCGGTAGGCCCGCCTCCTCCGCCCCTGCGATCACGAGTCGCTTGTACCAGCCGTAGGGCCGGAGTCCCGGGTCCAGCCGGTCGGGGATATACGTAGCGGCGTGCACGTCACCTCCGCCGCCCCGAACGATCACCGGCCTCCGCACATAGCCTCCCTCGAACCGATCGAGGTTCGGCAAGTCGAGCTCGTCGAGCTCTTGCAGGACGCCCCAGACAATGTCCGCTGGGTCATCGGACGGAACGACACCACACTTCCCGGACCCATCGTCACTCGGTTTCGTCCAGACAAGTCGATGGTCCGTGAGGAAACCGATCGCGATCGTGCGAACCGACCCGACGCGCTTCCTGATGCGCGCAGTGAGCATGTTCGATCCATAGGCGAAGCAGATGACCTCTCGGCTCCGGTTCCGGCAGCTCCCCACTCGTTGGACCTCCTCGGACGCCCTAGAATAGGCGACCGGTCCAGTTTCGCCCAGGAGGGGGTCGTGAAGGCCGCGCCACTGCACAGCTGGTCCCTGACGCCGAAGGAGGCCGCGCGCATTCAGGAGACGCTCGCCGAGCGAGTCGATCTCGCTTGGGACGGCCGGACCGTCTCGACCGTCGCCGGGATCGACGTCTCCGTCAAGGACGGCGTCTCCCGCGCGGCAATCGTCGTTCTGTCTCTCCCGGACCTCGCGCCGCTCGAACGCGCGACGTCGCAGATGCCGACTCCGTTCCCGTACGTCCCGGGCTTGCTGACATTCCGCGAAGGGCCGGTCGTCCTCGACGCGTGGGCAAAGGTGACGCGGACGCCGGACGTCGTGATCTTCGACGGTCAGGGGATCGCCCATCCCCGACGGATGGGGCTCGCCGCCCATCTTGGCCTCTGGTTCGACGTGCCGACGATCGGCTGCGCCAAGAGCCGCCTCTACGGCGAGCACGCCGAGCCGGGACTGCGCAAGGGAGACAACGCCGAGCTGCGGGACGAGCGGGAGCCGGAGGTCGTCCTCGGCACCGTCCTGCGGACGCGCGCGAACGTCAAGCCGATCTACGTCTCTCCTGGGCACCGGATCGACGTCGAGACGGCGACGGCGCTGACGCTACGATGCTGCACCCGGTACCGCTTGCCCGAGCCGACGCGCTGGGCGCACAAGGTCGCCGGCGGTGCCTCGCTTCGCTGATCGGCGAGACGCGAACGCGCGCGGCCGATGCGATCAGTCGCCCGCCTCGTGCATCGCCGTCAGTCGCTCGAACGCCGTCGCGTAGCTCTCGTTCTCCTTCGACCAGGCAACGAGACGATCGCACGGGAAGCGCTCGCAGTCGGAGCAGTGGTCGAGTCCCCTCTCGTCGACGCAACAGGCGAGGAGGAAGCAGGAGACGCTCCCGTCGGCGTCGACCGACCAGTGCGTCGCGCGGTCGCCCTGGCAGCCGGTGCACACCATCCCCCGCGCGATCGCTTCGTCCCGCCCCTCGCTCGACGTCAGCCAGCCCATCTCCCGGTACCAGACGATCACCTCGTCGGCGGCGGACTCGTCGAACGGGAAGCGCCGGATCGTGCACTGCTCGCAGTCGAGACCGCAAGCGGCGATCCAGCGGCGGTCGATCGATCGGGCTGCTACGTCGCTCATGGGCGCAGGATACCGGCGGCGGGCTGGCGATCGAAACCCAACCGGATGGCGCGGGGCGAACGACACGCGCCCGCCCCGCTGTCAGGACTAGAGTCCGAGCGCTTGACGCATCAGACGCGGCGGGAGCGAGCCCGCGCCGAGCATCGCGTCGTGCACGTCGCGCAGGCTCGCCTCCGGATGCGCCTTCCGGTAGTCCTCGACGAGATCGAGGATCTGAAGCTTGCCCATCAGATACGACTGGGGCTGGGTCGGCGTCTGGGTGTAGCGACGGACCTCGGCCGTCGCGTTCGCCGGCTCGAGCTGGACCTTCTCGACCATGAAGTCGATCGCTTCCTGGACCGTCATCCCCCGCGTGTGAAGGGACACGTCGAGGATGATCCGCGCCGCCCGCCAGAGCTGATCGTGCAGGCGGCCGAGCCGCTGGATCGGCTTCGCGATCCAGCCGAGCTGCTCGAGGAGCTCCTCGCAGTAGAAGGCCCATCCCTCGATGAACAGCGTCGCCAGGAACGTGCCCATCCGCCGCGGGACCGTCTCCGTGCGGTTCGACCAGACGAGCTGGAGGTGGTGTCCCGGGTACGCCTCGTGGAGCGCGACAACCGGGAGCTTGACATTGAAGTGTCCCTTGAGCTTCTGCTCCTGCGCCTCCGCCGGCGCGTTCGGATCGACCGGGGTCACGACGAAGATCCCGTCCTGCTGTTCCTCGAAGATCCCGGGGGGCATGTACGCCGCGTACGGGATGATCGGGCGCAGGTAGACGGGCGTCTCGACGATCTTGAGCGACTCACCGGCGGGGATCGTCGCGATCTCGTGATCGATCACGTACTGCTTCGCCCCGTTCATCGCGGTCTCGTACGCGGCAAGGAGACCGTCGGCGGTCGGATGGTCGTTCTTCGCCTCCTCGAGGATCTCGTCGACCGACTTCGTCGGATCGATCTCCGCCGCGACCGCCTCCATCTGCTTCTTGGTCAGCTCGAACTGCTCCCAGCCGGTGTCGATCAGCTGGTCAGCGTCGTAGTCGACCATGTGGTCCTCGCGGAGCATCTCGTCGAACAGTTCGCGACCGACGGCGTACTCGCCGTTCGCCTGCGGGAGAATCTCGTCGCGAACGAACGCGATGTAGTCCTCGATCGCCTTCCCCGCCGCCGCGCCGGCCTCGGTAATCTCGTCGACAAGATCGGGAGCCGCGCCCTGCGCGAGACTCGGCAGAAGCGCGGTGAACAGCATCGGCGCCATCTGCCCCTGCTCGATCGCCGTCTCCGCCCAGACCGCCGGAACCTCGCCCGGAACGAGGACGCCCTTCGCCTCGTCGAGAACCCGCGGCACCTGCTTCGTCCGCCCGAGCGCCGCCTTGAGTCGCTCGGGAAGGGGCGCGTACTCCTTCAGCAGGAGGACCATCACGCTGCCGGTTGTCGCATCGATGTACTGCCCCGGATTGCGCAGATGGCCGCGCAGCTTCTCGTGCCCGCGGACGAAGTTCTTGACGAGCTGCGTCATCAGCGCGTGGTCAACGCGCGCGTCGTTCGGCCAGTCGTCGGTCGTCATCCCGGCGAGTTCGGCCGCCATCGTCACGATCTCCTCGTGCTGCGCGTTCTGCGCCGCGAGGGTGAAGTCACCGAGCCGATCGTTGAACCGATGGTCGCCGAGCTGCGTCGCCGCGCCCGGGTTGAGCTCCATCAGCCGGCCGATCCAGGCCTCGGAGCGCGTGTAGAAGTGCTGCGGATCCGTCATGCGTTGACCTCCCTTGAACTCGAAGAGTCTCCCTCTCGAATGTCACTCGTACGTCGCCGACCCGGAGCCTCCGGTTCGCCGAGTGTCTCATACCCCGCCGGTGTTGATCAATCCCGAGAGCACGGCTGCGCAGGGGATGTTGCCAGAGCGTCACGCATCAAGAGACGGCCGCACGCTTGACATCGCCTCAAGGCATGCTATACTGCGGGGTACTTTGCAGCGCAAAGAACTTCACAGGAGAGCAGCATGAACCAACTGAACCTGCGCGCGATCGAATCCAGAAGCTGGAAGGAACGCCAACGGGACGGCCTGTTCGATATCTACTTCGGCGGTCTCATGCTGGCGATCTCGCTCTCCGCGCTCGTCGAAGCGTTGGGGGCGACTTCGCTCGTCCGTCTCATCACGCTGATCGTTCTCCAGTTCTCGGCAGCCGGCGGGTTCGCCCTCGCCAAGCGTCGCTATGCGACCCCACGCATCGGGGCGGTGAGGTTCGCCGCTAGCCGAGTTCGGCGATCCCGCGTGCTGCAGGTCGTGCTCGGCGTTTTCGTGCTCGGCACCGCGGCACTGGTCGTCTCGACGGCCTTCGGGGAGTCTCCTCTGAACTTGTTCTCCCAACTCGGCCGCTACGCGCTGCCGACGATGGTGACGTTGGTCGTCGGGATTCCGCTGATAGCAGTCGGGATCCTCCTCGAATTCGGGCGCATTCTTCTTCATGCCGCCCTGTTCGCGGCCGCCACGTTTGCACTGGCTGCATCTGGGCAGAGCTTCATGGCTCCGATTCCGGGCGCGATCGCTTTTGGCGCTTCCGGAGCGATCAGTGTGGCGATCGGCGCTGTCATCTTCGCTCGCTTCCTGCGGCGCGTCCCGCGGGGTCGTCTGGAGGTCCCCTCCGATGAAAGCTAGACCCGGTCTGAAGGAGATCGAGAGGAGGGTCTGGCTGCGGACGTTCGAGCACGGCCTGTGGGACGTCGCGATCGGCTTACTCCTTCTGTCGTTCGGTGTCGGCATCCTGACCGAGTTCTACTGGCTGTCGGCCATCGTCGTCCCGGTCTGCGTCCCCGCGATGCGCGATCTCGCTCGACGCCTGATCGTCCCCCGCATCGGCCAAGCGACCTTCCGTGGGCGGAGGAAACGAAGCCTCGCGCGCGTGCGCGTGATCCTGACCGTCCTCGCCCTCGTCGGTCTCGGGATGTTTGCGTTCACCGGCCTTGCCACGCGGGATGCCGCTCCCACCTGGATGACGTGGGTCCGGTCGCACTTTGTCGTCGTCATCGGCCTCATCTGGGGAGGTGCGCTTGTCGTCGCCGGCTGGGCGGTCGGCTACCCGCGCCTCTACGCGTACGGCGCGCTCCTGTTCGGCGGACTCCTCGCCGTCGACCTGGTGCCGGCCGACGTTCACCTCGGACACGCGCTCGCCGTGATCGGCGGACTGATCGCGCTTATCGGGATGGGGCTGCTCGTCCGCTTCGTTCTGCGCTACCCGCGCAATCCGAACCCCGCTGGCGAGGTGCACGATGTCTAGAGCGCGGAAGCCGGACGAGCCGATCCAGATCGACCGACTAATCCACGAGCCGGCACGCCTGTTGATCGCAGCCCACCTCTACGTCGTCGAGTCCGCTGACTACGTCTTCCTGATGGGGAACACCGGCCTCACGTGGGGAAACCTCTCCTCGCACCTCTCCAAGCTCGAGGCGGCCGGATACGTCGAGATCACCAAGGAGTTCGTCGAGCGGAAGCCGCACACGATGGTCAAGCTCACCGAGCAAGGACGCGCCGCGTTCGACGCCTACCGCCGTCAGATGAAGGCGCTGTTCGACGACCTGCCCGAATGAACCCACGTCCGACCGAACGAGGAGGTGAACGATGGAAGGAACGACCTGGATCCTAATCGCCCTCGGAGCCGCCGCCCTGATCGGCGCGATCCTCTTCATCAGCACGACCAAGTAGCCTTTCACCCGCCCGGGCGATCGCCGGACGCCCGGGCGGGCTTCGTCGGTCTCAATCGGGATTCCAGGATCTGATCCAACCCCTGCCGCAAGAGCCTATGGCCATGAGAGACATGACCCGCGTCCCTCGGGAACTCCGAGAGTCAATAGGAAACGTAGTTCTCGCAGAGCAGTCACCCCTCCCGACCGTATACTCAACCTAGCGTGGACTGCTAGGAGGAATGCCGTGTGTGAGTATGAAGGCTGCAATGTTCTCACTGAGCCTGGTGAGACGCTGTGTATTCTACATCAAACATTTCCGAAAGATGTCAACTGATTCAGAGAAGTTCTGTACCTGCAGCTTGATGAGGACGGAGCTGGAGAAACCCGCAACGACCCATTCAGTTTCGATGGCTACCGCTTCCCGTGCGGGATTCGAATCGGCGGTGCCGCAGATCGGGAGAGCAGCTTGGATGTGATCTTGCCACCCGTGATGCAAGGCTGCAACTTCTGCAAGGCGACCATCGAAGGCATTGCAGACTTCAGCAATGCGGTGATAAGGGCTGTTGCCGACTTCAGAGAAGTGACGTTTGGGAGCGACGCGAACTTCAATCTGGTGTGCATAGAGGGGTCCGCTCACTTCCGTGGCGCAACTGTTGGGCGCGATGCAGAGTTCCGCGCGGCAACCATCAAGCATGGTCTCGACTTCCGCGCGGCGACGATCAAGGGAGTTGCCTACTTCAACGAAGCGGTGATCGGGGGCAACGCCAACTTCCGCAAGGCCACGATGGAACAGGATTGCGACTTCAACAGAACGACGATCCACGGAAACTCGTACCTTGAGAAGGTGCACACAGGCTGGTTGAGTTTCGAGAACGCCGAGATAGGGAACACCTTGCGGCTCGACGAATCCATGATCCATGACGTTAGCTTCAAGCACGCACGCCTTGCCGCGGGCCTGACCGTGAAAGGGGCGGAAATCGCTAGGAATATGCTGCTGGATCACCTCACTGCGGGCGCGGATTGCCAACTCGACGGGGTGGAGATCGGTGGGACTCTGTTCATGCGCGATGCCGCGATCAAGGGATCTGCGTATCTCACTAGTTCGCGAATCGGCGGCGCTGTCATGCTTGATGGAACTGTCATCGATGGGGACCTCAATCTGCTGCGTGTCCAGATCGATGGGAGCATCAGACTCAGAGACGCTAGCATCGCGGGTGACCTGAATCTTCAAGAGAGCGATATCGCCCGCCGAGCTCGTCTCGATTTCGGTCGACTCGATGGGAAGCTCAGTTGCCGCGATTGTGAGATCGGAACCACTCTTACGCTGCCCCCGGTGGCAGTCCATATCGGGCCCGTGAACTTCGACGGATGCAGGGCGCGTCATCTCGATCTTGGAGATGGCAGGCCCCGTATCCGTGGTTGGGGGCACGAAAGATGTGGTATATACCTCTCTCAAGTGAATACTAGCCCTTCATTCTGGCGTTTCGCACAGCGGACGTTTGCCTCCGAAGGGAAGAGGACCGAGGCTGATGCAGCCTTCTACTTCGAGCGAATCGCCCTCTGGAAGAATCTCCGCGGAATGAGGCCTCCCGAGAACAGCAGTGAAGCTCGACGGGTGAAAGCTGGACTAGCAAGGGCAGGATACTGGTTCCTCTTCTGGCTTGACTGCCTGTTCCTGCGCTGGATGACTGCCTATGGTGCAAGTCTCGCGCGCCTCATCACGACGTGGTTTGCGGTGATAGGCGGATTCGGGATTGCGTTCTCCGCGGTGCCGGAGCTCATTGAACGAGGAGGTGCTCAGGTTTGGACGTGCAGCAACTGGATCATCGGCTTTCACTACAGCGCAACGACATTCGCGACACTCGGACTCGGCCACGTCGGACCAGGGCCATCACGCCTGGGGATGGTTCTGACATCCATCGAAGCCCTCCTCGGTGCCGTTCTAATCGCCCTAGCAGTTCTGGTGATTGGTCGACGATTCATGCGCTGAGTGGCTACATCCGGGCATTGAGAGGGTTCGAAGACACTCCGTATATCCCAACAAGGAGATGCCTTCTCGTCTACTCGTAGCGAATGCGCGGGTTGAGCGCGGCGTAGAGGAGGTCGGCGACGAGGTTGGCGAGAACGACGAACAGGACGACGACGAATGCGATCGCTTGCAGGAGCGGGAGATCCTGGCGGTCGATCGCGAACAGGAGGAGCCGCCCGAGGCCGGGGTAGTTGAAGACGTTCTCGATCACGATGATCCCGCCGATCAGCCAGCCGAAACTGATCGCGACGACGGTGATCGTCGGCAGGAGTGCGTTTCGCAGGACGTGCTTGACGACGACGGTCCGACGCGGGAGCCCCTTGAGCGTCGCCGTGCGGACGTACGGCCGGCGCATCTCCTCGACGACGCCGGCCCGCGACAGTCGCGCGATGTAGGCGAGGAGAACCAGGGTCGCCGTCAGCGCGGGCAGGACGAGCGACGGAAGCGCCTCCCAGAATCCAGTCCCCGGTGCGATCGGCGAACTCGCCGGAAGGAGCCTCAACCGGTGAGCCAACAGCTCGATCAGCAGCACGCCGGTGACGAACTCGGGGAGCCCGACGACGGCGAGGCTCCCCAGGCTGATGACGTGGTCGGCGAGCCGGCCCTCCCGCAGTCCGGCCCAGACCCCGAGGGCGACCGACAGGGGCACGGCGAAGACGAGGACGACGACGGCGAGCATGAGCGAGTTCCGCAGCCGCTCGACGACGAGCTCGCGGATCCCGGCGGACGGTCCGAAGCTGTACGCCGTCCCCCAGTCGCCTACGACGAACCGCCCGAGCCAGCCGAGGTACTGGACGACCGCCGGACGATCGAGGCCGAACTCCTCGCGAAACGCGTCGAGCGCCTCGTCCCCCGCCTCGCGCCCGAGCGTGATCCGCGCGACGTCGCCGGGCAAGAACTGGGTCACCGAGAAGATGAGGATCGAGGTCAACAGGAGCGTGAGCAGCAGGAATCCGAGGCGTCGTACGACGAAGCGGCTCACGTCTCCTCCTCGCACGAGCGATCGAATGCTGCGAACAGCGGCGTCTGGATCCGGCAGAGCGCGTCCCGCTCGATGTGACAGCAAACCTGGTGCCCCCGATCGCCCGCGCGCCACGGAGGCGCCTGCCCCGCACAGATCGGCCCGAGACGGCGCGGACAACGCGTCTCGAACGGACAGCCGATCGGCCGATCGACCGGGCTCGGGATCTCGCCGGACAATCGCACGATCTCGTCGCCCGCCCGCCCGAGCGCGGGGTACGCGGCGAGCAGAGCCTCGGTGTACGGGTGGTACGGCGGCGCGAGGAGATCGGCCGTCTCGCCGATCTCCATCAGCTCGCCGAGGTACATCACCGCGATCTCGTCGGCGAGGTGCGCAACGACGGCGAGGTCGTGGGAGATGAAGAGGTAGGAGCCGCCCCCCTCCGCCTGCAACTCGAAGAGCAGGTTCAGAATTCGTGCCTGGACCGAGACATCGAGCGACGAGGTCGCCTCGTCGCAGACGATCAGCTCCGGGCGAGCGGCGAACGCCCGGGCGATCGCGACGCGCTGCTTCTCGCCGCCGGAAAGCTCTCCCGGCGACCGGGCAGCGTACGTCGGCGGGAGCCCGACGCGCTCGAGGAGCGCGGAGGCGTCGGCCCTCGCCTCCGATCGGCTTCGCCTGGCGAGCGTGCGCAGCGGCCGCACAAGGGAGGCGCCGACCGACGCGTGCGGGTTGAGCGCCTCGTCCGGATCCTGCGAGACGGCCTGGAGGCGCCCGAGCATCGCCCTCGATCGGCCGCGCAGGCCGACCGGGAGTGGATCTGCGCCGAGGAGGATGCGCCCGTCCGTCGGTGCTTCGAGCCCGAGGACGGCGCGAGCGAGCGTCGTCTTCCCACTCCCGCTCTCGCCGACGAGGCCGACGGTTCGTCCTCGACCGACCGTCAGATCAACGGATTCGACTGCGCGTACGCTGCGTCTCGGCCGACGTCGGATCCGATCGGCGACCGATCGCGACGACGCGAACTCGACCGCGAGCCCTTGGACCGTCAGAACGGGGACCCGGTCCGCGGGCTCGGCCGTCCGAGCGATTGCGCGCGCAGCCGAACCGTCTTCGCGTTGCGCTTCGGCTGCGTCCCAGCGCCAGCATCGCACCCGCCATCCCCCATCGATGGTCTCGAGCGCCGGTCGCCTCTCGCAGACCTCGTCCGCCCACGGACAGCGCGGGCGGAAGACGCAGCCGGCCGGGATCGCGTCGATCGCGGGAATCGCGCCCGCCATCGACGGAAGCCGCGCCGCCCCAACTCCCGGCGCAATCCGCGGCACGCTCCGGAGGAGTCCGATCGTGTACGGATGGCGCGGGCGGGAGAAGACCTCGTCCGTCTCCCCGGTCTCGACGAGTTCCCCGGCGTAGAGCACGCCGATGCGATCGGCGACGCGGGCAACGACGCCGAGGTCGTGCGAGATGTACAGGCTCGACCGATCGCCGCTCGCCAGGAGCTCGGCGACGAGATCGAGGATCGCCGCCTCGGTCGTCACGTCGAGTCCGGTCGTCGGCTCGTCGAACAGGAGGAGGCGGGGAGCAGTCGACAGGCCGATCGCGATCGCCACCCGCTGTCGCATCCCGCCGGAGAGTTGGTGCGGATACTGGCGCGCGACGCGGGCCGGATCTGGGATCTGAACGCGGCCGAGCAACTCGCGGCTGGCCGCGCGGGCGGCCGCACGTGACCCTGCGGTGTGCCGGCGGACGACTTCGGCAATCTGCTCGCCGACACGGATCGACGGGTTGAGCGACGCGAGCGGATCCTGAGGGATCAGATTGACCTCGGTGCCGCGCAGGTGCGCGACCTCCCGCTCGGAGAGGGCGAGAAGATCGCGTCCGCCGAGGCGGATCGTCCCCGCGCAGACCGCCCCGTTGGCGCCCAGATAGCGGACGACGGCGAGGGCGAGTGTCGACTTCCCCGAGCCGCTCTCGCCGACGAGGCCGACGGTCTCGGACGGGTGCACGTCGAGGCTCACATCGCGCACCGCGTCGAGCCAACGCCCGTCCCGGTGGTAGGAGACGGTCAACCGGTCGAGCGAGAGAACTGCGTCGGAGCCTGACGCCGACGCGCGCGCCCGTCGACGCGCGCGCAGGATTCGGCGACGGACGCAAGGAGAGAGTGACTCCGCCGACGCGCGCAGGGCCCGCTTCAGCCCGTCGGCGGCTAGGTTGACGGCGATCACGAGAAGTGAGATCGCGCCCGCGGGAACGTAGAGCGACCACGGCGCGAGGCGGAGGTAGATCCGCGCCTCCTTCACCATCAGCCCCCAGTCGGGCGTCGGCGGCTGCACACCGACTCCGAGGAAGCCGAGGGACGCCACGAGGAAGATCGCGTACGAGAATCGGAGCGCCGCCTCGACCGACAGCGCGGGGAGGACCGACGGGAGAATCTCGCGGAACAGAATCGCGGGGAGCCGCTCGCCGTGCAGGCGCGCTGCCTCGACGAACGCCTTCGTCTTGACCGCAAGCGCCTCGCTTCGCACCACGCGGGCGACGATCGGGGTGTAGACGACGGCGATCACGGCGAGAACGCTCGATCGCGACGGACCGACGGCCCCGAGGAGGACGAGGGCGAGCAGAAGCGCCGGCATCGCCAGCAGGCTGTCGAAGACGCGCATCAGGATCTCGTCAACCCACCCGCCGAGATAGCCGGAGAGGAGGCCGACTCCCGTTCCTGCAGCGATCGCGAGGAGCGCACCGAGCCCGGTCAGCGCAAGGATGCTCCGCGCCCCGTGGACGATCCGGCTGAACACGTCGCGGCCGAGGTGATCGGTCCCGAACCAGTGCCGCGCCGACGGAGGCTGAAGGGTCTCGGTGTACGCCTGCTGGGTCGGCGTGTACGCCGCGAGCCACGGGGCGAGTAGGGCAAGGAGGACGAACAGGAGGAGGAGGCTCGTCCCGACCGCCGACGCCGGCCTGCGATACAGGTCACGAACGACCTTCGGAATCAATCGCCGCCGTCGACTCACCAAGGCTCCCTCCGTCGCGCTCACCTGCGAGCCAAGCCACCCAGCCTCTGCTCGTGCCCGCGATGGCTTGCACCAGGCCCGGTGCCGCGCAGCTCGCCCACACAAGAGGAGAGGTCATGGACCTCTTCTTGTCCGCGTTGGAGGGCTTCAGCCCTCCGACGCGACGAAGACCGCCCGGAAGTCGGTCCGTCCTGGGAACGCCTTCAGCTCGACGCCGCCGAAGCGATCGCTGTGCGCGGCAACGCTGGCGAAGAAGTACGGGATGATGACCGGCCCCCGCTCGATCAGGATCCGCTGGATCTCGGCGTAGGCAGCGACGCGTTCCGCCTCGTCGAGTGTCGTCCCGGCGACGGCGGCCAGCGCGTCGAACGCGTCATCGCAGAAGCGCGACTCGTTCCACGCCGCATCGCAGGTCAGCATCGAGCTCATGTAGAACTGCGGGTACGGTCGCGAACCCCAGCCGGTGATGCCGAGCTCCGCGTCCATCCAATGGTTCTCGCCGTAGTAGACGCTCTCCGGCTCGACGATCACGTTGACGTCGATCCCCGCCTCGGCCCACTGCTCCTTCAGGACGACGGCGAGATCGGGGCGTCCGCCGGTGTCGGGCGTGTACAGATCGAGCGCGAGGCCATCCGGGTACCCGGCGGCGGCGAGAAGCGCGCGCGCGGCGGCGGGATCGCGCGGAGGAATCGGCGTCGACTCGTCGTAGTAGTCGGGGTAGAGCGGGCCGACCGGGCTGTCGCGACCGACGGCGCCGAGGCCGAGCTGGACGACGCGGAAGATCGCCGTCCGATCGGTCGCCAGCTTCATCGCTTCGACGACGCGCGGGTCGGTCCCCGCCCCGATGTCAGAGCGGAGACGGACCAGGTCGAAGCCGTTGGTCGGCACGTCGACAGCGATGATTCCGGGCTCGGACCGGAGCGAGAGAAGGAGGGCCGTCGGCATCCGCCACGCCATGTCGACCTGCCCTCCGCGGAGCGCGTCGACGGCGGCGACGCTGTCAGCGAAGAAGAGGAACTCGAGCCGGTCAAGCTTCGGGAGATCGGTGGCGAAGTAGCGCTCGTTCGCCCGCAAGAGGATTCGATCCTCAGGTCGGTACTCGTCGACGACGAACGGTCCCGTTCCGTTGAACGTCGAGAAGTCGGCCGTCCCCCGCTTGACGACGAGGGCGTGGTTGTCGGCCAGACCGAACAGGAAGAACGGGTTCGGCTCGGTCAGCCGGAACGTCACCTCCCTCGGACCGGTGACGTCGATCCGGTCGATGTTCGCGTACAGGCTCTCCGTGGGAAGACCGCTTCCCGCTGCGCGAAGGCGATCGAACGTCCAGGCGACGTCCCCCGGGACGAGCGCGGTTCCGTCGTGGAAGTGGATCCCCTCGGCAAGGATGAACGTGTACTCCGTCCCGTCCGGACTGACCGTCCACGACACGGCGAGTCGCGGGGTGATCCGGTTGTCGGCGTCGACATCGACCAGGTAGTCGTAGACCGCGTTGGCGATCGCCACCTCTGCGTCCGACGAGATCAACGCCGGGTCGATTTGGACGATCGGCTGCATCGCCACTCGGAAGGCGCCCGCCGCGACGCAGACGAACGAACCTCCGACAACCAGGAGCGCCACACCGAGGAGAGCGTAGCGAACGACCCGGTACCTCCGGTCTGCCGTCGTGTGCCCCGTCGTCTTCATGAGTCCTCCTTCTCCGGATTGCCGATCGGCTCCGGCGCCTCCGTCGAAGCGGTCGAGGCCGAGCGAGGCTGGGCTCTCACCCTAGAGGAAGGCGCGCGCCCGGACAAACGGCGCGTCGGCGGGGCAACGGGCGAACCGTCTAGACCCGGTGAACCTTGACGAGATTCGTCGTCCCTCGCCCGCCGGTGGGCAGGCCGGCGGTCACGACGACGAGGTCGCCGACCGTCGCGCGCCCCGTCTCCGAGAGCGTGCGGGCGACGACGTCGAGCATCTCGTCCGCCCCGACGAACGACGGTACGAGCAGGGGTACGACGCCCCAGACGAGGGCCAGCTGACGGAGGACGCGCTCGTCGGTCGTCAGCGCGACGATCGGCCGGCGGGGTCGCTCGCGCGCGACCTGGCGCGCGGTGTACCCCGACGTCGTCGACGTGGCGATTAGCTTGGCGTCGACGGCCTCCGCAATCCGGACCGTCGCGTCGCTGATCGCATCGGTGACCGGATGAACGGCGGAGTCCGGGGAGCGCTCCTCATCACGACAGGCGACGTGTCCTTCGGCGATCGCCGCGATCTCGCGCATCATCGCCACCGCTCGCGCCGGATCCCGTCCGATCGCCGTCTCGGCGGAGAGCATCACCGCGTCCGTCCCGTCGAGGATGGCGTTGGCGACGTCCGATGCTTCGGCCCGCGTCGGACGAGGGCTGTCGGTCATCGACTGCAGCATCTGCGTCGCCGTGATCACGGGGACCCCGGCCCGATTGCAGGCGCGGATCATGCGCTTCTGATGGATCGGGACCTCCTGGGGAGGAACCTCGATGCCGAGGTCTCCTCGCGCAACCATCACCGCATCGCAGGCGGTCAGGATCTCGTCGAACTGATCGAGGGCGGTCCGCCGCTCGATCTTGGCGACGATCGCGACGGCCTCGTCGCCCGCGTCGCGGACGAGGCGGCACAGCTCCTCGACGTCATCCGGCGACTGAACGAACGAAAGCGCGATGAAGTCGACTCCGCAAGAGACGGCGAGACGAGCGTCGTCCCGGTCCTTGTCGGTCAGTGCGCGGAGCGCGGTCAGCCCGCCGGGGACGGCGACTCCCTGCCGCGACCGGAGCGTTCCGCCGGTCTGGGTCTGGAGAACGATTGTCTCCGGACGGACCTCGCGAACGACGCCGTCGATGTCGCCGTCTCCGAACAGGAGGCGGTCGCCGACGCGCAGCGAATCGAGCAGGTCGGGGTGGGGAAGCGAAACGACGGCGTGAGCGCCGTCCGCCGGACGTTCCGTCAGCGCGAGCCACCCGCCCGCCGGCAACGAGAGCGGTCGCTCGAGATCGCCGATGCGAAGCTTCGGACCCTGCAGGTCGGCGAGGACGGCGACCGTTGCGCGCTCGGCAGCCGCCGCGTCGCGAACGCGAGCGATCGTCTCGACGTGCTCCTCGTCTGCGCCGTGCGAGAAGTTGATCCGCGCGACGTCCATTCCTTCGCGGATGAGGGTTCGCAACGTCTCGGGGTCCCGCGATGCGGGGCCGATCGTGCAGACGATCTTGGTACGCGTCTCGTGGGGATCGCGTCCGATGAATGGCATGCCGCCAGTCTACCCGTCGCGCCCGACGGACGGTAGGGCGTGCCGGACCTGAAACGCTACGCGGTGACGAAGCGGATCTCGGCGAAGTCGGCGACCGGCCGGAAGCCGATCCGACGGTACAGGGCGTTCGACGTAGGATTCGCAAGATCGGTGAACAGCGTACAGAACCTCTTCCCCGCGTCGAGCTGCCGCTGGCTGAGCGTGGCGACGCACGCCGAGGCGTAGCCGCGCCGGCGGCTCTCCGGCGGCGTGTAGACCAAGTTGATCGCGATTCCGTTCGGCGTCGGACGGTTCGCCGATGCCATCGACACGGCATCACCGTCCTCCCAGACGGCGAGCGCTTTCCCGGCAAGCAGCCGCTCAACCAAAGCGTCGGCGTCGGGATGCGGACCCTCGCCGACGGCCTCGTTGACGAACGCCTCGGTCCAAGCGACGAGCCGATCGGCGTCACCCGACTCGGCGAGCCTGAATCGGCCCGGAACGCCGAACGGGAAAGACACTTCAGTCAGTCGGTACAGGCGTTGGCTCATCGTCACGTCGTGCCCGCACCCCGTCGTTTCCGACCAAACGCGCGCGAAGCGCTCGGCACTCGCCCGCTCGCCGTGCACTCCGGGAGGCGGCTCGGAGACGTCCGTCAGGTGTTCGGCGAGGCATTCGAGAGCCGCGTCGGTTGCCCGCTCGACGTGCAAGAGCAAGTTGTGCGGCGGCGTCCGCGCGGCGATCGCAGCGATCCCGCTCGAATCCTCGACGCACGCGAGGAAGGGCGCCTCGTCTCCGTACCGATGCCCGTCTCGAAGCCGGAGCGCGACACCGAGGAGGAGGGAAGCCTCCGCCTCGCGCGCCATCAGCGTCGACCCGGTGCGGTCGAGGAAGGCGTCGACGTCGCCGAAGACGCGTAGGTTCATTCCCGGGAGTCCTCGAGCAGATCGATGTAAGCGGACGCGATCCGGCACGCGTCGGGAACAGCGAGGTCAGACAGGATTCGGTCTGCCGTTCGCGCGCCGTCCTCGTCTGATTCGTCGTCCTCGAGGACGACTTCGAGTTCGAGGAACGAACCGAGTCTCTCGACCTCGTCGAGATGAAGGCGTGTTCGGCCGATCCGGTAGAGGAGACGCCGCTTGCGCACGACGCCGCGAACGCCAAGAACCGCCGTGAGGAAGCTCCTCAGTCCGTCTGGGTTCTCGGTTCGGAGGATGTGGTAGTCGGAGACGACGGGACCGTCCTCGTCCGGCCGATCGTAGGCGATCAACTCTCCGCGACCGTCGGGAAACGTGCGCAGCTTGACGCGCCCGCGAGGAACCTCGAAGAAGACGTCCTCCTGATCGAGCGTTTCCGCCGGCCCGGCAGCGATCCCCTCGACCCGCATTCGGAGTGCCTCCGGATCGTCGACCCTCGCCTTCACCTCGACGTTTCGCGCCATCGATCCCTCCCGACGCCGGCAGTGTATCGCCTTCGGCGACAGGGTGCTCTTACCAGACCACCTCGAGGCTCGCGATGAGGTCGCTCAGCCCGGTCGACACGATCTCGACGTATCCTCCGACGGTGACGTTGGAGCCCAAGTCGTACTCCACCTCGAGGCTCGTCTCCGCCCAATCGAACAACGTCGTGTGGTTCTTCCGGAAATGGGTCGTCGTCTCGAAGTCGAACCCTCCCCCGCAGCACGCATCCCCGTCGACCGAGATGCGAATCATCTCCCAGTAGTCCTCCTTGGTGTGATGGATGTCGTCGAGGTAGGTGAGGTCCTCAACCGTGACGCCGTTCAGCTCGCCACGAAAGCGAAGGCCGTACAAGGTGAGTCCGTCGAGCTGCCACGTCTCCGTCCCGAAGTCGATCGAGACGTACGGGGTGACGCAGGCGTAGTCCTCGAGTTCGAGGGACGGCGAGATGTGAACGTCCTTCGCTGTCAGGGAGAAGTCGATCGATAGGTCGATCGACAGCCACGACAGGCCGGTCGGGATGCCACCCGAGTCGAACGCGAACTCGGAGAACCCGTCGTCGAAGTCGAACGCGATGTCGAGCGAGCTCTCCTCGAGGCACGCGAACGAGGGGCGAAGCTCGATGTCGACGGTCTCGAAGCAGAAGAGGCAGGTGACCGGATCGAGGCCGATCCGCAGCGTCGCCTCGTCGAAGAAGCTGTCGCGATCGACCGATCCGAGCGAGAACTCGAGCTGCGATCCGCCGGTCGCGTAGGCGAACTCCGCCTCAAGAGAGATACCGAACGTCTCCATCTCGACGCGCGTCACGAACGCCTCGCTCGATACTCGCGTCGAGATCGCCGAGTCGGAGACGTATCCGCTGATGCCCACGATCTCGACGTATCGGATGTACTTCCCGACCGGGAAAGCGACCGGAACCGACCCGTTTCCCGTGGTCTCATCCGATATCCACATCCAGGAACCGGACGACGCGTCCTTGCTGACGCGAACGCGCCACCTGGTGTTGACGTTGTCCTCCAGCGTGAGGCTCGTCACTTCGACCTGGTCGACGAAGTAGATCCGCCCGAAGTCGTAGAGGTGCGACGGGTTGATCCAGCTCTGGCTCAAGTCCAGCGTCGATCCGACCCCGCCGAGAACCGGGGAGAACGTCAGACGGCTGTCGAAGTCGAGGGACCCGACGATTCCCCACCCTCCGACCTCGAACAGAGCCATCCCGGTAGCGTCGTAGCTCGTGAAGCTGAACAACGTCACGTCCCCAAGGTCGTACGTCAACTCAAACTCCGCAAACGTCACGTTCGAGGCCGTCTGGAGGGTGAATCCTCCCGCGGGGATGTCCAGTCCAATCTGGGACTCGAACCGGCCCGAGAGCGGGGACGATGCGAACGCAACGCTGTGCGCCAGGGCCGCTACGACGATCAAGCCGCCCACGGCGGCCGGAAGCTTGCGCATCAGGATCAACTCCGTTCAGAGATAGAGACAAGGTACGCGCGTGTCCAACAGAGGATGCGGACTCTTGTCCGGCTTCCGCGGGACGTCCGCGCGCCGCGTCCGGCACGCGCGGCGGAGTCGCGGCGGAGACGAACGGTCGAAAGGCTGTCACCAACGAGGAAAATGCCGAGCTGTGAGTCCGCGTTCACCTGCCGACGACGGGGCGACCCGAGATCGATCCGGCGGCGGACGTGTCCGACTCGCTGCGAGGAGTGTACCTATCGAGATGTGTTCCTATGTCCCACTTGTCCGGGAGACAGAGGTCGATCGAGCCACGTGCTATGCGCTCGAAGGCTAGTTGATAGGCCGTCGTGCGACGGCTCCCGAGGTCGAATCTGGCTCAGGACGGTCGTTCGATCTAGGGCGTCACTCCTCGATCATCCGGCGGACGGCCTCGGCCAGGGCGACCTGCGTTCGCGCGTCGAGCCAGGCGATCAGCTTCCGCCACGCGAACGGAATGCCGATCGCAAGCATCAGCGCGACCAGTGCCCACGCCGATGCCGAGATCAGTCTCGCGATTCCTTCCATCTCTCTCCCCTCGATCGATCCTCGACGACAGACGACGCACGCGCTTAGCTCACAACGCCAACTTGGACGTTCCGGAATCGAGCCGGTGACGCGCCATGCCCCGTGTGAGCCACCTGGCCCGGCTGCCCCTTCCCGCAGTTCGCCGTCCCCCAGATGTGCCACAGGTCGGCGTTGCAGATCGCATCGCAGCCGGCCCAGAACTGGGGCGTCATCCCGGTGTAGGTCGCGTTCTTGAGCATCCGGCCGAGCTTGCCGTCTTTGATCTCGTAGGCGAGTTCCGTGCCGAACTGGAAGTTGAGCCGCTTGTCGTCGATCGACCAGGACTTGTTGGTGAGCATGTAGATCCCGTCGTCGGTGTCAGCGATCAGATCGTCGAGCGTCCACGTTCCCGGTTCCAGGCTGACGTTGTTCATCCGGATGATCGGGATCCGGTTCCAGCCGTCGGCCCGCATTGTGCCGTTCGAGCGCGCCGGCGCGTTCGGATGAATCCTGCGCAGCTGGCTCGCCGTCTCACGTGAGGTCAGATACCCGACAAAATGGCCGTTGCGGACGATGTCGGTCGTCTGCGCGGGGACGCCTTCGTCGTCGTACCCGTAGGTTCCGAGCCCGGTCGGGCGGACCGAATCGGAGACGATATTCACGATCTCTGACCCGTAGGTGAACGACCCGAACTTCTCGGGCGTCAGGAAGCTCGTCCCCGCAAACGCGGCTTCCGTGCCGAAGACTCGGTCGAGCTCGACGGGGTGTCCGCACGATTCGTGGATCTGAAGGCCGAGCTGCGGACCGTCGAGGATGATCGTCTTCGTTCCGCTCGGACACTGCGGCGCCGAGAGGAGGGCGACCGCCTCTTCGGCCAGTCGGCGGGCGTTTCCGGGCAGGTCCCACTGCGCGAGGAGCTCGTATCCGGCCTTCGCCTGATGTCGGCCGAACGAGTTCGGGTACGACCGCTGCTGCATCTCTCCCTCGCCGACGGACATCACCACCAGACCGAGACCCGACTCGATCAACGTCTGCTCGATGAACGAGCCCTCCGTGCTGGCGAAGGTCTTCGTCTCGCGCTGGAAGCCGAGGGACCCTTCCGACACCTTGACCCCGTCGACGGCGCGCGCCTCCATGTCGGCCCGCACCAGGTAGTCGATCTTCTCTTCGAGCGAGACGTCGAACGGATCAATCTCCACCGGCGTTCGGTACGTGTCGACGTGGACCTCCGGCGGCCCGAGGTCGACGTCGTCCTTCTTGCTGATCGCACTCGCCTTGGCGATCCCGACCGCAAGTTCGGCGACGCGGTCGATCTCCGCCGTCTCCAGCCGATTGCTCGCGGCGAACCCCCACGCGCCGTCGGCGACGACGCGAACGCCGAACCCGAATGTTCCGTCGAGCGAGAGCGTCTGGACGATCCCGTTCTTCACCTCGATCGCCTGCGACTCCAGGCGGACGATCCGAATGTCGGCGTAGGAAGCGCCCGCGGACTTCGCGACGTCGAGTGCACGA